>Ga0055584_100002255_pt1 | contig 19094 bp, 13 predicted proteins | sample OSDHelmetaG_FD_58716 | JGI IMG/M metagenome (GOLD analysis project Ga0055584, IMG submission 58716) | Pelagic marine sediment microbial communities from the LTER site Helgoland, North Sea, for post-phytoplankton bloom and carbon turnover... | ecosystem: Environmental > Aquatic > Marine >... | reverse complement strand
TTTCTGTCTGTGTTTTTATAAACCATGCACATTCCATCGCCTAGAGATGTTATGAACACACTTTTTAAAGGTTCTATTGTATCAAAAAGAAATTCGCTAAGCCATTTTAAACGTTTTTTAAATTGCTCGTCTGTACCAGGTTTTATCATAGATAAAAACCTAGGATTGTCTTTATAAGCTTTGAATATTATTTCAATTACTCTTTTCCTATCAGATTTGGTCGCTACACGCATAGTCTTAAAATTAGACTGTAAATGTAACAACTTGAAGATTCCCGTTTCAATTTTTATAAATTAGCTTCCGTGAAAAACTTCAAGACACCTTATTACGTAGTAATTTTTGTTTCAAAAAGAAGCTATGGAGATAATGGTTATTTGTTAATGGCCGAAAAAATGAAAGAGCTAGCAAAAGTTCAGAAAGGTTATCTTGGATTTGAATCTGCGTCTGGCGAGACAAATATTTCGATTTCTTATTGGAGAACATTGGAAGATATTTCGAGTTGGAAAAAAAATGAAGAGCATGCTCTAGCACAAGAAAAAGGAGTGACTGAATGGTACGATTAGTACTCAATAAAAGTTTGTAAAGTAGAACGAGAATATAGTCATTGATGCGTATATTTTTATTAGGATTTATGGGTAGTGGGAAGTCAACAATTGGCAAGAAGTTGGCCAGTAAAATGAATCTTAAATTCGTTGATTTGGATGGATTTATTGAGGAAGAAATGGACTGCTCAGTTGAAGATGCTTTTGCCTTGCAGGGTGAAAAATATTTTAGAGAACAAGAAGAAAAAGCTCTAATCAAGATGTCTAAACAAGATGATTTTGTAGTAGCATTAGGTGGTGGCACGCCTTGCTGTGCTAGTAATTTTAGTGTAATAAAGTCTACCGGAATTTCGGTTTACCTGCAAATGGAGAAAGTTGACTTGTATAATAGATTAGCTGCTAATAGGGGTAATCGACCATTGCTGTATTCACTGAACGAAAATGAATTGGAAGCCTATATTAGTTCCACACTCGATGTTCGTGAAGAATATTACAACCAAGCTGACATTGTAATTTCAGCAAAAGATTTTAACGCTGAAATGTATGGAATGTTAATTGAAAAAATTTCAACTTACGACAAATAAACTACTTCTTTTCCTTTTTCTAAATCTACCGAGATATGTTCTTTTATTGTAGTTGCTAAAGTTAAACCAACATAGTCAGCACGAATTGGGTAAAGACGGTGCCTTCTATTTACCATAACTGCTGTGCAAAGTCTCTTTACAGGATAATCTAATATATGCTTTACCGCGTAAGCTAATGTTTTACCTGAATTTAATACATCGTCAACAATTAGAACTACTTTGCCAGAGAGCTGAGCTTTTTCAAGCTCTTGTTTGTTGATCTCTTTAAGCATTCCTTTCTTGTCTACTTTTAATTCATAGAGTAAAATATCGAGGTCAGATATTTTTTTTAAAATTGATGTTAGCAGTTTCGCTAAAACGTAACCTCTATCAGCTATTCCAACAATAATTAACTCTTTATTATCGAAATGATTTTCGTGAATTTCGTGCGCAATTCTGTTTAGTTTTTGATGAAGTCTTTCTGTAGAAAGTATTAAAGTTTTTTCGCTAACCATTTATCAAAAATACAGACTATCTATTTGTTCACCAAAACTGATGCTCTTCCTGCAGAAAAATATTTATTCGTATAGTAAGTTTCTGATAAACAACTTATAGTAACCCCTTTTTTTGTTGAGGCATGAACAAATTTATTGTCGCCTAAATAAACGCCAACATGTGAGATTTTATCATTGTAAATTTTAAAAAAAATTAAATCACCAACTTCAAGCTGTGATTTTTCAATCATTTCGCATTCGTTGGGTAGGGTCGATGAGGTTCCTTTTAGCGATATGTTAAATACATCTTGGTAGAGTTCTTTTACAAATGAGGAGCAATCAATTCCTTCAAGCGATTTGCCTGCATACAGATAAGGAGCCTCTGTCCATTGGCAAACAAATTCAAACAATTTATAATTATAATTGCTATCCATCTCAAATCCTATTAACTCGAAATATTTGGTTTCATTACTGTCTAAGACAATGTTTTGTGACGTTGCCGTAATAGAAGTCGCCAAAACCACACTAATTCCTAATAGTTTCATATTGTCAATAATAATGTATAAACAGAAGTGTTTTTATACTATACGATTGATTAATAAACATATATATGTTCAACAACAAGAGATTAGGTGGTAACTAATAGTATCTTTTATTTAAACTCTTACCTAGCTTGGCTGGTAGGGGGCAAACTGCTCATGATTTTTGCCGAAATAATTAGAGTAAAAATTATTTATCAATTTTAAATCTTTTTCGATGTCTCCTGATGGAACGATAGTTTTTGAAATTCCTGACACTCTATTTTTATAATCAAGATAGCCAAGTAAAATTGGAATTCCCGCCTCAGAAGCAGTATGATAAAAACCTTTTTTCCAATGTGGGTTATAGCTTCTTGTTCCTTCAGGAGAGATAGCTATTATTAACTCTTCAGCATTATTAAATGAATCAATCATAAATGAGGTGGTACTTGATTTTGATTCTTGGTTTTTTGGATTTCTATCTATCGCCAAGCCTCCAAGAGGCTTAAATATTAGTCCATAAGGGAAAGTCATCCAATCCTTTTTAATAAGAAACCGTGGTTTAATGTTCATGTGATAAAGCGCACCTAGAAAATATACTACATCCCAATTAGAAGTATGAGGCCCGCCCACTAAGATAAATTTCTTATGGTTCTTAGGCTCAAAATTTGGATCAATTTTCCATCCTTTTAGCTTAAATAATAGTATGCTAATTAGCCTAAACACATCGTAAAAGTACGACTAAGATTCGTAATTATTTTTCTTTATTTGGTCATAATTTTAAGTGTTTGAAAAACAATATATTCGCACCAATTATGGATAAAGAATTAGTAAACAAAAGAGAATTTTCAAGTGAGGCGATAAAATCTTTAAATAAAAAGTATCGCAAACTAGCTCCTTTAGAAAGGGTGAAAGAGTTGTACAAAGATTTTGGACAGGATGAGGTGATGCTTACTTCTTCTTTTGCTGCAACCTCAGCTTTTTTGTTGAAATTATTTTCTGATGTAAATAAGACGCAGAGAATATATTTCATCGATACTGGATATCATTTTAAAGAAACTTTGATATATAAAGACTACTTAACTCCTTTATATGATTTGAATGTTAAAAGTGTGACCGCTGACACATGGAAACATGAATTTACTTCAAAGGATCAAACATGGATTAAAGATCCAAACATGTGTTGTTCCATAAATAAGGTAGAACCGCTAGAAGGGCTAAAGAAATTATATTCTGTATGGGTATCAGGTTTGATGGAGTGGCAAACCAATCACCGTTCTTCGCTTGATATTTTTGAGCAGCGCAATGATATTCTAAAATTTTATCCCCTATTAGACATCAGTAGAAAGGAAAGGGATAATTTTATTAAAGATCATCATTTACCATTTCACCCTCTTATTTCTAAGGGGTATTATTCTATTGGTTGTACGCATTGTACTTTGCCTGGAAAGGGTAGGGAAGGTCGCTGGAATAATAATCCTAAAACAGAGTGCGGACTGCATTTGTAAGTTGGTGGTTGTAACTTCTTGTAAAAGTACTTATATTTGATGGGTTAGCATTATTCCTATGGACAACATTAAAGTTCTATTAGTTGACGATCATCAGATAATCAGAGACGGTATTCGTTCTCTTCTTTCTTACGCTGAAGGTATTGAGGTTGTTGGTGAATGTAGCGATGGGTTAGAAGCTATCTCTTGCGCCGTTTCAGATAAGCCAGACGTTATTTTAATGGATATTAATATGCCGAAAATTAACGGCATTGATGCTACAAAAAAAATAATCACAGACAACCCCGATAGTAAGATATTAGTGTTAACAGTCCATGATGAATTAGCTTATATCTCTAAAATGCTTCATGCAGGGTCGCTTGGTTATGTATTAAAAACAACAAACAAAGCAGAGTTAATAACAGCGATTAAATCTGTAAGCAAAGGGGAAAAATATTTTAGTCCGGAAGTAACCGAAACCATGTTGTCCCGGTTTATTGACAGCCACAAGTCAGATTCTGATGCAGAAGAAAAAGAGCTTACAATTAGAGAAATTGAGGTCTTGGTTTTGATTTCTACCGAACTAACAAATGCTGAAATTGGTGATAAGTTATTTATTAGCACAAGAACGGTTGATGCGCACAGGAGAAGTTTATTAAGTAAATTAGGAGCAAGAAATACAGCAGGATTGGTTGCTTACGCAATCAAAAATAAATTTTTAGAGTAACATTGTCTCAATCAGCTATAAAAACAGAAGGTTCAGCTAATAAGGCTGAATTGTTGCAGAATGTTGTATTAAGCATTTTAGCAAATACTAATTGGATAAAAACCGATTTACTTTCTTTGTTAGAGCTCATTCAAGATGAGCTTGGTAAGGTTGTTAAAGCAACCGATTTTTGTATCGGTCTACAAAGTGAAAATAAAGAGCTATTAGATCTATATTTTGTTAGTGGAAAAAAGGAAGAAAAATCGAATCATAAACAACGGCCATTTGGTAAAGGAATGGCTGAGTATGTAATTAAAAAAGGAAAGGGCCTATTCCAAAACCATGACGAGATAAAAGAGCTTATTGAAATACATGAATTAAAACATGTTAGCATAATTCCAACTAGTTGGATAATGGTGCCACTTAAATCGAAAGGCAGAACTGTTGGTGTATTGGCCCTAAGGTCATTCGATGATTATGCCTATACCGATGAAGACTTTCAATCAGTTAAGTTTGTCGCAACACAAGTTAGTAACGTGATTGAGCGTCAACTTATTCAACAAGAATTGTTGCGCAGTGAAGATTATTATCGTTCAATTACTGAAAACGCTACAGATATTGTTATAATTCTTAATGCAGAAGGCAATATTCAGTATTCTAGCCAATCGATAAACAGTATTTTAGGATACAAGCCGTACAATCTTTTGGGTAAATATTTATCTAAGTTTGTTAAAAATCCAGTTGAGGTAATTGAAATGTTAATTGGAAATATAGATGCACATGGTCCAGATGTCAACTTAAAGGAATTCAAATTCAAACATAAGAATGGCGACTGGATTGATTTAGAGGCAACAACCAATAACTTACTTAATTACAAGAATGTAAATGGAATTGTAATTAATGCCAGAAATATTACAGAGCGAAAGCAAATGGAAGCATCTTTAATTAAAGCATGTGTGGATACTCAAGAACAGGAACGGACTCGTTTTGCCAAAGATCTGCACGACGGTCTAGGACAGGTTTTAACAGCTGCAAAAATTAATTTGAATATAGCAGAAGAGGAATTGAAAATAGGTGGAGGTACAAAAGAACAAAAGATATTTGACACAATTCATCGACTATTAAAGCAGGCTATTGCGGATACAAAAACAATATCGCATAATATTACACCGCATCATCTTAAGGATCTTGGACTTGTTGATACGCTTAAAGATTTAAGTTCAAAAATTAGTGAAGCTACTAGAGCTGAAATAAAATTCGAATCGGACCTAAAAGAATCAGGGTTTAGTGACGAAATTGACATTTCATTGTATCGTATAGTTCAAGAATTCTATAATAACTCCTTAAAGCACGGTGAAGCCAATAAAATTAGGCTTAAACTTTCTGCTGATAAAGATTTTGTTCGAATAAACTATTCGGATAATGGAAAAGGCTTTAATTATAATGCAGTTGGTCAAAAGCTGAATGGAATTGGGTTGAAAAACATCAATACTAGAGTTAAAGCATTATCTGGCGAAATTTCTTTTGATTCAAAAGAAAATTTTGGATTCAGGGCAACATTAGCTATACCTTTAACTTGCAAATTATAAAGCCTTTTTTCATTTTTTTCTGAAAAGCCACTTTTATATAGGTAGAAACACCTAATGTGTATTTTTTTTTTACCTAAATTACAACTGTTATTACCTACTTTTTCTATTCTTAGCGTAACATTAGCTAAACTCGTACTTCAAACAAAACGAAATGAATACTGTAGAATCAAATAGCAAAAACCAAGAAATGATTTATGGTGAGCCATTTTTTTCTGAGTTCTCAATATTTAGACGAAAGCAACCTAAACAACAATGGACTAGCTATGAAATGACCCTATTAATTGCTTCCTGGACGGGCATCCTAATTTTTACGGTTAGTTTATTGTTGTACTTTTTTGAATAAACAATTTGACTCCAAAATTCCTGGTTTATTCAACCTAAACCCGATTGATATGCTCTTCAGTCGGGTTTTTTATTTCAACACAAGCAAGAATCTTTAATTTTGTTTAGATGAGAAAGTTATTCATTTTCTGTTTAATCCCCATTATTTATAGCTGTTCGGGTGAGGAAACTAGAAAGGCACAACAAAACTCTAAAAAACAAAAAAGCGCATTAAAGCGGCCATCAACTGCTGAAAATTCTGTTGTTCACGAAAGTTACAATTATATAACTGAAGAAACGGTTGTTCAGCGTCTAACTAGCTATGGAAAAAAAAATCCGGAAACTATTGTTTTGATATCAACATCGAAGGGTAATATTAAAATTAGATTGTTTAAAGATACCCCGTTGCATCGCGCTAATTTTATTATGATGGTAAAAGAGGGTTATTTTGATGGAACAGTTTTTACAAGAGTAGTAAAGAATTTTATGGCACAAGCAGGAGGTACATATGATGAAACTCACTCTAGGTTGAAAAGAAAAATTGGTAATTATTCAATTCCTGCTGAATTTACTAAAAAACATTATCATAAAAAGGGTGCAATTGGCGCAGCAAGAGGGTATCAAAACAACCCAGAAATGCGATCAGCACCTTATGCATTTTACTTTGTTGAAGGGACAAAATACAGCAATAAAGCATTGGATCATTATGAAGAAGAGAATAATTATAAATACCCCACAAATCACAGAAGTTACTATTGTTCTGAGCAAGGTGCTGCACATATTGATGGAGTGCATACAGTATTTGGTGAAATTATTGAGGGCTATTCAGTTGTTCCTAAATTAACTGCTGTAACTACAGATTCGAGAGATTGGCCTAATACTGATTTGTTTATTACAAGAGCTGAAGTAGTAGAATAGGATTATTTAATGAAAAGGAAATACCTTATCAAAAACTAAAAATATCAGAACTAAGATTAAAGGATTTGTATTGTAATGTTTAAAATTTAAATTATCTCTAACATTGAAACACTAAGGATAACTTTGATTAACAAGGTTTATAGCTAACAAAGAGTAAAGAAAAGATAATTTATTCTAAAAGTTTAATTACATAAATCGAGCAGCTGATTTCTTGTCTTTAAAAGGATTTGGTGTTCGGAATAATAACGCAATTTCGAATCCACCTTTCGTGTTAGTTGCTTTTGAAAGACCAGATATGTTTATATCATAACTTAAGCCAACTCCAAAATTTCCAAATTCTGCATAGGAAGATACAATTAGCGCATCTTTAATTCTGTAATGGGTACCAACTGAAATAGCAGCGCCTTTAACTAGGTTAGTATATTTTGATTCTTCTTTTATTATGTAACGAACATTTGCACCGACAACGATTTCCTTAGATGTTTTTTTAAATTGAGCATACCCTCCAGGTTCAATTTGAAGATTGGTATTTTTTATTCCTTGTCGCAACTTGCCATGCAGTATATACCTTGTATATAGTGTTTCATTTGTTGTAACTGAGTTATAATTTAATTTAGGTGCGTTAACGTGCAATACTGAAAATCCAGCTTCGGCTTGTGTAGCATCATTTGAAGATAACGTGGCATTTTTTGAGCTATATGACCAGTTTAAGCCTGCTGCAAAATCTGCGTGCAAAAAGCGATCGAATTCAATCGTTTCATTCGAGCCCATATTGCTATTATAGCCTCCCACATTACTATCGTATTGATTTCCCCATTGCATTTCAGTTTCATTAATGCTGCGCTGCGACAAACCACCTCTAAGACCCCCTGATAAAGAGTGGTGGTCGTTCATTTTTATATGATAAGCTAGAAATAAGTCAGCCTGGGTAGTTGATAGATTCACATCTCCAGATCGATCAGCAAAGACATTAACGCCTATGCCTAAATGATTTTTAGTTTTCATTTTTTTACTTAGACTCAGGTCATATGAAAAAGCATAAGTCCTATATGCCTTTGCAACACTTCTCCATTGGTCTTTGTAGTTTAGTATGGCGCGCTGGTCTGCTTCTGAACCCCCTGTTAATGCTGGGTTCATTTGCAATGGAGCCTGGCTAAATTGAGAAAAATGCAAGTCTTGACCAATAACTAAATTAACTGTTATAAGACATATGGCGATTACTATGGTATTAAGTTTCATAACTATTAATTTATCTTATTAAAGTAATGTTTCCTTTCTCTGAAACGGTATTGTTGGGATCGGATTGATATTTTACCTCGATATAGTAAACAAATACATCTGTATTCATTAATTTACCTCTGTATGTTCCATCCCATCCATAAGTTAATGAATTTGTCTCGAAAACCTTTTCCCCCCATCTGTCATATATTACAAAATTGAATTCTTCAATATTAGCACCATAGACATAAAGAATATCATTTTCATTATCTCCGTTGGGTGAGAAGATATTAGGCACATAATAATGTGACTCTATATCAACACATTCAATTGTACTTCCTAAAATTTCAATGGTGTCAATAGAAGAACATCCATATGCTCCAGTAGACGTAATTGTATAAATTCCAGCAGACAAACCATCTATATTTGGGGTAGTTTCTCCTGTCGACCATAATATGTCGAAAGGTGAATTACCAATAATTTGTGCGTCAATAGTTGCATCTTTTTCATCAATACAAGAAGTTTCGGTTGTGTCAAATAGAACTGTAGATTGGGCAAGAACGTTGAATGTTGTAGTGTCTGCCCCGCCACAATATCCACTTACGCTGTAAATTAATTGATATGAACCAACGCTACCAAAAACATCTCCATTATTTACATCAGTAACAATAGTTCCACTCCATAAACCCCCGTTTGGGGTTGCTGAAAAAGTGGAAATAGCACTTGGTCCGCACAAAGCAGGCTGATCTTCAATAACAACAGGTGTAATTAATGGTTCGTTTACTGTTGTGTTAGCTGATTCGATACAACCATTTTGATCTACGATTGTAAGAGAATAAATTCCGCTTGTTAAGTTTGACAGGTCGTTTTCAGTTGAAGAATCACTCCAGTTATAACTATAACCTGTTGTGCCACCAGAAATCGTTGAGGTGATTGATCCATCTGAACCATTATTGTTGCACGTAATTCCAGAAGAGCTGAGCGTTATAGAAAGTAGCGAAGGTTGCACTAATATGCCTGATTCTATCTGGCTACATGCATTGTTGTCAGTTACTGTTACGGAATAGTTGCCAACACTTAAATTTCCATTAGTACTAGTTGTAATTCCATTTGACCATAAAAAATTGTAACCACTTGTGCCGCCAGAAATAGAAGCAGATAGATTTCCATCTGAATTTCCAAAACAAGAAATATCTGTTTCAGATATGGAGACAGTTATTAAAGCAGGACCGTTAACGTTAGTAGTAGAAATCGATAGGCATCCTGAGTTATCACTTGCTGTTACAGAATATACTCCAGAGGATAATCCGCTTGCAAGTCCTTGAGTTTGGTTGTCACTCCAAATGTATGTATAGGGACTAGTCCCACCAGTCATCTCCGCTATTGCAGAGCCATTATTATCTCCATAACATGAAAGTGGTGCGGAAGCAATAATCGATAATGAAGGATTACTAGAAGAAATGACACCCGTTGCGGTAGTATTACAATTAGCTGCATCCGTGACAGTAATTTGATAAGAACCTGCATTAATGTTATTTAGTAGCGGGTTCGTTGATCCAGTATCCCATGTATAATTATAAGCTGGAGATCCACCAGAAACTCCGGCAAAAATAAGTCCATTTGACAACCCACATACAGCATCAATTTCTGTAATTGAGATGTTTAAGGGGGCAGGTTCAATAACAACTCCGCCAGAAGTAGACGTGCAGGAATTAGCATCTATTACAGTTAAGAAATACGTGCCTGCAACTAGTCCAGATATACTCTCCGAAGTTGAACCATTAGTCCAGATAAATGAATATCCTGAAGTTCCTTGGCTAGCTGAAATATTTACCTCGCCATCGGATGCACCATTGCAACTTACAGGAATGTTAATAGAAGCAATATTTATAGGAAGAGGCTCTGAGATAAAACTTGTTGCAAATTGAGTACAACCAATATTATCAATAACAGTAACGGTATATGAGCCATTATCTAAAGCAGAAATAGTTGTTGTACTGCTTGCTCCGTTAGACCAGTTGAAAGTATATGGGGTTGTTCCACCACTTGTGTTTACAGATAATTGACCATCATTATCATTATAGCAGGCAAGTGAATAGCTATCCGTAAGGGTTATTGCTGGTACAGGATTGTTAATGAACGAAGATTTAATTGACTCACAACCATTATTGTCTGTTATAGTTACTGCTACGTTGCCCGCACCGATACCAAAAATTTGAGCACTTGTTTGTCCATTGTTCCAGAGGTAAGAAAATGGTGTAGTCCCTCCAGAAGCAATAATAGAGGCATCTCCATTGCTAGCGCCACATGCAGCATTATTTGATGTTAATGTTGTAGCTAAAAGGGTTGGCTCTGTTATTGATATTTGGTCAATAGAGCTACACCCATTAAAGTCTGATACTGTTAGGATGTAGTTTCCTCCGCTTAAGTTAGTTAGATTGCTTACCGTACTGCCATTGCTCCATAAATAATAGAGCGGTGAAGTTCCTCCGGAAACAGTCGGAGTAGCTGTTCCATTTCCTGATCCAAAGCAAGCTAGATCTGATCCTGTTATTGAAAGGCTTAAAGCTGAAGCTACGGTAATATTTATAGTTGATGCTGTTGAACAGTTGTTACCGTCAAAAACCGTTAAACTGAAATTTCCACTGCTAATATTTGTCAGGTTTGCATTAGATGATCCATTACTCCAAAGATAAACATAACCAGTTGTTCCGCCTATAATGTTGGAGGTAAGACTCCCGTCAGATAAACCAAAACAGCTAGGGCTATTAGCCGAAAGTGATGATAAAAGTAGAGCAGGTTCACTAATGTTTACTGTTCCTGCTTGTGCACAACCATTGTTGTCAGTTACTGTAACACTGTATGCATTAGCTGTTAAATTAGTAATGGAGTTTGAGTTGTTTCCATTACTCCATTCATAAAGATAAGGCGTAACTCCTGCAGAAGCAGAGACTGAAGCACTTCCTGAATTATCACCATTACAGTTTAATTCGATGTCGTTCGACACTGTAATAGATGGAATGGGATTGTTAATAAATCCATTATTTAGTGCAGTGCAACCATTATTATCTGAAACCGTAACCCCTATAGAACCGCCGTTTAACCCACTCGCAGTAGAAATGGTAGCGCCATTTGACCAAAGATAGTAATAGAGAGGTGTGCCGCCAGTTTCAGAAACTGATGCGGTACCATTTGTTGAGCCACATGCAGCATCATTTGTTGTGAGAGTTGTTAACAATTCAAGAGGTTCCGTTAAAGATGTATTTATTTCATCAAAACACCCAACATTATCCGTAACGGTAACGGAATATGAGCCAGCGCTTAACCCACTTATTACTTGGGTAGTTTCACCATTACTCCATATATAATTTAAAGCCCCTGTTCCTCCTGTTAAGTTGGCTGAAATAGTACCATCGGAGGAGCCAAAACACGTGACATCTGTTTCAGGGGCAACAAGAGATACAGCGCACGGATCTAGATAATTGATCTGCACGGCTCCTCCAATACTATAACATCCGTCTCCATCATTGTCGGGAGAGTCTGCAACATCACTTGTGTATGGCACAATCCAAACCGGGTCAAGACCACCCAGCGTTCCAGAGCCTCCGGAACTATTAAAATCATTAGTAGTAAGTCCGTAGTCTGAACCCAGGTAGCAAGTGTTGTTGTTCAAGTCAGATAATTCAGCAGCACTGAATGGTAAGCCTGGGTCACAATTAAAAACCGCGTAACCAATTGTTAAAGCCCCATTATCATTGTCAGTCCCTGTTGAATTAAAGTTAATTGTTCCTCCATCGTCAAGGTCATATTCAGAACTAGAAACTGCAGTTAAACCTGTGCCAGTTATTCCAAGTGTTCCAATATTTGCACTACAAATTGGATTCCAGTAGAAGACGGAGCATCCTTGGCCGTAAAAACATCCTAAAGGAACTGTAACTGTTATTATTACGACATAATTCGCATTTGGAGCTAATCCTGACCATTCAGGATTAAAACCACTTCCGAGTCCATTGGCATTTGTAACTGAGGGAGAGATATCTGAGCCAGCACATGCGCCAGCAGATGTTGCCCTTAGAACAGCAGTTTTAGTAGCACAACCACCATCGTCAGCTTGCTGAACAACACCTAAAAATCCGTTACCATCTGCAGTAACGGTGTGGTATGTTATGTAAACTGTATTCGTAATATCAGCTGCTAGAGTATTACAATTTGATGAAGCACCTCCGAAGTAGCCATCTGTTCTGTCATTAAATTCTGTGACTTGTGCAATTGGGCAAGACGGAGCTGAACAATCACCACAAACAGCTGGCAAATAGTTTATCTGATATACGTTTCCAATATCATAACATCCATCAGCGTTGTTGTCCGGCGAATCTGCAATATCACTGGTATATGGCATAATCCAAATAGTGTCATAACCAAATGGGGCTGTTGAAACACCACCAGTATTATTATCTGAAGTGGTATTGCCATAATCGGAACCAAGATAGCAAGGATTTGCATTTAAGTCTAATAATTCAGCGGCAGAAAGAGGTAGCTGGGGGTCACATGAGAAAGCGGCATAACCGAAAGTTAGAACACCACTATTCTCATTAACCCCAGTTGCTGCGAAAGAAACAGTGCCTCCAGAGTTTAGATCATATTCATTTGTGCCAACAAGAGTTACCCCTGTAACATTAATTGTTCCTACAGATGCTGGGCAAAATGGGTCTGTTACTGAGCAGTTATCTGTAATTGTACAGCCGTTATTGTCTGTTATAATAACTGTATATAAATTTGAATTTAATCCAGATATATTAGAGGAAGTTTGGCCGGTCGCTGGCGGAGGAGACCAAGAGTAAGAATAAGGTGTTGTGCCTCCAGATGCAGAAATTGAAGATGTTCCATCAGATGAACCGGCACCACTGGTGTTATTACATAACATGGAATTTATATTAAGTCCGACTGGTTCAGCAATGTTTAATGATTCCGTTGAAGTGCAGGTGGTGCCAAATTCAGAAACTGTTACATTATAAGTTCCTGCAGAAAGGCCTGTAACCAGTGAGTTAGTTTCCCCATTGCTCCAAAGATATGTATAGGGCGTAGCTCCAGAAATAACATTAACTGCTGCCGTTCCATCAGAGTTTCCATTGCAATTAATATCAGTTTTGGAACTTGCAGTTGTTAATGTGCAGCTAACTCCGCAAGGGGAAACAGAAATTGTAATTGGTGCTGAGCACGAAGTCGTTCCGTCTGTAACGGTTACATTATATGTAGTTGTAGTGCTTGGACTAACAACTTGAGAAGTCCCGGCTCCTAATCCATTATCCCATGAAAAACTATATGCAGTTGGGTAGCCAATTATTACATTGTCAATTCCCCAATGGTCTGTTGTAGAGGATGATACATCTGTTTGATGCCATCTCCAAAGCGTAGTTGCAGTTTGCGCTGCGACAGGAATTTGAAAAGTGTAGTCTTGCCAGCTTGATAGGTGGTTACTCCCATCTGTGTAAAAAGGAGGGAAGAAGTAATGCAAAGTTGTCCAAGAAGTACCTGTGTTAGTCGAATACTGCAGGTAAACCCCTTCATCTTCTAAGTCAGGCCCTTCACAAGGCGCGCCACCTCCTTGAATTGAAAACCTAAGTTCAAATGAAATAATCCCGCCCGATGTTAAATCCATAGAGTTTGATTGAAGCGTTCGCGGAGCTCCGTCCGTTCCAATCCATAAATGAGGGCTACCATCTAGACCAGGACCGCAGGGGTTGTCGTATCTGTCATCAACAGTTGCGGACCAACCTGTGCCAATACTACTAGTGTTGAAATCGTTTTCAAGTGGAGCATTAAGAATCCAGCCGTCTGCAGTTAAAGTAACAGATTCACTAGAACATATCGATGTAGAAGTTGCTAAAGCCGAAATATTGCATCCAGAACTATCAGGTAATGGAGTGTAGCAAGAGATGTCAGCTTCCCATCCTTGGTCGTTGTCATCCGGATTCCATACCAAGGTCATTGGACCAGTTGAACAAACCATACCAGGTCCATCAAAATCAAAAGCGGTGCCAGATTGATTTATGGTCCAGTCTCCTGTTGCTTCCATGATTAGCGGATCAGATGCAGAAGTACCATCATAGAATGTTAGCGTACTCCAACCAAACACGCTATAATCTAATACCCATGTAGTGAAATTTAGACAAATCCCATCCCCAGATGTAATAGGGTATATGGTCATTGTTTGGGTAGCGCCATTACTATAGTTTCCTGTGCCCCCAGGGTCGAAAAATGTTCCCCCGCAGGTTGTAATGTCTGTGTTAGACATTGTATAAGTTTGAGCATTAGCTTGAATACTAATTAATACAATAATTATACAACTCAGATATATTTCTAGTTTTCTCATCGTTCGTAAATCTATTAAGTTGATGAATGTTGCCCCATTCATAAGTTATCAAATTTAGTACATTGTCTAACTAACTTCTAAATCAGATTCTTCATTTTTTAAAAGGTCTGAATAGTATATATTTGTTAATTCATGGCTAAAAAACACCTATTCGATTTGATTCAATCTTTATCCATGTCAGAGAAGAGGTTTTTTAAAGTCTTTTCTTCCAGACATGTTATTGGTAATGAAAACGATTATGTAAAGCTCTTTGATCTAATTCAAGGGATGGATATTTATGATGAAGATTTGGTTGTTAAAGCCAAATTCATAAAAAATTCATCTGCTGAAAAAAATTACCTATATCGTTTGGTATTAAAGAGTTTAAATGCTTATCACGCACAGAATTCTTTTCGTACCAAGGTTTATGATTACTTAATTAGTATAGAGGTTTTGTTTCAAAAGGGTTTGTATTCGCAAGCTGCTCCTCTTGTTGAAAAAGCGTTAAAATTAACTGAGGAAAATGAAATGTTTAGGCAGCAATTGGTGCTTACTGAAATTAAGGAGGAGTTACTTCTTAAAAATCAACAATATGATTCTGCTCTAAAAGTGTTGAGTACGGATTTTCCGTTGATGGATTTAGTATATAATTTAATGTCCCTAAAAGACATAACAACTAAAGGTTATAGCGAGAATCTAGCTAAAGGTGTGGTTCGAGAAAATGATGATCTTATCTCGTTTAAAAACTTACTGAAAGCTCCAATTGTAAAAAATGAGAGCCTGGCATTATCAAAACGTGCAAGACTACATCAGATATCTGTGCAATTGACATATAACATGGTAGCAGGTAATAATAAAAAAGTTCTTAAGTATGCTGGCTTAATCCTAAGACATTATGAGACTAATACGCATCTAATTAATGCAACTCCTATCGGATATGTTAGTTCATGCTTTATTCTGGGGAGTGCTCAAATAGAATCTGTGGATAAACTAGGAATTCAAAATACGCTTAAGCGTATCGAAAATTCTGTTAATCATGAATCTGTGAAAAAATCTCAAAAAGCAGTTTCATTTGCATTTTTCTACAAACACATCCTGCTAATTCAATTAAACAGAATAAATGGTGATGAAAAGGTTATTACAAGTCAACTTCAAGAAATTGAGGATTTAATTGCCAATCATATAAAATTTATTACTAAGCCTCAGTTGTATGATTTATATTTTCAAATGGCATTGGCTTATTTTGACATTGAAGCGTTTAAACATTCAATGAAATATACGAATGAAATTTTAAATGACTTATCGTTTAAATGTAGAGATGATTTTATGAATTCAGTTAAACTCTTTAATTTAATTGTTCATTTTGAGCTAGGTAATGATTTTACTCTTGATTATCTGTCAAAATCAACGCATAACTATCTAAAAAGAAAGAATAGATTATTTGAAGTGGAGAGAACATTAATAAAGTTTTTTGAAAAATACGATCTAAATTTATGTGGTATATCTGAACTAAAAAAAATAGAGTTGAAGCTAATGGAATTAAAAGGTGATAAATTTGAGAAAAAAGCATTTCAGTATTTTGATTATCTAATTTGGGTTCAGTCAAAATTGTTAAATTTTAAGTATTGACTAATTTGAGCCCTCCTTTTATTCGCTCATTAAAGATAAGCTTTTAAAGGTTTTTGTGTTGTTTTTTGATAGTACGTTATTCTTTTTCACGTAAATGTGAAATTAGTGTTAAACTTTATAAAAAACAACAATAGACTTTGTCGCTAAGTTATACTAAGTGCTCAAATAGTTCTGGCTTTTCGTTGAGGTATTCGCCGTAAAATCCATGGTCTTTTATTTTAGCTAAAAGAGGGGCAAAGTCTTTTTCGTTCTTAAGTTCAATACCAACTACAGCAGAACCTTTCGCCCGACTGTTTTTTTTAGTATATTCGAAATGAGTTATGTCATCAGTAGGCCCTAGTATTAGGGCAGCGAATTCTTTTAAAGCACCTGAACGTTGCGGGAATCTAATTATGAAATAATGTTTTAAACCTTCGTATAGCAAAGAACGTTCTTTAATCTCCTCCATGCGTCTAATGTCATTGTTACTACCACTCACTAAGCACACTACATTTTTGCCTTTTATTTCATCTTTTTTAAAAAGGAGAGAAGCAATGCTTAAAGCGCCAGCTGGTTCAAGCACAATTGCTTCATAATCATATAGTTTAAGCATAGTAGTGCAAACCTTACCTTCAGGTATTGAAATAGCATCTGAAAGAACTTTTTTACATATCCTGAAGTTACTTTCCCCAATTCGTTTTACTGAAGCGCCATCAATAAATTTTTCGATAGTAACCAACGTAGTGTTTTTACCATTCTTGAGTGATGTGGTTAGTGAAGGTGCTCCTTGTGGCTCAACGCCAATTATTTTTGTTTTTGGGCTCAATTCTTTAAATACGGTACCAACACCTGAAGCTAAGCCACCGCCGCCAACAGGAACAAATAGGTAATCGATTTCAAGTTCACTGTCATCAAGTATTTCTAACCCCACAGTGCCTTGGCCTTCTATGATTTTATCATCATCAAACGGATGGATAAAAGTGGATCGGTTTAATTTGCAGAACTTGCTTGCAGAGTCAAAGCTATCGTCAAAAGTATCACCTATAAGTTTTATTTCTATATGTCTTTTTCCGAACATTTCAACCTGCCTAAGCTTTTGTTTTGGAGTAGTAGTAGGCATATAAATTATTCCCTTTATACCTAGTTTTGCGCAGGCGTATGCCACACCTTGGGCATGGTTTCCAGCACTTGCACAAACAACACCATTAGTAAGCTCATCGTTAGTAAGTGAAGCAATCTTATTATAAGCGCCACGTATCTTATAAGAACGCACAACCTGCAAGTCTTCGCGTTTAAGCCAGACTTTACAATTATATAAGTCAGATAGATTCTGATTGAATTCTAGCGGCGTGTGTTTAATCACGCTTTTTATTGTTTTCTGCGCTTTCTTTATGTTGTTCAGCGAAACCATTAGACAATTTTAGGCATGTTCTTCATCGCATATCTAAGCTCATACCCAACCATTTCGATTGGGTGAAAACGAATTGTTTCGTTGATATCGATAAGCGTTTTGTTATCAGCTCTATTATCGCTATCAACTCCATAAGCTGTTCCAATAACACTTTTGTCAACCTTTTCCATAAAGTCATTAAGCAGTGGTTTACAGGCATGATCGAAGAGGTAACAGCCATATTCAGCGGTATCGGATATGATTCGGTTCATTTCAAAAAGTTTCTTTCTAGCGATTGTATTGGCTATGAGTGGCGCTTCATGGAGAGATTCGTAATAAGCAGACTCTTCTTTAATGCCTGTTTCTGTCATTATCTCAAATGCCAATTCCACTCCAGATCTCAAGAATGCAATCATTAGCACTCCGTTATCAAAGAACTCTTGCTCTGGAATCACTTTGTCTGAAATGGTTGTTTTTTCAAAGGCTGTTTCTCCAGTAGCCGCCCTCCAAGATAGTAAATCTTTATCGTCATTTGCCCAATCTTTCATCATGACTTCAGAAAATTCACCAGACATAATATTGTCCATGTGCTTTTCGAATAAGGGTCGCATGATCTGCTTTAATTCTTCGGACAGTTCAAATGCTTTGATTTTAGCGGGGTTAGATAGTCTATCTAGCAAATTGGTAAGTCCACCCTGTTTCATCGCCTCAGTTAGCACTTCCCAGCCTTTTTGAACAAGTTTAGCTGCGTATCCTGGGTTAATCCCTTCAGCAATCATTTTATCAAATGATAAAATTGACCCAGTTTGCATTACTCCACAAAGAATAGTTTGTTCACCCATAAGGTCAGACTTTACCTCGGCAATAAAAGATGATTTAAGTACCCCAGCTTTGTGACCACCAGTTGCTGCAGCATATGCTTTAACTAGATCATGACCTTTTTCTTCAGGATCATTTTCAGGATGCACAGCAATAAGTGTTGGTACACCAAACCCTCTTTTAAATTCTTCTCGAACTTCAGAACCTGGAGATTTAGGTGCAACCATTATTACGGTTATGTCTTTTCGGATTTGTATTCCTTCTTCAACAATGTTAAATCCGTGAGAGTAGGAGAGCGCGGAACCTTTTTTCATTAAAGGCATTACTGCATTTACTACTTTTGAGTGCTCTTTGTCGGGGGTTAGATTAATAACCAAATCAGCTTGTGGTATCATAGCAGTGAATGTTCCTACTTCAAAATTATGCTCTCTTGTATTTAAATAAGATTGACGTTTTTCCGTAATTGCATCATCTCTTAATGCGTAAGAGATATCTAAACCAGAATCACGCATGTTTAGCCCTTGATTCAAGCCCTGGGCTCCGCAGCCAACAATAACTATTTTTTTTCC
>Ga0055584_100002254_pt1 | contig 19099 bp, 19 predicted proteins | sample OSDHelmetaG_FD_58716 | JGI IMG/M metagenome (GOLD analysis project Ga0055584, IMG submission 58716) | Pelagic marine sediment microbial communities from the LTER site Helgoland, North Sea, for post-phytoplankton bloom and carbon turnover... | ecosystem: Environmental > Aquatic > Marine >... | reverse complement strand
GGCCGAAACAAACAGAATGAAATTATATCAATAAGAGGGTGTTTAAAATATGTATAATATGTCTAAAGCTTTACTTAATCTGCGTTCACTAAAAGCAGCAACAAAAGATTTTACTTTGGATCAATTAAATGAAGTACAGGAAAAACTGACTTTAGTAATCACAGAAAGAGAAGATGCATTACGTTTAAAATTAAAAGAAGAACAGGAAAAGAAAGAAAAAATAGCGGCCTTAAGACGTCAATTAGAAGAAAATGGATTGGAAATAACCGATCTTCTTGGTGAAGAAAAAAACGATGCACCGAAGAAAAAACGTACACCACGTCCCCCTAAATATAAATATATGTTAAATGGCACAGAAAAAACTTGGACAGGACAAGGTCGCACACCGGCTGTTATTCAACGTGCATTAGATAATGGTGCTGATTTAAGTGATTTTCTGATTTAGATTAGCCATTCAATATCCTTATGATTTATCAACATATTTTCTCGATGTTACGACGAACAATTTAATTGTTCATCTGAATACGGGACCTTTGGATTTATTCTTGATTTCAATGTTCCCGTATATCTTCTACCATTGTCTTTATATACTCCCCAACCTATCTTCCCCTAAATGCGGTTCCATCTTGTGATTAATTTCCGCTATATGTCCATCCTGCTATTTTCAACTGATTTTTTACCTTTATAATTCAAGAAAATTTCCCACACAAGCTTTAGAAAGATGAAGGTTATTTATGCAAGTATCCGTACGCAATCGTTTTCTATAAATGAGAGAAAAAATATCTAGGTCATCAAATCAGTAAATATATATTAAGTCTCACTTCTTTTAATTTAAAATTGATGAAAAAAATAGCAGTTAAAAGAGATATGTATAAATTTAAGACAGATTAGGACCAGATAAAGAAACGAAGTGGTAGTAAAGATTCTTAGGTAGTTTTAAAATGAGCCATACTGCTTAATTTTCGGTAATGGTAAAAATTTAAAGCATTAACAGATGTAGTTACTGCAGATGTATTGGACTTAGGATTTGTTTTTTTTATGGCAATGGTTTCGCGACTTCCTTCACCAGCACCACGGTAATATCCTAACTTTATCTTTTTGTAGTGATGAGGAATCAGATGGAAATCTAATTCAAATATTTTTTTATAAATTAATTGTTAACATTGACTAGTATTTTAAAGCGAAAATAGGGTATTTCATTTTTATTCTGTGTCGTTTTATAGGCTATTGAAAGGAGATAATAAAGTTATGAAGTTAGAAAAGATGTTTTTCCATAAATTTTTAGAAGTATTATTTTCAGATACAGTAAAGGTAAAATACTGGGATGGAAATGAAGAGAAAATTGGCGAAGGTAAAGCAAAATTTGAAGTTATATTTAACGATAAGATATCTAAAAAAGAGACATTACGTGATCCTTTTATGTCTTTAGGCGAAGCTTATATGGATAATGTACTGGATTTTAAAGGTAATCTTAGAGAGATATTGGAATCTATATATAAAAATAAAGACAGCTTTTTAAATGATGTAGGAACATTTTCGAAACTCTATAAAGTCATTCCCAATACAATCAAGAAAAGTAAAAAAAATGTACGATATCACTATGATTTAGGAAATGATTTTTATAACCTCTGGCTTGATAAAACCATGACCTATTCATGCGCCTACTTTAAAACACCAGAAGATTCTCTTTATGAAGCTCAAGTTAATAAAGTTCAATATATATTGAAAAAGTTAAATCTGAAAAAAGGTCAAAGATTGCTTGATATTGGATGTGGTTGGGGGGCACTTATAATAGAAGCAGCAAAGCAATATGGTGTACATGCGGTGGGGATTACTTTAAGTAAAGAACAATATGATAAAGTAAACCAGAGAATAAAAGAGAATCATTTAGAAGATAAAGTAGAAGTAAGACTTGAAGATTACAGGGAATTAGTCGGCAAAGTAGATAAATTCGATAGAATAGTCAGTGTTGGCATGATTGAACATTTAGGTAGAAAGAATTTGAAAATATATATGGAATCAGTCAAATCTATGCTGGTTCAAGGTGGGGTTGCGCTTCTGCACTGTATTACCGCTCAAACGGAATCGGAAGTGAATCAGTGGACCAAGAAATACATATTTCCAGGAGGATATATACCTTCAATAAGAGAACTGGTTAGTTTAATGGCGGATAATGATTTACACCTAGTGGATGCTGAAAGTTTAAGATTACATTATTATATGACATTGAAGTATTGGGCTGAGAATTTCGAAAATGCTTTAGATGAAGTCAGAGAAATGAAAGATGAAAAATTCATTAGAATGTGGCGTTTGTATTTGAACGGTTGTGCGGCATCTTTTCATTATGGGGTAATAGATATACACCAATTTTTGATTACCAATGGATTGAATAATGAAATCCCTATGACAAGAGACCATTTGTACAAATAATTAGTAGTGCAAGGATGATCACTATTAGTAAGAAGGGAGAGGCAAAACATCTCCCTTCTACGGATTAGGATAATATTATTTATGGCGTTCTTTTAATTTATTGGTAACATCTTTAAGATTTAGGTTTTGATCTTGCAGCAAGACTAATAAATGGTATACAAGATCGGCCGATTCACAAATCAGTTCTTCTCTATCACCTGCAGTTGCAGCAAGAGCTACTTCAACACCTTCTTCACCTACTTTTTGTGAAATACGTTTGGTCCCTCTTTTATACAAGTAAGCTGTATAAGATTCTTCAGGATCTGCGTTTTTACGTTCGCCTAAAAGTTTTTCTAATTGGCGTAAAAAGACAAGAGAGGGTTGATCGACTTCAGGATCTGCATCAAAACAGCTGGTGGTGTTTAAATGACAAGTTGGCCCATTAGCATTGACCTGAATGAGGAGGGTGTCTTTATCACAATCATGTGCGATATTAACTAGTTCCAATGTGTTGTTTGAGGTTTCCCCTTTTGTCCATAAACGCTGTTTAGTGCGAGAGAAGAAAGTAACTAATTTAGTTTCTAATGTTTTGGTTAATGCTTCTTTATTCATATAACCTAGCATCAGTACTTCACCACTGTGGCTATCTTGAATAATGGCAGGTACTAAGCCATCGACTTTTTCCCAATTGATTGTGTCTATATTTCCTTGATTCATAATCGTATTTCAACCTTCTCTTGTTTTAAATATTTTTTTAATTCGCCAATATTGATAATCTGTTTATGAAAAACAGAGGCAGCCAGTGCCCCGTCAACATTAACCTGCTTAAATGCTTCGCTAAAGTGTTGCATTGTTCCTGCGCCACCAGAAGCGATAAGTGGCACGTGACAAAGATCACGTACCATTTGTAATTGTGTGAGATCGTAGCCGTTACGTACACCGTCTTGATTCATCATATTAAGTACAATTTCACCCGCGCCTAAACGTTGTACTTCTTGTACCCAATCTTTCGTTTCCCATTTGGTTACACGCGTGCGAGATTCATCACCCGTATATTGATTGACATGATATTTCCCTGTTTCTTTATCAAAATAAGAATCAATGCCAACAACAATACACTGTACACCAAATTTATCAGAAAGCTCAGTAATCAACTCGGGGCGGGCAAGCGCAGGGGAGTTAATAGAAACTTTATCCGCACCATATTCTAAAATACGTGCTGTATCTTGCGCAGATTTTATGCCACCGGCAACACAAAAGGGAATATCTATGACTTCGGCAACACGCGCTACCCAACTTTTATCGACCACGCGAGAATCGCTAGAGGCGGTGATATCATAGAAAACCAATTCATCGGCGCCTTCTTCGGCATAACGTTTGGCAAGAGGGACTATATCGCCAATAATTTCATGATGACGAAATTGTACGCCTTTTACCACTTGTCCGTCACGTACGTCTAGACAAGGAATAATTCTTTTTGCAAGCATAGATCTAACTCCTTTTTGTCTCGATTTGGTCATCCCAAAGGGCAAAAGCTTCTTTTGCTGTAAATTTGCCTTCTAGTAAGGCACGACCGACAATGACACCGGCAACACCAGTCCCTTTGAGCGCATTAATATCGTCCAAATCACCAATGCCGCCAGAGGATTGAAATTGTACTTTGGGATATTTTTTACATAGATAAATATAAAGTTCGACATTAGAACCTGCTAAGGTGCCATCGCGAGAAATATCGGTGCATAGGACGTGTTTTAATCCCACTTGTTGATAGTTTTCTATTAAAGATTCAATAGATACGCCAGAGTCTTCTTGCCAACCAGAAATGGCCACATTAAATTGTCCATTTTGATCCTGATTCACATCTAAAGCCAATACAATATGTTCAGGACCATATCTTGTCATCCAAGATTTAACTAATTCTGGATTTTTTACTGCAGTTGAGCCTATAACTACACGTTGTGCCCCGGCATTTAATAAATCGGCAACGTCTTTTTCTGTGCGGACACCGCCACCGATTTGTACTTTGGCGGTGGTACTTTTAATAATTTTTTCAATAATATCAAGTTGACGTGCTGAAGTGTCTTTAGCGCCAGTTAAATCAACTAGATGTAGGACAGTAGCACCGGCTGCTTGATATAATGCAAATTGTTCTTGGGGTTCAACTTTATATTCAGTTTTTTTTCCATAATCACCTTGATAGAGGCGAACAACCTTACCATCAATGAGATCTAATGCTGGAATAATCATAGTTTACCTCTACATTTCAAGGAAGTTTTTAATCAGCTGAGCACCCACTTTACTGGAGCGTTCAGGGTGAAATTGCACACCATAATAGTTCTTATGTTGTAGCGCGGCAGTAAAATCGTTGCCATAGCAACAAGTGGCAATAGTGTCATCATTGACGGGCATCGCATAGCTATGTACAAAATAAAAATAACTATTAGGGGCAATATCTTTAAATAAGGGGTTTTCCGGATCAAAATTAATGGTATCCCATCCCATATGAGGTAGGGGAAGATCGCCTGTATGCATGAGTTTCACGGGAGCATGACAAAAAGCAAGACCAGGAATATTATCTTTACCTTCTTCAGAAAAAGCACCTAACAGTTGCATACCTAAACAGATCCCCAGAACAGGTTGAGTGACTTGTTTTAATAGGTTAATGAGGCCACGTTCTTGTAAGTTTTTCATAGCTTCAGAGGCCGTTCCTACACCGGGTAAAAAAAGCTTGTCTGCATCTAAAATAACGGCAGCATCCTTGGAAATAACAACGGTATAACCTAGACGTTCAATCGCAAAGCGTACGGAAGAGATATTGGCACAGCCTGTATCGACAATAACTATTTTTTGTGTATGACTCATAGCGTCCCCTTACTACTTGGTAATTCATTCCCCGTAATTTTGATGGCTTGACGTAATGTACGACCTAAACTTTTGAATAGGCTTTCAATCAGGTGATGATCATTTTCACCTATGGCACTTAAATGTAGCGTGCAAGCCAGTGCCATGGAAAGTGAGTAAAAGAAGTGTTCCGTCATTTCTGTAGAAAAATCACCCACTTTATCTCGAGTAAACTCAGCATTAAATTTAAGGAAAGGGCGACCAGATAAATCTAAGGCACAGGTAGCAAAACATTCATCCATGGGAAGACTAAAGCCAAAGCGACCAATACCTCTTTTATCACCTAAAGCTTCTTTTAAGGCTTCACCAAGCGCGAGTGCCGTATCTTCAATAGTATGATGATCATCTATATGAAGATCACCCGTTACGGCTACATTGATAATAAAACCACCATGGGTCGCAATTTGATCAATCATATGATCAAAAAAGCCAATTCCCGTACTGATTTTACTTTGTCCTGATTGATCTAAATTCACGGAAACTCGGATATCAGTTTCATTTGTAGTGCGTACCACAGTAGCAGTACGATCTTTGCCTACTAATTCTTTTAAAATTTGAGGCCAGCTCATGGTTTGGGGATTATATTGAATGCCTTTAATCCCCATGTTGGCTGCTAATTGCATATCTGTTTCTCGATCACCAATGACAGCAGAAGTTTTAAAATCAATTAAGCCTTTTTGTAGATAATCTTTAACTAAGCCCAATTTCGGTTTGCGACACGCACAATTTTCATCGGGGAAATGAGGGCAAAGAAGAACATCGGAAAAATGCACTCCTTGAGATTGGAAAATATCCATCATTTTGTTGTGGGGAAGATCAAAATCCGCTTGTGGATAGCTATCAGTCCCTAATCCATCTTGATTGGAAACCATTACCAATTTATAACCGGCATCTTGTAGTGATAACAAAGTAGGAATAACTAAAGGTTCAAATACTAATTTTTCTAATGTATCTACTTGAAAATCAACAGGAGGTTCCACAATGAGTGTCCCATCACGATCAATAAATAGAATTTTTTGTTGGCTCATAAAATTTCCTTATGCGTTTAAAGCAAGGCGAATAGTTTCTAGCACATGTTGGCATTCAGCTTCAGTGCCTATACTGATACGTAAACAGTCTTCAATGGGTTGATTACGTAAAATGACGCCTCTATCCCAACAGAATTTAAAGACTTTATCTCCAAAGGGAAATTTCACTAAAAGATAGTTACCATATCCAGGATACACGGTTAACCCCATGGCATTGAATTCTTTTGTGAGTAGCGCTCGGTTTTTCAATAAACATTGTACTTGACGCTCTTTACGTGCCACACCTTGTGCACTTAAGGCTTGACAGGCAATTTCTTCTACGGGAATGGGCACAGGATAAGGGGCGATGACTTTCAACAAAATCTGTGCAATATTTTCATTAGTCAAAGTAAAACCACAACGTAATCCAGCAAGAGCAAAGGCTTTAGAGAGCGTACGTAAAATGGCAATATTAGGATATTGATCAATTAAGTTTTTGACTGAGTGATCTAAACAAAAATCAATATAAGCTTCATCAATGACTACTATTGCTTTATCTTTTGTCATTTCTAATAAAGTTAGAATGTCTTGCTTATTGACTAAATTACCGGTGGGATTGTTGGGGCTACAAACATAAATAATTTTTACATTTTCTAAATTTTGTTTAATTTTATCTAAATCCAGTTGCCAATCACGAACAGAGGTGGTGGATTTATCAATCAGCGGAATAGTTTTACGAGCTATACCAAAAGTTTCGGCACTGACACCATACATACCATAAGTCGGGGGACAGTATAAAATTGCATCTTTTCCTGGTTCACAAAAAGCACGAATAAAAAGCTCTATAGCTTCATCGGACCCTCTGGATGCCACTACTTGAGAGGATTTTATTTGGGCATAATTGGCATAGGCATCAATCAGACGTTGTGGTTGACAATCGCTATAACGGTTAAGTGAATCTAGTTTAATGGTAAATTCATTGCTAAAAGGAGATTCATTGGCATTAACCCAAGTATCACCACTGCCACCAATACGACGTGCAGAAAGATAAGGCGTGAGCTCACGTACATTTTTGCGAGCCAGTTGTTGTATGTCCATTGTGTGACTCCTATTTGTCGGTATGCAAGTTATCCATGCGCAAAGTAACTGCACGTTTATGTGCTGTTAAGCCTTCAGCATCCGCCATAGCTTCAATAGTTGGCGCTAATTGAGTTAGTCCTTGTGCGCTAATTTCTTGTACTGTCATGCGTTTCATGAAATCAGCTAAACCTAGGCTAGAATAAGTACGGGTATAACCATAAGTCGGTAATACGTGATTTGTACCTGAAGCATAATCACCTGCAGACTCAGGGGTCCATTTACCTAAGAAAATAGAACCGGCATTATTTAATTGAGGAACTAATTGACGGGCATTTTCAACTTGAAGAATAAGATGTTCTGGGCCATAACTATTAGAAATCGTTACGCATTGGTTCAGTGAGGCCGTTTTTACAATCACACTAGAAGCTAAAGCTTTGCGTGCAATTTCCTTACGAGATAGAAGCTCTAGTTGTGTATCTACGCTTAGGGCGACCTTTTGAGCCAATTCTTGTGAAGGAGTGAGTAAGACTACCTGTGAATCAGGACCGTGTTCAGCTTGGCTGAGCAAATCAGCAGCCACAAAATCAGGATTAGCATTGTCATCGGCAATGACTAATACTTCTGAAGGGCCAGCCGGCATATCTATAGCAGCGCCCGCAAAATCATTACTGACTTGACGTTTTGCTTCAGTAACAAAAGAATTCCCTGGACCAAAAATTTTATCTACTTTAGTAACAGATTCTGTGCCATAAGCCATAGCAGCAATAGCTTGAGCACCACCGATATTATAAACTTCATCAATTTGACATAAACGAGCCACATATAAAATTTCATCAGCAATTGGAGGTGGAGAGCATAGAATTGTTTTTTTACAGCCAGCAATTTGTGCGGGTACACCAAGCATTAGGACTGTGGAAGGAAGAGGCGCACTTCCACCAGGAATATACAGCCCCACAGCATCAATAGGACGAGTGACTAATTCACACACAACACCAGGTTGTGTTTCTACTTTGACCGGTTTTGGGTATTGAGCTTGGTGAAAAGTAGAAATATTTTTATGGGCATTTTCTAAAGCTAACTTCATTTTAGGGGTGAGGCGTGCGATAGCGGCATCAATTTCACCTTCGGAGACTTGAATAGAAGCCGGTCGTACTTTATCAAATTTTTCAGTTAAGGCGAGAATGCCGGCATCCCCGTCTGCTTTTACCTGTGCGATCACCGCATCAACAGCCGCTTTCACATTATCTCCAGCCATAATAGCAGGGCGTTGTAAAACGGATTTTTGTTGCTCTGTTGAGAGCTTATTCCAAATAACTTGTTGCATAATAAATTCCTTATTCCATCATTTTTTCAATAGGAAGGACTAGGATTGAACTTGCCCCTAGCGCTTTTACTGCTTCCATTGTTTCCCAGAAAAGAGTTTCTTTACTGACTAAATGCACGGCAACACGGTCGTCTTCATTAGCAAGCGGCAAAATAGTTGGATCTTCAGCACCAGGGAGCAGCTTCACAATTTCAGGTAATTTTGCTTTAGAAGCATGTAGCATAATATATTTGGATTCTTTGGCTTTAGAAACGCCGTGAATACGAACTAATAAACGTTCAATTAATTCTTGTTTATCAGTAGAAAACTCACCTAAACGTTGAATAAGTGCAGCCTTAGAACGGTAGATGACTTCAGCTTCTTTTAATCCATTAGCTTCTAAAGTTGCGCCTGTTGAAACAAGATCACAAATAGCATCAGCAAGGCCAGCACGAGGTGCAACTTCAACAGAGCCTGTGAGCATGATAGTGCTAAAATTAATGCCTTTGTTATCAAAAAAGCGTTTTACTAGATGAGGGTAAGTAGTGGCAATTTTTTTGCCTTCTAAATCTTGTAGTGAATTGTATTTTGCATCATTATCGATAGCGATAGATAAACGGCAAGCGCCAAAATCTAAGCTGCGTAACATATTATATTCACAAGTAAGATTAGCTGCCTTACGTGCTAAACTTTCTTCTTCTAAAACGTTTTCTCCTACGATACCGAGATCGACTACACCATCCATAATAAGTCCTGGAATATCGTCATCACGAACCAACAAAAGGTCAATAGGCATATTGACAGAATGAGCGATAAGTTTGTCGCCTTGTGGATTGATTTTAATGCCACATTGTTTAAATAAAGTATAACATTCCTTACTTAAACGACCTTTTTTTTGAATGGCGATTCTTAAACGTTGTTGTGTTTGCATGTTAGTATTTTCCTAATTTATATAATAAAAAAGCCCCCGGAAGTAACTCTTCCGAGGGCTTAATATTGACTACTACCACCGGAAGATTTTATCTCCCGGTCGAAACGTATCCTCCCGAAAGATTATTCAGGGTGGCGATGATGGTGTTGGTTAATAACATTCATTACAGGGATACGCATAAATAAATTTTCCAAAGTTAATTGACTTGGTATGAGATACAACTTAACGAAGCAGCGCCCATATTGCAAGCCTTAATTGCAATTATTTTAAAATACTTTCAGAAATGGTTTAACAATGACCTTAGCGTAGACGCCAGCGTTAATATAAGGGTCTGCATCTGCCCATTTTTTCGCCATAGCTAAAGAATCAAATTGAGCTATAACTGTGGAGCCAGTAAATCCAGCTGGTCCTGGTTGTTCACTGTCAATGGCAGGATTGGGACCTGCTGTAAGTAAGCGACCTTCCTCTTGAAGATGTTTTAGGCGAGTTAAGTGAGCATCGCGTACTGACATTCTCTGTTCTAATGTATTAGGTTTATCTTGAGCAAAAATAACGTACCACATAATGGGATCCTTTATTTGAAGTTAAAATAATAAATAAAGTGTGAAGCTGAGTAAGGCTTCCTCTAAAATTTATTTAAGTTGATGCAATGTATCGGTAACATCAATGTTTTTATCAAAAACACGAGGATGACCTTCTTCGTTTATAGCCACATAATTAAATTGGGCATGACAAACTTTAAAGCGTTGTCCTATAGGGCGTTTTTTTACCGATTTAGTCCATAATTCTAGCTGTATGGATAAGGAGGAATTACCTAAACGTGAGTGATAGCCATAGCAGCACACCACATCACCAATACCCACAGGAGAGAGAAAATCGATACGCTCTACTGAGGCAGTAACAACGGGACCTTTAGTAATTTCGTTAGCCAAAATGGCGCCAGCTAGATCCAGTTGAGACATAATCCAACCACCAAAGATATCACCATTAGCATTAGCATCAGCAGGCATAGCGACAGTTCTTAATAGGATTTGACCTTTAGGTAAATGTTCTTCTTGTTGCATCACTTTATTTATTCCTTATTTATATTTTCCGGTGCTTTTTTATAAATATATAATCCAGTTGCAATAGTAAATAGTATGGTCAAAATAAGCAGCCCAAAGACTTTAAAGTTGACCCATACATCTAAAGACATATAAAAGGCAACATAAACATTGGCGATGGCACAAACACAAAAGAAACAGACCCATGCCAAATTGATTTTTTTCCACAGGCTATCGGGTAGGGATAATTCTTTACCTAGCATACTTTTAACAGCAGGTTTGCCTAATAGTTGTGAACCTAATAGGAAAAGTGCAAAGAGCACATAGATAATAGTGACTTTCCATTTTATGAAATTAGCATCATGCATAAAAAGTGTTAGGCTACCGAATAGGGTTACCATAAGGAAGGTAATAAGTTGCATCTTTTCTATTTTTTTAAATGCAAACCAAGTATAAGCCACTTGCATGGCAGTGGTGATCATAAGGGATGCCGTGGCAATATAAATATCATAGGTTTTAAATAAGATAAAAAATATAATGAGGGGAATAAAATCAAGTAACTGTTTCATTTAATACTCTTTCAATTGGTTATATTCTAATTAGTCTACCATATTTATAGGGCTTTGCTACCATTGGTGCGTATTTTCTATTTTATCATTTTCGTGCATATATTGAGATAGATTTCATATCAGGTATAGTGTCATTCCTTAATAATATCTTTAATGTGATACACATCATTTTCTATTAAAAAGAGGAATCTTCGATGTTTGATTTTGTAAATCCTGTTATGTTGGCCGCATTTATACCTACTTTTATTTTTGTTTCTTTAACGCCAGGGCTATGCATGACACTTTCTCTGACATTAGGCCTGACTATCGGATTTAAACGTACCTTGTGGATGATGATAGGGGAGCTGGTGGGAGTTGGCATTATCACAGCTCTTGCAGGTGCTGGTTCTGCAGTAATCATGGTCAAGCACCCAGAAATCTTTTATTTAATCAAATATTGTGGTGGTACTTATCTGGCTTACTTAGGGATTAACCTATGTCTGTCTCGTGGAAAAATGGCGATAAACTTAACACAACAGCAACAGTTTCCTTCTCATAACGAGCTGATTTCTCAAGGTTTTATTACTGCAATATCCAATCCTAAAGGATGGGCCTTTATGATGTCCTTATTGCCACCTTTTATTGATACAAGCAAAAATCTTGGTGTTCAAGTGACCGTATTAGTGAGTATCATTTTAGTGATCGAATTTGCTTGTCTGAATCTATATTGTTTAAGTGGTAACGCAATGCGTCATTTTTTACAAAAATCATCCAATGTGCGTCTATTGAATAGGATTGCCGGTACCTTAATGCTAGCGGTTGCTATTTGGTTAGCTTTCTTCTAAGCGAATTTAATTTTGCAGAAAGACAAAAATATGCTATCTTTCCTGCGTTGAAAATCTTCAGGGCAGGGCGTAATTCCCTACCGGCGGTATAGCCCGCGAACCGCAAGGTTGATTCGGTGAAACTCCGAGGCCGACAGTTATAGTCTGGATGAAAGAAGATCTCGATCGTTTTTGTTTCTTATTGTACCCATTTTTGTGTACATAGGGCAGCATTGTTTCTGTCCGTCATGAAAGTTAAAGCTATCCCATCTCTCTTGCCTTGAAAAATTTTATTTTTATTTTTTTCAGAGGTATCTCATGTTTCAATACAACACAATCGAAGAAGCACTTACCGCCCTTCGTCAGGGCCAAATTATTCTCGTTACAGATGATGAAAATCGTGAAAATGAAGGCGATTTTATCTGTGCAGCTGAATTTGCGACCACACAAAATGTCAATTTTATGGCAATACATGGCCGAGGATTAATCTGTATGCCAATGAGTCAAGAAATCGTAACGCAATTACAACTGCCACAAATGCTTACAGATAATACCGATAATCATGAAACCGCATTCACTGTTTCCATCGATTACGTTAATACGACCACGGGAATTTCTGCAGTAGAACGTAGTATGACCGCCATACATGCTGTAGATGATAATGCGCAACCTCAAGATTTTCGTCGCCCAGGCCATATGTTTCCTTTATTGGCGAAGAAAAATGGTGTGCTAGAACGCAATGGTCATACCGAAGCGACAGTAGACTTAATGAAATTAGCCGGTCTAAAACCTTGTGGTCTATGTTGCGAAATTATGCATGATTCTGGTGAGATGATGCGAACGCCCGATTTAATTAAATTAGCCCAAAAATGGGATCTTAAATTTATTACAATCCAAGCATTACAAGAATATAGAAAACGTTTTGATCAACTTGTGATCCGTGATACTTGTGTATCTATGCCCACAAAATATGGTGATTTTATTGCCTATACATATATCAATAAATTAAATGGCGAGCATCATGTAGCACTTGTAAAAGGCGATATTAGTGACGGTAAAAATATTCTATGTCGTGTCCATTCTGAATGTTTAACAGGTGATGTGTTTGGATCTATGCGCTGTGATTGTGGAGAACAGTTTGCTGCAGCTATGACACAAATAGAAAAAGAAGGACGAGGGGTTTTACTTTACATGCGTCAAGAAGGACGAGGTATAGGTTTAGTAAATAAATTCAAAGCCTATAAGTTACAAGATGAAGGTATGGATACCGTCGACGCAAATCTTTCTCTTGGATTTAAAGAAGATGAACGTGAGTATTATATTGGTGCCCAAATTTTACATGATTTAGGTATCTCAGAATTACGCTTATTGACCAATAATCCAGATAAAATCTACCAATTAGAAGATTTTGGACTGGAAATTTTAGAAAGAGTGCCTATTCAGATGCCTTCTAATGCTCATGACCGTCATTATCTACAAACTAAAGAAGAAAAAATGGGGCATATTTTTCAGCATTAATTCTCTTCTTTAATTAAAATGGGATGTATGTGAGACGCTATTTTTTATGTTCAGATAGCGTCTTTAATCCATTCCAAAATTGTTCTGTAGTCGGGTGAATCGCATCTTTTGCTCGATAACAAATGACATCTAAAGTTGAGATTAAGGCTTTATTATCTGCAAAAGCGGGCATTAAAATACCATTTTCTATTTCTGTTTCAACTGCATGCCAAGGTGCCCAAGTTAACCCATAGCCATTGATGGCCATTTTAACCAAAGATTCACTTAATGTAGCTTCAAAAATTTGATTGAGTTTGATGGGGGATTTGCGCATTAAAGGTTCCACTAAATTATACAAAAAAGTTTGTTTTGCATAACCTAAGTAAGGAATATTGTCTTGATCTTTTATTTTTACAAAAAGTTTAGGCGCAATAACAGGGAAAACTTTTTCCGTAGAAACCACCATAGATTCTAGTTTGTTCTTGAGTAATTTTTCAGGACGAATTTTAGGGGTATCATAAGTGAATAGAAAATCACTGGTATTATCTAATAGGGATTGAAATTGATTATCTAAACCTTGAATGGAGGGATCTAAAGAGATAGTGAGATCCTGAAAATAATCTGAGGCTTGGGAAAATAACTTAGGTAGTAGATTGATGGCAAAAGAATGTAGGCAATCAATACGAACTTCATCTTCCTTTCGTACTAAATAAGAAAAATCCGATTTAGTGACCACAATTGTTTTTAATAATTTTTCTACATAAGGGATAAAACGTTCGCCGTATTCTGTTAATTCAATCGGATAAGAAGTACGATCAAATAAAGGGACGCCTAGCCAAGTTTCTAGTGCTCGAATTCGGCGACTAAAAGCTGATTGCGTCACATGACGTGAAGTGGCTGCTGCAGAAAAATTTTTTAAGTCTTTTAATGCAATAAAATCTTCTAACCATTTAAAATCCATTGTATTTTAGCCCTTTAATTTTTAAGTTGATGGGTGAGTTTAATAAATTCTTCTTTCATTTGCGTATTTTTAAACTCAACAAGATTCGGTGTTTGTAATTTTATGATTTTATCAAAAAGAGTGGTATTGCTTTTGATTAAAGTGGAAATACTAAAGGATAAATCAACGGTTTGATAAGTATTTAATGCAACTTTGTAAGTTTTCTGTAAGTGAGATTGTGCAAGATAGATTTTAGTTAAATCCTGTTCAAGTTTAGTCCGATATAGCTTAATGGCCTCTAATGTAAAATGCTGGTGACGTAAATTATTTTGGTAAACGAAACGTTCCTCAGCAGAGGAGCCTGATATTAAGTTTTGAGTTTCCTGAATAAGCGCTAAATTTTGAGTCTGTAACTCATCTAATCTTTTTATATATTGATTCTTCAATTTATCAATATACTGATTTTCAATAAAAATTTGTAATTCTAATAAAGAGACATACATACCATAATATTTTTTAGCGGTAGTGAGATCTTCATGGGTATCTTGTGTCATTTTTTCTAAATAAGAAACAAATTCACGAATAGTGGGAAAAACGGTGATCATAGACAAAATATCATCTGCATTGACACGGATTAGCAAATTTTCTACCTGTTCATTATTTAGGTGGTTACCAAATGCCGTGAGATGTGTCTTGATTTCGCTAATGATTTTATCTTTTAATTGATCAATTTCGGTTATTTCTTTATGGGTATGAGTGATTTTTTGTTGTAATTCTTTTTGTTCATTGGTGTTTAGACTGAGTCTTAATTGACGTTTTAATTTAGTTAAGGCTTGATTCTTTTCTCTTCTTCTTTTGCTGTTATACGCTAATTCTTCCTGATATTGACTGAGATCTTCATCGCTGATAATGGCAAAGATTTTATTTAAGAGTGCATCAATATCTTCTTGATAATCATCTTGAGTACGTTGAAATGTCCATGAGGAAAGGGGAGCTTGTTGTTGATCTTTTTTCAATTTAAGTAATTGAGTGAATTTATCTTCGATCTCATCCCAGTTCTCTATGACCACTTTTTTTGTGGAGGAGGCATGAATTGAAGATGCAGAAGTCGCGCCACTAATCAATGATTTCACTGTATGCCATCCATGATCAATACTGTCTGTCCAATCAGCATTTGCTGATGTCGATAAAACACAAGAAACAATAACACAAGAGGATAAAAACAGTTTTTTCATGAAGGTAAAACTCTATTTTATAGACGAAAACAGATATGATAACACTAAGTTTTCTTAATAGGAAAATAAAGAAAGTTAATCTGTGATCTCTAGCATAAAATAATGTGATTAAAGTTTAAATCTTTATATTATTCTTAAAAAGAATAGTTCTATGTGAAATGAGCAACAGAAATAAGCATACAAATTTTTCTTTTCACTATACCATTTTCCTCATTCCAGGATTGATGCAAGATCCTGTTTATTTAATATTACAGGCGCAAGCCTTTACTTCTCAATGAGGGAAAAAGCAATGTCTAAAGACGTAAGAATCGAAGAAGATTTGTTAGGAGCACGAGAAGTTCCAGCAACAGCTTATTATGGTATTCATACCCTTCGCGCAATGGAAAATTTTAATATTTCATCTACCACGATTTCTGATGTTCCTGAATTTGTACGTGGCATGGTTTTTACTAAAAAAGCCGCAGCCTTAGCTAATACAGAACTCAATGTGATACCTAAGAATATTGGGAATGCGATTGTTAAAGCGTGCGATCTTATTTTAGATACAGGCAAATGTATGGATCAATTTCCGTCTGATGTTTTTCAAGGTGGGGCAGGAACCTCAGTTAACATGAATACTAATGAAGTTCTGGCAAACCTCGCCTTAGAACTTATTGGTGAAGAAAAAGGGCGTTATGACATCATCAACCCCAATGATCATGTTAATAAAAGTCAATCTACAAATTGTGCTTATCCAACGGGGTTTCGTGTTGCCGTATATAACAGCATTGAAAAGTTGATTACAAAGATAGAATCTTTACGCAAAGCCTTTGAAGATAAGAGTATTGAGTTTAGCGATGTATTAAAAATGGGGCGCACCCAATTACAAGATGCTGTGCCGATGACAGTAGGTCAGGAATTTCGTGCTTTTTCTAATTTAATTAAAGAAGAAATCAAAAACTTACATTACACAGCACAACTTTTATTAGAAGTGAATCTTGGTGCAACGGCTATTGGTACGGGACTTAATGCAGTAGAAGGTTACCAAAAATTAGCCGTTAGTTATTTGGCAGAAGTGACGGGAATTCCTTGTACTACAGCAGAAGATTTGATTGAAGCAACCTCTGATTGTGGTGCTTATGTGATGGTACATGGCGCTTTAAAACGTCTCGCCGTTAAAATGTCAAAAATCTGTAATGATTTACGTTTGCTATCTTCAGGCCCGCGTACAGGACTGAATGAACTCAACTTACCTAAGATGCAAGCAGGATCTTCTATTATGCCAGCTAAAGTTAATCCTGTTATTCCTGAAGTGGTGAATCAAGTTTGTTTTAAAGTGATCGGTAATGATCTTACGGTCACTTTTGCTGCAGAAGCAGGGCAACTTCAATTAAACGTCATGGAACCTGTTATAGGTCAAGTGATGTTTGAATCTATTTCATTACTTTCTAATGCCTGCACAAACCTACAAGATAAATGTATTGAAGGCATTACAGTTAACAAAGAAATTTGTGAAGCTTATGTACATAATTCAATCGGTATTGTGACTTTCCTAAATCCTGTTATTGGTCATCATGAAGGAGATATTGTTGGTCGTATTTGTGTAGAAACCGGTAAATCAGTACGAGAAGTGGTATTAGAACGCGGATTGCTTACTGAGGCGCAATTAGATGACATCTTATCTAAAGATAATCTTATGCATCCTACATATAAAGGCAGACATTATAGCTAAATAAGTGTCTGTTATTGCTAAAGTATTTATATGGGCCAAGTTAATTTTTTATCCTGGCCTTTTTTATAAATTACCCAAAGAGGTTAATCCTATGTTTTTAATTGAATTTATTATTGTTCTTATCTGTATTTTAATCGGTGCTCGTCTTGGTGGTGTGGGGCTGGGTGTTTTAGGCGGAGTAGGGCTAGCTATCCTAGCTTTCGTTTTTGACATGAAGCCAACCAGTCCCCCCATTGATGTTATGTTGATGATTATGGCCGTAGTGACCGCCGCCGCCGCAATGCAAGCATCGGGTGGTTTAGATTACATGATTAAAATTGCCGCTAAGATTTTACGTAAAAATCCAAAATATATTACTTTCATTGCACCTCTTGTGACTTATGTATTTACTATGTTAGCAGGAACAGGACATGTTGCTTATGCTGTTCTGCCTGTGATTGCTGATGTTTCACGTCGCACGGGCATTCGTCCGGCTCGCCCACTAGGGATGGCGGTAATTGCTTCTCAATTTGCTATTGTGGCTAGTCCTATTGCTGCAGCAGTTGTGGCTTGTGTCGCTTTTTTAGAGCCACAAGGTATTACATTAACTAATGTTTTGAGTGTAACTATTCCCGCAACTGTGTGTGGGCTTGCCTTAGCAAGTTTATTTGTTAATAAACTGGGCAAAGAGTTGGCAGATGATCCTATTTATCAAGCTCGTCTTCAAGATCCCAAATATCGCAAAATGATGGCAACGGAAGTTAATCTTGAAGATCTGCCTGTGACCAAAGAAGCCACTCGTTCTGTTGGTATATTTCTTATTGCCGCTTTATCTGTAGTTGTATTAGGTGCATTTCCTAATTTAAGACCTCATTTTGATGGTGTTGCTATGGGGATGGCGAATACAATTGAAATTGTCATGTTGAGTGCTGGTGCTTTGATTATCTTAGTCTGTAAACCCGATGGTACAGAAATTACACAAGGGAGTGTCTTTCATGCGGGAATGCGTGCTATTGTCGCTATTTTCGGTATTGCTTGGTTAGGAGATACTTTAACCACTGGGCATTTAGAAATGGTGAAAGAAGCAGTGTCTGGATTGGTGGCTGTTGCCCCATGGACCTTTGCTTTAGCTTTGTTTGTTTTATCTGTTATGGTCAACAGTCAAGGTGCAACTACGGCAGTATTGGTACCACTAGGTATTTCAATCGGTTTACCACCAGAAGTGATTATCGCCACTTTTGTTGCTGTCAATGGTTATTTCTTTATTCCTAATTACGGTCCTATCATTGCTTCTATTGATTTTGATTCTACTGGGACAACGCATATAGGCAAGTATATCTTTAATCATAGTTTTATGTTGCCAGGATTATTGAGCATGATCTTTAGTTTAATATTTGGCTTTATTTTTGCTGGGATTATGTTGTAAATTGCTATAGAATATATCTTCGACTATTAGGGGTAACTTGTTGAAAAATAAGCCACTTAATGGTCGAATTTTATACAAAAGAGATAGATTAGAATTTTTTTTAAAATTAAATAAAAAAACTCTTGCATAACGATAAAATCTCAGTATAATTCGCTCCCGCTGTCACAGGAAATTTATTTATTTTTGTGATTAGAGAAGTAACGATATGGGCGATTAGCTCAGTTGGGAGAGCACCTCCCTTACAAGGAGGGGGTCACTGGTTCGA
>Ga0055584_100002253_pt1 | contig 19102 bp, 12 predicted proteins | sample OSDHelmetaG_FD_58716 | JGI IMG/M metagenome (GOLD analysis project Ga0055584, IMG submission 58716) | Pelagic marine sediment microbial communities from the LTER site Helgoland, North Sea, for post-phytoplankton bloom and carbon turnover... | ecosystem: Environmental > Aquatic > Marine >... | reverse complement strand
TGATTCACGACAGACTTTATCGCAGCGACGACTTGGCCGGTGTGGACATGAAAAAGTATATCCCATCGCTACTGGCCGATTTGCGGCAGATGCTGTTCGCCGACAAAGGGCAAGTGCGTATAGAAATGGACGTGGAAGCGGGAGAGGATATGGCCATAGAATTGGCCGTACCCTGTGGTCTGATCATCAATGAGCTCGTGACTAACTCTATAAAATACGCCTTTCCCAAGGGGGGCACGGGCCGCATCAGCACGCGCCTTTTTTTCCGCGGTGAGCGTGCTTTTCTGCATGTTGCAGATGATGGCATTGGTTTGCCGCCGGACTTGGACATAGCAACATGCTCTTCGCTGGGGCTGAAACTCGTCAACATTCTGCAGCAGCAACTCGACGCTGACCTAAGCATCGATAGCGATGAGAATGGAACGCGTTTCGAACTGTCTTTTCCACTCACTCTGGAAAAACGAGAAGATATCAATGTGCAACGGAGCACATTACCGATCGTCGAAAAGAGTAGTGAATTGGTCGCATGAGCTGAATTATACGCATTAAATAAACGCGGTTTTGGGTGGAGATGTATCGTGGAACGATCAAATTTTTATCACTGGTTGGAGGGTCGGCGTCGTTTCGCGTTGCAGGGTGCGATAGAAATGGGCCGTAGGGTGCGGGGGCTATGCGTAGAAATGACGTTTCCAATTGTAGCGCAGGAAGAAGTTGTAGTAGCGGAAAGAAGAGTGCAAAATGGATAAGGTACGCATACTAATAGTTGAAGATGAACTGATCGTTGCCGAGGATCTAAAGGAGGTGCTCAAAGGCTTGGGATACCAGGTCGTGGGCGTCGCCGACACCGGCGAAAAGGCCATCGCTCAGGCGTTGCAACTAAAGCCGGGCCTGATACTATCCGACATTCGTTTGCGTGGTGAGATGACCGGTATCGAAGCTGCGAAGCAGATTGGTATCCATATCGATATACCGGTGGTTTTTCTCAGCGCCTTTGCCGACGAAGAGACGCTGGCCAAGGTCAAGGAGAGCAGTCCCTATGGGTATCTGCTAAAGCCGTTCAAAGAGCAGGAATTGCGCACGACGATTGAAGTGGTTCTGCACAAACACGGTATCGAATTAGAGATGCGCTCCTTGCGAGAGCAGTTGCAGGACAAAGTGGAGAAACTAGAGCAAAGCCAAGAGCTGATTCGCAAGCTGTCGCGGGCCGTTGAACAGAGCCCTGTATCGGTGCTGATGACGGATACCGAAGGGGTTGTAGAATACGTCAATGACTACTTCAGTGAGATTACGGGATATACGCGCGAAGAGGCTCTGGGCAAGAATCCCAATATGCTGCAGTCCGGATACCACGATAAGCGTTTCTATGCAGAGCTATGGAATACGATTAAAGTAGGAGGACAGTGGCGCGGCGAGTTCTGCAACCGGCGCAAGAATGGTGAATTGTATTGGGTGGCTGGATCCATTTCGACCGTGCGCGATCATTCCGGTATCGTTACTCATTTTGTGGCTATTGAGGTAGATATAACGCAGGATAAGATGCTCGCTAATCGCGAACGGGCGCAGCAACTCGTGCGCGCGGCCATATGGGATATGAAGAAGTCGGAAGATATCGACTCAGTGCTCTCTTCTTTTGGCGATGCGTTAGACCTGCTGCAGGTGAGTTATTTCGGCCATGGAATCAACGTTGTCGAAGGAGGGGGTGAAGCGCGCGAGGTGCGCTGTTATAGCAAAACACAAGAAGGTAAACGCTGGTCGAAGATCATCGGTGAAGACGGCAGAGATACTATAGTGCAGATATGGCAAGCGGGCGATGTGAGTTATCGCCCCGATCTCGAGAGCGAAGATATTTACGGCGAGAGCGAAGTGCTGGAGGGTGGTTTCGGTGCGGTGCGTTCCGTGGTCGATGTGCCGTTTTCGCGCGGCACAATCGCGGTAAATAGTGGCAATAAAAATGCGTTTTCCGAGCATCAAATAGCGGACCTACAAGCGTTGGCAAAGGTTCTAGATGAGGGTTTTCACCGGGTCGAAGACCTGGAGGACTTGGAGCGCACGCGCACGCAGCTCCAGCAAGCGCAAAAGATGGAGGCGATTGGCCAGTTGGCTGGCGGTGTCGCGCACGACTTTAACAATATGATTTCAGTCGTAAGCGGTTATTGCCAGCTCTTGAGCAAAGGCGTCGACCAAGAGAACAATCTCTATAAGGGTTTAAAAGAGATCGATAACTCGGCGTCCAAGGCGTCCAATTTAGTGCGCCAATTGTTGGCCTTTAGCCGCCGGCAGACTATGCAGCCGCAGATCCTCGACCTCAACCAAGTCGTAGCCGATATGGATCGCATGCTGGGAAGGTTGATCGGCGAGGACGTGCAGATGGAAGCGCGGTCGGCTGCGGATTTAAGGAAAATAAATGCCGACCCGAGTCAACTCGAGCAGGTGATCGTCAACTTAGTCGTCAACGCGCGTGATGCCATGCCCGGTGGCGGTCAATTGACGTTAGAGACCATCAACGTGTCTCTCGATGCGGAGTATTGCCGAACCTACAGCGGTTTAGCAGAGGGTGACTACGTGATGCTCGCCGTCAGCGATACGGGCACGGGCATGAGCAAGGAGACGCGCGAGCACATTTTTGAACCGTTTTTTACCACTAAAGAGGAGGGAAAGGGTACGGGGCTGGGGCTGGCGACGGTATACGGCATTGTCAAACAGAGCGGCGGACATATACACGTTTATAGCGAGGAGTATATCGGCACTACCTTCAAGGTCTATTTTCCCGTCGCCGAAGCGGTGGAGCAGATAAAGGTCGAGGCGAACAATGGCGCTGGCGACCATGCTCAAGGTGGCAACGAGTCTATCTTAATCGTAGAGGATGACGATACGTTGCTGCGTTTGGTGCACACTATTCTCGCTGATACGGGCTATAGCGCAACGGCTGTACAAGATGCCGATGCGGCGTTGGCTCTGGGGGCGGGTGATAAAAGCTTCGACCTCTTACTCACGGATGTAGTCATGCCGGTGATGAACGGCGTCGATCTTTCAAAGCGTCTGTGTCAGATCCACCCCGAACTAAAGGTGGTTTATATGTCGGGTTATGCCAGCGAGGCCATTCATCGCAGTGGTATGGTCGGTCGGAATGTCCATTTCCTCTCCAAGCCGTTTACACCCGATGAACTGCTGCACAAAGTGCGCGAGGGGTTGGACAAGTGACCACTTTAGACCGCAGTGAAGACCTGAGATTAATCGTGCAGAACGCTCGCTGTCTGCTGTGGTATGCTCGCGTCGAGGAACGCAACGGGCATATGCTGTGGCAGCGAGAGATCGCCAGCGAAGAGGCGGCGCAAAAAATCTTGCCGCTCGAGGTCGGCGCGGATGAGACCTATGATGCCGCTTGGGTGCGCAGTCGCCACCCAGAAGATCGCGCGCTGATGGATCGCAAGAGCTGCGCTGCGCTGCGCGCGGGAAGTAATGGCTATGTACAGGATTTCCGCTGCACCGATGCCTATGGCCATACGCGTTGGTTGCACGAGGAAGTCTCTATTCAAAGCGTGTCGCCAGACCTTTGGCAACTCTACGGCATATGTGTGCAAATCGGCGACTATAAACGAGAAGAGGAACGCGCCCATTTGCATTTGGCACTGGAGAAAGTGCGCAATGCGGTGCTAAAGATGGATCGGGAAGGCGATTGGTTAGAGGTTGTGGGAGTAGTGCACTATGAACTGCGCATGCTGATCGTCTACGATGGCTGCGGGGTCAATATGGTCGATCGGGCTACGGGCAATTTTTACACCTATAGTTTTGTCGATTCGTCGGTTTGCCGAAGCTCTACGATAGAACCGATTGCCCCTATTTTGTTGTGTGCCATGGAAACGGGCGAGACCGTGTATCGTCGCAACCTCGATGAAGTCAAAGGGTGGGACAGCAAGGTTAAACCATTTCACCTATCGATTGCCGACGCGCCTTTTATCGGCGGCACCTTGGTCATTAATAGCTATGAAGAAGAGGCCTTTTCGTCGCGCGACATTGCCGTATTGGAACAGTTTGCCCAGGTGCTCAGCGAGGGCCATCGGCGTTTGCAGGATCTGCAGCGTCTGGCGCTACAGGAGCGTCAATTGACCCAAGTGCAGCGCTTGGAATTGGTCGACCAACTTACGGCGGGTCTCGCCCACGAACTCAACAACCCGCTGACGCAGATTATGGGCTATGCACAGCTCATTTTGCGGCGCGATCCGGCGGGCGAATATAAGGAGTGGGTCGAAGAAATATTTCGCGGCAGTATGCAAGCCACTGCCATCGTCCGTCGCCTACAGCTTTTTGCGCAAGAGCAGGGCGCGGACAAGCAGACTGTTGATTTGTCGGAGGTCGTGCGTCGCGTCATCGAGTTGGTGCGCCATCACTTTGAGGAGCGCGGCGTAAAGATCGTCGATGAACTGGCGGCTGATATGCCATCCATCACCGCGCAGCCCGGCCAGCTACAGCAGCTCGTGCTACATCTGTTTAACAATAGTCTCGACGCTATCGTCGCGGTTGGTCGCCGCGGTCATATATGGGTGCGCAGTTATTTTACCGGCAACTCGCTGGCTCTGGATATTTCCGACGATGGGCCGGGCGTAGGTGCTGCGCTGGGGCAGCATATTTTTGAACCGTTTTTTACGACAAAAGATATCGACAAGGGAAAAGGTCTGGGTTTGAGTATGTGTTACGGGATCGCGCACGAACATGGTGGCAGCATTTATATGGCAGAGAGCACTGGCGGAGCAGGGGCTCGTTTTGTGCTCGAATTGCCGTTGCTGAAAGAAAATAACGTTAACGAAGTTGCACATGGTACTAGCGGTGAGGAGATGGACAATGATGGCAAGTGAGTCGGTTGAAGGCAAGGGGCGGATTCTGGTAGTAGACGACGAAGTGCCCGTTGGCACGGTGTTGCAGCAGTGGCTCTTGAGCGAGGGCTATTACGTGGACTATGCCAACAGCTTCGACGAGGTGGAAAAGGCTTTTGCACAAGGGACGTACGACCTCGTGACGTTGGATGTCATGATGCCGGAAATCGATGGAATGCAAACGCTGAGCTGGCTGCGCGAACACCACGCGGATGTCGGCGTAGTTATGGCCACGGCCTTGAGCAATGTCGATACGGTATTAGAGGCCATGCGCGGCGGCGCTATCGATTATTTGCTCAAGCCATTTAATATGGACTTGGTCAGCGAAGAGATCGCCCGCGCTATGGAGCGCCAGCGTCTCGTCGCCGAAAATCGCGCCTACGAAGAACACCTCGAAAGACTGGTGGGCGAGCGCACAGAGCAATTGCAGGAGGCCTATGCTCAACTACAGCAGCAGGTGCGCGAGTTGGAGGGACGCGACCGCTTGGTGCAACTACAGATGTCGCCACCCGAGCACGTCGAAGAAGCACGTCGGGAGTCGCTGCGCGTTATAGGGGATGTATTTCAGGCGCAACGCGTCGGCTTCTACTGCACCGATTCGGTGGGTCGCGAACTGTGTTTAGTGGCGGCATTGGGGTGGAGCGGTGCGGGATTGGTCGAAGGAGCCCAAGAGCTGGTGGATGTGCCGGCTATTGCTCTAGGGGCGGTCGAAAACCCAATTGTGCGCGCCTATGGCGAGGGCAGGGCTCTGTATATGGATGGCATTGCGGTGCCCGTGCTCTTTAACGAAGAAACGCTGGGCGTGCTTTGGGTCGAGACCAAGTGCGCTGGTGGTGATGATACACTCAACGTGGCGTGGCGCTTAGGGCGCGAAATCGCACTGGTGTTGCGCATGGTGCAGATGGCGGATGATCTCGAACAGGGTCGAGTCGAAGTGGACGAACTACTGCGCATGGAGTAACGGGCTATGGACAGACACATACTCATTATCGATGGCAACGAAAAGATGCGCCAGCTCTTGGGTGCGCATTTGGAGGCGGCGGGGTATAGCTCGTTGGGTGTGGCCAACGGTCTAGATGCAGCCATGAGTATGCGTGTCCAGCGACCGGATCTCGTGTTGATCGAGCAAGGAGTGGATATGGGCGGTGTGCGCACGGCGCGTCTGCTGCGTTTGCACAGAGACTATCAGCGCATTCCCATCGTGCTGATGTTTGAGCGCGACGGGGTGACCGATGAGCTAATAACGGAGGGGTGTAAGATCAATTTACACCGTTTTCTTAAGAAACCCTTTGGTGCTGATATTCTGCGCCAGACGGTCGATGAGGCCATCGTCGAAGACTTGCCCGAGCTCAATGTAGATATCGTGCGCGAACATCTGGGTGACATGAGTAATATTCCCGTGCTGCGTCCGAATCAGCGCCGCCTGCTCTCGCTCTTGAGCGGTGAGGACGCGCACGTCGATATACCGGAAGTCGTGCGCTGCGTAGAGACGGATCAGGGGCTGACGACGACCGTCATGCGCATATGCCATTCGGCCTATTATGGTTTCCGCGGCAATTCGATAGAGGGGGCGGTCACTTTCTTGGGCGTGGACCGCATGCGGCGTATCGTGCAGGCTGTGATTGTCTTTGACGCCTTTGCCAGCGAGCGCGACCGCGAAAGGGAAGAGGAATTTGGTTTTAGCATTGATAGTTTGTGGAAGCACTCGCTGGCGTGCGGCGTGGTTATGGAGGAGAGCGGGCGCATGGTGCGCGGGCGCGACCACTTTATAGCGGGTTTGTTGCACGATATTGGCAAAGTGGTGCTCTACCTGCGTTTTCCAGACCACTTTTTCGCCATTTTGAACATGGTGCGCGACGAGGACAAGTCGATGTATCAGGCCGAGCGCGCAGTGCTTGGCATCTGCCACACGGATATCGGCTACGAGCTAGCGCGGCGCTGGGAACTGCCGCCGACGATCGCCGCCTGTCTCGCTCACCACCACGAACCAGAAGCGGCACTACAGCACAAGCGCTTGGTTTGTCTAGTGCACTTGAGTGATCTGCTGGTGCGCGTGCTGGGTATTGGCAGCGGCGGCGACGACAAAAAACCAACAATGTCTCCGGCGGCACAAACGCTGGCCAAATATGTGCTGGCGCTGGCCGAGCGCAAAGAAGAAATAGAAAAACAGGTCGATTCTATGATGGGTGACGGCGTGAGCAACTAAGGAAATCGCTATGATACTAGGTGATTTAACATTCGTAGCCGGAGCGATAGGTCTCTTCATCTACATGTGCCTGATTGTTGTTAAGCACACGAATAGAGCGGGACAAATGGCGGAGAAAAAGCGGCGCTATCAGGGCGAGAACAATCGCCTACGTCAGCGGCGCAAAGAGCTCAAAGTTGAGCGCGATGAACTAAATCCACAGGTAGATGAGGTTATGGTGCAGATGATTGCCCTGCGCGACGAACGCGACCGTCTACAGCTGGAATACGAGGAAATGGTTGAGACGGCGCGCACGCGCGACATCCAGATCAAAACAAAGCGGATGAAATGATATGCTTAGTTATGCACCGCAAATGGGGTTGGTTGCTTCCTTCTTATGTGTAATCGTGTTACACGCTTGGTTTACTCGCCGCATCGTGCGCTTGCGCGATGAAGCGCTTGCTGAATACAAAGAATACGGACGCTTGCGAAACGACGTGTTGGCCCTATCGGAAGAAGTGGTAGAGTTCAAACGCGGGATGGAAACCAATGAAGTGGCCACCAAATCGCTAGAAAAAGAGATCGAAGATTGGCAGCGCAAAATGGATAGTTACTCTCCCGAATCGGAAGACGCGGTTTTCTAAGTAGAGCCCAGCCATGGCCAACGCCGAAAATAACAAAGAGCAGAGCGCAGAGACTGGCGCCTTAGAAGATGCCCTAGAGCAAATACTAGGTATCGACGAAGAGGCGGCGCCCGTTCTGCCCACTGGAGCCGACGATACGGGTAGTGCGGATTTGGCAGAGGAGAGCTTCGCCTCGTTGATGGACGATGTCTACTGCGAAGGACGTCGTCTGCGCCGCATCGGCGACTGCGTGCTAATCGTGTCAGACGATGGCCTCGTCGCCAAGTTGCGTGGAGAACTGCCCGCCAAAATGCGTTATGAAGAAGTTTTGCAGTGTATAGAAGAAGAAGGCATTTGTTTTGGTTTGAAGCCGAATGGTATCCACGCGGCCTTGCCGCATAAGAAAGTGCGGCGCACGTCGTCACGCCGATCGCGCCGGAGTGAAAGCGAAGACGATGGTAAAATAAATGAATTTATCATCGCCGAAGGCGAGCCATCCGTGGCACCAGGGGCAGCACATATTGAGTACGCGGTCGAAGTGTTAGCGGATGAAGATATGAGTGCGCTGCGCACGTTATTTATGGGCAAAGAACTCGAGGCGCTGCGCCGCTGTCGTTTAACGCCGTCCTTTGTCCACGGTGGCGAGGAGTTGGCGCGGGTAGTTGCGGAACCCGGTCGGGCTGGGCGCGACGTGTTTGGCGCAGAGATTGCCCCGGTACTCCCGGATATAGCCACGTTAGAGGTGGGAGAGAATGTTGGATTGGCAGGTGGTGGTCGCAGTTGCAAAGCGAAAATAATGGGGTATGTCGGCTGGGTGGATGGCGCGCTCAGCGTACAGTCGCCGCTGTATGTGGCGCGCGACCTGATGCGCGTCTTTTTGATCTGGCTTGCGCCCGAGGGCAAGGGGGCGCCGTTGACGGAAGCGGAGATCGATACGGCGCTCGAAGATTTGGGTATATGCTTTGGTATAGATCGCGCAGCCATCGCCGCACTTGCAGCCAATTCGGCTGCGCACAAGGCGCTGCCACGCGCACAGCTCTTGGCGCGCGGCGACGATGCCGTGATGGGTAAAGGGGTCGAATGGCGCTTTTCTTTTCCGGCCAAACAGACGCGCTATTTTGGCGAAATAGTACGAATTTTTAATCGCAGTCCGCACGTGCATTATCTGGAAGAATACAGTCTGGGCCTGGCGGGAAAATCCGTGAGTGCTGGCGGCGAAATTGCGCGAAAAATGCCGGCGCAAGCAGGCGAGATGGGGCGCGATGTATTTGGTGAAGAGTTTTTGCCAGACGAAGTGGGCGAGGAACGCTTGGAAAGCGGAGACTATATCCGTTTCGATGACGATGAGCAACGGTGTGTGGCTGATATTTATGGCTATGTCGGTATTGGCACACAGCGCGTGGAAATCGTCTCGCCGATATGGGTGGCCCCCGATCGCATGGTGGCCTATTTCATCAATCTGGCGGCCTTGGGTAAAAGACCTGCTCCCACGTTGGTGGAAGTCGAGCAATTGCTCGAGTTGGCCGGCGTAAAGTTTGGCATAAACGATCGGGCAATTATCGCGTTTTGCGAACGCGTCAAACAGGGGCTAACGACCGATATCGCCGTGCCCATAGCGCAGGGCCATAAACGGCGGCACGGCCGCAATGGCCGCTTTGCTTTTGCCGTGGCCCACCAGCGCGAACCGGGTGTTTTTCGCGAAGATGGCTCGCTCGACTTTAAACAGCTCAATATGATCCCCTTAGTAGAGGCAGAGCAGCAGATCGGGCGCTGTATCCCCGCCACAGAGGGCGATGATGGCATGGAGGTGGCCGGCCGCCGTTTGCGCTGTCGCAACGGTGTCGAATTGATCGTAGATATAGGTCCTAATATTCGCCGTTTGCGCGTAGAGGGCGAGCCCGAGGCCTTTGTCGCTGAAGTCGAGGGCGAACTAACGGTTATAGACCGGAGCGAGAAGTCGCCGCCATCGGTATTTCTCGCGGTGCACGAAAAGCTAGTCGTGCAGGGCGATGTAGATTACCATACGGGCAATATCGATTTTCCCGGCAGTGTCGAAGTGCGCGGGGTTATACAGGCGGGATTTATTGTAAAGGCCGAAGGCAATGTCTCGGTGCGCGGGCATGTCGATGAGGGGGCGCGTATCGAGTGCGGCGGCAATGTGGCCGTGCAGCACGGTATCAGCGGCGAAACGACGTGCATTCAGGCCAAGGGGTCGGTATGTGCAAAATATATTAACGCCGCCCATATACAGGCCGGCGTCGATGTGTCGGTGGGAGAGTATATCCACCAGGCGCAGGTTCAGGCCGATGCCGATATCGCCGTCATTGGCCAGTCGGGTGCCAAGCACAGTGGTGCGATTGTCGGCGGCATGGCGATTGCCGGCAGGCGGATCTTTGCCTGCGATGCGGGGGCAGAAGCGGGTGGGGCGACTCGTTTGGTCGCAGGAGTCGATGCCAACCAACTCAAGGAGGTAGCCGCATTACAGGAACTGATAGACCAGTACAATACCGTCATTAACAAGACGCTGCGCGCGCTCGAAGTAGAAAAGGTCGCCGAGCAACAGCTGCGCAATATTTTGCTCAATCTGCTGCTCAAGGCACGTGGACCAAGGCGTAAAATAATTGCCCGCTCCGTGCGCGGCATTGTCGAATTACAGCAGCGACGAAAAACGGCAACAAAGCGCAAAAGGGAATTGGATGAAGATATGCGCGTGGCGGCGGCGCGTGCCAGCATCGAGTTGACGGGAACAACGGCGACAAAAACCGTCATCAAAATAGGTTCGCACACGATGGCTATGCGGCCTGAGGATGGGGATATAGTGCGTATGCGCTACGCGCTGGGCGCAGTGGAAGGCAAAGAACAAGTTGTCATGAAGGCCATGTGAAATATGGGCAAGCGCGCACAAAAAAATGGAAAGGAGCCCGTCGTGTTAGGGGTGGAAGAACAGACCTTCGACGCAGCGATAGAATCGGTCTGCGCGAATGGTGCGAATGGGTCGCTGTCTATAGAAGAATTGCGTCGACTCTCCGTTGTTCGCAAAAATATTGATGTGCTCAGCGGGTGCGATGTGCGTATTCCCGCGCTCGTGTCAGGAGGGGCACTGGCACACAGCGAGCACTGTGATGATGGCGCCATACCGGTGTGTGCAGGGGCACATGTGTCGCTGGATGAACGTGGCTACTTTGTCGCCGAGCGCTATGGTTATGCCCATATAGAAGACCATATATTGTCGATTGCCTCACCGCTGGTATTGAGCGCGGATAACATGCAAGTGCACTGGCTTTTGCTCGATGAGCGTGCACTGCCCGTGGCGGAGAATATGTTAGAGCCCTGGCTCGATGATATGGGCGTGGTGAGTGGTCTCGATGAAGGATTGATCAAAAAAACAGCGGCACAAATTCGCCGCGGAACACACGGTTGTGGTAGCGTGTTGGCAGCGAGTGGTACGCCGGCGATAGCGGGGGCGGGGGCAAAAGTGGAGATCGCGTTAGGAGAGGGCCGCAAAGCGGGTGTAGAGCGCGAAGACGGAACCCTCAATTTCCGCGAAGTGAACTCCGTTACGCCCATCGTCCGAGACCAAGTGATCGCACGCCGCACGCCTGCGCGCGTTGGTCGGGCGGGGCTAACGGTGTGTGGTGCGGTTGTAGATGCGGAAGAGTTCAGCGACGAAGTGCTCAAGGCTGGGGAAAACGTGCAGGTAAATTTTGTCGAAGGCGTTGAGGTCTATGTGGCGACGGCGGCAGGTGCACTACTCTTGACGGCAGATGAGGTGGCTATCGGCCGTTTGTTGCATATCAACGGCCACGTGGACTTTCACACGGGCAATCTCGATTTCGATGGGGTGCTTATGGTCGATGGGTCGGTGTTGGCCGGTTTTTCCGTCAAGGCTACGGGGGATATACAAATTGCGGGTTCGCTCGAACCGGGGACCACCGTGCGTGCGGGCGGCGACCTATTTGTCGATAAGGGTATTCTCGGGCGCAGAACCAAGGCCAGTGCCGTCGGAGATGTACAGGCGCGCTATGTGCAGGAGGCGACGGTCGTTGCCGGTGGCGATCTCTATGTCAAAGATCTCGTCTATCAGGCGCGTCTGCGCGTCGGCGGGCAGATCAATGTGGCGCGTGGCTCCGGGCCGCGCGGCGGCAGTATCATCGGCGGAGAAGCTTGGGGGCAAAGTATCAGTTTGTTCGTGGCTGGCTCACCTGCACATGTAGTGACCTCTTTGATGGCCGGAATGGATCCGGAGAGTGTACGCAAGCTCGATAAAATACGCGAGGCAGTAGACCTGACCTATGCACAGCTACGTCGTTTGTTAAATCGCTTTGACCTCAATGCGATTGATATAGAGCAGATCCAGAATCGGATCTCTGCCACGACCGGGCCCAAGCGCAAACTCTTGGCACAGACGGCACGGCAATTGGGAGGAGTTGTGCAGTCGCACCAGAAGCTGCTGGCGGCGCGGCGCGAGTTGGAATTGCGCCTCGGCGACCGGGTTAAAGACGCCTCTATTATCGTGCGCGACATAGCCTATAGCGGTGTCGAAGTGCGTATTGGAGAGCACAAGATGTCTCTTAGGGAAGACGTAGGTTCTCCTCGTTTTCACGTTGAAGATAACGGGTTAGTTGCTCATTGAATACGGTGTCAAATGGTCTTGCGGAGGCTTATATGCAAAGCGAAAAAGGCAGTGAAAGAATCCTAGTGGTCGATGATACCAAAACTAATTTGCAGATTTTGGTACAGGCACTGCGCGATGAGTATAAGCTTGGTGTGGCCACAGATGGCGAAAAGGCCTTGGGCTATGTGCGCGACCATCGCGTCGACTTGATCCTATTGGATATCATGATGCCAGGTATAGATGGCTACGAAGTGTGCAGGCGTTTAAAAGTCGACGAAACAACGCGTTCGATCCCCATCATTTTTATCACGGCGATGGATCATGTGCAGGAAAAAGCGCGCGGATTCGATTTGGGCGCGGTCGATTATATCACCAAGCCCTTTGATATAATTGAGGTCAAGGCGCGGGTGCGCACGCATTTAAAAATAGAGCACTACCAGCGCGAGTTAGAACGGCGAAACCAGCAGTTGGAGCATGCACAGCAGCAGTTGCGAATCCAAGTTCGCGAGTTGGAGGGAATTGATCGTTTGGTGCGTTACCAGATGGAAGTCGAATCCGTGGTTGCCGCCCAGCGAGAAGTTCTAAGCGTTGTGCGCACGGTGCTGAGAGCACAACAAGCTGCTCTCTATATGTTGGACGAAGCGGGAGAGGTATTGGAACTAACGGCCGGAGAAGCCGCGCCCCGGCAACTAAATGTGCGGAAAAACGATTCTGCTATTGCGCGCGCCTGTGTTGAGCGTACCGCGCAAGCCGATGGTGCGGGCGGGGGCGCGTCACCGCTGCTCTATGGACAGAAGCTGGCAGGTGTACTGTGGGTCGGGTCGACAGACGAAACTGAAGTCAGTGGTGAAATGTCGCTGCCAACGCTGTGGCGCTTAGCGGCCGAGTCTGCCGTCGTGCTCAATGCGGCGCAGATGGTGGAAGATTTAGAAAGCGGCCAGTTACAGGTAGAACGCTTATTAGATATGGAAGATCTATGAGCTGGTTTTGCTGCGCTTTCAGCATGGCTATCTCATTATTCTCCATGAAGGAGTAGAGATGCTACTTGTCCATATACTACTTGCTCGCCTACTGCCGTGGTTTATATGCGGGGCAGCGGCTGCCGCCATTATAGGTGGTATCGCGATTATGTACGGTTGGCATATCGGTGACAAGGGCTTGATGAGTTTACTGCAAAGAGGCGGCGTGGAGATAAATCCGCTCGTGGCCATTGAGCTAGTGCTAGGGGGGATGGGGGTGGCATTTCTGGGCTTGGCTAAGGGCCGCCTGTGGCGCCGTGTGGGTGTGGCCTGTGGTGCGCTGATGGCACTCGTAGCGCTTGGTAAAATTGTGGGCTATTTGCTGTTCTGGGATCGCACGATTGATACCTGGTTCTTTTACGCAAAGATGGGCTCAATTAGCATGAATCACCACACGGCGATGGCGTTTTTTTTGCTGGGTCTGTCCATGGCGACTTTAGATTGGCGCTTTCTTCGTCGCCACAAGTTATCGCAGCCCGATATCGCCGTGCTGTTGGCAGTGGCGGTGCTCTCGCTGAGCACTTCGCTCAAAAATATTGTGATGGTATATGGGCTACCGTGGTATATACCCATAGTCGGAAGTGCTGCCCCCTTTTATCTAGTGTTATGCATGGGGCTATTATGCGCCCGACCTCAGCGCGAGCCCATCGCCTCGCTACTGGATTCTACGGCAGGTGGCAGTCTGGCTCGTCGCCTATTCCCCTTTGCCGTTATCGTGCCTCTTGGGTTGGAATGGCTGCGCCTCAAGGGTGAGTCATTCTACGGTGACGAATTAGGTTTTTCGCTATTTACCCTCGTCTGTGTGCTGGCCTTTAATGCGCTGCTGTGGTCGCAGGCGTATTTGATGGGAAATCTCGATCGCCAGCGCCTGCGCGGAGAGGTGCAGGTAAAACATAGTGAAGAGCGCTTTCGCCTGTTATTTGAGGGGTCGCACGATGCGATATATGTCTGCGATAAGCAGGGGCATTTTGTCGATGTCAACCTGCGTGGCGAAGAGTTGCTGAGGTGTCAGCGTCAAGAATTGCTGACGCGCAGTTTTTCCGATATTGTCGAGCGCTCGGAGCGGCGTCGCCTTTTTGCCACGGTGCGGCGGGTGTTAAAAGGAGAAGCCGTTGCTTTTGAGTCTATCTTTATACGTGGTGATGGTACGAAGATCGCGGTTGAGACGAGTGCGAGCATAGTCGACGCTGAGCACGGTCTTATACTGGGTATTTCACGCGATATAACCCAGCGCAAAGCAGCAGAACAGAAGGTGCGCGCAGCGCAGGTCGAAGCCGAGGAGGCCAACCGCACCAAAGGCGAATTTCTGGCCAATATGAGCCACGAGATTCGCACGCCGATGAACGCCATAATCGGTTTTTCCGATCTATTAGATATGACCTCGCTCGATGTGCAGCAGCGCGACTACGTGCAGACGGTTAAGAACTCTTCGCAGGCATTGCTCGGTCTGATCAATGATATACTCGATTTTTCCAAGGTCGAAGCGGGCAAGCTCGAGATCGAAAGCGTGCCCTTTTCCCTGCGCGCTGTCGTTGAAGGCGTAGCCGATATGTTGCGCGAGAAAACGGCCATAAAAGAGGTCGAACTCATAGTAGATATCGATATGGCTATACCCGATGATTTGCTTGGAGATCCGCTGCGACTGCGGCAGGTGCTGGTCAATCTCACGGGGAATGCGGTCAAATTTACCGACGTGGGGCAGGTGTCGATCGAGGTGGGACTCGGGGAGCTAGGCAAGGATTTTATCGGAGTAGAATTTGCCGTATGCGATACGGGACCGGGAATTGGGGCGGAAAAACTGGAAGCTCTTTTTAAGGCTTTTGTGCAAGCCGATGCTTCGACTACACGCAAGCACGGTGGCACCGGTCTGGGATTGAGCATTTCTAAGGGCATCGTCGAAAAAATGGGGGGCGCAATTCGCGCGGAGAGCGAGCTGGGCAGCGGCAGCCGTTTTGCCTTTGCGCTAGCCTTTGCCATACCGGAAGAAAAGCGAGACTGGAAACCGATTGTGCCGGAGGCTCTGCGCGATCTGCGTGTGCTCGTCGTCGACGATAACCGCGATAATATGCAGGTTGCTATGCATATGCTCAACTTGTTCGGTCTCGACTGCGAAAGTGCGGCCTCGGGGCGCGAGGCTTTGGAAAAACTGCACCATCGCTCCTTTGGTTTGGTATTAATGGATTGTTTTATGCCGGCTATGGATGGGTTAGAGGCCAGCGAGTTGATGCGCGCAGACAAAGACCTAGCCGCTATTCCGATTATCATGATGACGGCTTTTGGCAAGGAGCGCGAACGGCAGCGGGCCGAAGAGATCGGCGTCGAATTTTTTCTCATTAAACCGGTCAAAATGTCACTGCTATTTGATTCGATCGTCGAAGTGTGTGGCCGCGGCGATTTGCGAGAAGTCCACGAGCAAGAAGCCCCAACGCAGCCGCAGTTTATGGGGCAGCGCGTCTTGTTAGTCGAAGATAATCCAGTAAACCAGAAATTGGCGCGGATTCTATTGCAGCGCGTCGGGCTCGAGGTCGAGGTTGCCGGAAATGGACTGTTGGCATTACACGCCGCCGGCAAAGAGCGCTATGCCGCTGTGCTTATGGATTTGCAAATGCCGGTGATGGGTGGGATCGATGCCACACGAGCTATTCGCCGTTTAGCGGAGGGCGGGGACGTGCCCATCATCGCCATGACGGCCGAGGCCATGAAAGGCGACCGAGAAAAATGTTTGGCGGCAGGCATGGATTCCTATGTGTGCAAACCCATTAATCCACAAGAGCTATTTGCGGAACTCGGCAAATGGATTGCTCATGGTGCACAAGAGAACGGGACGACGAATGAGATACTCCCTAGTGCAGCAACTACTGGCGCCGACCTAGCGGGTATAGATTTAGACGATGTGCTCGCTCGCGTCGCGGGCGACTGGGATGTACTGGCCGAATTGGCGGTCGATTTTGCCGCTGAATTTTCCGACTTTGATACGCGCGTAGGCTCGGAGATAGAAGCGGGTGATCTGCAAACGGTTCAGCGCTCGTTGCACTCGTTAAAAGGGGCGGCGGGCAATATGGGCGCGCACGCACTCTCCGCGCTGGCCCGCGAGGGCGAAGCGGCGTTGCGCGCCGGGCAGGTGGATCAAGCTCGGGCTCAGTTGGTGCCGTTGGCGGAAGAGTTGCACCTCGTTTGTGCATCGCTGCACAGCCTTGAGCGCAGTGATTTGCCGCCAGCGCCGGTAGTCGCCGCAACTGGCGTGAGTTATCCCCCAGAGTTATTGGCCAATTTGGAACGCGCGCTCGACGATGCCGATCCAGTAGAAGCGCACGCGTGTGTGGAGGCGCTCTCTGCGACGGGAGCAACGGGCCACTACGAGAAGTTGGAAAGCCTCACGCGCGCTATCGGCGATTTCGACTTTGAGCTGGCGCAGGTACAGCTCAAAGAAATTTATTCACGAGAGAATCTACCGCCAGCGGTCGTTGAAAATTAGTCGTTATACTAAAGGGAGATGTTGTATGAGTGAAAAAATGCCGACTCAATTTGCCTCGGCAGAGCGCGCCAGCGAAGAACAGGTGAAGGGGCAGTCAAAGGCCGTGCTGGCTATGCCCATGCTCAAACAACTGCTCAATGCCGTGCCGGATGTACTGATGATTCTCAATGGCCAGCGCCAGATTATATTTGCCAACCAATCGCTGCTGAACATGTTGGGCTGTAGCAGCCCGCGCGACGTTTTGGGGAAGCGCTCCGGTGAAATGTTAAATTGCATACATGCCAAGGAGAGCGCAGGGGGCTGTGGTACGACGATGGCCTGCCGTAACTGTGGTGCGATTTTGGCTATTCTCTCTAGTCAACGCGGCAGTGAGTCAACGCGCGAGTGCCGGATTGCGCGCGAAGGAGGGGATGGGCTCAACCTGCGCGTGCACGCTACGCCCTTTGCGATCGGCCAGAGCGAGTTAACCATTTTCTCCATCAGCGATATCAGCAGTGAGAAACGCAGGAAAGTGTTGGAACGCATGCTTTTTGAGGATATCGTGCAGGACGCCAACGAGCTGCGCGACAAGGTCGCCGCGCGCGAGGAAACCGAAGGCGATGAAGAGAATAGAGATGGATACATGGAAGGTCTGCGACGCGATGTCGAGCACTTTTCCCGCGACCTAACGGAGGAGATAAACGAGCATCGAATTTTGATGGCCGCTGAAAACGGCGAACTCTGCGCGCATCCGCTGCCGTGTGATGGTTTGCATCTATTAGAACGGGTGGCCTTTTCGCTGCAGGAGCGCGAATTGGCCAATAAGCACTATATAGAAGTCGACAAAAATGCGCGCAGTATCGATATGGTGATCGATCAGACCTTGCTCAAACAAGTGCTCGCACACATGATACGCAATGCTTTTGAAGCATGTGAAGAGGATGAAAAAGTACGCGTTGGCGTCTATATGCAGAACGCGGGCGTCGAGTTTCGCGTGTGTAATGCTGCTTATATAAACGAGAAGCAACAGACGCAGATTTTCCAGCGCGATTTTTCTACCAAAGGTGAAGGGCGCGGCATTGGTACGTACTCGATGCGATTGCTGTGCGAAAAATATCTACAGGGCAAGGTCTCCTTTACCTCTTCCCTGCGGCTGGGCACAGTTTTTAGCGTTGTGGTACCGCGCTATGCATTCGAATAATGGGCAGCTGGGGTAGGCCTACAGCGCGCAGCCGATTTCGGCGGCGATGGCCCGTATATGCGCCGCCGCCGCATCGTATTCCCCTTCGTTGGGTAGGTGTTCCAGCATGAGCGGTGTGTCGGGATCGAGGCGGTCTAGTTCGCCTAAGAAAACGCGGTAGTCCAAGGCGCCGAGACCTGGGCGGACTTCGTCGAGATGGACCGTGAGTTGGCCCTGTAACAGGATGTCCTTGGCGTGGCACGAGCGGATATAGGGCCCGAGTTGAGCGAAACAGTCGCGGATCAGATCGGCATTGCCAAAGTAGCGGCGCGGGCTGTTGACGAGGTTGACTGGGTCGAGGTGGACGGCATTGGCTTTGCGATTGATATCCTGCACAAGACGCAGGTAAGACTGCGGCGAGTCCGGATACATCCACGGCATGGCTTCGAGCGTGTAATAGGTTTTTTGGGGCTCGACGGCGTCGATAATGCTTTGGGTGGTTTCGACAATAAGGGCAAAGGTTTCTTCGCTTAGGTCCTCGGCGTGTGGTCCGTCCCATTTTTCGCCGCGTGAGCCACTAATATTAACACAGCAACGTGCGCCTATAGCTTCGGCTAGAGCTAAGTTCTTGCGGCACTTATCCAAGGCGTCCTCGCGTATCTTCGGATCTGGGCTCAGGGGATTGCTCCAGGCGCCCACTTCGGCGATGAGGATATCGGCGTCTAGTGCAGCTTGGCCATAGGCCTTTACTTCGTCGATTTCGGCATCTAGGTCAACGGGGCAGAAGGTGGCGCGATAGCCTTTGTTTTGCACGGCGGCAACCCACTCGCTGGGATTGCTGTATTGCTGATAAATCGGGCCTCCGAGGCGCATAGTCTGTCCCTCTCACAAGATATAACGGTCAGATTTAGATCGGTTTTTAGCTCACTAGACTCGCATCGGTGCTAGTCGCCGTCGCCAAACGGCCCGCGCGGATAAAACCTCCTTGTACTACGGCGATAAAACGCCGGCGGTCTTCGAGTGCAGAGATTTCGCTGTTTAGGTCGGCATCGACGACTAATAGATCGGCGAGTTTTCCGGCTTCGACGGTGCCAAATTCGTCGCCCGCGCCCATGATTTCGGCGCCGGTTTTGGTGGCGCATTTTATGACGTCTA
>Ga0055584_100002252_pt1 | contig 19103 bp, 14 predicted proteins | sample OSDHelmetaG_FD_58716 | JGI IMG/M metagenome (GOLD analysis project Ga0055584, IMG submission 58716) | Pelagic marine sediment microbial communities from the LTER site Helgoland, North Sea, for post-phytoplankton bloom and carbon turnover... | ecosystem: Environmental > Aquatic > Marine >... | reverse complement strand
CGGCGGTCGAACTTGGAGCGAAGGTCGAAAGCTCGGCGATGGGCTCATTGGGCCGGTGAAGAACAAGCCAATCCAACTCAAGAACGGCACCATTGTTTCCGGCTCTAGCACTGAGAACAACGGTTGGCGCGTGCACATCGAACGTCGTGAACAAGGTGGCGATTGGAAACTCTTTGATCCAATCAATCCCAAAGCGGAGGTTGGTGCCATTCAACCCACGCTGCTGACCTACGCCGATGGCAGCATCCAGATGCTCTGCCGCACGCGATCGGAGCATGGTTTCATCGCCGAGAGCTGGTCGAAGGATGAGGGGCTTACATGGACACCACTGAAGGCTTTAGGATTACCGAACAACAACTCAGGCTTTGATGGCGTCACGCTTACCGATGGTCGGCAACTCTTGGTCTACAACCATTCCACACGCACGCAGGAGGGCATGGGACACAAAGGTCGCGGCATCTTGAACGTTGCCGTAAGCCGCGATGGCATCGCTTGGGAGGCCGCACTCGTGCTCGATCATATCGACGAGAGTGGCAAGCAGTTCTCCTATCCCGCCGTAATCCAAACACGCGATGAGCTGGTGCACGTCTTCTACACCTGGCATCGTAAACGCATCAAGCATGTGATACTCGATCCTGCGCAACTCATGACCATTCCGATGCCTGATGGCCAGTGGCCTAACGAGGGCCCGGCTTCACTAGCAACGTTCAACCATTTTTCCAACTTCAAGAACTAACATGAAGATATTGAATGCGAGCTTACTGCTATTGTCCTGGATGAGCGTGGCTCAGGCCGCGCCAGATGCGACCGTTGCTTCCGATGGCAGTGGGGATTTCAAAACGGTGCAAGAGGCGATCGACGCCATCACGACGAATGATACCACGCGAGCGGTGATCTTCATCAAGTCGGGCACTTATAAAGAGAAGATCAAGGTGCCTGAAGAGAAGCGCAATCTGACGCTCATGGGCGAGTCTTACGAGAGCACGATTCTTACTTACGATGACCACGCCAAGACGACGAAGGACTATGCCAGCACGCGCGTGTATGCGGACGACTTCTATGCCGAGAATCTGACCTTTCAGAATACCATCGATAGTCGCGAAGGTGGATCACAAGCCGCGGCGCTGCGTGTCGATGGCGATCGGGCCATGTTTTACCAATGCCGGATCACCGGGTTTCAGGACACGTATTACACCGGTGGCAATAAGCGTTCCTATCACAAAGCGTGCATCATCGAAGGCACGACAGATTTCATTTATGGCAATGGCATCGCCCTCTTTGAGGATTGTGTGATCAATAATCGCAAGGACTCGCACATCACCGCGCACAACCAGAAACTGAAAGATGGCCAATCGCTCAATAAGTTTGGCTATGTGTTTAAGAACTGCCAAATCAAACTTTACCAGGGCGAGAAGGTGACGAAGGCGTCGTTAGGCAGGCCTTGGGGCAATGGCGCGCGTGTGGCCTATTTGCATTGTTCCATCGGCTCGCACATTCGCAAAGAAGGTTGGTCGATCTGGAACCGAAGGACGAATCACGAGACCGCTTATTATGCGGAATACAAGAACACGGGATCGGGATCGGATCCTGCTAGTCGGCTCGACTGGACGCATCAGCTGACCGACGAAGAGGCGGCTGAGTATACAAAGGAGAATATCTTTAAGGCCAATACCACGACAGCGACAGATCTGAAGATGGATTGGAATCCCGTGCTGCCGTTGGCAAAGCCACAGGCGAGTGCGTTGCCCGCCTTTCCAGGTGCGGAGGGTTATGGATCGACGACACCCGGAGGCCGCGGTGGGAAGGTGCTGCAGGTGACGACTCTGAAGGATAGCGGAGAAGGCAGCTTGCGCGCAGCGGTTGAGACGGAAGGCGCACGCATTGTGGTCTTTCAGGTCTCGGGAACGATACCGCTAGAATCTGATTTGGTGATCAAGCATCCTAACATCACGATCGCAGGGCAGACGGCACCAGGCGATGGGATCTGTTTGAAGAACTACAAGTTCATGATCAGTGCGGATGATGTGGTGGTGCGGCACTTGCGCATTCGTCGAGGCCTGGCATCGGGGAAGGCCGATGATTGCCTTGCCATTGATGAAGCCGAGAACGTGATCGTCGATCATTGCTCCTTGAGCTGGGGAACCGATGAGACACTGAATACTTGGCATGGCGCGAAGAACTTCACCATTCAGTGGTGCCTCGTTTCAGAAGGTCTTCATCATCGTGGCCATGGCTTTGCTGCATCGCTTGGTGGCGTGAAGGCGTCCTATCATCACAACCTTCTGGCCAATTGCCCGGGTCGCAATCCAAGCATCGCGGGGAATGACGAACATCAAACGCACCACATGGATTACCGGAACAATGTTACCTTCAACTGGGGCCATCGCACCGCCGACGGCAAGCCCTGCAGTGTGAATATCGTGAACAACTATTTCAAACCCGGTGTGAATAGCCGCTCGATCCGCTTTGCCAAGATCGACGATGCCAGTGCTTACAAGAATATTGGTATAGGCAAGTGGCACATCGCGGGAAACTTCATGGAAGGTGAAGAAGCGATGTCGACGGAGAATCGCTTGGGCGTGAAAGGTGAAGTATCCTTGTTAGCTGAAGAGCCTGTTTCCTTTGCCCCGGTGAAAACCGTTTCCGCACAGGAAGCGTATCCGCTCGTGTTGGCCGATGTCGGCGCAACCCTGCCAAAGCGCGATTCAGTCGATGCGCGTGTCCTTGAAGAAGTGAGGACCGGTAAGAATACCTTTGGCAAAGGCGTCGTGCTCGATCCTGAAGACGTCGGCGGTTGGCCTGAGCTGAGCTCGACGGAAGCGCCATTGGATTCGGATGCAGATGGCATGCCCGATGCTTGGGAGAAAGCGCACGGCTTGTCGCCCACCGATGCGTCCGATGGGACCAAAGATCGCGATGGTGATGGTTATACCAATGTGGAAGAATACCTCAACGGTCTCGCCGCCAAGTAGAAACGTTGATAGCCTACCTGATGTTTCATTTCCCCACATGGCTCACTCTCATGGTGCTAGCAATCGCACCAGTCGCCGCAGAAGACGCCGATCAATCGTTCACCATCTTCATGATTGGGGACTCAACGATGGCGGACAAGCCAGTGATTCCTGAGAACCCAGAGCGAGGTTGGGGGCAGTTACTGCCACTCTATTTCAAATCGCACGTGCGGGTAGACAATCACGCGGTGAATGGACGAAGCTCGAAGAGCTTCCGAAGCGAAGGGCGGTGGGATGTCGTGTTAGAGCGTCTGCGTCCGGGCGATTGGGTGATCATTCAGTTTGGACACAACGATGAGAAAGCTGACGAAGCTCGCCACACCGAGCCGTTTGGGACCTACACCGAGAACTTGCGTCGATTCGCAACCGAGACGCAGAAGAAAGGAGCGCATCCGATTCTTGCTAATCCCGTCGTGCGCCGAAACTTCGACAGCCAGGATACTCTGCAACCGACGCATGGAGAGTATCCAGAGGCCGTACGGAAGCTTGCGGATGAGATGAAGGTGCCCTTGTTAGAAATGACCAACAGATCTCGTGATCTGCTGGCCCGTCTTGGCAAAGCAGGCTCTGAGGGCTTGTTCATCTGGACGAAGCCTGGCGAGTATCTGCGCTTTCCCGAAGGTAACCGCGACAACACCCACTTCAATGCCCTTGGCGCGACTCGGATGTGTGATCTCGCCATCCTCGATATCAAAGAGAAGATCCCCCAACTCGCTCTCCATCTCAAAGGCGAATAGCCAAGCTCACCAACATCCTATGATCACACGCCTACTCATTATCACCTTCGTCGCCCTAACCGCATCGCTGCACGGGGCCTCGCGTGCTGAGAATCTAAACAAGAAGGAGGATGCCTGGTTCACGAGCGACGAAGGCATCCAAGCCTTGAACAACATTATCACTTGGCAATCCGAGCACGGCGGTTGGCCGAAGAACAAAGACACCTTCAGCAAGCCCTACACCGGCAATCGCTCCAAGCTCCGCGGCACCTTTGACAATGGTGCGACCACTGGCGAATTACGACTCCTGGCGCGCGGCTACCGCCTCACCAAGGACACCCGCTACGAGAAAGCTTTCCTCGCAGGGCTCGATAACGTGCTCAAAGCGCAGTATCCGAATGGCGGTTTCCCGCAGTACTACCCGCTGCGCAAAGGCTACTACACGCGCATCACGTTCAATGATAGTTGCATGATCCGCATCATGGAGTTTCTCGATGACGTCATCAGCACGAACGATTACGCCTTTCTCGACAAAGAGCGCCAAGCCGCCGCCAAGAAAGCCTTCGATCTTGGCATCGAGTGCATTCTCAAATGCCAGATTAAGGTGAACGGTACGCTCACCGTGTGGTGTGCCCAGCATGACGAAGAGACCCTCGCTCCAGCGGCTGCGCGCAGCTACGAACTCGCTTCTCTCAGCGGCGCGGAGAGTGCCGGTATCCTCAGGTTCCTCATGAGTCTTGATGAACCAAGCCCCGAGATCATTCGCTCGGTCAAGGCCGGGGTCGCGTGGTTCGAAGCGACCAAGATCGAAGGCTATCGGTACGTTCGCGATCCTAACAAACCCGCCCTAGCAAAAGACCCCACGGCGTCCCCGATCTGGGCGAGATTCTCAGAGATCGAAACCAACCGCCCGTTCTTCTGCGATCGCGATGGCGTGAAGAAATACGATCTCATGGAAGTCGGGGCTGAACGCCGCAAGGGCTACTCGTGGTATTCCAACGCGGGTGAGAAAGTATCCAAAGCCTATGCCAAATGGGCACACCGTTAGACCTCAAGCCTCTCTATCATGAATACACAAACCCTAAAAACCTCACGTTGGCGAAAGTGGCATCGAATCGTATCGGTTCTGTCCTTAAGCCTAGCATTCACAGGCTCAGCGCTGGCTGAGGTGAAACCGCGTCTCGTCGTCCTGACGGACATTTCTCCCGACAAGGTGGAACCAGACGACATGGAATCCATCATTCGCCTCTTTGTTCACGCCGATCTGTTCGAGATCGAGGCGCTCATTCACTCCACGGGTTGGAGTGCTGATGTCGCGAAGGAGAGTTATTATCAATTGATTCACGAAGCGATCGATCTCTATGAGAAAGACCTTCCCAACTTGATGAAACGCTCAAAGCAGGAAGGGCATCAGCATGATGCGGGCAAGCAAGAGATCGGCTATTGGCCCAGCCCGAAATACCTGCGAGACCGCACCGTGATGGGCAGCATGCACCGTGGACAAAAGTTCATTGGCGAGAACAACAACTCTGCAGGCAGCGACCTGATCATCCAACTGGCCGATGAAGACGACGATCGCCCGCTCTGGATCACCGTCTGGGGTGGCGGCAATACCCTAGCACAAGCCATCTGGCAGGTTCAGAAAACGCGTAGCAAAGAAGACCTACAAACCTTTCTACAGAAGCAGCGCGTTTACACGATCACCGATCAGGACGGGAAACAAGAATCTGGCAATGTGATCCGCTGGGATGAGAGTTCGCATCAATGGATGCGTCGGGAGTTCGAGAAGGATCTCCTCTTCATCTGGGACGAAAGCGCCTGGAAGTTTCAGAATGGCACCGGTCGGAAGAACTGGGATCTGTATGCCGAGCATGTGCAAGGTCACGGCAATCTCGGCAAACGCTATCCGAAATACAAATACGGCGTCGAAGGAGACACCCCCGCCTTTCTCCATCTCTTCCCCAATGGCCTCAATGATCCAGACGTTCCAAGCCAAGTAGGCTGGGGCGGCTATTTCGAAATAGGGCAATGCAAGGATGAAGCGACCAACGCGCATCAGAATCATGGAGGTTCCGCAGCCGCGACGTCCTCCAAGTATCAGAAGTATTTCTACCCGGCCACGTTCAATAACTTCGCCGCCCGCATGGATTGGGCCAAGGACGGCACGGGCAACATGAATCCTGAGGTGATCATCGATGGTAGCAAAGGCACCAGTATCCTCAAGAAGGTGCCTTCCAAAGGCACCAAAGTGACTCTCGATGCCTCCAAATCACAGGACCCAGATGGGGACAAGCTGACCTTCAAATGGTGGGTGCTCACCGAAGCGGGCACTCACACGGACACTATCAACATCGCAGGCAGCGACACCAACTGCGCGACGATTGAGGTGCCCGCCGATTCCGAAGGGAAGAGCTTTCATGTCATCTGCGAAGTCACCGATGATGGGACGCATCCCCTTTCAAGCTATCGACGGATCATCTTTGAGCCGACTAACAAATGACGCCCACGATGATCCCAGCGCCCAAGGAACGGCGACATTCCTGTCGCCGAAACCATGCCTCTGCGGCGACAGGAATGTCGCCACTCCTTGGGCTTCACCGCGCAATTACGCTCTTGCTACTATCGAGCGCGATGTTAGTCAATGCGGCGCCACTGCGTGTCGACATCAACTCCGAAGGGCGCGCCGACATGCGCACCATCGGCTGGGAGAACTGGAAACCTTCAGGCGACGTGTGGAGTCAGACCTTTGGTGAGGTGCGTGTGACACTGTGTGCCAGCAGTGAAGGCGGCGAATTGAAACTCAAAGGAAGCAAGGCCGCCCTGATCCATGGGATCACGCTTGGCGCTGAAGGCGCCGTGGTCTCAGGTGGCGAACCTGCCGAGATCGAAGTCCAACTCGAAGGACTCACGCCTGGGCCTCACACTTTCGTAGGTTATCATCACGTGCTTGGCGAGCACCCTGGCACCTACACCATCGCCGAGGGGAATAACGGTAAGATCAAAGGCTTCGAACCCTCCACGACTGCCCATCACAATGACGAGGTGGGCACCACCTATATTGCGTTCGAAGCCAAAGCCGATCAACCTGCCATCATTCGTATCGCTCCAGCCACCGGCGACAGCGTGGTCCTCAGTGGCTTCGCCATTGATGTCAGTGATCCGCGCAAGAAGGCGCTCAAGCCCATGCCCGCCGATCTTGAACGTCATGCCGATGGGGACGATGGCAAGGTGACGCTAACATGGACACCTTCTGCGACAGCAACGAGCCAGCACGTTCACATAGCCTCGGATCTCGACCCCGCGAGCGCCAAACGCAAGCTCGCAACGGCAGCGAAAGTGGCCACCGTCCAGGACGGCAACTACAGGGCGTCTATTTCCCCTAACAATTCACTCCTCCACTACGCCTGGCGCATTGATTCCGTGGACGCGAGCGGCAACATCACGCCAGGAGATGTCTGGCGCTTCCGAGTCCGTCATCGCGCCTTTCCAACCGCTGAAGGCCATGGGCGTTTCGCCATCGGTGGGCGTTGCGGGCGTGTGATGCACGTCACCAATCTCAACGATTCAGGGCCAGGTTCCTTGCGAGCCGCGGTCGAAGCGACAGGGCCCCGCACCGTGGTCTTCGAGGTCTCGGGGCTCATCAGCCTAGAGTCCAAGCTCGTCTTCAAGAGCGAGAACGAATTCCTAACCATTGCCGGACAGACGGCGCCGGGCAAAGGCATCTGTGTCAGGAACTACACCTTCGGCGGGCTTGGCGGCCAGGATACCATCGTGCGTTTCGTGCGCCTACGCCTAGGAAACCTAACGGGTAAGACCATGGACGGCATGGGCTTTGCGAGCTGTGATCATTGCATCATCGACCACTGCTCCATTTCCTGGACCATCGATGAAGCCTTCAGCTCGCGAGGCGCCAAGAACATCACTTTTCAACGAAACCTCATTTCCGAAGCGCTCAATATCGCGGGACACAAGAAGTACGGAAAGAACTCAGCGCATGGCTTTGCCGGTTCGATCGGTGGCAATATCGGCAGCTTCCACCACAGCCTGTTGGCCCACAATGCGGGTCGCAATTGGTCCCTAGCAGGTGCCACTGATCAGGCAAATCGTCATGCGGGCCGACTCGATATCCGCAACATGATCGTCTACAACTGGAAGCACCGCACGACCGATGGCGGTGCCAAGGAAGTGAATTTCGTCAACAACTACTACAAGCCGGGTCCGGCCACGACCAAGCTCACCTATCTCAATCCTCAATTCGAACACCCTGAATTCGGCCCCCAACAATACTACGTCGAAGGGAATGTCATGGAAGGCATCACCGAACCCGAAGGCCCCACGGGCCCATTCAAAGGAATCTCTGTGAAAGGCAAACAAGACGCCCCAACCACGGTTCCAAAGCCATTCTTCGAACCCCACGTCAAAACGCACACAGCCAAAGAGGCTTTTGAGAACGTGCTAGCCGACGTCGGGTGCAATGTCCCTATGATAGACAATCACGACAAACGCGTGATCCGAGAAACACGCGAAGGCACCACGACATACAAAGGCAGCAAATCGGGCTTGCCCGGACTACCAGATTCACAAGAGGACGTCGGTGGCTGGGAAGACTATCCCGAAATTCATCGGCCCGCCGATTGGGACACCGATCGCGATGGCATGCCAAACCACTGGGAAACCGAGAAAGGTCTCAACCCTGCCAATGCTCGCGATGGCGCTCTCGACCCGGATGGCGATGGTTACACCAACCTTGAGGACTACCTCAACGAGTTAGCAGCAGGAGGTCGATCGTAGTGGATTTCTCCGAAATCCAACACGAATCATCGATCGACTGCTCTATTCTATTTCTATGGCCCGCAGGCTACCAGCTTCTATTGTCAAATTTGTTAACGCGCAGCCAACGCTTTCGTTGGCGAATATGCTTGAGGATCCGTGGAAACCACGCGCGAAGCGCCCGTTCCCCTTTGAGGAATACATCTACCCAATGGTCGCCAGTGTGCTTCTTTCAGGACGAATCTCCGCCACTTCGAAGAACTTACCGAACAAGACCGACTCGGAGCGTTGGTGCAAAGCATCGAACTTCAACCCATTCCTCTTTGAGTGGCTTGGAGCCTTTCTGGTGCACAGCAACATCGTCGAGCGGGAGAATACGGCATTCAAACCAGGCAAGAATGCGAGGGCATTGCAGTATCGTGATCTCAATGCCTGCAGGCACGCGTTCTTTGATGCCTTCGCAGCAGAAATCGATGCACGAACGCCCAGAGGAGTTTATCGTTCTCACTTTCCACAGCAGGCGGGTTTCGAGGGCTATCTCCGTGCATTTGCATCGGCATTCAAAGGAAAGGCCATTCCAGCCGATAGGTTAGGCAACATTGCTCTAGCATTCAGTGAGCTTCCTACGAAGGATCTGGAGAAAGCATCAGGAATCGACTCAGCCGTGGGATCCGTAGTGGCAAGTTCCCAATGGTTTGATGCAACCGGCCAAGATGCATTTGAGAGGGCAATGGCGGCTACGGGCGGCTTTGACCACGAGAGCGATGGGGACGACCGTCAGTGGCTCTATATTTCCGGGGAACTGGAGGTGATCCTTGGAGTGGCTTCTGCGGGTAGGGCGCCTACCAACCAAGAGTTCTCAGTGTGCGCTGATCTCACCGTGAGGGCCAGTTGCCACCATGCCTTGGATACCCTCGCTAGCCTGCATCGATTTGCCAATGTCGAGCACAAGGATCAAATCATAACATTCAAGCTGGACCCTATAGCGATCAAAGAAGCCGCAGTGAATCCGGCGCTACTGTCAAAATTCAGGGGATTGTTAGAATCCTTTCAATCGCAGCTTCCACCAACGGTCGAGCGTTTGTTGACCAGTGGAAACGCTGACCGCGAACTTGGAACGTTGCACGCCCACTTGTGCCAAGCCCTGATCGGCCCTGGATCACCCAAATTACTCAACGCGATCCGCCAGCATCGCAAACTGAAGAACTATCTCGCCGCAGGAGCGCCCCCTGGCTACCTTCTCATCAAGGCGCAATCAGATCCGTGGAACTTCCTGGAACGGTGCCGAGAATACGGATTCGAACTCAAGGTCTATCAATAACAGGCCAGCATTCATGGCTCTATAACAGCACGAAATGACCGATAGAATCGTAGCCACCTATGACATCGAAACGCCACTGCCCGTCGCCGAGGCCGCAGCGATGTTGGCGGGTGAACAATCCTCCGGCACCTTCGTGGCGATTCCTGGCGAAACGCAGGAGTTGAGAGAGCGGGCCTCCGCTCGAGTAGAGGAGATTGTCGAGGGCGAATCGGTGGCGGAGCCGTCGCTGCCTGGGGCGCGATCGGCTGAACGCTATCAACGCGCACGCATCGTCGTTTCCTGGCCGCAGGAGAATGTCGGCACCAATCTGCCGGTGCTAGTGTCGACGGTTCAGGGGAACCTGTATGAGCTGACGCAATTCTCGGGCTTGAAGTTGGTCGACCTTTCATTGCCAGAACCATTCTGTCAGGCTTTCCAAGGACCCCGTTTCGGCATTGCGGGAACTCGGGAAGTGAGTGGCGTGTCTTCAGGACCGCTCATTGGCACCATCATCAAACCAAGCGTCGGGCTCACGCCAAGCCAGACGGCGGACTTGGTGAAGCGATTGTGTGAGGCCGGCATCGATTTCATCAAGGACGACGAGTTGATGGGCAATTCACCGCATTCACCTTTTGATGAAAGAGCGGAAGCCGTGATGCGCGTGATTAACGAACATACGCAGAAGACCGGCAAACGCGTGTTGTTCGCCTTCAACCTAACAGACGACGACAACAACATGCAGCGTCACTATGACAAAGTGATCGCTCTAGGCGGGGCTGCCGCCATGATTAGTGTGAACACCGTCGGTCTGCCTGCCGCCATGAAAGTGTGTGGTCGTGGTGAACTTGTCATTCATGGTCACCGCAATGGCTGGGGACAGCTGAATCGGCACGAGTGGTTAGGCGTGGGCTTTGGTGCCTATGGCAAGCTGTGGCGATTGGCGGGCGTTGATCAAATGCATGTGAATGGCATTGAAAACAAGTTCTGGGAAGCCGATGACAACGTCGTGGCCAGCATGAAGACGTGCCAGGAGCCCTTGCATGACATTCGGCCAATCATGCCCGTGCTTTCGTCAGGGCAATGGGGTGGTCAAGCGTTCGAAACCTGGCGGCGAACGCAAACGACGGATGTTCTCTACCTTGCGGGAGGTGGCATCGTCGCGCATCCCGATGGGATCGCGGGAGGCGTCGCGGCCATACGCCAAGCCTGGGCGTGTGCAGAGGAAGGCCTCACGCTTGAGGCCGCTGCCGAGCGTCATGAAGAGCTGCGTCACGCGGTCGAGAAGTTTGGGAGGAAGACGGTGTGAGTCTTCTGTTAGCCTGCCTGGCGGATGATTTCACCGGCGCGACCGATGCGCTGGAGTCGCTCTCCCTAGCAGGGTTGCAAACGATGATGTTTGCCGAAGTGCCAACTCGCGAGGAGGTGCAGGCGATCCCAGGTTTGCAAGCAATCGTCGTCGCGTCGGCGGCTCGATCATGGACAGCGCAAGAGGCTGAGCGCGTGCGTCCGATTCTCACAGCGCTCCGTGACTTGGAACCAGCGCATGTGGTTTTCAAAGTGTGTTCCACCTTCGACTCGTCACCTGAGCGAGGCAACATTGGCCGCGTTATCGAGATCGGTGCTGAAGTCTTTGACCAATCAACCGTCCCCGTGGTGGCAGGTGCCCCGGCCTTGGGACGCTACCTGGTGTTCGGAAATCTATTTGCCGCGGGCAGTATCGCGTCAGGAGCTGAGGTTCACCGTTTAGATCGCCATCCAGTGATGAGTCACCATCCTGTCACGCCGATGGATGAAAGTGATCTTGTCAGGCACCTCGCCTTGCAAACGGATCGATCCATCGGGCTGTTCGATTTCCGGCATTTCACACTTCAGGAGGCAATACGTGAACACACATGGAACGGAGAGCGCGAGCGTCACGGCATCCTGTTATGTGACCTGCTGACGCACGAGCAACAACCTGTCCTCGGCGCCCTCCTAGCAAAGGAACGTTTCATTGTGGGCTCATCAGGCGCGACCTCCTCTCTTGGTGCTCATTGGAGTTCCACTGGCGTTGCCACGCCACGCGAAGACTGGCCGCATGTGCCAGCGACTGGGCCGGTGTTAGTCATTTCCGGAAGTTGCTCAGCGGTGACTGGCAAACAAATCGAAACAGCGATCGCGGCTGGGTGGGAAGGCGTCGACGCCTTGAGCGACTCTGCGGTAGACGATGCCGCGACCGCTTTGCTAGCAGGCAATAACGCCATTCTCCACACCAGCATCGGGCCTGATGATCCGCGTCGTTCTGCAGAGTTTCCTGATCTCGGCAAACGCTTAGGCGAGTTCACTGCCAGGATCACATCGAAGGTGCCCACGGTCCGGCGATTGGTGTTTGCCGGGGGCGATACGAGTAGTCATGCTCTGACTCAACTTGGTATTCACTCCTTTCAAATGATCTCCCAACTCACTCCGGGTGCGCCGCTTTGCCAGGGCGACGATTTCGAAATCATCTGCAAAGGAGGCCAGGTCGGCCCCGATGATTTCTTCCTCCGCACAGCAGACTAACAACGCTTTCCATCATGATGCCCTCTAAAACCCTAGGATTCGTTCACACTTCAGCCACTCTTGTCCCTGTCTTTCAAGAACTGGCGGCGAAATACCTCGATGCTAGCATTGAGACCTTTCATCTATCCGATGACAGCTTGATCAAGGATGTGATTCGTCGCAACGAACTGACGCCTTTGACTGCGAAGCGTGTTGGGCAACACATCGCCTCGGCAGAAGAGGCGGGCGCTGATTTCATCCTGGTCACGTGTTCGTCGATTGGTCGTGCGGTGGAGGCGGCGGCAGAGAAGGCTAAGATTCCAGTGCTCCGCGTGGATCAGCCGATGGCCGACGCGGCAGTCGATGTCGGAAACCGAATCGGCGTGGTGGCCACCTTGCCAACGACCCTCGACCCCACGGCAGATCTCATTCGACGTCGAGCCCAGCTGGCAGGCAGCGAGGTGGTGATCACGGAGCGATTGTGTGAGGGCGCGTTTGCAGCCTTGATGAGTGGTGACACCGCGACCCACGATGACGCGGTGGCCACGGCCTTGCGTGAGTTGTCAGAGCAATGTGATGTCATTGTGCTAGCTCAGGCCAGCATGGCACGCGTCGCCGATGCCTTGCCTGCGGAGGAGAAACCCGTTCCCGTGTTATCGAGCCCTGCCCTAGCGGTGCAACATTTGGCGACGTTACTCTAATCGCGATGAACTGGTGGGAACCCCTCATCGTACTACTCGCGGCCGCCTTGGCCGTCGGGTTGCGCTTCACGGCGAAACTCCGTGGCTTCCAATTCACGGCCTGGATCCTTGTCGCGGTCGCTGCAGGGATGATTTACCCGAACCAGTTGCTCAAGGTTGGTGAAGTCGACCTGCGCAACCCGTGGCTGCTCCTGTTCATTGTCCAGGCGGTGATGTTTGGCATGGGCACACAGATGAAACTCGCAGACTTCCAAGGCGTGGCTAAGATGCCGCGCGCTGTGGGTATTGGCTTGTTAGGACAATTCACCATCATGCCCTTGGTTGGATTGGCGTTGATCAAACTCTTTGCTTTCGAGCCAGAGATCGCCGCTGGGGTGATCTTGATTGGCTCGTGTTCGGCTGGGCTGTCGTCAAACGTCATGGCCTACATTGCCAAAGCGAATCTGGCGCTCTCCATCACCATGACCTCCGTTTCTACCTTGCTAGCGCCACTCATGACGCCGCTCTGGATGAAACTGCTAGCGTCGGAGTTAGTGCAAGTAGACGCCATCAAGATGATGATGACGATCATCAAGATCGTCATCGTGCCAATCGGCGCGGCCATGTTGCACGACTATCTCAGAACAGCGTCCCCTCGCGGTCGCAAGACTGTTTGGAGCTTATTCGCCGTTGCCATGATTTGGTTAGGCTTTCTCGCCCTTGGTGGTTGGGCGTGGTTGAGCACCACTGCAAGCGCCGACTTGCTGCCTTGGATAGGGATCTTCGGATTTCTGCTCAGCGCGGTGGTGATTGGCGTGCTCTATCATCACGCGACCAGGCTGTGGCCCAAGTTGGAGAAAGGGATGCCGGTAGTCGCCATGTTCGGCATTGTCTATTTCACCGCCGTCACCACAGCGGCAGGGCGTGACAACCTCTTACAAATCGGCGGTTTGCTCATCCTCGCCGCAATCCTGCACAACGGCTTTGGTTATATCTTCGGCTACAGCCTCGCACGTCTAGCAAAGCTCGACACGGCCTCCGCACGCACGGTCGCCTTCGAAGTCGGTCTGCAGAATGGCGGCATGGCCTCCGGCATCGCCGGGGCGCTTGGTAAACTTGGCACCATGGGCCTGGCTTCCGCTGTCTTCAGTCCCTGGATGAATCTCTCCGGCTCGGTGCTCGCCAACTGGTGGCGGCAACATACAGAATGAATTTGAATCATGCTTCGTAAAGAAACCTCCTTCCTCGCGGTGGGGCTCGTGCTAGGCGCGTTGCTCACGGCTCTCACCTTTGTCTTTATCCAGCGATCGCATTCCTCTCGGGGTGGAGGGCAGGGCGATCAATTGGTATTGAAGTTAGGCCATAGTTTGGATCAAGCGCACCCGGTGCATGCGGCCATGGAATTCATGGGCAAGCGACTGGATGAGCTCTCGAGTGGTTCCGTGGAACTCCAGATCTTTCCCAATGGTCAGTTAGGCTCCGAACCGGAGTGCATCGAGCAGTTGCAACGCGGTGCGCTCTCGATGGTGAAGACCTCGGCGGCGGCGATGGAAGGTTTCGTGCCCGAAATGGCGGTGTTTGGCTTGCCCTATCTGTTTCGCGACAGTGACCATTATTGGAATGTTTTGAATGGTCCCATCGGCAAGGAACTACTCGATTCCGGAGGGTCGGTGGGGATCCGAGGCTTGTGCTATTATGACTCTGGTAGTCGAAGCTTCTACACGATCAAGGCCCCGGTCAGTGATCCCGCCAAGTTGCAGGGCGTGAAGGTGCGCGTGCAGCCCAGCCGCATGGCAATGGACATGATTTCGACGATGGGAGGCTCTCCCACGCCGATTGCGTTTGGCGAACTCTACACCGCGCTACAGCAGGGCATGGTCGATGGTGCAGAGAACAACCCACCGAGCCTGCTTTCCAGTCGGCACTACGAGGTAGCCAAGCATTATTCGCTGGATGAACACACGAGCATTCCTGACATGGTCATCTTTAGTGAAAGTGTCTGGAAGCAAATGACCCCTCAAGTGCGTGCTTGGGTGGGACAAGCGGCCACCGAATCGGTCGAATTTCAGCGTAAGCTTTGGATCGAGAAGACCGAAGAGGCACTGCAGCAAGTGGAAGAGGCCGGGGTCACCATCTATCGCCCAGACAAGGGCCCGTTTATCGAAGCAACCAAGCCGATGTATGAGAAATTGTCAGGTCAACCTGTTGGCATCCTTGCTCAACGCATTCGGGAGGTGAAATGAGTGATTCATCCAACACCCCACCCAACGGGAATCGGATCCTCAGCGCGCTCGTGCGCCTGTTAGAGTGGCTCACGATCGTGATCTTTGCCGTGCTCGTTCTCAACGTGCTCTGGGGCGTGGTCTCGCGCTATGTGCTCGGCACGCAAAGCCGTTGGACAGAAGAGGTGGCCATCTACTTGCTCGTGTGGGTGTCGTTGTTAGGCGCTACGCTGGCTTTCCGCGATCGCGCGCACTTGGGTGTCGATTACTTTGTCGGCAAGCTTGATCCAGCCGCGCGCCGTTTCGCGGCCGTCATCGCAGAAGTGGCCGTGATCCTCTTTGCTGGGTTCGGCTTGGTCTACGGCGGCTACCTCTTGGTGAGCGAAACGTTGCGATCCGGCCAGCTCACGCCCGCCATGGGATGGAAGATTGGTTACCTCTACAGCGTCGTGCCACTGAGTGGTGTCTTCATCGTGGCCTTCTCGATCGAGAACCTGCTGAGTGGCCGCACCACCCGTTCGGTCAATGATAGCATGGAAGAGGAGGTGGCCTCATGACGGTCGAAATCATGATTCTGATGGTCGTCTTTGTCGGCCTGCTCGTGTTAAACACGCCCGTTGCCGTTTGCATCGGCTTGGCCGCCGCGGCAACTATTGTCAGTCTAGGCGAAGCTTCTGGGAGCTACGTGTTCGCCCAGCGCATCTCTTCCGGCATCGCCAGCTTCCCCTTGCTGGCGATCCCGTTCTTTGTCTTTGCCGGTGTCTTGATGGGTGAAGGCGGCATGGCGCGACGGCTCACCAGTTTCGCAGCGGTGTTAGTAGGTCGCTTGCCGGGTGGGCTGGCCTATGTGAATACCGTGACCTGCATGCTCTTCGGATCTGTGTCAGGCTCGGCCACGGCAGCGGTTTCCTCGGTCGGGAGTTCGCTCATTCCTGAAATGGAAGCCAAGGGCTACAAGCGGGAGTTCGCCGTGGCCTTGACCGCTACCTCGGCCACGACGGGCCTGCTCATTCCTCCTAGCAATATCATGATCGTCTATGCCGTGGTCGCTGGCAATGTCTCGGTCGCGGCGCTGTTCCTCGCCGGGGTGGGGCCGGGCATCCTGATCGGCCTCTTGATCATGCTGGTCAGCCTCATCCTCACCTTACGCAGTGGCGCAAAGCAGGAAGGCGTTGCCGAGTCTGAATTGCCCACCTTCGGAAAAGCTCTGATTGGCGCTTTTCCAAGCATCCTGCTTGTCGTCATTGTGTTAGCAGGAATCTTGAAAGGCGTCTTCTCGCCCACGGAAGCCTCGGCCATCGCGGTCGCTTACGCCTTCATCCTTTGCTTCCTGGTCTATCGCGAGATCTCGCTCACTCGTTTGCCAGAGTTCCTCCTGCGCGCCGCCAAGACGACCGCCATCGTCATGCTGCTCGTGGGCACCAGCCAGGCCATGAGTTGGGTCTTAGCCAACGAGCGCGTGCCGCAAACCGTGAGCAACGCCATGATCGCGCTGTCGGACAATCCTATCATGATCCTACTGTTGATCAATGTGCTCCTGCTCATCGTCGGCACCTTCATGGACATGACACCAGCCGTGTTGATCTTCACGCCCATCTTCCTTCCCGTGGTGACGGCTTTGGGCATGGATCCTGTGCAATTCGGCATCGTCTTGATCGCTAATCTTTGCATCGGCCTCTGCACCCCGCCGGTTGGCACTTGTCTCTTTGTCAGTTGTGGCGTGGGCAAGACCACGATCGCCAAAGTGATCGCGCCCATGATCCCCTTCTTCCTCGCCATGCTCGTCGCACTCCTGCTCATCACCTACTGGCCTGCGCTCTCGCTCACCTTGCCCAAATGGCTGGGGCAGATGAAATAACTCCCATGCGCAACCGAGCAACATTGTCGGTCGCGTATCCAGGAAAGGGTGGACTCAATCGACGAACCTTTGTTGAGCAGGAGGTGTCGGCCTTGCTTCGCTGGTGAAATGATCCGAGAGTGCAAGGATGTCAGCCAATCCTTTGACGCCCTCCTTGTTACAAGGTCACTTTGATCGGTGCTTGAGCCGTCTCCTTGCCTTCACCATCTCGTTCCTCCTCGTGGAGACGTCGTGGTCGCAGGATTCGCCGACGGCGCCACCCAAATGGAGCAACGGGCCGCCTGAGAGCGAAGCGTATTTTCCCATCGGTGTTTGGCTGCAGAATCCTAGAAATGCGGCGAAGTATAAAGAGGCGGGGATCAACCTCTACGTTGGCCTTCACAAGGGGCCGACAGAAGACCAGCTTGCGGCGTTGACGAAGGCTGGCATGCCCGTGATCTGCCACCAGAACGCAGTGGGATTGGAGCATAAGGACAACCCAATCATTGTCGGCTGGATGCACGGCGACGAGCCCGACAATGCCCAGTCTCTGGGTGATGGGCGCGGCTATGGACCGCCGATTAAGCCCGAGGTGATCCTTCGTGACTATGAGAAGATTCGTGCTGCCGATCCAACGAGACCGGTGTTGCTGAATCTCGGTCAGGGCGTCGCCTGGGATAACTGGATTGGCCGTGGCGTGCGGCGCAATCAGCCCGGGGACTATCCGAAGTACATTCAAGGCTGCGACATTGCTTCCTTCGACATTTATCCTGCGGTACATGATAGTCCGGAGGTCGCTGGTAAGTTGGAGTTCGTCGCACGCGGGGTGGAGCGGCTTGTGAACTGGGGCGGCGGCGAGAAGTTGGTGTGGAATTGCATCGAGTGCACTCACATCGGGAATGCTGAGGTCAAGGCCACGCCCGAGCAGGTGCGCTCGGAGGTCTGGATGGCGCTTATTCGTGGATCCCAAGGACTGATCTATTTCGTTCATCAATTTAACCCTCGCTTTCGGGAGGCTGCCTTGCTCGACGATCCCGAAATGCTCGCTGCGGTCACCGCGATCAATCGGGAGGTCCGCGAACTCGCCCCGGTGCTCAATCGTCCGAGTGAGAGGGAAGGAATCGAGGTGAAGTCTTCGTCGAACGACGCTCCCATCCCATGGATGTTGAAGCGCCAAGGCGACATGCTTTATCTCTTTGCGGTGAACTTGGGAAATGTCGCGACCAACGGGACGTTTGCGGTGGAGTCAGCTCCGGCCAATGCTGAAGTGACGGTGTTGGGTGAAACGCGAACCCTTCTAATGAAGAACGGTCAGCTCAACGATTCCTTCAAGCCATACGGAGTGCACCTCTACAAGCTTGGGGCGAACTAACCCTTTGTCATGTGCGTGACTTCGTCTGAATTTGATTCCTTGCGCTTTAGTGATAGTCTTGTGCCCTAGGGTTGGTGGTCTCTTTCGACTCGAACAAGGCCCCGCAAATCACCGAGGGCGTAACCGTGTGCCTTGTCCTTTGGGTAGGCATCTGTTAGCAGTGCGCGAAGCGGTTTGGACATCTCTTTGCGATCACCATGGCATTTAAGGCAGGTCTCCGAGATTCTTAGCGGGCGGTAGTAACGCACCGTCTTGCCATTGGGCGCTGTCGTGAGATGAGCGAGGAGCTCAGGCTCGTCATCGGCCTTGGCTGCTTGAAAGTGGGCGAGAGCAGCGAGGTCTGCCTCATCGGCAGTGTTGGCTGGGTTGCGTGGTTTGTCAGTCACGCGAGTGATGCTTAAACCCGTGAATTTCTCAGCGGTGCCTTTGGTCAATGGCATGGCAACGGTGCGACAGATTGGGAGTGCCCCTTCGGGACCACCTGCGCTGAGGGCGGCCTTGAGTTGGCTGCCGAGCGTTTTGATTAGTGCCTTGCTCGCTTCTTCAGCGCGTGCCCCGAAGGTCTGGGCGAGCGCTGCCTCGCGGGCATCTGGTGGGCCTCCTCGAAAGCGATTGGCTTCCCCTCCGTCCTCATCCAGCAGGGTGCGATGGGGTTGATGCATCTGCGATTCCCCT
>Ga0055584_100002251_pt1 | contig 19109 bp, 13 predicted proteins | sample OSDHelmetaG_FD_58716 | JGI IMG/M metagenome (GOLD analysis project Ga0055584, IMG submission 58716) | Pelagic marine sediment microbial communities from the LTER site Helgoland, North Sea, for post-phytoplankton bloom and carbon turnover... | ecosystem: Environmental > Aquatic > Marine >... | reverse complement strand
ATCTCCGGCGAACTCAAACATCGGGAGAGTGGTTCGTCAGTCGACGGCTCTTCGCCGTATCGCAGTGTTTACGTGAAGCGCCTGCGCAACAAGCCGGATGAATTGCTCAGCGGGTTCGACAAGCCCACCGGATTCGACTCCGCCCCCAACCGCATTGCCACGACCACGCCTATTCAGTCGTTGCTGCTGGTGAACGGTGCTTGGAGTCTTGATCGTTCACGCGCCTTGGCGAAGCGTTTGCTCGGCAAGAAGTCCAACTTGAACGAAACCGACATTCGCACTGCCTGGCAAATGGTCTATGGCCGCGATCCCCGGCCCGAAGAAACCCTGGGCGCGCTCGCGTTTGTGAAGCAACAAGCTGGCGATGCAACCGGTGTTGAAGTCGCAAAATCCAAATTCCCCAACGAGACCGGTTTCCGTCCGATCACCCAACATTTCAAGGGAGTAGAGGACTTTGACCTTGGCGAGAAGGCACTGTGGATCCAACCCGGCAGTCGTTTCGAACGCCTGCAGGCGGAGGCCAAGGATTTGGGCGACGACTTCACCTTCGAAGCGGTCACCATTCTCGATCGCGTCTATCCCGATGCCAGCGTGAACACCATCTTTTCCCGTTGGAACGGCAGCACGAAAAGCCGTGGATGGAACGTCGGCATCACCAGCGCCAAGTCCCGCTACCAGCCGCGCAATTTCATCCTCCAGCTCATCGGCGAGAATTTTCAGGGCAACCCGCTCTACGAGGTGGTCGCCTCCGATCTACGCTTCCCGCTCGGCAAACCGGTTTACATCGCCGCCGCCGTTACTGCCAGCACCTCGGTCGAAGACAAGACCGAAGGAAGTGTGACGTTCTATATGAAAGATCTCTCTGATGCGAAATCTCCGCTTCAGACCAAGACTGTGAAGACCACGGTCGTCGGCAAGATTCAGAATCCCGCCATCGCTTTGATCACTGGCGGCCGATCCGGTCGCGGCCACCTTTGGGACGGCCAACTCGCCCGCCTGGCTCTGAGTAAAGGTGCCTTGCCCAAAGACAAGCTCTTCATCGGCAAGAACTCCAGCTACGCCGAACGCGTTCTGGATTGGCGTTTTAACGGGAATAACGGCGAACAACCCGCCGAGAAAACGACCTGGCTACGGGTGCAACCAAAACAGACCTCCAAGTCCCTGGCCGCCGTCACCGACCTTTGCCACGCGCTTTTCAATTCGAACGAATTTCTCTACCTCCACTGAGTTCTTTACCCACAGATGGACACAGCTAAACACAGATCGGAATCATCCAACGTGCACGCTCTGCGGGTAGCGGAACTCGTGAGAGTTTCGACCGTGCCACGTTTCCCCGAAATTCTCACGAATTCCGCTACGGCTTCCGTCCCGCCCGTTTCCCATCTTTGGTTTAACTTCATTCCCGACCGGCCATGAGCTGTAACAATATTGACCACCCCACCTCTCGCCGCGACTTTCTGCAAACCGCCGGTAGCGGCTTTGGCGCGCTCGCCTTTGGAGCTCTCAGCGACCAGCCCCTGCTCGCAGCGCGCCCTGAGAACCCCGCCGCTGCCAGGATTCCGCATCGGCTCGGCAAGGCGAAGAACGTCATCTGGCTGTTTATGGAAGGCGGCCCGAGCCATCTCGATCTGCTCGACCACAAACCCCTCGTCAACAAGCTCGCCGGCCAATCGCTGCCGGACAGTTTCGAACGCCCGGTCACCGCGATGGGAGAGGTCAATTCACCGATCCTCGCCAGCAAACGCAAATGGACTCAGCACGGCCAGGGCGGCCTGACGATCTCCGACTGGTTCCCGCATCATGGCCGCATTGCTGACGAACTCTGCGTCATCAACTCCTGCATGTCCGATGGCATCAATCATGCCGGTGGCGTCTGCCAGATGAACACCGGATCCGTGTTTGGCGGCCGGCCCTCGCTCGGAGCCTGGGCGTCTTACGGACTCGGTACCGAGAACCAAAACCTTCCGTCGTTTGTCGTCATGAAGGACTCCTCTTCCATGGTGGTAAACGGCGCGCGCGCCTGGGGTTCCGGCTTCATGCCTGCCGCTTACCAAGGTGTCCTTTTCGAGACGGGAGCGGAACCCATCCGCAATCTCAATACACCCAAAGGCGTGAGTGCCTCACGGCAAAGCCGGAAGCTTGATTTCATCAACCAGCTCAACCGGCACCACCACACGGGACGCGAATCCAACACCGATCTCGAGGCCCGTATCCGGAGCTATGAACTCGCCGCCCGGATGCAGGCGGAAGCTCCCGAGGCCATTGATCTCGGCAAGGAATCCGAAGCCACCAAGCAGCTCTATGGACTCGACCACAAGGATACCCAAATCTTCGGTCGACAGTGCCTCATGGCCCGCCGACTCGTGGAACGTGGGACCCGTTTCATCCAGCTCTATCACGGTGCCGGCAGCAAATGGGACAGCCACTCCAAGATGGAGATCAATCACACCCGCCTTTGTGGCAACGTGGATCTCCCCATTGCCGGCCTGATCACCGATCTCAAACAACGCGGTCTCCTTGACGAAACGCTCGTGATCTGGGGCGGCGAATTCGGCCGCACGCCCATGAGCGAGAAAGGCGACGGTCGGGACCATAATCCTACCGGCTTTACGATGTGGATGGCGGGCGGAGGGGTGAAAGGCGGCCAGACCATCGGCGCGACGGACGAACTCGGATTGTTTGCCGTCGAAGACAAACTCCACGTTCACGACATTCATTCCACGGTGCTTTCACTCCTCGGTCTCGACCACACGCAGGTCGTCTACATGCACAAAGGCCGCCCGGAACGCGTGGACCTGAACGAGGGGCATGCGCACGAAGGAATTGTAGCCGGCACGACTTCTTGATCTTTGTCTGAATCTCTTGGGAGCGAAGTTCAGAACATCGCAGCCAGCGCCAGCGCCGTAGCGGTGGCTTTTAGCCGCCGGATTTGAGCTTACGCGAGAAACGGCGACTGAAAGTCACCGCTACGGCGGAAACGCCCTGGACTGGCAACAATCCACTTGCTCCCGCTCGCCGTCACAGATTCTAAATCTCGAATTGGTCTTTGCGTTGCACCGATGCGATCTTTTCGAGGCGGCCGGTGCTGTTGGCGAAACGTTCTTCCTTCACTCCCATTCGATCGATGAGGGACAGGTGCAGATTGGCCATGGGGGTATGCTCCGAAACTTTTACATGCTGTCCGGTCCGAATGGTGCCGCCGCCTTTGCCGGCGATTAGAAGGGGCAGATTGTGATGGCGGTGTCGGTCACCGTCGGCGAGACCGGAACCGTAGCAGATCATGCAGTTGTCGAGCAGGCGGTCGTCGCCTTCGCGGGTAATTCTCAGCTTCTCAACAAACTTTGCAAACAGGCTGACGTGGTAATGATCAATCTTGGCCAGCCGGCGGAGCTTCTCGCGGTCACGTCCGTGATGGGAGATTCGGTGGTGAGCGTCCTTCACTCCCACAACCGGATAGCTGCGATTGCTGCCATCGTGGGCCAGGAGGAAGGTGGCGATGCGCGTCGTATCGGTTTGGAAAGCGAGCGTCATCAGGTCGAACATCATCTCGACCTGGGCGGCAAAGCCTTCGCCTTTGCTGAGGGCCTCACGGCGATCGGCGACGGAAAGTGAGTTGTCGAACTTGCGACTGCTCTCGATGCGGGCCTCCACATCGCGAACGGCGGTGAGGTATTCGTCGAGTTTGCGGCGGTCGGTGGCACCGAGGTTCTTCTGCAGTTGTTTGGCATCCTCCATCACGAAGTCGAGAATGCTGCTCTTGTAGTTACGTTCGCGATCGCGCTGCTTGGGATCTTTCGATTCGTCGCCGCTACCGAAGAGACGGTCGAAAGCGAGCCGGGGATTGGACTCGGGCGCCATGGGTGTCGTGGTCGAGGCCCAGGAAAGATTGTATTGGTAGGCGCAGCTGTAACCGGAATCGCAACGACCAGACTGCCGGGCACGATCGCAGCTCAGTTCCAGTGACGGCAAACGGGTGAGGTGTCCGATCTTGTTGGCGGCGACCTGGTCGATGGAAATGCCCAGCCGAATGTCAGAGCCGGCCGTCTTCCGGGCGCGCACTCCGGTCAGGTAGGTGGCATTGGCGCGGGCATGATCCCCGGCACCGTCACGGCCGCCGGTGCCGGCTTGTTGGGCCAGGCCGCTGAGAACCAGGAGGTCATCACGATGCTTTTCAAGCGGACGTAGTGTGTTGGAAAACTTGAACCCGGGACCGGTGGTCGCCGGATACCACTCGCTCATGTTCATGCCGTTCGGGGCATAGACGAAGGCAAGCCGCTTGGGGCGCGCAGTGGCAGCGGCGGCGCGCGGAGTCATGGAATTGAGGAAAGGCAGGGCGACAGTGGCACCCAATCCACGCAGCAGCTTGCGGCGATTTACGTGCCATCGATTGGTCAGGATATTGGCCATGTGATTGGAGGACTATAGCAGGATCTGACGAATCGTGTAGCGGAACTCGTCAGAGTTTCAAGTTGGAGGGGTAGGGACGAGCTGCTGCTCGTCCGCAGCCGCGCGGCAGCGCAGCCCTACCGAGCCGCTACTTGGCGGCCGCGTCTTCTCCTCGCCGCATCTGGAACGGAACGCTGTTTACGATTCCCGCGATCAGGGCGGAGAAGCGGAATTCGTTGGCCTCCAGATGGGCGACAATTTCTTTGACCGCACATTTGTCATAGTGCTCGAGTCCGCGGCCCAAGGCGTAGGTGAGCATGGTGCGGGTGAGATTGCGGACGAAGAGATCACGCCGTGAGCCGGCCAGAATTTCGGAGAGTTCCAGTGGACCGGTGAATTGATCGCCGGTGTTTAGCTCGCCGGAGGCATCGATCGGACTGCCGTTATCGGCGTCGCGCCAACGTCCGATGGCGTCAAAGTTTTCGAGGCCGAAGCCGATTGGGTCCATCAGTTTGTGACAGGAGGCGCAGACCTTGTTTTCGCGGTGCTGCTCCAATTGCTCGCGCAGACTGCCGGTGAGTTTGCGTCCCTGATCTTCCAAGGTGGGAACATCGTCCGGGGCGGGTGGCGGCGGTGTGCCAAGAATGTTGTTGAGGACCCATTGGCCTCGTTTGACGGCCGACGTGCGATCCGGATGGGAGGTGATGGTCAGGACCGAGGCATGGGAGAGAATGCCGCGGCGTTGGGTGTCGGTGAGACTGACTCTTACGAACTTGCCCCCGGTGATCCCCTTGAGCCCGTAGTGACGGGCGAGGCGCTCATTGACGTGGGAATAGTCGGCCGTCACGAATTCGAGGATGGAGCGGTCCTCGCTTTGGATGCGCGAGAACAGCATCTCGGATTCGACGCGCATGGCCTGTTTCAGATCCTTGTCATAACCGGGAAATTTTTCGTCGTTCGGACGAACGATATCGAGGTCGCGGAGCTGAAGCCATTGCCCGGCAAAATTCTTGGCCATTGCCTCGGCGCGGAAATCAGCCACCATACGTTCGATCTGGGCGGGGAGTTCATCGCGCAGACGGCCCTGGTCGGCCAAGCGCGTCAGTTGGGCATCCGGCATGGAACTCCACAGAAAGTAGGACAGACGTGCAGCGAGCGCGTGTTCGTCGATTTCGTGGACACTCTCGCGGCTGTCAGGATCTGGTTGCAGCTCTCCCCGAAACAGGAAATGGGGCGATACCAGGACGGCCTGAAATGCCAGCTTGATGCCGGCTTCGAAAGAGTCGCCGTTCTTCTGCGCCAGGTCGACGAAGCCTGCCAGCCGTTCGACTTCCGCGTCATTCACCGGACGGCGGTATGCCTTGTGGGCGAATTCGGCGATTGTCTTCGCGGTGATCTCGTCGCGGTTCTGCTGGGTTACGGTTTCGGCGAAGGTTTGCCGCTGGAACTGCGTTTGTGGGCGTGCCCGAATCGGGCCGGCGATTTCCATCCAATTGACGTAGTAGTTGCGATCCTCCCGTTTCGCGGAGTTGTAGTAGTCGTTGATGAAGAGGGTGGAAAACTTGTGGCGGCCCGGCTTCAGGCGCGTTCGGTGATCGAAGATGCAGGGGTTGTTTCCTGTTTGTGGCACATCCAGTTTCTTCAGGGAACGGTCGTCCAATTTGATTTCCGTGCGCACGGGTTCGTCTCCGGCCTGTTGTCCGTAAGCCGAAAAGCGGATCAGGTACTCGCCTTCCTCCTTGATGTCAAAGTTGCCGTAGACCTCGCCGCTGGAGATGAGTGCGCGCGCGTCGCCGCTGAGCCGGCCGGAACCGCGCTGTCCCAGTTCGCGCGCGCTCAAGCGTTTGGTCTGCCCAATGTCGGGTTCGGTCGGCAGCGCGGCGTCCATGACCTGTTTCGCGGCCCGCAGATATTTCTCCAGCAACACCGGAGACAGGCTTAGAACATCGCCGATATTGTCGAAGCCGTAGCCGCTGTCATCGGCCGGAAAATCATCGGCGGGATTGAACCGGACGCCGGTGAGATCGCGGATCGTGTTGTTGTATTCTTCACGATTGAGCCGTCGGATCGTGACGCGTCCGGGATCGGGTTCGTTGCAATTGTGATGGAAGACGACCTCGTCGATCCAGCGGCCAATGAGTGCGGTTTCCTCCAAGGACGGCTGCGGATTGTCTGGCGGGGGCATGACGCCGTTCTCCATGTTCTCCAGCACGCGCAGCCACAGCGGTCGATCCGCTTGCAGGATCGCGATGTTGTCATGGATGTCCAAGGCGATGCCGCCTTTCTCCGCGCCGTCACCGTGGCAATCATAGCAGTATCGGAGCAGAAGCGGTTCGATGTCGGCGTGGTACTCAGGTGGTGGCGGCGTGCCCAAGGGCAATGGTTTTCCCATCACCACAAACAGCAGCGCGATGACGAGCGGAGTCGTCACCGTGTAGGTTCCCAGGAACAACAGGATTGCCGGGCCTTTGCGCATGCGTAAGACCGAGAGAATCCGGTTTCGCGGCAGGTTTGTAAACCTTGTCGGCAGAGGTGTTGCAACCCGGAGTGGTCCTTGTAATGGCAGGGGAACATCAGTTGTGATCTCTTAGTAGCACTTCCAAATGACGAGACACACCCGCACTTCCTCTCTCCTTCACCTCGAACGAACCCAGTCCTTTTCCCGGCTGTTCTGTTCGCCGGACTGATCGTCGCCGCCTACAAGTGTGCGCAACCGGATCCGCCTGAAATTATCGCGCGAAGCCGGACTGCTCCTCCAGAAATAGCGTCTCCCGTCTCGGCCAGCCCGGTTGATTTGGATCCTCTTGGAAGAATTTGAGATTGCGGGTGCGAAACTCGCTGAACACCGGACCGTTGACGTGAGCGGCAAAGGCATCGGCGTCCGTATATTTCTCCACGAAAACGACTTCCTGCTGATCCTCCGGCTTGATCGGGATCGGGTTGGATGGCTGCAGATCGGGGCCCACGGGTTTGGATGCGGACAGGTTTACAAAGTACAGGTCCGTGCCCGGCTCGGCCTTCTGATAGTTGAACGCGGCTTTCTTCAGCGCGGTGGCCAACTCAGGTGGCACGCCGTTCTTCAGTTTCCAGCGGGAGACGACAGTGATCATGATTATTCGAAGAGTGGTTCCAATTCGGTGAAGGTGGCCCAGCCACTGCCCAGCTTGGTCACGGTGACCCGCAAATAGCGGGCTGGTTCGGAGAATTCGTGAACGGTGGGACGTTTGATGGTCTTGGAATCATTCAACTCGCCGACCTTCTTCCATTTCTTGCCATTGAGAGAGAGCTCGACGGTGTGGTTATACCAGGTGTTGTTCTTCCAGTGGATACGGACGCCTTTGAGTTCTTTCGGTTCCGAGAATTTCAACTGCCACGATTGCGGTACAGAACCGTCGCTGGCGGCCCATCGCGTTCCTTGTTTGCCGTCAAGGGCGGCAGCCGGTGGATTGCCATCTTGGGCGGACGTGGCGGAGACTTCTCCCAAAGGCGTTGAAATGGGACGATTCGAGTTCCGGCGTCGGCTCTTTTTCCGTGCCACGAAATTGGGATCGTAGTCGGGATTGGGAGTTGGCATTTGCGCTTTCACATCCGTTCGCCATTGCTTGAGATTCGTGTGCAGGGCGGCGGTGAGATCCGGTTTGGCCGTGGCCATGTTCTCTGACTCGGCTGGGTCATTTTTCAGGTCGTAGAGCTCGAGACGGTTGTCTTCGAAAAACTCGATCAGCTTCCAATCACCCTTACGAACCGCGCCGTAGGGCGGGGTGCGATGGTAGTGGGGATAGTGCCAGTAAAGGGCGTCGCGGGAAACGGCGTCGGCCTCGCTGGTCAGAATCTTGGCCAGACTCACGCCGTCGAGATGGGCCTTCGGTTTGGCCGGCAGACCGGCGAGTTCCAGCATGGTCGGATATAGATCGATGCCGATCGCGGGCACATCGCTGGATGAACCGGCAGGAATGTGTCCGGGCCATTTCGCCAGCAGCGGTTCGCGGGTGCCGCCTTCGTAGGCCAGGGCTTTCTGTCCCCGAAGTCCACCGGAGCTTTGTTGCGACGTGCCGCCATTGTCCGCGGTGAAGATCACGACGGTGTCCTTGCTCAGGCCGAGGGTGTCGAGTTTTGCGAGCACCTGACCGACACTGTCGTCCAGGCTTTCAATCATGCCGGCGTAGGCGGGATGGACGCGTTCGTTGCGGGTGTTCTCGAACCCGGTCGCCTTTGCCTGGTATTTCTCCAGCAGTTCGGGCTTGGTCATGATCGGCCCGTGGACGGTGTAGTAGGAAAAGTAGAGGAGGAAGGGATTGTCCTTCGATTGCTCGATAAACTTCACCGCCTCATCCGTCAGTCGGTCGGTCAGGAAATCACCTTGCTTGCCGTCGTCCAGATTTGGCATGCCGAAGGGTGAGAAGTATTTGCCGGGCCCTTTCGGCTGTCCCCATTCGCGACCGCCGATGTTGATGTCGAAGCCGTGGCGGTCCGGATAGTGCTGGTCGAAGTCTTCTGCGCCGATCGGCATCAGGTGCCATTTGCCGACGAACTCGGTCCGGTAGCCGGCTTCTTTCAGGGCTTCGGGAAGAGTGGTCAGTGCGTGGTCCATCTTCATCTTCCAATCGGGGATTTGCAGCTTGGGATTGGGGCGTTTGTGGCCGGTGATCCAGTCGGTCAGATGGAGCCGGCCAGGATAGCGTCCGGTCATGATCGCCGCCCGGCTGGGTGAGCACACTGTGCAGGCGGAGTAGGCCTGGGTGAATTTCATGCCCTCGGCCGCGAGCCGATCGAGATGCGGAGTCTCGTGGAAGGTGGAGCCGTAGCAACCCAGGTCGCCCCAGCCGAGATCATCGACGAGAAAGACGACGAAATTGGGTTTGCGGTCTGCGGCGTTGGAGAGGCAGCAGGAGAATGTCAGTAGAAGGAGTATTCCGAATCGCTTCATATCGATGAGGGGAACTACGCCAGTCCAGCGATTGGAAGTCATTCTTTTTCAGCTGGAGAGCGTATCGATCAGGGCGCGCGCACTGGCGCGGGCGGCTTTCAGGTATTTCGTCGGCAATGCTAGCGGGGCAAGGGAGGCGTGGTTGAAGCAGACACCGACCACGCCGTAAGCGACGGTCCAGCACTGGGCCTTGATCGCGTTGGGATGAGCGAGCCGAAGTTGTTCCGTGGTCATGTTCACCATCTCCTCGACATAGCCGGTCATAAGTTCCTGGACACGCGGGTAATCCTCGGCGGCAGCGATCAATGACTCGACCGCCATCAGGCTGTCCGTGGTGTCTGCCTGCGTATTCGGAAAAAAGAAAGCTAGCAGCTGGTCGACGCGGCGTTGTTCCGGTACTGAGGCGACATAGGCTGTCAGCTGCGCGTGACATTCGGCGGCCACCCGTTCAGCCAAGGCCACGATCATGTCGTCCCGATTGCCCATGTAGTGCCGGACGACGCTGCGCTTCATGCCGGCTCGCTCCGCGACGCGCTCCAAGGAACTGCCGTGCAGTCCGAAACGGGCGACGCAATGCTCGAAGGCATCGAGAATTTCTGCAGTGCGAACTGCGGTCAGATCAGGGCGTCCCATATTATTGTTCTTCAGCGTTGACTATTTATCGGGGTGTAGTAAATATTCATATATGAAGATTAAAACTGGCATCCGGCAATTTGCCAATCCGAAACTATCGGCAGTGGTGTTGGTGATTGCAGCGGCGATGCTGGGTCAGGCTCAGGAAATGCGGGACGAAATCTCGTATTCGAACGACATCAAACCGTTGGTCGAGAACTTCTGCACCACTTGTCACGCAGGTGATGATCCCGAAGGCGACTTCGTGCTGACGAGTTACGCCGACGTCCGCAAGCAGACCGAAAAGGGGGAGCTGTTGCAACGGATCAACGATGCGGGAGATCCGATGCCGGAGGATGGTCTGATGCCCAAGTACATGCGCCGGATGTTTCAGCTGTGGGCCGAGGGCGGCTATGTGAACGTCGGCAAGAAGAAGCCGGCGGGGAGTGCGGGAATCAAATACGCGAAATTCACGCCTCGGGAAATCGTGCCGGTCGACATCAACCAAAAGGGTTTCGATCTGTTGAAGGAGATGCAGGGGCACTGGGTGGGATCATTGTTCCTGATGGGGGAGAATCATGACTGGTGGGCTTTTGACTACCGGGCAATTGGGCCGGCCCACGTGCATGGAATCTTTGAGGGTGGCACGATCGGCAATTTGTTTACGTCGTTCTTTGTGACTGAGTTCAAGGGGAAGCGGACGATCATGGCTCGCAACGGCGGGCTGCTGAACGGCATCTACCGGACGAGCTATTTCGTTCTCGACCGGGTTCAGGCCGGGCGGGGTTGGAGCTATTACCGGTTGGTGGATGCCTACGGTGGTGAGGACATCATGTCGATGGAACTGACATTCCAAGGGAACAGTCTCGAGTTCAATTCCTACACCAGCCGATTCGGTCTGACCGGACCACCGAAGAAGCACATGGGCTTCAAAGGGCAACGGAAACATCCGAAGTTGGCGTCCCGTGCGGCGCGCGAGGTCGGGTTTCCGAAGAACGTGATCGATTTCAAATTGCCGGCCGGTTTCCCGATCGTGGATTGGGGTGAAGGCGTTCCGCAGACCTCGGCGACCTATATGGCACAGAAGCCGGGCAAGAGCCTCGTGGAACTCGGGAAGATCGCCAAAGATCCCTATCGCATCGATCAGATGCCACACGTCGCGAGCTTGTCCGTGAAGGTGTCGCGGAATTCAAATACACGAGGCAAGAAACTGCATCTGTATCTTTCCCAGGCCGCGCTCACCGACCGTCGCGGAAAGTTCATCACCCGTTACGGTTACGTGAAGGAAGAACTGCTCGACGGCTTGTTATCGTTCCCAGAACTGGCCAAGAGTCATGATGAATTCACGTTCACCTACCTGCATCCCGGGAAGTATTACCTGACTGTTTTTGCGGATATAGATGGCGACGGATTCCCTTCGCCGGGTGATATCACACATCCTGTCAGACAGATCCAAGTGTCGCCCAAGTCGGCATCACGAATTGAAATCCGGAATCTGAACGTGAAGAATTGAAGCCAAGCCATGAGTAACGCGCGACTGCCAGTTGAAGCCTATGTTTCCGACGAATGGTTCACCCGTGAACAGTGCGAACTGTTTGGCAAGGTCTGGCAATTTGGTGGGCTGGTGGAGGATATTGCGAATCCGGGAGACTTCGTGACGGTGCAGGCCGGTCCGCATCCCTTAATGGTGATGCGGGGCCCGGATGGGAACCTGCGGGCGTTTCACAACATCTGCCGGCATCGTGGCACGCAACTGCTGCGCACCATTGGCAAAGGGAAGAAGTCGATCGTCTGTCCGTATCATCATTGGACGTATTCGCTGGAGGGGGATCTGAAGAGCATTCCGAATCGGAGCGAGGAGTTTCCTGATGTGGACATGTCGAAACTGTGTCTGCATAGGGCATCGGTGGAAACCTGGCGGGGAATGTTCTTTGTGCATCCCGAACCGGATGCGGATCCATTGGGGGAATGGTTCTCCGGAGTGGAGGAATACCTCGGGCCACATCAACCGGAACTCTTGGTCGAATATGTCGAAGGCCGGACGCGCCACGAGATCAATGCCAATTGGAAGATCGTCGTGGAGAACTACATCGACGGCTATCATCTGGCCCATCTGCATTCCGAGACGCTCCACATGTATGATCACGCGAAGCAGGAGTCCGGCTTTGTGGGGCCGCACTACATGTTTTATGAACCGCTGACCAAAGACTATGCGCAGAACGTGGAGCAGCGGGCCGAGATGCCATTGATCGATCATGGGCCCGCGGAGGTCCGAGGTGCGTGGGTGCCGATGCTGTTTCCGAACATCGGATTGACGGAATCGGAGAGTTCCTGGTCCACGTTTCACGTGATTCCAGTGGCGGCCGACAAGACCATGGTCGAGACTCGCACCAAGGTGATGCCGGTGTCCGATTGGGAATTCACGAAGCAGTCGATGTCTTCCTGGTGGAACTTCGAGGGGCGTGATCGGGAGAAGTTTCCTGCGGATGGAGTCGATCCGTTGACGTCGGGTGATTTCATGGCCGAGGACATCTACGCCTGCGAACAGCAACAGAAGGCGATGCGATCTCCGCGGTTTGCGATCGGTCCGACGGCGAAGAGCATGGAGAAGTCGGTGTTCGAGTTTCAGGAGTGGATATGCCGTCACCTTGGGCCTGCCGACTGAAGCGGGCATGGAGGTCGCGATTCCCAGTCGACAACGGTGGGGCGACGGGATATCAATCGAGAACTATGACCCGTCTTGTTACCGTTCTTTTCCTGGCTGCTGCATTGCCCTTGTCCGCTGCACAGAGTCCGCTGGATATCTTTGAGCAGCGGATCATGCCGATCTTCAAGTCTCCGGATCCCTCCAGCTGTGTGCAGTGTCATCTGTCCGCCGTGGATTTGAAGGACTACATCCTGCCGTCGTCCGACGCGACGTTTGCTTCGCTGCGGGCGCAAGGTTTGATCGATTTGGAGAAGCCGGAGCAGTCCAAGATCTTGGAGCTGATCAACATGGGGCAGAAGGACTACGACAAGGGAGCGAAGATGATCCATGCGAAGAATCGAAAGGCGGAATACGAGGCCTTCGCCGCCTGGATCAAGTCAGGTGCGAACGATCCGAAATTGCGCAAACTGCCTGCGCCCAAGAAGGCGGCGGGACCGCAGAAGGATCACAGCATCATTCGGCATTCCCGCCTTGATCGCGTGCTGGATTCGTTCACACGGAACGTATGGTCGCAACGGATGCGGTGTTTTCCCTGCCACACGCCGCATGAACTCGATGACAACAACCCCAAGCACAAGCTTGCGCGGGAGCGGATGAAGAAGATGGAGCAGAACCAAGGCCTCAGTTTTGCCGGGCGGATGAAGATCTTCAAAGAAACACCGGAAGAGACGATGGCGTATCTGATCAAGGACAGTCAAAGGAAGCGAAAGGGGCGTCTACCATTGTTGGACCTGAAGAATCCGCAGGACAGCCTGCTCATCCTCAAGCCGACGGCCAAGCTGCCTAAGAAGATCGCCGACAAGAAGTTCGAAGAACCTTCCTACGTGAAACCGGTTTCGCACATGGGCGGATTGAAGATGCATCCGGATGATTTTTCATACAAAGCCTTCGTTGCCTGGATCGAGGATTACGCCCGGGTGGTCGGTGATCAGTACAACTCGGAAGACGAATTGCCGGCGGACAACTGGTACTTCACGAAGCACATGATGCTGATGCGCGAGGCCCCGGCTGACTGGCCGGAGAAGGCGCGGGTGCAATACTTCATTCACGGATGGGATGCGGGCAAGAAGGCTTGGGCCGATGAGCCGATCGCATTCACCCAGAACACGATGAATCCGCGCCGGGCCGTGTTTGGGACGTTGTTTCTGATTCGCTCGGATCAGACGGAGAAAAAGGTGCAATGGGAAAGTGACGATCCGACGCTGGCCCCGGGCCGTTATCTGATCAAAGTCTATGTGGATCGCAAGAAGGTACTCGCCGAAAACCCGACTGCCATTTTGGGAGAGGACAGTTTCTATGGGCAAGGTGTCTTGGATGCCCGTTGGGGCAAGCTCTTCAAGAACGCGCAGAAATTCACCGGTGCCCTGCTGAAGAAGAACGATTGATCCGGGCTTATTCCGGTGCCAGCAGAACTGTTTCGGCGCTGCCCCGGAAGATTGAGCACGATGGCGAACAGAAGGGCTGCAGATACATCGCGGATGTAGCCGAAGCAGAACGGGGTTCGCTGCAGGGGAACCGTGAAGGAATGCGGCGGTGGCGCGTAATCAGGCCTGGTCGCGGATGTGGACCCAGGTGTGTACGTGGGGTTCGCCGCGGAAATACCAGACCATGGACGGACCTTCGATCTGCCATACGTCCCAGACCCGGTCCTTGCCGATGTCACCTTCTTTGAAGAACGCGATGTGGTGATTGTCGAAGCCGTTGGCGTTGATGTGTTTCATGGCTTCCACGCGGTCTTCCTTGCGGAAGAGGGCCAGCAGATCGCCGAGGACATTGTTGACCTGTCCTTTCTGGTCTGAAGTCAAATCTCCGAAGGCGATGCCTGGCAGGTCCGCGCCGGGGCCGCGCAATTCGACGGTCTTGGCGCTCTGCTCCTTGCGCCCCTTGGCTTCCAGCGAAGCTTCGCGTTGTTTGCCGTTCAGCATCGCAAACAGCTTGTTGGCCTGCACGGCCTGGAACCAATAGACGTTGTCCTTGTGGTCCGCCTTTTCGTAGAAGCTGCGCGCGGCGTGACCGTAGAAGATTGGGCCGCCAAAGGTGGTGCCGGCAACCGAATTGCCGTCCACACGCCGGGTGGTGTGACGGCCGGTGAAGACCATCTGAAACTGCTTCGTTTTGGGATCGCCGAAGAAGGCAACCGAGCCGCGGCTGAATTTGTCGTCATTGTCCGCCACGAACTGCCGGTAAACCTTGTCGGCATACTCGTCGCTGTGCATGGCCTTGAACGCCTGTTTGGCGAGGTCGGTCTGGTCGGCGGTGAAGACCTTGTCGAAAGTCTTGGTGATGCGCCAATTGTTCTCTGTCTTCTGGCGCAACTTGTGGTTGAACGGAAACGCCACCACGTTCCGCTGCTGCTCGTCGAGGGAGTTGAACAATTCGGCCGCGAATTTTTCCGCCTTGCTCTTTGGGGAAGGCGTTGCGCCCAGGTTTGCCGCCAGCGGGCTGGCGGCCATGGCGGCGGATGTGGCGACGGTGGATTTGAGGAATCCACGGCGGGAAAGCACTGAGGGGGATTGCATGTGAGCTTGGTAACACCGCCTCGTGGCCAAGGGAAGAGGAAATCCGCGGTGTCCCGAGTCACTTGCCAGTGAAGACAAACCGCGCTTCAATAGGGCCGATTCCTATGCGAACTAGACTCTTATTTGCCCTCGTGCTGGTGACTTTGACGCTCCGGTCTCCCGGGGGGGATTGGCCGCGCTTTCTCGGACCGAATGGTGACTGCACCTCTTCAGAAACAGGGCTGATTGAACGCTTTCCTGTGGTGGGACCGCCGGTGGTGTTCTCAAAGGAGATCGGCACGGGCTATGCCGCGCCATCTGCAAGGGGTGATCTTCTGGTGCTACATCACCGAATTAAGGACGAGGAAATCATTGATGCCATGGACAAGAAAACCGGCAAGGTGATCTGGTCCCACAAGTATCCGACGAGTTATCGGGATCCGTTTGGTTACAACGACGGACCGCGCTGCACGCCTTTGCTGACCGAGGATCGCTGCTACACCTATGGGGCGGAGGGTAAACTGATCTGCCTGGATCTGAAGACCGGGAAACGCATCTGGATTCGTGACACCAACAAGGAGTTCAACGTGCCGATGAACTTTTTCGGCGTCGGGAGCACGCCCCTGTTGGAGGGCGGACGATTGATCGTGATGGTGGGTGGTCAACCGGACGCCGGGATGGTGGCGTTCGATCCGAAGACCGGCAAAACGCTCTGGGAGAATGTCGGCGCCAAAACTTGGAACGGCGAGCCCATGCTGGGTTGGCGGGGTGAGCGCATTGTGGCGTGGCAGGAGCATTGGAAGCAGGCCAGCTATGCTTCGCCGGTGCCGGCCACGGTGAACGGCCGGCGGATGTTGTTCTGCCTGATGCGGCAGGGGTTGGTTGTGATCGATCCCAGAGATGGCAGCGAACTGTTCAGTCGTTGGTTTCGATCGACGGCGAACGATTCGGTCAATGCGGCGAATCCGGTCGTAATCGGCAATCAGGTGCATTGTTCGGCGGCCTACTACGGCGTCGGCGGATTCCTGCTGAACATCAAGCCCGACGGTCGCAGTTTCGATACTGCGTGGGCCAACAAGACCTTGGAGGTTCACTGGATGACGCCGGTGTATCACGAAGGCAACTTGTACGCCTTTAGCGGTCGCAATGAACCGGACGCGTACTTCCGTTGCGTGGACTTCAAGACCGGTGAGCTGTTGTGGCAACGGGACGAGCGCTGGCGGAAATACAGCACCAAGCAACCGGACGTTTATGGTCGCGGTTCCTTGATCATGGCGGACGGAAAGTTGATCGCGCTCGGAGAAGGCGGACTGTTGGGGCTCTTTGAGGTGAACGCGAAGAAATCGGTTGAATTGGCCCGCTGGCAGGTGCCGGAACTGCATCATCCCTGTTGGGCGGCACCAATCCTGTCGGATCGTCTGGTATACCTGCGCAGTGAAGATCGCCTCGTTTGCCTGAACTTCGCAGCCCCGGGCAAATAACCAGAATACGGCAGATTTACGGATTGAGCCCCATGCGGGGAATCCATACATTGCACCCACAATGAAACTAGAGGCGCTCCTTGGCTATGTCCTGATTGCTGTCGTTTACGCCGGCATGATGTATATCGGGCGTGTCCTGAAGCGGCGTTGGGGAGTCAAGCTCGGAGGTGACTACCAGGTACTTTGCATCGCCAATGGTTTCTTCGTCGGCACGAGTTGTATGACCGTCGCGCCGGGCGTGCTCCGGTTCATTTTTGCGGCCACCACCGTGCTTTCGACCATGTTCGTGGTCAAATTGGTCAATCGTTTCTATTGGGAAGGCTACTTCCAGAAGAAACGGCAGATGATCGTTCCCCGTTTCCTGACGCATTCCACGATGCTCATCGGTTTGGGGCTGGCCCTGCTTTTTGTAGTACAGTGGGTCTACCAGTTCGACGTGAAAGGGCTGCTGGTCGGTGGTTCCATCGCCACAGCCGGTATCGCATTGGCCTTGCAGAACATTCTGCAGAACATGTTCGCCGGTTTCACGCTGCAGATGGACAAGCCCTACAAACCCGGTGACTGGCTGCAGGTCGAAGACGATGTGGGTCAGGTCATGGAGATCAACTGGCGCTCCACCCGGATGCGGACGATTGATCACATCTATCTCGATCTGCCGAACCGGGACATGATCACCAACAAGATCATCAACCTGAATTACCCGGTCAAACTTCATGCCGCCCGGGTTACGATTCCGGCGGATTATTCCAGTCCGCCAAACCAGGTCCGCGATATTCTCCTCGATTCAGTCGCCCACGTGGACGGCATCCGCAAAGATCCGGCTCCGGAAGTGTTCGTGCAGGATTTCGATGATCGCGCGGCGATTTACGAGATCAAATACTGGTTGGACGAGGACGAGAAGATGGACAAGGTCGCTGATGCCATTCGCACCGGTGCCTGGTATGCGCTGCATCGTGCCGGACTGTCGATTCCGTGGCCGAAACAGGTCGTGCAATTTGAGCGCCGACGCCATGGCTTTGACGACCAGACTGATCGCATCATGGAGATTCTTCTCCGTCATCCGATGTTTGGCGTGCTCAACGAACGCCAGTTGCATCAGCTGCTGGACGGAGCCAAGAGCCAGCTCTTTGGACGGGGACAGAAGCTCGTTCGCCAAGGCGAGGAGGGGGACTACATGCTCGTCATCGTGAAGGGCGAGGCCGATGTGATGGTGGACATGGAAGGCAAACCGACCCGCGTCGGCCTTCTGCGCACCGAAGATTGCGTCGGCGAAATGGCGATGCTCACCGGCGAACGTTACAGCGCCAATGTGGTTGCAAATTTTGACACCGAGGTCGTTCAGATTCCGCGTGAAAAAATGGCCGTTGTGCTGCGCGAATCCCCGGAACTGCTCGAAAAACTCAGCGAGATACTGGCGCTCCGCAAATTGGAGACCGAGGTCATCCTCGCCGAAACCGCCTCGCAGAACCAGGTGGACGGCGGTCTCGATCGCCACAACGAATACGCCAACGACTTCCTTGGCCAGCTCAAGTCGTTCTTCTCGATCTGAGCAGGGCGCGGTCAGGGCATTGACTCCCCCGGGGTGCCTTCATACGCTCCGCGCATGTTCATTCACCTTCGCAAACTTCTCGTTTTCGCGGTCGCCGCTTCGTTGCTCAGTTTCGTCACCGATGCTGATGCAGCTGCGAAGAAGAAAAAGGGCGGCCGGAAGAAGCCCGCGGCGCCCAAGGTCGGGCCGGAGGTTCCGATTCGTGCGCTGCTGATAACCGGCGGGTGCTGCCATAACTACCTTATTCAGTCCAAGTTGTTGTCCGAAGGGATTTCCAAGCGGGTGAACACCAAATGGACCATCCTGCATGACGGGGGCCGGGGCACACAGGGCAAGATCAAGCTCTATGACATCAAGGGCTGGGAGCGGGAGTATGATGTCGTGATTCACAATGAGTGTTTCGCGAGCACGACCGACGAGGATTACATCCGCAAGATCACCGAGGTGCACAAGGCGGGGACGCCGGCGCTGGTGATTCACTGTGCGATGCATACTTACCGCGCTGCCACGATTGACGACTGGCGGCAGTTCCTCGGAGTGACGAGTTTCCGGCACGATCATAAGAGCAATTATCCGGTGAAAGTGATCGCCAAAGATCATCCGACCATGAAGGACTTTCCGGACGGCTGGGTGACGCCCATGGATGAGCTCTACGTCATCGACAAGCTGTGGCCGAACGCCAAGGCGCTTGCGACCTCAGTCAGCGAACGTACGAAGAAGGAACATCCCGTTTTCTGGACGAATCAATATGGCAAGGCACGGGTCTTTGGAACCACCTATGGTCACAGCGATGAGACCTTTGGCGAGAAGCCGTTCTTGGATGCCCTGGCCAACGGCATGCTCTGGGCGACCGGGCATCTGAAGTAGCCCGTTGTGTCGCCCCTCCGGGGCTCTGAAATGGGCTCGCGAGTACGCTCTCCCCACCCATTATTGACCGCTGGCGCTGGAG
>Ga0055584_100002250_pt1 | contig 19118 bp, 20 predicted proteins | sample OSDHelmetaG_FD_58716 | JGI IMG/M metagenome (GOLD analysis project Ga0055584, IMG submission 58716) | Pelagic marine sediment microbial communities from the LTER site Helgoland, North Sea, for post-phytoplankton bloom and carbon turnover... | ecosystem: Environmental > Aquatic > Marine >... | reverse complement strand
CCTCCCACCGTGACCGCACGCGTCAGGTCATTACCAGGCGCGATCGCCTCACACCCCTGCTGAGCAGCGAGCGGCCCTGACACAAGGCCAGACACGCATACGGTCGCCCAGAAGAGGACGGAGGTTGGTCGGGGGCGCACGGAGCCGAGAGGTGGTGGGCGCGGTCTAGAAGACCCGCTGCGCCCCACCCCGCATGTTCGCGATGGTGATGTTCTGGAAGGCCATATCGGATTCGAACGCCGTGCCACTCGTGACGGTGCCGTCTCTCATCGTCCGTGTGGTCGTCGAGTCACTCCAGATCTTCTCCAGACCGGGGTCGTAGAAGAGTTCCGCGCTCTGGATTCGACTCGAGTCGCCGTGGATCAGCAGAACGACATCCCCGCGTGCCACCATCCGATTCGTCTCCCGGTTCCAGTCGCCGAGCGCACCTGTGACCGTGGCGTTCTCATTACCGAACTCATCATAGAAGACGATCGACATCTGACGCAGCATGGCGGTCGAGGACTCTTCATACACGAATGCCGTGTCCGCCTGTATGCGTCCCTCGCGAACACCACTGGCCGTCACGAAACTGACCATGCCGTAGGCGACATAATCCGCCTCCATGGCCTGAAGATCACTGTTCGCGACCGGCGTGCTAACCTCCTCCGAGCATGCCAGCGTCATCATCAGAACCAGACCCACCCCACCGATCCGCGCCATGCCGTGGACTCGTTCGTTCGTCATGTCAGACTGCTCCAGCTCTCATCAGATCGTGAAGATGTACCATGCCCTGCAGTCGTCCGTCTCCGTCAACGACGGGGAGCGCCATGATTCCGTGGGCTTCCATCCTACTCGCCGCGGCCGCTCCAAGTTCATCCGGAGATGCTGTCTGTGGCCCACGCGTCATCACATCATCCACGGCGTAGTCGAGGAAACCGGCGTCTCGCTCCATCAGGCGTGTCAGGTCCCCAGCCGTCACCACACCGGTGACGCGTCCTTCATCATCCACGATCGGCACAGTGCCTCGCATTTCGGCAAGTGGGCCGATCGCATCCTTCATGTTCGCGGAGGCCGGCAATGACGGGTAGCTCTCGAGCTCCATCACATCACTCACGCGCACCGTGAGTCGTTGCCCGAGTGCACCGCCTGGATGGAACTGTGCGAAGTCCGCCGGAGTGAACCCCTTCTGCTGCAGGACGGTGACCGCCAGAGCGTCTCCCATGGCGAGCGCCGCTGTGCTGGATGACGTCGGCGCGAGGTCCATGGGGCAGGCCTCTTCCTCCACGGAGCAGTCTAGCGCTACCGAGGCATGCTCGGAGAGCTGGCTGCCCGAGGCCCCCACGAGGGCGACGATGGGGACGCGCAGGCGAGCCAGGTAGCCGATCAGGCCGGCAAGCTCCTCGGATCGTCCGGACTTGGAGATGATGATCGCGACATCGTCCTCGCCTACGATCCCGAGGTCACCGTGAAGCGCCTCTACCGGATGCAGGAACGTCGCGGGCGTCCCGGTGGAGGTCAGCGTGCCCGCGATCTTCCGGGCGATGTGTCCACTCTTGCCGATGCCACACGTGATGATCCGTCCACTGGACCCGGCCAGGAGCTCACAGGCGGACGCGAAGTCGTCACCAAGTCGGGCCTCGAGTGCCGCGATGGCCGCAGCCTCGAGGGCGAGCACACGGCGGCCTTCCGCAATGACCTGAGTGCGATCTGTCACGTCTGGCTCCGTTCCTCGACGTAGGTCTCGATGACACGATCGAGATCCCCCCGGGCCGCCAGAAGTGCGTCACAGAATTCCCGTGCCGCCCCATGCCCCCCAGCCTTCGTGGACTGCCAGTCGGCGATCGCCGCGACGGGGGGGGTGGCATTTGCTACCGCGGCCTTCAGGCCGACGCGTCGCATCACGGCGAGGTCTGGGATGTCATCACCGATCATCGCGACCTCGTCCCATGCGACATCTCGCTCGTCGAGGATCCGCTCGACCACTTTGAGCTTGTGGGCGTCCGGCTCCTGGTAGCACCCCTCGATGCCCAACTCGGCCGCGCGGATCGAGGTCGCCTCCGAGACCCGGCCGGACACGATCACCACGTCCAGCCCTCCCCACCCAAGCATCTTCAGGCCGACACCGTCCTGAATGTCGAAACGCTTCAGTTCGACCGACTCACCGGCCTTCGTCGCACCGATGAATACGCCCGCGTCCGTGAGCACGCCGTCGACATCGAAGATGACGAGGCGGACGCGCTGTGCGAGCTCTGCGAAGGTCGGATCAGAAAGCGGAGTCATGTCACAGAGCCCGTGATCAGGTAGCGGACGACGCGAGTGCCCCGCGGATCGCGAGGACCTCTTGAATCAGCCCAGAGAGCCGATCGAGCGGCAACATATTCGTACCGTCCGACGGCGCCCGAGCCGGTTCGGGGTGCGTTTCGAGAAAGAGGCCGTCGCATCCGGCCGCTACCGCCGCCCGAACGAGGGCTGGGATATGCTCCGGATCCCCTCCACTCGAGCCGGCCGCGAGGCCAGGCCGCTGAACGGCATGTGTTCCGTCAAAGATCGCGGGAGCTCTCGTGGCGGCTCGCAGTCGGGCAAACGACCTCATGTCGACCACGAGGTCACCATAACCGTGGATGGTCCCACGCTCGGTCACAGCTATGTCGCTCGCGCCCGCCTCTCGCACTTTCTGAACCGCTGCCTCCATCTCCTCCGGCGCCATCCATTGCCCCTTCTTCACGTTCACAGCAGCCCCCGTCCGACCGGCTGCGACAAGAAGGTCCGTCTGCCGACACAGGAACGCAGGGATCTGTAACACATCGACCACCTCGGCGACCGGGGCGGCCTGATGCGGCTCATGGATGTCGGTGAGGACCGGGAGGCCCGTTGCCGAGCGAACCGTGGCAAGTCGCTCAAGGCCTGCATCAAGCCCGGGTCCTCGCGGTGACGCGATACGCGAACGATTGGCCTTGTCGAACGAACCCTTGAAGACGATCGCGAGTCCGGTTTCCTCGGCGATCGCGACCAGCCCCCGAGCGATCTCGAGGTTGAGATCATCGTCCTCGAGGGTGCACGGACCTGCAATGAGACGGAAGGTCTCGAACATGTCAGCGATCCCCGACCGTGCATGAGCCCCAGGTCACGTCAGGAACCCACGGTCTGTTCGACCGGAGACGCACTGTCACGCTCCGCCTGCTGCGCCGACGCCGCGATGAACGATGCAAAGAGCGGGTGTGGTCGCGTTGGGCGGCTTTTGAGCTCCGGGTGGAACTGGCCTGCCACGAACCAGGGGTGATCGGTAATCTCGATCATCTCCACGAGGCCCCCGTCGGGCGATGTACCGCTGATCGTCATCCCGTTCTCTGTCAGGGCCTCCCGGTACTTGTTGTTGACCTCGAATCGGTGGCGATGACGCTCCGAAACCTCGTCCGCCGCGTAGATCTGACGAGCGCGACTGCCCTCTGCGAGTGCGCACGGATAGGCGCCGAGGCGCATCGTACCGCCCTTGGTCGTGACCTGAAGCTGCGAGTCCAGCAATGCAATCACGGGATGCGGCGAATCCGCGTCGAATTCCGTCGAATGAGCCCCCTCCAGACCGCAGACGTTACGGGCGTACTCGATCACCGCGCACTGGAGGCCGAGACAGATCCCGAAGAACGGTGTCTTCTGCTCCCGCGCCCATCGGATCGCCTGAAGCATGCCTTCCACTCCCCGCGGGCCGAATCCACCGGGGATGAGCAAGCCGTCGTATCCCGAGAGTCGCTCGACGCCCTCCCCTCCGGTGAAGGTCTCGGAGAGGACCCAGTCGATGTCGACCTTCACGTCGTTTGCGATGCCGCCGTGGATCAGCGCTTCCTGGACGGACTTGTACGAGTCCACAAGTTCGGTGTACTTGCCGACCACAGCGATCTTCGCCTGGCCTGAGGCCGGGTGCTGCACGCGCCGCACCATGTCGGTCCAGGGTCCGAGATCGGGATCGGGAAGATCCATGAGCCCCAGCCGCTTCATGACGACTTCGTCGGCTCGCTGGCGCTTCAGCGCAAGCGGCACCTCGTAAATCGTGGACAGGTCGGGAGATTCGAGCACTGCATCGGTTTCAACGTTGGTGAACAGCGCGATCTTCCGCTTGATCTCCTTGGACAGCGGCTGTTCGGCGCGGCAGATCAGGACTTGGGGCTGGATTCCGATCTCCATCAGCTCTCGCACCGAATGCTGGGTCGGCTTTGTCTTCAACTCACCGGCGGCTGCCAGATACGGTACGAGGGTGAGGTGCACGAAGATCGCGTTCTCACGGCCGACATCGACGCGGAATTGTCGAATTGCCTCGAGGAACGGAAGTGATTCGATATCACCTACCGTGCCACCGATCTCCGTGATGACCACATCATTGTCCGCGGACAGACGACTGATCGCGCTCTTGATCTCGTCCGTGATGTGCGGGATCACCTGAACCGTCGAACCGAGATAGTCCCCTCGGCGTTCCTTGTTGATGACGTTCTGGTAGATCCGGCCGGTCGTGATGTTGTTGTTTTGCGAGAGCGACTCATCGATGAAACGCTCATAGTGGCCCAGATCGAGATCCGTTTCGGCACCGTCGTCCGTGACGAACACCTCACCGTGCTGGTACGGCGAGAGGGTTCCTGGATCCACGTTGATGTAGGGATCGAACTTCTGCAGGGTCACACGAAGGCCGCGCTCCTTGAGGAGCCGACCAATGGAGGCGGCCGCGATGCCCTTCCCGAGGGAAGACACCACCCCGCCCGTCACGAAGATGTACTTGGTAGGTCGCGTGTTGTTGTCGGTCATGGGGTCAAACGGGGGTGGGATGGTTGAGACGACTCAACTGCTGTTCCATGCGAACCGCGTCCGCGGGTGTGTCGACGCCCGGGGCGGCAGATCCTACGACGGAGACACCGATCCGCATGCCGGCTTCGAGAGGGCGGAGTTGCTCGAGCATCTCGAGCTGTTCCAGGGGCGATGGGGCCATGGCCACCCATTCCCGCAGCGCTGCACGCGTATAGGCGTAGAGGCCGATGTGCCGCAGAAATGGCTCACTCACGAGATCCGCTGACGAGGGCGTTCCATCGCGACGGTGAGGGACCTTTGCCCGCGAAAAGTACAGAGCGCTGCCCGAGGCTGAGCGCACGACCTTCACGACCGAAGGGCTCTTCCAGGCCTCTTCGGTCAGAAGCGGCGTCGCACATGTGCCGATCTGCCATTCGTCGTTTCGGACCAGTTCGATGGCGCTCTGCAGGTGGTTTTCCTGAAGGAGTGGCTCGTCGCCCTGCACATTGGCGATGAACTCGAAGCGCCGATATCGCGGCAGGTCAGCGACTTCAGCGACTCGGTCCGTACCGGACGGGTGGTCTGGGGAGGTCATCTCTACCGGCGCCCCCATGGCTCGACATACGTCAGCGACTTCTGCGGAATCCGTCGCGACCACTGCGTGGTCGAGAATCTTCATCGTGCAGACACGGCGCCAGACCCACTCGATCAACGGTTTCCCGTGAAGCTCGTAGAGGGGCTTCCGGGGGAGCCGGGTCGACGCGAGCCGGGCGGGCACGATGCCGATAACCTGGCCGCTCATCAGGCTGAAGTCAGCCCGGTAAGGCGGAACGAGAGAGGACCATTCACGCCTTTCAAGCTACCCAAGGATCAAAGTCGAAGGAAGTTCTCCAGGAGTATCGCTCCATGGTCGCTGAACAGCGACTCAGGATGGAACTGAACACCCCAGAGCGGGAGCGAAATGTGGCGCATGGCCTGAACCTCACCATCGTCCTCTGGTGCGGTGCTCCAGGCAACCGGCACGAGCTCCGAAGGTAGCGCGTCAGCATCGCTCACGAGTGAGTGGTATCGGGCAATACTCATCGGGGACGGCACCCCTTCGAAGATCCCGATGCCCTCGTGTCGAATCGTGCCCGTCTTGCCGTGCATCGCCCGACGAGCCCGCACGGTGCGGCCGCCAAAAGCCTCACCCAGGCTCTGGTGGCCGAGGCACACGCCCAGCATCGGCACTCCACGCGAACCGAATCGACGAAAGACATCGATGCTGATACCCGCCTCCACGGGGGTGCACGGGCCCGGGGACACGACGATGTGCCCTGGTGCCCAACCCTGGATTTCGTCCACCGTGTGCTCGTCGTTGCGGATCACGACCGGGTCCGCGCCGAGCGCGCCGAGATGCTGAACGAGATTGAAGGTGAAGGAGTCGTAATTGTCGATCACGAGTAGCATGGCGGGGAATCTATCCCGGCGTGCAGGAATCGGGGACCGCCGACCGGCTCGCGTGTGTAGATCCGGTTGGTCATCTTCGTCCGTGGGTGCCGCAGTTGCGTCAGAGGAGTTCTTCTCGTGTTCAACCGCTGTCTCGTGTGCGCCACGCCTTTCGAGGCGAACGACGAGCTCGAGTATGCCCCCAATGGCCGCCGACTGGCCTTCGACCCTTCACGTGGTCGACTGTGGGCGGTCTGCCGGACGTGTCGGCGGTGGTCCCTGATGCCCATCGAGGAGCGCTGGGAGGCGCTGGAGGAACTCGAGAAGATCACGGTCGACCGAGCGCGCCTGCTCTCACAGACCGACAACATCTCGCTCATGCGGGCCGGTGCGCTGGAGATCATCCGGGTCGGTCAGGCCAGGCTCACCGAAGAAGCCTGGTGGCGATACGGAAAGGAACTCGCGAGCCGGAAGCGCACGTGGGACAAGATGGGTGTGGCCGGAACACTCGCGGCAGGAGCCGTCGTCGCGGGCGGCTGGGCCGCCGGCGGTATCTCCATGGTGGGCGTCTGGCTCCTCATGAGTCACGGGGGCGACACCCTTCGGGACGGCGCGCGCTGGCTTCGTTTCGGCGGATCTGCGTGGCGCGGCCGTCAACGCTGTGCGAGCTGTGGGCATGAGGTTCGGGCGGTCGCATTCCGGGATCGCACCTCGCTGGGTCTGTTCCCCGCTCAGGGCAGTGGGCAACTCGAGCTCATCGCTCGGTGTCCGGCATGTGGCCTGTACCGTGACGCCGGTCTGCATCTGACGGGGGAGGAAGCTGATCGCACCCTCCGGCGTGTGCTGGCCTACCATCATTTCGCGGGTGCGTCTGAGCAGCGGGTGTTCAAGGCGACGCGTCTCATACAGGAGGCCGGATCCGCTCAGGACCTGGCCAGAATCGTCGTCCGTGACGGCAAGCGCCTCGGTGAGCTGGCACGCACGGGTGGAATTGCCCTCGAGATCGCGGCAAACGAGTCCACCGAGCAGCACCTGCTCGGGCTCGAGGTCGCAGACCTGGAAGCGCACTGGCGACGCGAAGAAGAACTGGCCTCCATCATTGACGGTGAACTGACCCCCCTGCCCCTGCTGGAGCAGATGCGTCGGCGCGTCACTCCGGGCTGAACCTCCAGAGGTCGGGTTGGACCCTAGTAGTCGACGGGTCGCAGGTAGAACTCACCGATCGCGCTCGATGACAGTACCGCCACCGTGGGCAACTCTCGTTTCCAGTGCGTGGATTCAAGTCGTCGTCGAACCGTGTCGACCGCGCTCGGATCGAAGCCCATACGCTCCAGGTCTCCGACCTGATACCCCCGTGTGAGCCAGTGCAGGATCGGATCGGCCTCGTGGTAGGAGATGCCGAGTTCGTCCTCGTCGTTCACCCCCTTCACGAGGTCTGCAGTCGCCGGTTTATCGATGATTTCGGGGGGGACACCCAGGTGCCGCGCCAGTGCCCAGACCTGAGTCTTGAAGAGATCCCCGATCGGATTGATCGGGGGTGAGTCGTCGGCGTGCCAGGTGAAGTACCCTAGGAGGCGCTCGCTCTTGTTCCCTGTCCCAAGCGGCAGTGCGTGCAGGCCGGCCGACTGGTCGAAGAGAACCACGGCCCGCAGGCGCGCCATCAGGTTGCCCTTTCGAAGGGGCGAGATTTCTGGCTCGTACTGATCTACATACCGATCGATGGAATCCGAGATCTCGATGGTCCGCCCATGGGCACCCGTCGCGTCCAGGGCGAGCTGCGCGTGGTCGAGGCTGTCCTGACTCGAGGTGCGGTACGGCAAGCGGAATCCATAGACGTTCTCGGGCCCTAGCGCCCGACACGCAAGCGCTAGCGAGACGGCCGAGTCGACCCCACCCGACACACCCACCACCACGTTCTCAAACTTGCGGCGGCGCTGGACCTCCTCGCGGATGAACTCTACGAGCGTGCGTTCCACCAGTTCGGTATCGATATCGAGCACGCTGGACTCTCGCAGCGCAGGGTCCGCTGCAGGTCCGGGCCCTGCGCCGCGCAGCACCACGCTGGCGGTTGAGACCTCGACGGGGTCGACCTCGTCCTCACTTCCGGCTGTTCGTGCGGCGCGGTCCAATGACCGCTGAAGATGCGGAAGCATCTGTTCGAGGTCGGAGAGGAGTGGCGTTGCCGCCCGAGCGCGGTCGATCGAACGCGGATCCAGGGTCACAGCGGTGCTCGACTCGTCGAAGAGAGGGCCGCGTGCGATCTCAGAACCATCCGGCCCGAACGCCGCCGAACCACCTGGAAAAAGCTTGCCACCCTCAGAGCCCACCAACTGGGATACCAGGCAGAAGATGCCATGCTCGCCGGCGAGCTGTGGGGCGATCCGGTCCCAGTCGGCGAGGTTCTGGGGCCGGCCTTCCCCGGACGGGCTGAAGTCGCGGGCCGGGGAGGCCGAGACGATGAAAACGACTTCGGCGCCGTCGAGCGCGAGGATCATGCCCGGCGCAGAATGCCATGCATCCTCGCAGATGAGCATCCCGAAACGACCGAACCGCGTCTCGAATGATTGCACCTCCGTGCCTGGCTCGACGAACCTCGCCTCGTCGAACACGCCGTACGTGGGCAGGAAGAGCTTCCGATGCACATGGCGAGCGCGATATCCGGTCTTTGACGGTTCCAGATAGGCCACGCTGTTGTACAGCCGACGTTTCCAGCGCTCGTAGAAACCCACGACAACATCGGGAGCGTCCCCGGCAGGGGCTCCAAGCCCTGTGATCACCTCGTCAACAGATCGTGCGGCCTCCCCCACGCCGCCCTCGAGGAAGTACCCGGAGAGGACGGCTTCTGGGAAGACCACTATATCGGCCTGGCCGGCATGGGAGCCCGCGCGCTCACGGACCCGCGTGAGATTCCCGGCCACGTCCCCTTTCAGGGGCTTCAGCTGCTCGAGGGACACTCGCAGAGCGTGATCTCGATCTTGATTCATGGGCAGTACGGGCGTATCGGTGGAGTGGCTGGTACGCACTCGAAACAGCACATTCGAAGATACCCCCTCTGCCACGCGTGGTGCAGGTGCGTGACGCGTTTCCGGTCGTGTACCTGCCCGGGCCCGTCGAGGAACGACGACCGGGGCGTGGGGGTTACAGAATCAGTATGAATACGACCACCCGGACGGGCTGAATGATCAAGAGTTCTGCGGCGTGTATTGCACTCGGGTTAGCGCTGACCGCTTCTGCGGTTTCGGCTCAGGCGATGGACAGTCGTCCTTCGGAGGCGGCCCCAGAGGTGGACGTGCTCTCGAGCGCAGTGAACGCGATCTCCCGGATGCACATGGACTCGTTCAGCGACTCCACGCTTTGGGAAGCGGCCATCGATGGCATGATCGACGCGCTCGACGACCCGTACGCAGAGCTGTTCACGCCGCAGGAGGCTGAGGCGTGGGAGGAGGACACGACCGGAAATTACTCCGGTATCGGGCTGCAGATCACGCTCCTCAACGACGCGATTACAGTCACCGCTGTATTTCGCGGATTTCCCGCCAATGACAATGGAGTCTCGGTCGGCGACGTCATCGTGGGCGTCGACGAGCATGACGCGACTGGGTGGGGGACGGATATGGCCGCCGACTCGATCCGCGGCCCCGTGGGGACCGACGTCGAAGTCCGGATCCAGCGCCCCGGGTACGATCAGCCCATCCCGTTCACGATCACGCGCGAAGAGGTTCACGTCCCTGCGGTCACCTGGGGCGTACTCGACAGCAACATCGGGTACGTCATCATGGATCGGGTGGCGAGGAATGCCGCTCGTGAGATGAACGAGGCGCTAGCGGAGCTCGGGAAGACCGAAGGCCTGATCATCGATCTTCGTCGAAATCCGGGTGGGTTCCTCGACGAATCTCTGATGCTTGCGGATCTCTTTCTGGCGCCGGGCTCGACACTGGCGAGCACGGTGCAGCGCGTGCCCGGTGGTGCTGCGAGCGAGCCCGAGACCGACTCGTATGGCGATCGTTGGCCGGTGCAGGTTCCCGAACTGCCCATTGTGATCCTGGTTGACGAATTCACCGCATCCGGGGCAGAGATTCTCGCCGGTGCTCTGCAGGATTACGATCGCGCCGTCGTGCTCGGTCAGCGTACCTTCGGCAAGGGCGTCGTGCAGACGGTCATGCCTCTGCCGTACGGCCGTCGGCTTCGCTTCACCACAGGATCGTGGCTGACACCGCTGGGGCGGTCGCTGCAGCGAACGCGTGATCGTCAGGGCAGGCCGGTCGCTGAGGTCATGGACTCGCTGCCTCGCGTTCAAACGGCCCAGGGACGTGCGCTGATCAACGGGGGTGGCATCTTCCCGGATCTGGAGATCCAGGACGACACGCTGAAGGTCATCGAACGTGACTTCATTCGTGAATCCAATGAGGCGCAGTTCCCTCTCGGACTGCGCATTGCCGAGTTTGGCTTCGAGATGGCCGCGGCGCGCCGAGCGGACGGCGTCAGGGGGGTCTCGTCCGATGAGTTCGACGCCTTCGTTGCCAGCCTCCGTGCTGAAGGTCTGGAAAGTGAGCTGCTCGATAATGAGGAGGTCCGACAGTACCTGCACTGGCGGGCCGAACTTGCGACGGCACAGCGCATGAATGACATCGCGGCCGAGGCCGTCGTGCGCACGCGTCGTGATCCGGTGCTCACGGAGGCGATCCGTCTTCTGCAGACGACAGGATCTCAGCAGGAGCTCTTTTCGGTCGTGGACGCGAATCCGGAGGCGACCCAGAGGCCGACCGGGCACTGATGTCATCCGAGGGTCGTCATACGTCCCGTCAAGCGGGGTGTGACATCGCTCAAGGGGGCTTGCACGCCACGTGACGCCGCGGGGCGTCAGCTACGGGGGTGGAACTTGCGGTGAATGTCGCGGAGGTACGCTCGGTTCAGGTGCGTGTAGATCTGGGTGGTCGAGATGTCTGCGTGTCCTAGCAGCTCCTGAACCGCCGCCAGGTCCGCTCCTCCCTCGACGAGGTGCGTGGCGAAGGTGTGGCGGATCGTGTGTGGTGAGACCTTCCGGTTCACCCCGGCTCGCTTTGCCGCCGTCCTCACCAGGCTCCAAATCGACTCCCGACGGATCGGGGTCCCCCTGGCGTTCAGGAAGACCCGCCCGTCCCCCTTTCCTCGATCGAGCGAGGGGCGAACGTCACGCAGATAACGCTCCAGGCTCCGAAGAGCCGGTCCTCCCACGGGAACGAGTCTCTCTTTCGAGCCCTTTCCGAACACCGTCGCAAAGCCTTCCTCAAGATCGACGGCTGCGATTCGCAGCTCCCCCAGTTCGCTGACCCGAACACCGGTCGCATACAGAAACTCCAGAATGGCTCGGTCACGCCAGTAAAGACGATGCGACGGATCAGGCGATTCGAGCACCTTGCCGACCTCGTCACGTGACAGGAACTCGGGCAGCGTTCGGTCGACTCGCGGTGAGTCGAGACGGTCTGTCGGGTCTGTCTCGAGGACGCCCTCGCCGAGCAGGAAACCGAAGTATGTGCGAACAGCCGACTGGGCGCGTCGGATGGACGTGGGCGCCAATCCACTGTCCTTCAATGCGAAGATCCACTCCCGCAGAACACGCACGTCTACCGCGGCCGGATCCCGGACTCCTTCAGAATTGAGGAAGGTCATCCAGCGCGACAGGTCGCGGCCGTAGGCCACAACCGTTCGATCCGAAAGGCCACGCTCGAAGGTGAGGTAGTCGTAGAACTGCTCGAACCGAAATTCCGCCGGGCCCTCTGGCATGACGGGTTTCACTGGTCGTCTCCAGGGATCCGTGTTCGGTACCACCACAGCCCGATCAGGAGGCTCACCAGTACTGCGACCAGAGCCAGTCCACGATGTATGCCCGCGAGCAACTCCTCGAGCCTCACGAGATTGCGTCCGGCGACGACGCCGAGACGGACCAGGCTTCCGTACCAGATTGCGGAGGCGACAGTCAGTGGCAGTACAACACGCGACCAGGGCTGATGTGTTGCTCCAGCAAAAACCGGCACGATCGCCCGAACGCCCGGCAAAAAGCGGGAGAGGAAGATCGCGATCGTGCCCCATCGATCGTAGAAGCCACTCATGCGGCGCATCTGATGAGGCTTGAGCACGTGGCGTCCAAGTCCCCGTTCGAAGAAGGCCGGCCCATGAAGATGGCTCATACGGTACACGAACAGTGCCCCCGCAACGTTGCAGAGCCAGGTGCCCAGGAAGATCCACGTTGCCGTCAGATCACCTGCCCCAGCCAGAACGCCGCCGATCGCCACAAAGGTGTCAGCCGGCAAGGCGGGTAGCAGATTTTCAACCGCGGCCCCAAGGCTTAGTGCGATGTAAAGCGCCAGGTTCGGCAGACGATCCATCCATAAAACGAACTCGGTCACGCCCCCGCTCCGTGTGACAGGCTCGCCTTACCGTGCCTCGACGAGAGCGACGGCGTGTACCGCGAGGCCTTCGCCCGCTCCAATCCAGCCCATGCGCTCGTTGGTCTTCCCTTTGATCGAGATGCGCTCCCACGGAATCTGCATGGCATCGCCCAACCGCGCCCGCATCGCGCTTGAGTGCGGGCCGATCTTGGGTGTCTCGCAGATGACCGTCACGTCCACGTTGCCCACGCTCCAGCCCGCCTCATGAAGGACAGTCGAGGAAGCTCGCAGTAATTCGATCGAGTCAGCGTTCTTCCAGGTTGCGTCAGTCGGCGGGAAGTGGCTTCCAACGTTACCGAGGGCAGCCGCACCCAGAATCGCGTCGATCACCGCATGAGCGACCGCATCCCCGTCAGAGTGCCCGGTAAGCCCCGCGTGGTCGGGGACCAAGATTCCCCCAAGAATCAGGGGACGTGCCGCGTCGAAACGGTGGGAGTCATACCCCAGACCGACGCGGAATGGTGTGCTCAGTCCCAGCCCCTCAGGGCGAGGCAGACATTGTGACCGCCAAAGCCGAACGAATTCGTCAACGCCAGATCAACCTCACGCTCGATCATCCCGCCATGGGCATAGTCGAGGTCACAGTCGGGATCAGCCGTGGAGAAGTTGATCGTGGGTGGGATCATTCCGCTGCGGCAGACCAGCAGCGACACAATGGCCTCAAGCGCTCCGGCCGCACCGAGGAGGTGACCCGTCATGGACTTGGTAGATCCCACGACGATCTCGCTGGCACGATGGCCGAGGACCTGCTTGATGGCTTCAGTCTCAATGGCATCAGCCATAGTGGACGTCCCGTGGGCGTTCACGTAATCGACAGCATCGGCCGGCGCCTCGGCGTATTTGAGCGCCATGCGCATGGCGTGTTGTGCACCATATCCACCCGGTGGCGGAGCCGTGATGTGAAATGCGTCCGCACTCAGGCCATATCCGACCACCTCACCCAAGATCGTCGCGCCACGAGCTTCAGCATGCTCCAGTGATTCCAGAACGACCGCACCGCCACCTTCCCCCATGACGAATCCGTCTCGATCGGCTGAAAACGGCCGACTGGCGCGAGCGGGATCATCATTCCGGGTCGACATCGCCTTCATGGAGCTGAAACCTGCGAAGGTCATCGGCGTGATCGTCGCCTCGGCCCCCCCGGCGACCATGACGTCGGCGTCACCGTGACGGATGTGCCGCATGGCGTCACCGATCGCATGCGCAGACGACGCACATGCTGAAACCGTGGCGTAGTTCGGACCCCTGAATCCCCATCGGATCGAAATCAGACCCGCCGAGATGTCGGGAATGAACATGGGAATGAAGAACGGACTGACCCGACTCGGACCTTTCTCGATCAGCCGGCGGTGCTGCTCTTCGAACGTACCGATGCCGCCGATTCCACTGCCGAAGATGACACCGAAGCGTTCCGGGTCTCCGCCATCCGGAACGCCCTCCAACCCCGCCTGATCGAGCGCTTGAGCGGCGGCCGCGACCGCAAACTGAGAGACGCGGTCATGCCGCTTCGCCTCTCTCCTATCGAGGTAATCCAGGGGGTCAAAGCCCTTCACCTCGCACCCAATACGACACGCGAACTCATCGGTCGCGTCGAAGTGGGTGATAGGACCGCCGCCGCTCGTGCCGGCGAGCAGATTCTCCCATGTGGACTGGACATCGTTCCCCACCGGGGACACAAGGCCCATTCCGGTGATGACGACGCGTCCTGGGGCGCCGTTACTCATGGCCATCTCGTACTACGGTGTCGGTGAAACGGGAAAAAGCCGAGCAGGAAGTCAGCTCGGGGTGTTCTCGTTCAGATACTTGATCGCGTCGCCGACCGTGCGCATCTGCTCGGCGTCTTCATCGGGGATGTCGATCCCGAACTCTTCCTCAAAAGCCATGACGAGCTCGACGGTGTCGAGTGAGTCCGCCCCCAGGTCCTCTACGAACGAAGCCTCGTCCGTGACCTTCTCGGCTTCGACGCCGAGTTCATTGATGATAATTTCGCGGACCCGCGAGTCGGTGGCCTCGCTCATGGTACCTCCGTAGATGTGAACTGCTGTGAAGTCTTGACGGTCATGAAAACGGCGGTGTCATGCGGGATCACATCACCATCCCACCGTCAACCGCCAGAATCTGGCCGGTAATGTAGCTTGCCGCAGGCCCAACGAGAAACCTCGCAACCCCAGCAACCTGATCGACTTCACCTAGCGAGCCGAGCGGGATCTGCTGCAGGAGCGTTTCGACCTGACTCTCCGAGAGCTCGTCGGTCATATCGGTGCGGATGAAGCCCGGCGCAATTGCGTTGCAGCGCACGCCACGGGACGCCAACTCCTTGGCTACGCTCTTGGTCAACCCGACGAGCCCCGCCTTCGACGCGGCGTAGTTTACCTGCCCCGCGTTGCCGGTCAGCCCTACGACGGACGTGATATTGAGGATCGATCCGGAGCGACGCTTCATCATGCCCCGAGTCACCGCCCGCGTGAAGTTGAACGCCCCCTTCAGGTTGGCCGCGATGACCTCATCAAATTCCTCATCCTTCATTCTCAAGAGGATGTTGTCCCTCGTAATACCGGCATTGTTCACGAGGATCTCGACAGATCCCAACTGGTCTTCAATGGCCGCCAATGCTGCGATCACCTGTTCCGGTGCGGCCACATCGCACGCGAAGCCCCCGTGGCCGTCTCCGGGTAGTTCCTCGGCGGCCGCGATGGCCGAGGCACCGTTTCGCCCGATGATGGCGACATGTGCACCCGCTTCCGCCAGTGCGGTGGCGATTCCACGACCGATACCCCGTGAGCCACCGGTCACGATTGCCACGGATCCCTCAAGTTCCCGTGCATCCATCGTCAGCCCTCCAGGGCCTTGAAGTCCTCGATTTCTCCTAGCGGTATGCTTGGGATACCCTTCGCGTTCCGTCTGTTCAGCGTGCTGAGCACCTTGCCTGCTCCCAGCTCCATGAATTGATCGACTCCTGCCGACGTCATCACATCCACGGATTCTGCCCACCGCACTGGAGAGGTCAACTGTCGTACCAGGAGACTGCGGGCCTCCGTTCCGGTCGTCACAGGCCTGGCCGTGGCATTGGAAATCACCGGAAAAGCCGGGTCTTCGAATTCAAGGTCGTTGAGGAATGCGTGCAGGCCATCTGCAGCCGGCTCCATGAGCGGTGAGTGAAAGGCCCCTGAAACATTCAGCTTCACCGCGCGCCTGGCTCCCGCTTCCTTGGCCAGCACAAGCAGCTCTTCCACGCCGGCCAGGTCGCCGCTAACCACGACCTGACCTGTCGAGTTGAAGTTCGCCGGTACGCAAATGCCGGCGGTTACGTGCTCGCAAGCGTCACGGACGGCGTCGTCGCTCAGCCCCAGGAGTGCCGCCATCGTCCCCGGTCGGGCCTGGCCCGCCGCAAACATGAGTTCGCCGCGCAGCCGAACGGCTCTCAGTGCGTCCTGGAACGAGAGGGTGCCCGCCGCTACATGCGCACTGAACTCTCCGAGCGAGTGCCCTGCAGCAAATGCCGGTGATCCGGCCCGGTCGCCCAGCACACGGTGGGCTGCCACGGAGTGTGTCAGGAGGGCAGGCTGAGCATTCCTCGTCGCGGTGAGCTCATCGTCCGGGCCATCGCGCATGAGTCCGGAGAGTGAGAATCCGAGCGTCTCGTCCGCCATGGCGAATACGTCTGAGGCCGCTGGCTCGCTGTCTCGGAGCGAACTGGCCATACCGACGTACTGGGATCCCTGACCGGGGAAGATGAGAGCGAGGGTCATGCGAAGCGTGGGTTCGAGCTACATCCGGAGCGTCATCGCTCCCCAGGTCAGGCCAGCGCCAAAGGCCACCGTGAGGACGTTGGACCCGGGGCCGATGCGGCCCTGCTCACGGGCCTCATCGAACGCGACAGGCACCGTGGCCGAACTCATGTTGCCGTACTTCTCAACGTTCACAAAGACCTTGTCCATCGGGATCCCGGCATACTTCGCAGTCGCTTCGATGATCCGGATGTTGGCCTGGTGTGGGACCAGCAAGTCGATGTCGTTGGCGGTGAGTCCCGCCTTGTTCATGGCCATGTCGCACGCGTCGGCCATGGAGCGCACGGCATTCTTGAAGATCTCCCGACCGTGCATGCGCAGCAGGTGGCGGCCTTCATCCAGAACCCCCTGACTGACGGGATCGATCGCGCCGCCGCCGGGTCGATAGAGGAGTTCAGCGAGGTTTCCGTCGGACTGCAGATGTGAAGAGAGAATACCGCGCCCTGACCCATTCGAGGGACGCAGCACCGCGGCGCCACCACCGTCCCCGAACAGGACAGCGGTCGTGCGGTCCGTCCAGTCGACGATGGCGCTCATCTTTTCCGCAGCCACCACGAGGGCGACCTCGGCTCGACCAGCCGCGATGTACCCCTCGGCCATACTCATGGCGTAGATGTGGCCCGTACAGGCAGCCATGACATCGAACGCGACCGCGTTGTTGCAGCCAAGAACGGCCTGGATGTCACAGGCTGTCGAGGGCAGCCACCGATCAGGTGTCGCGGTGGAGACGATCACGATATCGACTTCTCCGGGTTCGACACCCGCTTCGGCCATCGCCCCCTTGGCCGCCTCGGCGCCGAGGTGCGCCGTGAACATGCCGTCAGGAGCGATCCGGCGTTCCCCGATGCCCGTACGCGAACGAATCCATTCATCGGAGGTGTCCATCGTCGCCGCGAGATCGTCGTTGGTCACGACGTTGTCGGGGAGGTAGCGTCCGGTGCCGGTGATCTCGGCGATGGGTGTCGGTGTCTTCATGTCTGAAACTCCTCGGCACTATGCTGCACAAAGTCCGAACGTACCGCGCGCGCGGCCACGACCAACGCGTTGTGGATCGCCTTCGGCGGAGAACCTCCATGGCAGATGATCGATACCCCCCCAAGCCCCAGGAGCGGCGCTCCACCATACTCTGCATAGTCGAGAACGCGAAAGACGCGCTCGAGCCCGGCATGTGATCCGTCAACTGAATCAAGCTCGGCCTTGAGCAGATCGACGATGTGCCCTGCCACGGACTCGTAGAACTTCAGAAGGATGTTACCTACGAAACCGTCACACACGATCACGTCACACTCGCCGTGCACGATATCGCGGCCCTCGATGTTTCCGATGAAATTCAGGCCGGATTCTGCCTTCAGTAGCCCGTATGTCTCGATCGTGAGCTCGTTACCCTTGCCCGGCTCCTCACCGATGTTGAGGAGGCCGACGCGGGGATTCTCTCGACCCATCGCGTCACGCATGTATGTACTGCCGAGATGCGCGAACTGAACAAGATGGCTTGCCTTGCATCCGATGTTCGCCCCTGCGTCCAGAAGAAGACACAGATCTCCCGCCGTAGGCAGCAGTGTCCCCACCGGTGGCCGGTCGACCCCCGGGAGCGGGCGCAGTGTGAAGAGTGACGAGGCCATGACAGCCCCCGTCGAGCCTGCACTGACAAACGCATCGGCTTCACCGGCCTTGTGCAGCTTGAGCCCGACAACGATCGATGACTCCGGCTTCCGCCGGACCACGGATGCTGGGGCGTCGTCTACAGTGACTCGGTCAGGGGCATGATGAACCAGAATGCCCTTGGGGACGTCGTCGTGACGGGCTAACTCGGCCCTGACCAGATCCTCATCACCGACGAGGATGATCTCAACGTCCTGGCTCGTAGCGTCCCGCAGAGCCCCAATGGCGCCCGCCACCTCGGCGGCCGGGGCTGTGTCCGTGCCCATGGCATCCAGGGCTATACGCACCGACACCCTCCCAATGTGAACACGTCTGCTGTGAAGCTACGGTCTGGAGAACCGAAGCCCGGGCGACGCATCACTCAGTCTACGTCAACATCGAGGACCGGCTCGCCCTTGTAGTGCCCGCAGGTCGGGCATACACGATGAGGCCGCTTGGTATCGCCACACTTCGGGCAGGAGTGCGTGGTGACACCCTCGGCCTTGTAATGTGTGCGACGCTTCCGCTTCCGCTGCTTTGACGTGCGTTTCTTTGGTACAGCCATTTGACTTACTCGCTCTTCAGGTCGCGGAGTGCCGCCCACCGCGGATCGACCTCTTCAACCGAACAGTCGCACGCACCCTCGTTCAGGTTCACGCCACAGCTCGGACAGAGACCCAGGCACTCCGGATCACAAACCACATACGGATTGACTGCGAGGATCAGCTCCTCGCGCACTGCATGACTCACATCCAGCTCAGACCCCTCGGGTTCGAAGGCGTACACGCCGCCATCGTCCTCCTGGCCTGCTGTGTCGGCAACGAACACCATCGTGAGATCCTTCTTGAACGGCGTCTCGACTTCCTTGAGACAACGCCGACACTCCTGGCTCAGCGTACCCTTCGCTTCCCCACGACACACAACTTCCCCCGTTCCGGCATACGAGGCACGCAAGCGCGCCTCGACGTCTCCAACCCAGGAGAAACCAACATCCTTCCAGAGTTCTACATCGCCCGGCAGGCTGCCTTCGACAGCGACGGAAGCTTCCCGTCCAAGCTGCCCGAGATCAACTCTGAGCATA
>Ga0055584_100002249_pt1 | contig 19127 bp, 9 predicted proteins | sample OSDHelmetaG_FD_58716 | JGI IMG/M metagenome (GOLD analysis project Ga0055584, IMG submission 58716) | Pelagic marine sediment microbial communities from the LTER site Helgoland, North Sea, for post-phytoplankton bloom and carbon turnover... | ecosystem: Environmental > Aquatic > Marine >... | reverse complement strand
GAGTTCGCGAAGATAGGGACTCGGGACCGAGAATGAAAATCGGAATCACCGGCGCACGAGGTTTTTTGGGTCAGGCAATCACGGCTGAGGCGAAAGCCCGCGGCTGGAGCGTCGTCGCGTTTTCCCGGTCTGCCGATAAGCCTGTGGAAGGAACGGAAGAGGTTCGCTCACTCCAGGATCGGGAATCCATTGATGTGGCGGGTCTCGACGCTGTGATTAACCTCGCTGGTGAGCCAATTCCAGGGCTTTGGACAAAAGAAAAGAAGCGGAGAATTCGGGAAAGTCGTATTCACCTCACAGCCGATCTGGTCGAGGCGGTGAAGCGAATCTCGCGAAGTCGGCGTCCTTCCGTATTTCTCTCGGCCTCCGCGATAGGCTACTACGGATCGCGAGGTGATGAGTGGCTCGACGAGGAATCCGATGTCGGCTTTGGCTTTCTCTCCGAAGTCTGTCGCGATTGGGAAGCGGAGGCTGGTGCCGCCACCAAACTGGGCGTTCGTGTCGTGATTCCCCGGATTGGACTCGTTCTTGGAGATCGGGGATTGCTGAAAAAATTGCGTCCGATATTTAGAATGGGACTCGGTGGCCGCCTCGGAAGCGGTCACCAATGGATGTCCTGGATCCATGTCAAAGATCTCGCGAAAATTTTTGCGGATGCCGTTGAAAACACGGGAATCCATGGGCGCGTCAATTGCGTCAGCCCGCATCCGGTTACAAATCGGGAATTCACCAAGGTCTATGCGAAAGCCCTCGGACGTCCGGCAATTTTTCCGGTCCCGAGTTTTGTTTTGAAGCGGCTTCCCGGTGGTATGGAAAGCCTTTTCCTCGCGAGCCAACGCGTCGACCCCGTAGTGATGAAGGCGTTTGATCACGAGTGGAAATATTCCAGACTCGAAGATGCTATGGGAGATATTGAAGGAGAGTAGAGCCATTTTGGCGCTCCTTACCGCATGCGGGTTTCCTAAAACCATGGTAGCTTGGTAACGATCATGGCATCACCGCAGAATACCATCGGGATCGTTTACGACTACGACCAGACTCTGAGTCCTACCTACATGCAGGACGACGTTCTGTTTCCAAAATTCGGGATCAATCCCACGGAATTTTGGAAACGGTGTAAAACGCTCGTTGACGAGGAAGGCTACGAAAGCGAACTCGCTTACTTGAAGGCGATGATCGACTACCTTGAGATGGATGGGCCGAGCAATGCTGATCTCGAAAAGCTAGGTAAGGATCTCCAGTTTTTCCCCGGCTTACCCGAAATCTTTGAAGAACTCAATGAGTTGCTCACGGATGAGCACAAGGCGATGGGGGTAAATATCGAGCACTACATCGTCTCCAGCGGAATCAAGGCACTCCTTGATGGCAGTCGGCTCAAACCGCATGTGAAGGAAATATTTGGCTGCGAGTTTGCGGAAAATTCAGCGGGACGGATTTCTTTTCCGCGCCGGGTGATCTCTCATACCGCCAAGACACAGTATCTTTTCCGAATTAACAAAGGCATGCTCGATCCGAACGAGGACGTGAACGATCACATGCCAGACGAGCTACGTCCGATCCCGTTTCCGAATATGATCTATCTCGGGGACGGTCCCACCGACGTTCCTTGCTTCACTGTGATGAAGCGTTTCGGCGGACATTCGATCGCGGTTTACAATCCGAACGACAAGTCGCGTGTGAGTTTTCGAAAAGCGTTTCAGCTCGCCGGAGTGGCCGGGCGTATCAAGCACATTGCGCCTGCAGACTACCGGGCGGGAAGTCATCTGCGATTGATCCTTGAGGAAACCGTCCTCGAAATCGCTTCACATATTGTCGAGGTGCGCCACCGCGAATTGGTCGACAATACCGTCGCCGCTCCGACGCACTAAGTCAGCTTCGCGAGCAGATTGGAAAGCTCTTTCGCCGACCACTGGCCGGGAGCATTGGCTACACGGAGATATCCGTAGTTCAAACACGAACCTGCCCGGGCGAGAACAAGCCGGGAGAGGCGACCGAGCGGCCCCATTCCCATTGCGGATATGAAGCGGCATTCGCTGCGGTGGTGTTCGACGACCTTCACCAAGGCAAATAGATCCTCCATCGAATCGAGAACGACCGCGACTTTGGCAACTTGTGCACCCAGTTCGTAGGCGGTGTCGATCGTTTTCTCGATCACACCAATACCGGGGAATTTCTCAAAGTCGTGGAATGAAGCAACGACGGCAGCTTCCTGGCAAAGACTTTGGAAGGACACGCTTCGGAGCGAAGCGACTTCCACGTCGATAAGATTAGCGAGGGAAAGAGAATTTCGATACATCTCCAGCCGCTTCTCATCGGAGAGCTCGTTGGCTCCACCTTCGTTCGGCCTGCGAACCGTAACAAGCGAGGGAGCCTCGCATTCGCTTAGAATAGAAAGCACTTCCGCCTCCTGATCGACTAGATCGTCGAGCCGATACTCGAGAATATCGGAAATAGGTGTGGCCTGACTTTTTACCAAAGCCAAATCGTCCGGTTGCGTAACGGTAGCCACGACAAGCGGCTTGCTGGAAAGGTCAATATTCAAGGCGTCTAGAGTTCAATCAATCGGCGGCGAAATCAATCGCGGAGTTTCGATGCGAGGCAAGCGGGGCAGGTCCTGACAAAACTTTATTTCACAATCATAACCCCCTTCATCACGACCCAGTGGCCGGGAAAGGTGCAGAGAAATGGGTAGTTGCCCGGTTTTTCTGGGGCGGTGAAGCGCATGATCTCGCCGGTATTGGGTTCGAGCAGTTTGCTGGCATGCAGGATCTTCGGACTGTCTGGAATAAATCCTTTTGCCAATCCGCCGGGATCTTTCGCCATCTCATTTCCGGCCATGCCGACCTCCTCGAGTGCATCGGGTTCCACAATGACGAGATTGTGCTGCGTTGCGTCGGGATTGGTGAAGGTGAGTTTGACCGGTTGGCCCGCCCTGACACGGAATTCGGTCAGATCGTAGAGCAAACGTTCTGGAATGCAGCCGATCGTTACGTCTTTGAGATCTGACTGTGCGTCGAACTTTTTGTCCGCGGCGGTGGGTTTGCTGAGGCTTTTCTGAATTGGATCGGGACCGGCTTTGGCGTTTACGAAGGCAGCCAACTTGGGATGCTTGGCAAGGTAGCCTGCGCTGCCTTTCCAAATCCTGGCGATGCGTTCCGAGCCGAGGGCACAAGTGGTCGCATACGCGAGATGGGTATCCATCGGCTTTTCAAAAACTCCGGTGATTGCGTCGAGTGCGCCGGCCGTTCCGATGTAGCTCGCGGCATTAACGGCCTCGGTGCGAACAATGCCGTTTTCGTCTTCGGCTCGTAGCTGGAGTTGCTTCAGGTTCTCTTCGAGCCCGAGCCCATTGTCGGCGAGCCCTGCCTGCCAGAGTGTTTGCCCGATGGCTCCTGCCGGATACCGGAGAAAGCGTGTCGCTGCGGCACGGGCGTTATGGTTCTCGCAATTCAACACCTCAACAAGCAAGTCAGGCCGGCTTTCACCGATACTGCGATAGAGCCAGAGAGCTTCAACTTGATGGTGGCGAAACCGAGCGGCATTGCTATCAAGCTTGCTGACCCATTCATCGAGAGCAGCAGCGACGTTAGCGGGATCGTGTTCGTCGCGCAGCTCGCGGCGAGTCCAGTAGCGGTAGCGGTATTCACGACGCTTCAAGTTATCCAGAAGCGCTGGGATTTCGGCTCCGTCAATTTTCGGCGGATCCTGGAGCTTTGCTTCCTTGGGAACGATGCGCCAGATGCGCCCGCTTTTTCGATCGCGTCGAGGATCGCGGAGGGAATACTGCGCGTGGCCCTTGATGGGGTTGTACCAATCGCAGACATACATGGCACCACGCGGTCCGTATCTCAGATCCACCGGAATGAAACTGAGGTTTTCGGAGAAGATGAGATCGCTGACGTATTCTTCGACAAAGTGATCATCCTTTTCGATCCACTTGTGAATCTCGACACGATTGGTGGGCTTGTAACGCACCTTCACGAATCCTCCCTGCATTTCCTCGGGCCACATCGGGAAATCCACAAACTCGTGCCCGCAGACTCCCGAATAAGCCGGGATCCCGCTGGCATTGGGATGTTGGTTCGGGTAGGGAGGATTGGTGGCATGAAACGCAGTCGCGAAAATGGGGTGGCTTGCAACATGGTTGCCCCAATCGTCGAATGTGACTCCCCAGGGGTTGGTGTTTCGATAGGCTCCGAAACTGACAAGCTTTTCCGTGGATGGACGATACTGAAACCACGCCGAGTTTTTGGCCCGAATCGGGCCGTAGGGTGTCTCGATCTGGGAGTTGTGAAAGATAGATTCGCGAAAGAGCAATTCGCCATCTGGAGTCCAGACAAAGTCGTGCAGGGCGTGGTGGGAATCTTCGGTTCCATATCCCGTGGAAACGAAACGTCGCCAGTCGGCCTTGTCGTCTCCGTTGGTATCGCGAAGGAGACTCAGGTGTGGTTCTTCGGAAACGTAGATGCCATCCCGGTAAAGTTCGAAGGATAGCGGAATGTGAACATCGTCTGCCCAAACGGTCGACTTGTCGGCTTTTCCGTCATTGTCGGTGTCTTCGAGAATGACAATTTTGTCGTTCGGTTCATTTCCAGGATAGACGTGGGGATAGGTGGTGGAGCAACTTACCCACATGCGACCCTTGGAATCCCAGCGCATCTGGATAGGGCAGGCGATTTCGGGAAAGTCTTCTTCGCTGGCGAAAAGATTCACCTCAAAGCGCGGGTCAACACGGAAAGCCTTCTGTTCGTCGGCGGGAGATAGCCATTCGTTTGCGCCTTTGGATTCGGCGACCGTAGCGAGGGGAGGCATGTTGGAGTCGTCAACGGGTTTGCCTTCAAACGAATTGCCGCGGGCGATTTTCCAGGCTCGCTCTTCGCGGTTTGCGGTCATGATCTCGAAGTTCCTCATCGCGGGAAGGAAATCGAGATATCCATACTGTTTGTTGCGGCCCCCAGTGTAGTAGAAGGTGTTGAGCGGCCGATAACGGCGAAAGTACTGCCGGTTTTTGTCGACGAGAACCTGTCGGAGTTCTTCATTCTGGTCGGGCGGTGAGGCTTCAAATGTTTTCTGAAAGAGTTCGTCGGAAAACACCTCGTATCCTTTGGCCAGAAGATGAACGCCGTTGAGGGTGAGATCACTTTTCGGGTCGTCGAGCGCAGCACGGGTCGCGGTCAATACATCGGCGAAGCCGACCTTTTCCGCTTTCGCGACTTCTTCCATCACTTTGACATAGGCAGTGACGCGATCATTGTTGAGATCGGCTGCGGCGACGCTGGAGATGTTCTCGTTCGCGGTCGGAGATACGAGAACAATCCGCGGACCTGTATCGCCATTGAAGGCGCTCGTTTTGAGATCGATCAGCCATGTAGTGAGACGGGCGCGAAAGCTCTCCAATTGGTCCAGCCCCCCGAAGCTCTCGTTGTATCCAAAGGCGGCAAAAATCACGTCGATCTTTTCACGGGTGAGGTGCTGCTTCACGGTGGCGAAGTTGTCAGGGCGAGGTTGCAGATCGACTTCGTCGGCCGACCACGCGAAATTGCGGATGACAAGTTCGTGCTCCGGATGGTGGAGATGGAGATAGGATTCGAAGAAGGCGAATTCCTGGGCGCGATCGAAGAGGGTGTTCCCGATGAAAGCAATGCGATCGCCTTTGGATAACTTCAGCGGGAACATAGTCTCAACGGGCGCTGTTTTGTCAGGGTTCGGGGCATCTTTCTCATAGATCCCGAATTCGGCGAGGGTGGGATCTTTCTCTGGTTCCGCTTTCCCGGTATTGATGTGCTTTCCATCCTTCTTGTTCTGCACACGAGGGTTGCGCCCCGCTTCTGACGGAGGCATGCCAGCGTCAGATTTGTTTCCGGTTTGTTTCCCGGATGCGCTCACCTTCTTTTCAGGTGCTTTGGCTGCGGCGTAATTGGTATTGATCCCAGGAGTTGCCAGGATTGCATCGATGGGAGATTCTGCAGCGGGAACAGGTTTGTCTGCTGCCCAGTGGATGCAGTTGATGAAAAGGCGGACCCAGTTCGGGTCGGCAAATGCCTGCGGATGTCCGATGCTGGTTCCGAAAACCCGTCCGCCCCATTCGTTTTCCCAGGTCCAGGCGACATCGTCTGTCATTTCAACTTTGAGCTCGTGAGTGCCGAAGCCATTGGTGACGGTGCCGGTTCTCTTGAATTTCCCGGTGCCCTGGAGCAACACGTTCGCGGTTTTCGGGAGGTTCGTGAGGTAAAGTGTGCCGGGAGTGTTTCGTGGTTTTGTCAGGTCGACGCCGGTGAGGATCGGGTGATCGGCTACCTTGGAGACTGAGGTTCCGCCCTGACCATGGATGAAATACTTCGTTCCCATGGCTCGTTTCCCGAAAGCGTTATTCCATTCGTGAAGTGGGTGATTCTTGGGATAGGCGAAAGCATGGCTGGTGGTCCGGAAAGCGACGACGGGCTTTCCGGATTCGAGGTAGCGCGTGATGTGGTCCAGTTGCTCCTTCGGAAGGGTCAGGAATCGCAGATAAAAAATGGCAACATCCGCTTTTTCCAGTGCATCAAGACCGGGGAGTCCGGTAGCCTTTTTTTCCGGGTTGGAGTCGGGCTTGATGACGGTGGTCTTCCACCCGAAGTCCTGCTTCATCTGCTCGGCAAGAAGAGGTAGTGTCGCGGCAGGATTGTAGTGAGGGGTTCCCACGACGAATACGGCGTGAGGTTTTTCCTCAGCTCCTAGTGTGGCGGCGAAGCAGAAAAGCACGAGGATGGCGAAAATTCGGAAGTCAGACATGATTGCGGATATATGTGAACTGCAACCCTTATCGGTTTCCGACGCGCAGGTCCAGATTGCGCAGTGGCGAAATCAGGGAAAAAAATTCTGTGAGATTTCCCGAGCTGGCAAATCACACTCCGATGAAATCCGGTTTCAAAATCGAATAGGGAATGCGGAGATCTTCTTCGTCCCAGGTATCGATGACTTCCACCTTTACGCCCCGCTGGGCGTGTTCGTAGATGATTGGAGCGACTGACTGCGGAAGACGGATGCAACCGGCTGATGCAGGGTAGCCGGGCAGATCCCCGATGTGCATTCCTACGGAAGTTTCGCCGAGGCGCATCCAATAAGGCATGTAGACGTGATAGAGGGTCGAGACCTTGCCGGTCTTGATCTTTTCGGAAATGCGAAAGGTGCCGCGCGGGGTGTATTTATTCCTGCGAGCGGTCGAGACCGCGCTGTCAACCGCGACAAGACCGTTAACGACGAGAAAGGCGCGCTGACGCTCAATGTCGACAACGATTTTTCGCTCGGCCTCTGGTTCCGCGTCGAGAAGCAGATCATTGATGAAAGCATCTTTGTGCTCGTCACGATACCAAGATCGATGGCGGGGGCGTGGCCTCGCCGGAGTCTCGGCAGCCTTTTTTGCTGCCTCGATGGCTCGCATTTTCGCTTGCCGCTTCTCTTTTAACTTCTTGAAGAGATTCGCTTCCACCTCTGGAGGAGCAGCTGCAAATCCGAGGGCGAGTACGACAATTGCGAAACGTCTGGTGAGGCTATTGATTTGACTGTCTGTTTTCATGCACGATTCGAAGGGGATCGCTCTTAAAAGATGATTCACACTTCAAGGTTATGTATTTCGAGCTTGCTGAACTGAGGTTTCTCGCATCAGCAGGTTTCGTGCGGGGCAGCTGAGGAATATCCTGTTTCTGCCAAGTCGAGGAAGTTGCGCGGTAGACGGCACTTCTGTATAGTTAAATTACGCGAAAATTTCTTTCACGACGCGTCCGCCTTCGGGTCCCGTGAGTCGGTGGTTTCGTCCGGCGTGGCGGTAGGTCAGCGCATGTGGATCGAGCCCCATCTGATACAGAATTGTGGCGTGGAGATCGCGAAAATGCACTTTGCCATCGACAGCCCTTGCTCCGGTGCTGTCGGTTTTCCCGTAGGTAAAGCCGGGCTTTACGCCGCCTCCGGCCATCCAGAAGGTGAAGCCATTCGCGTTGTGCCCTGTTTCGTTTTTGCCGTTACCAGGGGTGAGTCCTGGTCGGCCAAATTCTCCGCCCCAGACGACGAGTGTATCTTCGAGCAATCCACGCTGATCGAGGTCTTCGAGCAGAGCGGCGATGGGGCCATCGGTCGCAGCACAGTTTGCTTCGAGGTCGCGACGATGGTTTTTATGTTGATCCCAACTGCCATGATTCAGTTCGATAAAGCGGACACCGGCCTCGGCGAAGCGACGAGCGAGGAGACACTGCCTACCGAAATCAGACATGCGGCAGGTGCCGATCGGCGCCTTTTGTTTGCCGACTTGGTAGCGATCCAGCGTTTCCTGAGATTCGGTGCTGAGGTCGAGCAGATCCGGCGCAGTGGTTTGCATGCGATAACCGAGCTCCATCGAGCGAATCACTCCGTCAAGTTTGGCATCACCCGGGCGAGCTGCTTCATGGTTTTGATTCAGATACTGGATGTAATCGAGCTGTTTTCTTTTTGCGGAGAGAGTAAGATGGGAGCTATTCACGTTTTCGATGGTGGCTCTTGCCATTGCCTGACCGTTTGTGCCGATCGGCGTTCCTGTGTGGATCGATGGCAGGAAGGAACTCGAATAAGCCGAGGGGCGCGAAGTGTTCAGACTAACGAAGCCGGGCAGGTTTTCATTTTCCGTCCCGAGACCGTAGCTCACCCACGAGCCGAGACTGGGACGTTCGCGGAGGCGGTCTCCGGTGTGCAGTTGCAGGGCCGATTGGGCATGGATGCCGGTGTCAGCGTGCATGCCATTGAGGATGCAGAGCTTGTCAGCGTGCTTCGCTGTTTCCGGCATCAGTTCAGAAATCCAAAGTCCGCTTTCGCCGTGTTGCTGAAAATCGTAAACAGATCCAGAATGCGCTTTTTTTCCGGTTTGCGGTTTGTAGTCGAAGGTGTCGAGCTGGGCTGGACCTCCTGACATGAAAAGAAAAATCACTCGTTTGGCACGTGGCGATTGGATTGCCGGCCGGTCACGAAGTGCGCCCTGCGCGATTCCATTGAGACCAGAGAACGCGAGGTAACCGAATCCGCAGGAGGCGGATTGCAGCATCTGTCGACGGGAAAGCGGATTCATCTCAAACAAACAATTACTCAGTCAATATACCGGAACTCGTTACTGCAAAGCAATGCCTGACATACGCTATGCCAAGCTTTCTTCGCAGAGTCGGTTTCCGTTTCGGTTAAGCGTTTCGTTTCTGCGAGCAACTCGATGGCCCGATACTGTTCTTCGGGATTGGGAAGACGGTTCAGTGCGAGCCGATAAAGGGTCTGCACTTTTGCTTCGTCGTTGCTGGCGGAGGAAACTACCAGATCAGCGAGGTGGCTGGATTGCTCGGTGACAAAAGGGTTGTTATAAAGGAATAGAGCTTGGCTCGGAATCGTACTCGTATCGCGTTTTCCGATCACTTTCGTGAAAGCCGGCAGATCGAATGCGGCGAGTTCCGGGGGAGGGGAGTTGCGAAGGTAGCAGAGATAAACGCTCCGTTGGCGGCTCGGTTCGTGAAGGCCTTCGGAGGCAAGATTGACCAGAATATCACGATGCCGAATGATGGATCCTTCCGCAGGTGTGAGATCGAGTTGGCCGCTCACGGCGAGCATCGCATCGCGCAGGGCTTCTGCACCGAGGCGGCGTCGTGAATGCCTGGCGAGCCAGAGATTTTCCGGATCGGCATCGGTGGCTTCGGGCGAGGTCAAGCTGTCGAGTTGGTATGTCCTGCTCAGAACGATGGAGCGGATCAGGCGCTTCATGGACCAACCGTCTTCGAAAAATCGCGTTGCGAGATGATCAAGTAGCTCGGGATGAGTGGGGCGCTCTCCATAGACCCCAAAGTCGTTTGGCGTGTTCACGATGCCGCGCCCGAAGAGGTGCATCCAGATTCGGTTTACGATGACACGCGGCGTGTGGGGGTGATCAGCTTGTGTCAGCCATTTTGCCAGCTCCAGTCTTCCGCTAGCTCCCTCTGCGATCGGAGGGGGCTTGCTTTCGCCGTAGGCAGTGATAAATCCCCTGGGAACAGCGTCACCCAGTTTTTTGGCGTCACCCTTGAGATTTATCTTGGCGTCGCCGGTTTCTTTCTTATCCCGAACTCCCATTGCGAGTGGCGTGCCGGTTTCCCACTTTGGCTTGGGGATAGCTTTCGGAATGCCGGTGTTCGATTCGAGAACGAGAACGGATTCTTTCCACCAGGGAGGGGGAGACACTTTCGGGGCCGTCTCAAGAACATGAAGGTCGGTCGGCGGTGCAGTGAGCTTCTCATTCGCAGCGAGCCCCCACATGGTTTGCGAACTGGTGAAAAAACCGGCCATCGCATAGTAGTCGCGAGTTGGGATGGGGTCGAATTTGTGATCGTGACAACGAGCGCAAGCGACACTGAGGCCGAGCACTCCTGAGCCAATTGCATCGAGTTGATCCGCGACGACGTCCATGTCGAAATTGTTGTTCATCGCCTTGGCCGGTTTTGCGCCGAGTGCGAGAAAGCCTGTCGCGATGAGTTGGCGGTCTCGTTGCTCCGGTGAATCGTGGGGTAACAAATCACCGGCAATCTGCTCGGTCAGGAAGCGGTCGTAGGATACGTCGCGATTGAACGCATCGATCACATAGTCACGATATCGCCACGCATGGGGAAACGTCGGGTTTCGGCTGAGGCCGTCATTTCCGTTCGACTCCGCATAGCGCGCCACATCGAGCCAGTGACGACCCCAGCGTTCGCCAAACTGGTGGGAGGCCAGGAGCTGGTCGACGAGTTTTTCAACGGCCTTTTTTTCATCAGCGACTCGATCCGCTCGGAAAAGAGCGATGTCTGCTTCGGTCGGTGGAAGTCCGATCAAATCAAAATAGAGGCGCCGAATCAGGGTTTCAGGAGGAGCGTCATTTGTCGGAGATATATCGACATCCTCCATACGGGCGAGCGTGAAGTGATCAATCGCATCTCGAGGCCAACTCTTTTCAGTAACTTCTGGTGGTTTGGGACTGGCCACCGGTTCGAAGGACCAGAGCGCACCGTCTTCGTATGTTTTTCCGGATAACTCAACCTTTGGTCCGGTGCGTGGATCGGGAGCCCTCATTTCGATCCATTTCACGAAGTCGTGAATCATATGTGGGGCGAGCGGTTCCTCCGGCGGCATTTCCAGGTCGTGCTCCCAACGCAGCGCGTGAATGAGAAGGCTTTCGTCCGGTTTGCCGGCAACGAGAGCAGGTCCTGATTCCCCACCCGTGAGAATTCCCTCGCGTGAATCAAGAAGCAATTTTCCGCCTATTTTCTCCGCATTTGCAGAGTGACACTCGTAGCAGTGAGCGACGAGAGCCGGGCGGATCCTAGTCTCGAAATAGGCGTGACCGGCTTTGTCGGTTGCACGCGAACCTGCGGCACTCGATCCGGCGAGGATAGAGAGAAAGGCAAAGACTGGCGCGGTTTTAGAAATGTCCATCGACATAAGTAATCTAGCAAATATGCAGGGCGAAGTGCGATTTGAAAAAGGGCGTGATCGGGGGTGAGAGCAGTGCCCCGATTCAATAGAGGCGTTCCACTTTAAGCACTTTGTCGTGCCTCCTCCGAGTCACAATCAGGTCGAATGCTTCTGGACCGATTTCGACCACGTCATCGCTACTATCACTCTCGCCTCCGACAACGACGTGCATGGAATGCAAGCCACCCAACCACCAGCGAGTGTCCGTTACATAGACAGGATCGCCAACTTTCGTCCGGATCTGTTCCATGACCGAGGCGGAGAGTTTTACGACCGGCAGGTTTGCTTCGCCTTGCGCTGGCTCGTCGATTTCCGACTTCACTGGCATGGCCATGGTCGTTGCTGAGTCGTTCTCGCTTCCATCCGATCCTTTGTATCGACGAATCGCATCTTTGACGGTCCCCCAGACTAGCCCGGCCTGCTTTTCCTTTGGCTCTGGTTTGGTAAAAAGAGTAACGACGAAACCGATCAGTCCACTGACACTCAGCCCGAACAAGGCTCGCATGAATTTGTATTCTTTGGCCCCGGCGAATAAACCATCACCGTTTTCCCTGAAATTTTCATCCATGGGCACGCCGTGGGCCAAGGGGCGAATGATCTCGGGAACGAAAATGGAAACACCGATAGCGAGCAATCCTCCGACAATGGTCGCCAGTGCTGCTTTGGCGGTGAACCGCCGCCAGAAAACCGAGAGAAGCAGGGCGACAACCAACGGTGGTGCAACCGCCGCCGTCATCGCTCCATGAGCCGCATAAATTGTTTTGAACTGCATGAACACCGGAACCAAAGCAATGCCGAACAGAGTGACACCGACGGAGCTGATCCGAGCAGTGCGGAGCAACTGTCTTTCAGTCGCTTTGGGCTTTACGAGAGGCTTGTAGACATCGTTCACGACAATGGCAGAGACGGCAGTGATCAGCGTGTCGACCGTCGACATCAGGGCTGCCGTCAGTGCCGCGAGAATGAGACCGAAGACTCCCGGGTGAGAAAGGAATTCCGAAGTGATGTAAAACGCCTTCTTCGGATCCATCTCAGGTAGGATTCCAGCATGGACAAAGGACTGGCCAATCCAGCCACCCGATGCCACCACGATGGCGGCAATTGGCATCAGGATCAGAGGCATTGCGATGGCCGCTTTTCTCGCTTCGCGGGTCGACTTGGTTGCCATGTATCGCATCAGAATTCCCTGATTGAGAAAGTAGAAGAAGGCAGAGTTTGCCATCGCATCCTGCCAGAAGATTCCCACAGAAGGGAAAGTCGGGTTCTCGTTGAAATTGTTAAACGCAAGGCGATGCCCGCGAGGCAGATGACCAAGAAATTCGTCCACTCCGCCCAGGTAATGAATGCCGAGAAAAAGCAGGATGATTCCCGTAGCGAGTAGCATCACGCCTTGAAACAAGTCAGTCATGATCACAGAAGTCTGGCCGCCGAAGGTCACGTAGATGGCAGAAATACCTGCAATGAGAATGGCTGAACCGATGACGTCCCAGCCGAGGAGATGATGGAACACTGTTCCCATCGTGTAGAGATTCACCCCGACGTAGCTGATCAAATAGATCAACACTCCCACCGTCGCTGCGAGACGAACTTTGCGATTGAAGCGTCTTTCAAAATACTCCGGTACCGTAGTAATCCGGGAAAAATAAAGAATCGGTAACCAACCAAAAAGCAGGAGAGGCATCAGTGCCCAGTCATTGAGATAACTCTGGCTGGAGGCAAAACCATAGTTGTAGGCAGCCTGTGAGTATTTCACGAAACTGTAGGAACCGACGAGGGTAGCGACGAGGCTGAAGGAAATCATCCACCAGGAAAATCTCTGGCCGCCGAAAAAGTAATCTTTGGTTCCCTTCTGCCTGCGTCCGAACCAGGTTCCGATCAGCAGAATCATTACGATGTAGATCGCCATGATCCCGAAATCGATGGGTTTGCCGATCGACTCACCCACTTGCGCATCTCCAGAGTAGGCGACAGCCTCGGACTCGCTCATGGGTGCGTATTGCAGGTAGCCCTGAAGTACCATGAAGAACATGAGTCCTCCCAACATCACCAACAAGTTGCGTAACCCTCTCCCGTTGAGGCCGATGTAGCCTTGCCGGCCAGCGAAATACATGCCTATGGCGAAGACGATGCCGCCGATGGAGTATTGATAGATATACGGGTCCATGTCCGTCCCACCCTGCGAGATTGGGGCGGAGAGATAAAGAGTAAACTTGCATCGATCGGATCAACAAATCGTGGCGAAAGTTTGATTGATCCCTCGTCGCTGACCTGAAACGATGAACTCATATTTCGAGTCCATGATTTTCTGGATCCTATTGCTCACTCTTTTCGCGTTTGTCCATGCCGGAGCGTAGGCCGAGCCACCGCTTGTCATCGCCCACCGCGGTGCGAGTGGATACCTCCCTGAACATACTCTCGAGGCCAAGGCAATGGCTCATGCCATGGGTGCCGATTATCTGGAGCAGGATCCGTGACACGGTTTCTGGACAGAATCGAAGATGCTCGCATGGAATCTCCGGAATTATTTCAGCTTTCTGCAAATTCTGCCTTACCTTGCTTGTCGGCGAGTTACCGAAGGCCCCTCACAGAAGCAATTGGTCCACCACTTTGCCGTGCACGTCAGTCAGTCGAAAATCGCGACCCTGAAAGCGATAGGTGAGTTCTTCGTGATCAAAGCCGAAGAGGTGAAGAATCGTTGCGTGAAGATCGTGAACGTGGACGGGATCTTTTTCGACGCCCCAGCCGATTTCGTCCGTTTGCCCGATGGTTTGGCCGCCTTTTACGCCGCCTCCGGCCATCCACATGCTGAACGAATAAGGGTGATGATCGCGACCGGTAACGGTCTTGAATCCGGAACGGTTTTCTCCTAGCGGAGTCCTGCCAAATTCGCCTCCCCAGACGACGAGCGTTTCCTCGAGGAGTCCGCGTTCTTTCAGATCCTGGAGGAGTGCGGCGACCGGCTGATCAGAAATTCGGGCGTTTGTCGCCAGTTCGGAGTCGAGCTTGCTGTGCTGATCCCAGGTGGAAAGAAAGAGGGAGACGAAGCGAGTGCCACGTTCGACGAGGCGTCTCGCGAGAAGGCAGTTCCTGGCGAAGGAGGCCTCAAAGCCTGTTTTGTCCTCGCGATTCAGCCCGTAGGCTTCCTTCAGCGAATCCGGTTCGTCGGAAAGGTCGATCAGTTCCGGCGCGGCCGACTGCATCCGGTAGGCGAGTTCGTAGTTGCGGATGCGGCTCGCGATTTCCGGGTGTTTCGCTTCGCTGAATCGCTGCTGATTCAATTCGTTTACGGCCTCGATTGTTCGCTTCTGCATTTCCGGATGGATCGAATCCGGAGTGGCGAGATTGAGGACAGGACTACCTTCGTTGCGGAAGAGCGAACCGGCATAGTTGGATGGAAGAAATCCGCTCGACCAACTCGCAGCACCTCCGGGTAATCCACGCCCGAGGGTCGTCATGGCAACGTAGCCGGGCAGGTCGCGGGAAGGGCTGCCGAGGCCGTAGTTCAGCCACGAGCCGAGCGTAGGCCATCCGCGAAAGGGAGAGCCGGTGAGCATGAGAAGTTGGCCGGGCAGGTGATTAAACTGATCGCAATGCATGGAGCGAATCAGCGCGATGTCATCGGCATGACGGCTCAGATGTGGAAGCAGGTCAGACATATCCATCCCGCATTCTCCGTATTTTTGAAAGGTGCGGGGACTGCCGAGAAGGCGCGCCGTTTCTTTCTGCGTGAAGGCAAATTTCACCCCCTCGAGGAGCGAGTCGGGCATAGGTTGTCCGTCGAGCTCGTTCAGCTTTGGTTTGGGATCGAAGAGATCCATCTGGCTGGGACCGCCCTCCATGAAGAGGTATATGCAGCGTTTTGCCTTCGGAGCAAAGTGGGGTGCCCGGGTTGATTCGGCGGCGAGCAGCCCGTCATCGCGGAGCATCGAAGCCAACGCCAGCGAACCGAGCCCACGAGAGAGAAAGCGTCGGCGAGTCTGTAAATCGTGGAACTGTCGAGGATCAATCACGGGTAATGAATTCGTCGAGGTTGGTGGCGACGCGAGCCAAGGCAATCATGGCGAGCTCCGGGTTTTTGCCGGAACGAAGAAAGTCCCCGTGCGCCGAGCGGAGGGTATCGCGCTCGGCCAGGGTGGGAAGGCGCCCGAGAGTGCGAAGAAATAAGTCATCGGCTGCCGTATCGAAATTTTCTCCATGGGCACGATGAAGATCACGGCCGAGGGTTTCCGCGCATTCGAAAAAGACAGGATCGTTGAGCAAGGTGAGTGCCTGCATCGGTGTGTTCGTTTTTTCTCGTCGCGAGCAGGCAACGCTCGTGTCTGGTGCGTCGAAGGTGGTAAGCATGGGGTAGAGCACGGTTCGCTTGAGAAAAATATACATGCCGCGTCGATACCGATCTGGGCCGGTGCTTTCCGGCCACTTTACGCTGCGGCCGACCGCAGTCACGAATTCAGGGAGAGGCGGATGGATTCCGGGCCCGCCGATTTCCGGCTCAAATAGTCCGCTCGCGACCAGGTGAATGTCGCGGACGGTTTCGGCGGGAACACGATAGCTGTTCTGCCGCCAGAGAAGTTGGTTGGAGAGATCAGGACTCATGTTTTTCGAAGATTGGCGATAGGTGTCGGACATCAGGATCTGTCTAATCAACTTCTTCCGGCTCCAGCCCTTGGCGCGGTATTCGGTGGCGAGCCAATCGAGCAATTCCGGATGTGTCGGCCGATCGCCATAGGTTCCAAGGTCGTCTGAGGTGGCGACAATCCCAGTCCCAAAGAGATGCTGCCAGATTCGGTTCACAGAAACGCGGGCAGTGCTGGGATTCTCTGGAGCGAAAAGCCAGTGCGCCAGGTCGAGTCGGCTTGGGTTGCTTGAATTCAAAGTCGGCGGAAGAATTTTCGGAACGTTGGGGCGGACGGCGTCTCCCGTCTGGGTGTAATCACCTCGAATGTGAATATGCGTTTCGCGGCGCTCGGCGTCCTTTGTCTCCGTCAGTGACTGCGCTTTTGTGCTGGGTTTGGCAGGGGGTGAGGCGAGAAGGGTTTCGATTTCGGTTCGCTTCTTTTCCCAGGCGGATTCGGCTGGAAGGGAGTTTGCCGGATGGGGACCGGGAACGTCGGTCATTTCCAGGGAGAAATGACGAATCGAGAGAGAGGATCCCGATTTGTGTCCGAGCGAGAATTTGAGTCGACTGCCTGCGGGAAGTGTCATCGGCTCTTTCAGGGAAAAGACGATATGGTGGTTTTGATAGACTCGTTTGGAGACTTTCCAACCGTCGGTCGAGGGCAGGATCGTTTCGGCGACGGTCCCTCCGGTATCGTGGTTCGCTTCTGCACTCGAAAGAGCAATGCGCTTTGCTTTGCCGTCCACAATCAGATCGGAAAAAAACATCGAGAGAATCAGGCTGCCGGACGGTGCTCGCCCGACCGGTTTTCCTTTCTCGCGACCTTCGCCAAATTGCCCCTGCAGGTTGAGCCGGAATGCCGTGATCGTTTTTTCTTTGTCCACCGGCGATTCGACAAAGTAACTCACTGTGGAAGGAACCTTGCCGGAGGCGAGAATGGATCCATCATCCTGAATTGCGAGATCCGTCCCCGCCGCTTCGACTTTGTCGGGAATGATGGACTCCCAGCCCGAATCGTTTTCGGGAGATGGTGTTTTCGGTTTTGGAAGTTTGCTCAGATCGCTCTCGAGCTGGCTTGTGTCGGATTCCCATTTAGCTAGTTTGTCTTCGTAGGCATCCCATTCCTCCTCGATTCGATACGAAATGTCAGTGTCTTTGAGGTTGTTGAAGAAAGCGTAGAGTTCATAAAACTCACGCTGCGAAATGGGGTCGTGCTTGTGATCGTGACATTCGGCGCAGGCGAGGGTCAGTCCGAGCCAGGCTGTTCCTGTCGTCGCGACGCGATCGACAACGCGCTTGGTGCGATCAAGTTCGCGATCGGCTCCAGCCTCGGTGTTTTTCAGGCTGTTTCGATGAAAACCGAGCGCTGCTCTCTGGCCTTGCGAGGGGTCGGGCAGTAGATCGCCTGCAAGCTGTTCGATCGAAAACTGGTCGAAGGGCATGTCACGATTAACGGCATCGATGACCCAGTCCCGATAGACCCACGCCCAGGGTCGGAGCGTGTCGCCGAGGTAACCATCACTGTCCCCGTAGCGGGCGACGTCGAGCCAGTGCCGAGCCCATTGTTCTCCAAAGTGCGGGGAGGCGAGAAGCTGGTCGACAGCTTTCGAGTAGGCGGCTTCGGGATCTTTGTCCCAGCTTTTCTGAAACGAGTCGACTTCCTCCCGTGTCGGCAGTAGGCCAGTTAAATCGAGGTGCAGTCGACGGAGGAGAGTAGGTGGCGGAGCTTCGGGTGAAAATTCCAGCTGATTTGCCGTTAGCCTTTCCCTGACAAAGGCATCGATAGGATTTGCGGGCTGCGGGTTGAGAACTGGAACCTGGGGCGCAACGATTTTCTGAAACGACCAATGATCTTCGTCGCCAGCCCAAGAGTAATGGGTGACAGCAAGGAAATAAACTAGAGTTAGACGAAGCCGCATCCGACCCAAACAATGCGCCACGCTACTCCTTTTGTCAGGCTATGGATTTCCCAAATTGCGCCATATTTTCTTATGTCTGAATTCGGATCACCCCGTTCTGCGCAGGGCTTCGATGCCCAGTTCTGCGTTTGCTGCCCGGATCCGGGTGAGTAAATCTCCAATTTTCATCAGCATGAAAGGGCGAAGAGGTGATCGATCGTTCCGAGTGTAGACAATGTCATCAGCGATATAGACGCAGGTGTGGATGACATCGCTTGTTTCGACATCGAAAAAGAGGAGCAAATCTCCAAATCGGTAAGGCTTTGCCACAGGCCGGTAAAATTTCTGAATAAAGGGAATAGCAGTTTTTTCCTCGTCGAAATCCGACAGCGGATTGTATCGGCCGAAGTTTAGAGAAGTCCAGAAATGTCCGGGATACTGCCCGTCCATTCCTAGTGAGAGGGAGGGAAATGTATTGAGATATTTTCGTGGTGTTGAAGGGAGCAAGTGAATGACATCGACTTTTTCCACTGCTGGTGTTTGGGAAACGGAGTCGAAAAACGACATGAGATCCTTGCCATTTTTTCCGAGTGTCCAGTAATCCTTGAGGGCTGCAAAATCCGAATCTGCCGAAATCGTCATTCTCAGAACAAGTGATCGCGTTCGCGTAATCGCACGAAGGAATTCTCGCTCTTCTTTGTCAGAATTGATGCGGGTGAGGACTGCCGGAATGTCCGAAAACGCGAGTGAATTACCGAGCTGATAGGTGAGTTTGCTAATGTGCAAAATCGTTTCATCAGTCAAATTGCTGTTCGCGAACCAACTACGCACGTCCCCAGACTCGATAATGATCGGCCGCCGATAAAAACGGTTTTCTGACCAGGGGCTGAGATGGCGATACAGCGTTTGCCTGCTGAGTGGATTCATTGACTCTACAATATCGATTGCGGGAAACAGACGATAAGGAGGCTCGAGAATGAAGACGTCTGAGTCGTTGTAGATCCGGTTCCGTTGTCTTTCATCAATCAATGCAGTCGTAAGAATGGCATCGATTTCATCGAGTGTTTTTCCAGGAAAATGCCAGATTGTTCGATCTGATGGCGCGCTGATGAGGTCGGCAATGTGATCAGGTGCTTCGAGGTATATGG
>Ga0055584_100002247_pt1 | contig 19130 bp, 20 predicted proteins | sample OSDHelmetaG_FD_58716 | JGI IMG/M metagenome (GOLD analysis project Ga0055584, IMG submission 58716) | Pelagic marine sediment microbial communities from the LTER site Helgoland, North Sea, for post-phytoplankton bloom and carbon turnover... | ecosystem: Environmental > Aquatic > Marine >... | reverse complement strand
AACGCCCTCTGTTTATGAAATTGATGGCAGGCAATATGTTGTGATCGTAGCAGGCGGCGGCGGCGATCGTTTTCGTTCGCCTGTATCACCGGCCCTTGGAAAGAGAGTGCATGCATTTGCACTGCCAGCAGGGTCAGAAGCTCAATAAAGTAAGCAAGATGCCCAAATATAATGAGTCTGCGCTTCCACAGTGAAGTGTATTTTTTGGATTCTCAATCAACTAAAGATACGACTCAATCTATGAGATAAACATTAGGGGACCAGTAAATGAATAAGAATGTAAATATATTTAAAAAAATACTTCTTCCTATTTCAATACTAATTTTTTCCAGCGGATTATCTCAATATGCTGGCGCGGCTCATCACGGAGCGCATGATAATCATGTGGATCCATTGAACGTCTTGATGATTACTGGTGGGGGTCCCTGGCACGATTATGGAACGCAGAAGGACCAGATTAAAGAAGGGCTGTTGGAGCGTCTTTCCAATATTGAGATAACAACTGACTATGAAGGTGCGGATACTCTTACTATGGGATCAACTGATTTCGAGTTTTCCCGCCATTCTAAGGATGACTGGGCGGCAGAGTTCGACGTTGTTATCTATAATCACTGTAACCTTCAAATAAAAGATGAAGGTTATGTAAAAGGAATTATTGATCAGCATGTTAAGCATCAAGTGCCTGCTGTTTTTCTTCATTGCCCCATCCATCTTTATCAATATGCAGAGGGCGATGCAGCGGATGAATGGTGGGATTTTATTGGAGCTGTTTCATATGTCCATGAGAAAAACAATCATCCTAATACCTCTCCCTACACGATCGAGACTCTGGAGCCGAATCACCAGATAATGAAGAACTATCCTCGTTCTTGGCGAACACCCGGCGGTGAGCTGTATCTGATTATTGATCTACATGACAACGCGACTCCATTATCTCATGCTTATTCAGTGGAGACAGATTCCTATACTGAAACAGCGTGGACACATGAATACAAAGGAGTTCCTGTTTTTACCAGTTCACTGGGACATCATAATTCTTCGATGGGTTCAGATGTGAATTTGAATCTTATTGCATCGGGCGTTCTTTGGGCGGCTGGGAAACTTGAAGATGATGGTTCAGCTCCGGGATATGAAGGAGAACGTGGGCTTGGGTGGATCTCGCTCTTGGGTGATACCCTCAATGGATGGATTGAGAGTGGAGATGCCGTGGATTGGACGTCTGGCAATTGGTATCAACGAGCACCTGGTGGAAAGGGGGCTTATCCACAAAACGATAATGCAACCGCTGGTGAATCATTCGGTCACATGGGTGGATCTTTCTATACCGATACGCTAATTGTTCAGGGAGACCAAAGAAATTTGTTCTACGATGGCCTGATCGAAGGTGGGCAGTTTGAAAATTTTGAATTCAAAGTTGATGTCTACACTTATCCTGGGTCAGCTTCAGGGGTCTATTTTCATACCCGCTATAAGGAAGATGGATCTCCTACGTACGGTTATGAAGCTCAGATTAATGCCAGCCGAAAAGGCGAGAGCAAGACCGGTAGCTTGGTTGGTGTAAGCGAAGTGAAGACTGCCTCGCACGCTGATGATGAATGGTTCAGTTATTACATCAAGGTTGATGGTAAGACAGTAACGGTAAAAGTGAACGGTGAAACAGTTAACGAATTTACTGAACCTGCAGATGCAGATGGACCGGCTAGTCTCCACCGGGGAACGATTGGCTTTGAATCCATAGGCTCTGATAGCCGTGTCATGCTTCGTAATCCGATGATTCGTCTATTGCCAGATAATAATTAGGGTTATTCCGCAGAATCTGTGAGGAGTTCAAGGGTGGAATCGCCGAAGAACTGGAACTCCTCTGCAGCAAAATAGCCGCGAACGGATCGGAGATTGTATTAGGTTATATTGCAGGAGCTCGGCAAGGCGGATGTGCCCTGCTTGTCGGTGAGGCTCTCCAGCCGCTTTAGCAGCAGCCAGCGCCTCTTGGACGGCACCGGCTAGTTGACCCTCACCTGCGGGGCCTTCGAATCCTCAGCGCGAATTTGGAAGGCCAGCTGGCTCCCGCAGAACTATGCCCGCAGCTGTGTCGATGGAATGACATTGTCGTTCTTTTCCGCGCGGGCACCTCTGTAATGAATTGATGCGGAGGGGCTATCGAATGGTGGCAGCCAACATTAAGGTAGTTTCAAGGTGCCGACGAGCTCGGCCACTGAATCTTTTTTGTGGCGCCTGAGATAGTTTTCGATTCCTGAATTGATTTTTGGGCAAACGAGAGGGTCGTAGAACAACGCCGTTCCGATGCCTACCGCCGCGGCACCTGCGAGCATGAACTCAATGGCATCAGTTGCGTTCATTATGCCGCCCTGGCCGATGATAGGCGTGCCGTGAATCTTCGCCACCTCATAGACCTGCTGCACCTTTAGCAAGGCAATCGGCTTGATTGCCGGTCCAGATAAACCGCCTCGCACATTGCCAATGATCGGTTCGCGAGTCTCACTGTTTATTGTCATGCCCATGAGCGTATTGATGACCGCGAAGCCATCTGTGCCGGCCTCGATGCACAGGCGTGCATTTTCCTGAATATCCGTTTGATTCGGCGAGAGTTTGGTTATGATCGGCTTGGACGTTTGAGCGCGACATGCGGCAACCACTTTTGCGGACATCTCCGGGTTATTGCCGAATTGAACCCCACCTTCCTTGACGTTTGGACAGGAAATGTTGATCTCGATCGCATCAATATCCGAATCGTCAAAGCGCCGGGTAACCCGCTCATATTCTTCGATCGTTGATCCGGAGACGTTCGCAAAAAAGCGCGTTTCTGAGAAATCGAGACCCGGAAGAATGTCGTCGACTACTTTGGCCACACCAGGGTTTTGCAGGCCGATGGCGTTCAACATACCATCCGGTGTTTCGTAGACGCGGTGGCCGGAGTTGCCGAGGCGCGCTTCTCCCGTAGTACCCTTAAGCACAACGGCGCCAACATCTGCATTCGAGTATCCCTCGACGCGCGTGTATTCTTCACCAAAGCCAACGCAGCCGGAAAGTAACACGATGGGCGATGCCATTTCGATACCGCAGAAAACAGTTTGTAAGGGGTTATCCACCATCGATGCGGAATTCTACAGGGTTTTAAATGTTTAGCCTTATTCTTTATGAGCCGGAAATCCCCCCGAACACGGGCAACATTATTCGTTTGTGTGCCAACACGGGCGCGCAGCTGCACCTTATAGAACCGATGGGTTTCGAGCTCGATGAGCCACGGTTGAGAAGAGCTGGCCTCGACTACGCAGAGTTTGCGAGCGTTTCGACGTACAAATCTCTCGAGCTTTGTCTTGACGCATTACGGCAACCGAGGGTCTTTGCGCTAAGCACGCGCGGCCGAATAGCTCACGATTCGCCGGCTTACGAAGAGGGCGATGCGTTTCTTTTTGGCCCGGAGACACGCGGGTTGCCACAGGCGATTCTCGACGGCTTGCCGGTGGAGCAAAGACTACGATTGCCAATGAAGGAGCAGAGCCGCAGCCTGAACCTCTCTAATTCAGCAGCGGTGGTTGTCTATGAAGCTTGGCGCCAGCTAGGTTTCGTCGGCGGGAATTAAGTTGGTTTGATGTCGCTAAACCAATTGATTGCGTCGTCCGCCATAATGATTTTTGCAGCCTGAAGGGCAGAGTGGTGGGCAATCACTCGCTTTCGGGCTTCAGTTCGCGGCTCATCAGAGTGCCGACAGCTTCTCGCGGAGAAGCGCCCTCATAAAGTATGCGAAAGACCTGGTGACAAATTGGCATTTCAATTTCGAGTTTGTCGGCGACTTCTTTAACTGCTTCAGCTGCCAGAACGCCTTCGACGACCTGCTGAATTTCTTCCTGCGCTTCGGTAATACTCATGCCGCTTGCCAGCGCGAGACCCATACGCCGGTTTCGTGAAAGATTATCGGTACAGGTTAGAACGAGATCGCCCATACCTGCGAGACCCATCATGGTTTCGTTTCGTGCACCCAGCGCAACGCCAAGCCGGGTCAATTCGACTAACCCGCGAGTGATCAGTGCGACTCTTGCGTTAGCGCCAAAGCCGAGGCCATCGCACATGCCTGCGCCGATCGCGAGCACATTCTTGATCGCACCACCCACCTCTACACCAATAAAATCATCCGAGGTATACGCTCGAAAATTATCGCCCGAAATTACGGCCGCAAGAGAGTGCCCGAACTCTTCATTATTTGAAGCAATCGTCATCGCTGTTGGTAGTCCTTCAGCGACCTCTTTAGCAAAGGTCGGGCCAGACAAGACGGCGACAGGCCGGTCTTTACCAAGGACTTCGGCGGCAACCTGATGCGGTAATTTGCCGCTGCGTAACTCAAATCCCTTGGTCGCCCAACAGACCCGGGAGTCGGGGCTGAGAAACGGCAACGTTGTCGTCAATGTATTGCGCAAGCCGTGGCTCGGAACAACAACAAGGATGTCGCGAATACCGTCGAGGCACCCACCAAGGTCCGGATAGGCGCTGAGGTTTTTCGGGAATTTGATGCCCGGGAGATAGCGAATATTTTCGCGGTCGGTCACCATGGCTTTGAGTAAATCAAGCTCGAAAACCCCACCGAGCCTGACGCTGTTACCGGAGCGCGCAAGCTGCATCGCCAGCGCCGTCCCCCAAGAGCCGGCACCGATGACTGCAATAGACTGCTGAGTGTCGTTGTTTATCAGTGCTTCTTCTCGTTTTCCCCAGCCGAGGTCTCGTCCCGGTGTTTCTGGGACTGCGCATACAGGTTATCGAAGTTAATAGGCTGCAAAAGGAATTCCGGAAAGCCCGCTTTTGTGATTAGAGTCGAGATGGTTTCGCGGGCATATGGGAACAAAGTGTTCGGGCAAAAGCTGCCGACGATGGCGCTAAGCTCTTCGCCGTCATAACCGACGAGCTCGAACAGGCCAGCCTGTTGTAGTTCACCAATAAACAAGATCTGGTCTTCATATTTAGCCTCAACCGAAATAGTCAATACAATCTCGTGCTGATTATCACTGAGCGCCGTGTGGCTGCTGCTTATATTGAGATTTGTCTTCGGCCTCCACTCCGGATGACGAAAGACCTCGGGCGCCTGTGGCGACTCAAACGAGAAATCTTTTAAGTAGATTTTACCAATTGCTATACGCTTCTCAGCGGCTTGTTCCTCTGCCATTTTCTTTCCTTTAAGTTTGTTATTGCCGCCGGACTACCCGGTGAGCAGTTTGTCCAGTTCTCCGCTCTTATCCAGAGCCAAGAGTTCTTCGAATCCACCGACCGAAGTATCGCCGATGAATATCTGCGGCACTGTTTGCCTGCCGCTTCTTTCCTGCATTTCTTGTTTCCTCAAGGGATCATCAGTGATGGCGATTTCCTCGAATACAACCGCTTTTTGGGTTAATAGCATTCGTGCTGCGCTGCAGTAAGCACAGGTTGAATTACCATAAACGACTACCTTGTTCATCAATGAAGCTCTCGCGAAATTGCCCTTACCTTACTTTTTCTGTTTTTTGGTTTTGGTCTTCTTCCCCGTCACGACAGGTCGCCCGTCCTGACTCCAACTGTTCATGCCACCCCTGAGGCCATACACTCTTTCAAATCCGGCAACCCGGAGCGTGTTCACGGCCTTGGTCGAGGTAATACCCGCCTCGCACACAGCGACAATGGGCTTGGATTTTATCGACTCAAGGCTATTTATTTTGCCGTCGAGCTCATCGGATGGAATATTCCGGGCGCTGACAATATGGCCCTTGGAAAACGCATCTGCACTGCGCAGGTCGATGACGACCGCATCGTTATTGATGAGATTTACAACTTCCGTTGCCTCAACACTCACAAGGTTGCTGGCTTTGCGCCGCAACTCGGTAAATATGACCAAAAAAAAGCTGATCATCAATGCCAGCACCAGCAGTGTATTATTGCCGGTGAATTCTACAAATTTGTCCATTAGATACTCAGGCAGAGAGATTCTCTGCAAAGGGATTTTATCAAACGTGGAAGTATACCTGTAAAAGCGGCAGGAAATACCCCACCGAACGCTCTACACTCTGCTGGCATGATCACTCGCACAGCCTTCCTTCTCTTGTTCATCGTCATGCCTGGCGTCATTCTGGCTCAGGATTCCCATGGCGAGCTCGCAAAAGTCAAAGAGCGGGAGCTCGAACAAGTGCGAGAACGCATCAGTAATCTTAAGAAGAGCATGGACCGTGCCTTGGGCCACCGAGACCGGCTGATCGGTGAGCTGCAGAACATTGAAATAGCGATATCTGAGCAGCGCATGCGAATAAAGGATATTGAGCGTCAGCAGCGGGCCACTGAAAAGAAAAAGCGGACTCTTGATGCTGACCTGGTCGTTCGCGAGGCTCATTTAGACAAAGAGTCTGACGAGCTGGTGGAGCAGGTGCGAACGGCTTACATGAGTGGCAGCCAGGAAAAAATCAAATTACTCCTGAACCAGCGTGATCCGGCAACGCTCGGGCGTCTAATGACGTATTACCGATACCTTAATGACTATCGCGCTGAGAACATTTCCGCCGTGATGGATGAGATTCGAAAACTCGACGAGCTACGTAGCAAAATCGCTGCTGAGGAGGCACGCCTGGCGGGGCTGTCCAAAGCTCGATATCGGGAGCTTGGTGAGCTGAATGGCTCGCTCGAAGAGCGTCAGGAGTTGCTGGTTAATTTGCGTAAGAGAATCGCTGATGAAGGACAAGAGGTTGGCCGTCTTACAATCCAAGAACAGGATCTAAGTAGATTAATTGCTGAGCTCACGAGCATCTTGTCAGACTACCCCATTAGCTCAGAGGAGCCCTTTACAGAGCACAAGACTCGCCTCACCTGGCCCGTCGTCGGAACACTCGTTCACGATTTCGGTCAGCCGCGCGTTGGCGGTAACATCAAGTGGAATGGCGTCATACTTGCGGCACCTCGTGGTCGCGAGGTGCGCGCGGTCTATCATGGTCGCATTGCTTTCGCTGACTGGCTGGCGGGCATGGGGTTGCTCGTAATTGTTGATCATGGCGAGGGTTACATGACGTTGTACGGTTATAGCGAGATGATCCTCAAGAACGTCGGTGACTGGGTGGCGCCGGGGGACGTAATAGCGACGGTCGGCGACAGCGGTGGGCAACAACAATCCAGCCTGTATTTCGAGCTTCGTAAGGGCGTCAAGCCGGTGAATCCAAGGGACTGGATGACACCGCGCCCCAGGGGCTAGAGGCCGGTATTCTGTGCTAAGGTGCGAAGATTGTGCCATAAGAGCCAAAGGCCGGGGCGCCTGGAACAGTATATGTCTTTGAAAACAAGAGCAATTCTCGTTGTCGTCATCGGTGTAATCATGGGCTTGAGCCTGTCCATCGGCGGCGGCCTGCTTGGACCTGGAAGGCCGGTTATTAAGCAGGAGCTCGCCTGGGAGCAGGCGCAGCTTTTTGCCGAGGTCATTGAGCGAGTCAAGAGCGAGTATGTCGAGCCTGTCGATGACGTTATTTTGCTCGAAAGTGCTATTCGCGGCATGGTTGACAATCTGGATCCGCACTCCGAATATCTGACCGCAAGTGAATATCGTGATATTCGCATCAGTACGTCGGGAAGCTACACCGGAGTCGGTATTGAGATTGGGCAAATCGATAACGCAATTCGAATTATCTCGCCCATCGCCGGATCGCCAGCCGCGCGCGCGGGAATTCGGGGCGGTGATGAGTTGGTTGCCGTTGACGGACTGGCTATTGAATACGATAGATTGAGCGACACAATGGGGCGGCTGAGGGGCCAGATCGGCTCAAAGGTGACCTTATCTATACTGCGAGACGGTGTCGTAATAGATCACGGCATGCAACGGCAAATTATCCGCGTTGCCAGTGTGCACAAAGAATTCCTGCGTCCGTCCTATGGCTATGTACGCGTCAATCAGTTTAGCGATAACACGGCACGTGAATTGAGTCGTGCCGTTGATGACTTGCAGGAGGCCAACCACGGTATGCTCGAGGGGCTGGTGTTGGACCTTCGCAATAATCCTGGCGGTGTGCTCGATTCAGCAGTGGATGTATCGGATTTATTTCTGGACTCCGGAGTAATCGTATCGGCAGATGGCCGTACCGTGGAAGCGCGCTTTACACGCTCGGCGCACCGGGGAGACATTCTCGACGGCGCTACGATGGTAGTGCTTGTCAATAGTGGCTCGGCGTCCGCAGCTGAGATCGTGGCCGGAGCACTGCAGGATCATAACCGGGCAACCATTGTTGGCACACCGACATTTGGCAAAGGACTGGTACAGACCGTCATACCATTATCGAAGGGTCGTGCGATCAAAATTACAACATCGCGATATCACACGCCGTCCGGTGATTCTATCCACGAGATTGGCATCATGCCCGATGTTCGTATTGATGACGCGCCCGGGTTTCCAGATCTCAGCTTAGCTGGAATCCTTGATAGCGAGGCCGACCAACAGTTGGCAGAAGCAATACTGCAACTCAAGCCTCGCTCGGTGATGCACAGTCAGGCGCAATGACGACTGTAAGAGCTTATTTGCTCGCGCTATTTGTGTTGCTGGCATCGGGAAGTGCCGCTAACAGTCCGCCACGAATAGCGATTATTATTGATGATCTAGGTTACCGACTTGATGCGGGGCGCCGGGCAATTGAACTGCCAGGCCCAATTTCCTTTGCTGTGCTGCCGGGAACGCCAGGCGCCCGATCACTAGCTGTACGCGCTTTTGAGCGTGGCAAAGAAGTGTTGCTGCATTTGCCGCTGCAAGCAATGGTGAGCGACCGAAATGAAGCGCCGCTCGGTATTCGTCTTGACATGACTCGCAGCGAATTCAACGATACGTTTGCAGCTGCGTTGACATCTGTGCCGCACGCCATTGGTGTGAACGGCCACCGCGGCAGCTTATTGACTCGCCATCCCGGTCATATGCGATGGCTGATGGAAGAGATACAGGCGCGAGATAATTTGTTCTTCGTCGATAGTTTTACAACGCACGAAAGTATAGCTATCAAGATCGCTGACGAAACGGGCGTCGACGCGCGTAAACGCGATGTTTTTCTCGACCCAGATCAGCACCCTGAAACTGTCGCACGTGAATTCGAGCGCATGAAGCAGTTGGCTGTCAAGCGAGGCTCTGTCATTGTGATTGGCCATCCGCATTCAAGCACCCTCGACTTGCTTGAGCGAGAATTACCCAAGCTCGAAGCGGAAGGCTTTGAATTGGTCACTATTAGCGAATTGGTGCGGGACGCCAATGTCACAATGAGTTATAAAACTGAGGCACCGCAAAAAAGCGTTGAGCTACAACGCCTGTTGGCGCTCTAAAGATAACAATGAAACATAAATTCAATATTAACCTTTGTGTGACTGCTCTTTTCATGTGTTCGATGACGTCGGCAGCAGCTGGCGATGTGGATCTGCAGAGAATATTTCCCTCAACCTCGCCGACGCTGGTTTTAGCAGAGAGCGATGAGGTTGCATGCACTATGCAATACGATCCGGTGTGCGGCGTAGATGGAAATACATACAGTAACAATTGTGTGGCTGGGGCCGCTGGTGTCGAAATCACGACAGTGGGTATGTGCGTTGGCGTAGAGCCTGACGGCTGTCCTGAGACATTCAATCCCGTTTGTGGAGTCGATGGCAACACTTACATTAATGAGTGTTTTGCCGGCAAATCAGGGGCTGAAATTGCTGGCCTTGGCGCTTGCACAGCAAACGGGTGTCCGAGTTACGATAACCCCGTTTGCGGTATGAGCGGTCGAACATTCGTGAATCGCTGCGAGGCTGAAGCCGATCGAATTCTGGTACAGCGCGAGGGTGTTTGCGATGTCAATAATTGTCCGCAGGTATTCGCACCGGTATGCGGTGAAGATGGCGTTACCTATGACAATGCCTGCTTCGGGGAAAAAGCTGGTGTAACTAACTTCACAGAAGGGCTTTGTAACGTACGCTCATGCCCACGTTTGTTCGTGCCGGTGTGTGGCGAAGACGCGATGACCTACGGTAACGCTTGTTTCGCCGAGCGCCGCGGCATCACTATAGAATACGCAGGTGTTTGCGAAAGTTTGGGCGAAAATTGTTCGAATGATTTCTTGCCGGTTTGTGGCATGGACGGCGAAACCTATGACAACAGCTGCCAAATCGAGAATGCTGGTGTGCAAAAAGCATATGCGGGAACCTGCATTGGCCGCTGAGTGACGCCAAGTTTCACGCCACCGCGGGTTTCATCGATTACTCTGCGTTAGTCATAAATAGAATCGCAATACTCGCTCCCATCATCAGCGCTGCGCCAGTGATCTGGCTGGACGTAATCAGTAAGCCGCCGCTCTCGCGTTTCTGCGCTAAGTAGAACCTATTAAGAAAAACTACTTACGGCCTGTATGCATTACTTGATACGTCCTGACTTTAAGAATTTCGACATTATAATGCCAAGCTCAAAAAGGAGATAAACCGGTATCGCGAGAATTGTCTGGCTAATGACGTCGGGTGGCGTAAGCAGCATGCCGATGACAAATGCTCCAAGAAAAACATACGGCCGTGCTTTGCCAAGCTTTTCGGGTGTGGTGAGGCCAGTCCAGACGGTCAGAACAGTTGCGACCGGAGTCTCAAATGCAACACCAAAAACCAAGATGATCATCATGACAAAACTGATGTACTCAGCGATATCAGGTTTCCAGTCGATAATCTCCGCCGCGAAGGAGGCGATGAAGCCGAAGATCAAGGGCAGCACTACAAAGTAGGCAAAGGCTAAGCCGGCATAGAACAACAAGATGCTCGAAATGAACAGTGGCGACGCAAAGCGCTTTTCCTTCCGGTAAAGACCTGGCGCCACGAAAGCCCAGACCTGATAGAGAACGATTGGCATCGCAATAAACAAAGCGATATAGAACGCTAAAGAGATTTGAGCAGTCAGTGGTGATATTGGCTTAATAGCTTGGAGCTGTTCACTTGCGACAAATTGTGTCAACGGCTCCGCTGCGAACGTGAGTAGTTGTTGCGAGAACGGAATGAGACAAAGAAACACGCCAAACACGCTGCCGACAACGATGAACAATCGGTTTCTGAGCTCGAAGAGATGTGACATCAACGAACCCTCTGCGAGGTCTTCGTTATTCTTTACCTTGTCTGTCATGAGGCTGGCTTATTCTCGTCAGTTTTCTCGATGTCATCCTCTTCAGCTTCGCTTTCGTTCTGGCCCTCATGCTCGTCCTCTTCTTCATGCGGCGGCGAGAAAGTATTGTTTTCGCGTTGCTTGAGCATTTCGTTGGGATTGAGGTCTTTTGGGTCGAAGCCGAAGTTCTTCTTTACGTCGACTTCCTGCTCAAGCTGGCGTTGCAGTGAGCGCGTCATTTGGCGAGCTTTTCCCATCCATCCACCGAGTTGACGAGCGACACGCGGAAGCCGCTCGGGTCCCAGTATAAGGAGCGCGATCAAACACAGAAGGAAAAACTCTGAACCACCGATTCCAGACATGGCGAGAGAGGACTTTAGGCGTCTTTGCGTTCGTGGTTTTCTTCTTCCGCCGGCGTGTTGTCGAAGTCGGCGTCCGAGGTTTCGCCGAGTTGTTCGGCGGTCTCTTCGGCTTCACTCATGGCGCTGCGAAAGCCCTTAACGGACTTACCAAGGTCGGAACCCAGTGTGCTGAGCTTCTTGGTGCCGAATATAGCCAACACGATAAGCAAAATGATTAATAACTGCCACGGACCGATGTTGGCAAACATTGTATTACTCCTGGGGCACGGCCCCTGTTCTCATAAATGACGCCGGCAAATGCCGATTATGAATTATGTTCATGATACGCCTCGGGTTGCAACAAAACCGTATCGACATCAGATGAAACCTAGGTTTCGAGCCAAAACGTCACCGGACCGTCGTTAACGAGGCTGACCTGCATATCAGCCGCAAACCGTCCGCTTTCCACCACTTTGAGGCTCTGTTGGCACTCCTCGAGCAGTCTATCGAAGTACTTCGATGCTCTGTCGGGGGGAGCACCCTTGGTAAAGCTCGCGCGGGTACCCTTCTGGGTATCCGCGGTAAGGGTGAACTGTGGTACGAGCAATAACTCGCCCGAAATGTCGCTGATGCTAAGGTTCATGCGCTCTTCAGCGTCCGGGAATACCCGGTAGGACAAGATTCTCTCGGCCATGCGGGCGATGTCGCGCTCCTCATCATCGCGATGAACTGCTAACAAAACGAGTAAGCCTCGACCGATCTGTCCAATAAGTTCGTCATTTATGCTGACGCTGGCTTGGGTGACACGTTGTAAAAGTCCAATCATTTTTGCCCCGGATGGTCGTTTTTGGGTTTCTTGTGACCTTTATTAATGCATCAAGCACAAACGAATAGCCACCCCGAATCCAGCTTCTGCGAGACTTAATGGACTGGCTGGTGGGTGGGTAAGCTCGAAAATGAACCCCTTGAAGGCCAGGGTATGCAATCAGGATGAAGCCAGATCGTCTGGAGTCTTAATAAAGGGCCGCGATGACTTATATAGGCTATTTTTGACCTATTAGTGGAAAATTTTACAAAATTATTTCCTTAAATATAATAATAGTGGGATTTTTAATAGTATAAGTTTCCCACCAATTACATTCGGCGCATTCCTTTATGGCCATTGAGTACCACTTCAGGTACGCATAGAATAGCGCTCAGCCTCTGGGGTCGGAATCGAAATGAAAAGAAGAGAGTTTGTTGGTGGTATTGCCGTAGCAGCAGGATTGGCTGGCTGTGCGAAACCCGAGAATGACTGTAGCGCAGGGGGCGGCGTCTCCGCCGAGACGTTCGAGTGGGATTGCGTTACGTCTTGGCCGCCCAAATTTCCCGGTCTCGGAATGGCGATCGAAAATCTGGCAGAACGCATCGAGCGAGCATCGGCCGGTCGCCTGAAAATAAAGGTTTACGGTGGCGGCGAATTGGTTCCCCCATTTGAGGTTTTTGATGCCGTCAGCCGCAACGTCGTGCAGATGGGTCATGATGCGTCCTATTACCATAAGGGCAAGGTAGACGCGGCCCAGTTTTTTACAGCGATTCCCTTCGGTTTGAATTGTATGGAGCTCAACGCTTGGGTTCACTATGGCGGTGGGCTCGAGCTTTGGCGCGAGCTTTATGAGCCGTTCAACCTTGTGCCGTTCTTGTGTGGCAACACCGCAGGTCAAATGGGTGGCTGGTTTAATAAGGAAATTAATGGCATTGATGACTTCAAGGGTTTGAAGATGCGAATTCCAGGTTTTGGCGGTGAAGTATTGCGCCGCGCCGGTGGCCAACCGATTTCCCTGCCTGCGTCAGAGATCTTCACCTCCCTAAAAACCGGTGCGATCGACGCGGCCGAGTGGGTTGGCCCATACAATGATGTGTCATTTGGCTTGCACAAAGCTGCGAGGTATTACTATTACCCGGGTTGGCAGGAGCCAGGCCCTGGCCTCGAGTGCATAATTAACAAGGATGCGTGGAATTCCCTACCCGCCGATTTGCAGGCAATTGTATCAATCACCTGCCAGTCGATTACCACTGACATGGCTGCCGCATACACCAATGGCAATGCGAACTCCCTGCAGCAAATTCTGGCAGACCCGAATATCGAATTACGGCCGTTTCCAGAGAAGGTACTACAACATCTGAAGGCAATAACCGCTGAGGTTGTCGCTGAAATAATGGCAAAAGATCCTGCCTCTAACAAAATCGGAAAGGCGTTTTATGAGTATCTCGCCAAAGCAGAAGCTAACACGAACATTTCCGAGCGGGCGTTCCTGAATACCCGTGAAAAATAATGCAGTCTCGACACGTTCATTACGGCTGATAGCTCGAAGATAGAACTGGAATTTCTCGTTCTTGAAATTGCGATTTTTGGCGCATCGGCGCTGCAGGCGTTGACTGAAATTGGTGTCATCGCCGACCTTGTGCTTCTGATTATTTTGAGCGACGGCTCAATCATCTAAATCAGATTTTCTCAACCTGCTGATTACTACAATACTTTATGCGGAAAAACTCGTCGAGCTATCGACTCAATTGGTGGCAGAGGCATTCGCGGCTAATCTAGATTAGCTCCCATAAATTTTCCCTGGCAGCCAAGTGACGAGTTCTGGGAATATCGCGATGAGAAGTAAAGCGAGAAGCTGAATTGCCACAAACGGAATCACGCCACGATAAATCTGAGCAGTGGTGATTGATGAGGGCGCGACACCGCGAAGATAAAACAGCGCAAAGCCGAACGGCGGCGTCAGGAATGAAGTCTGCAGGTTGATAGCAATCATGATGCCGAGCCAGACCGGGTCAAGGCCCATCGCTAGCAAAACAGGGCCAACGATAGGCACAACGACAAACGTAATTTCGATGAAGTCGAGAACAAAGCCCAGCAGGAACATGATCAGCATTACAGCGGCAACAGCACCAATCACACCGCCGGGAATCGATTCAAGTAAGGAGCGCACGCCGTCATCACCGCCGTAGCCACGAAATACTAAAGAGAATATCGACGCACCGATCAGTATCAGAAAAACCATGCTGCTGATGCGCAGCGTGCGCCTCATGATGTCCTGTAAACGCTCGAGATTGAGTTGACGGCGGGCAATCGCCATCAATAATGCACCCATACCCCCAACACCAGCCGCTTCAGTTGGCGTTGCGTATCCACCGAGAATCGAGCCCAGCACAGCGAAGATCAAGAACAATGGTGGCAGCAGAGCGCGAATTATTTGTCCAGCAGAGGCAACTTCGTCAGGTTCCCTATGATGGGCGGGCATCGTGTCTGGCTTGAAATAGGCGACAATAAGTATGTAGAAGATGTACAGACAGACGAGTAGTAGACCCGGTATTAATGCGCCCGCGAACAGATCGCCAACGGAAATTGTCTTCGGTGAGAAGATGCCCATATCGAGCTGCGCTTGTTGATACGCCGTCGACATAACGTCGCCCAGCATCACCAAAATGATTGACGGTGGAATGATTTGCCCCAGCGTTCCTGACGCACAGATGGTCCCAGCCGAAATCTCGGGCGAGTAACCTCGCTTCAACATGGTCGGTAAAGACAGCAGGCCCATCGTCACGACTGTAGCCCCAACAATTCCGGTGCTTGCCGCCAGCAGCATGCCGACGAGTGTCACTGAGATGCCCAGTCCACCGCGTAATGACCCAAAAAGAGAACTCAGCGTTTCGAGCAACTCCTCTGCTATGCGTGCCCGTTCAAGTGTAACGCCCATGAATACAAACAGTGGAACGGCGACCAGTGTCTGATTAGTCATGATGCCGAAGATACGATTGGGGAGGCTGGACAGTAATGCTTCGTTAAAGCTACCACCGATTACACCAAGCCCGGCGAAAATTAACGCGGTCCCACCGAGTGTGAAGGCGACGGGGAAACCGGCGAGTAATACGACAATGACGGTAACGAACAGCAAGGCAGCGACCCACTCCATCTTAGCCGCCCCTTATCGTTCGAACGCAGCGCGACAGAATCACAGCGCCCTGTAAGGCAACCGTTACAGGCATAACAACGAGAATACTCTTAAGAAGCGGGATCATCGGATACGGCAAACCACCAGACTCACGGGACGCCTCTTGTAGTCGCCACGAGACGGCCACGAAATCGAGCGCCTTCCACCCCAGAAATACACAAAGGGGCAAGAGGAAGACAAGAACACCGACGAGGTCGACCCACGCTTTACGTTGTGGACCCATCTGCCGATAGAAAATATCAACTCGGACATGCTCTTCGCGCTGCAGCGTGTAAGCCGCACCGACCATGAAGACGACGGCATGCATCCAAACCACCGATTCTTGTAGCCAGATTAAACCCACGTCGAATACATAGCGCATGACAACCACGATAAACATCACGATCACCATAAACAGAGTCAGCCAAGCGGACGCCTTACCTAACAGAGCGCTGAAGCGGCCGAGCATTCTAGTGACGCCAGAAAGTAGGCGTTATGAGAACAAGCAGCGTGAATATCTCAAGTCGTCCGAGTAGCATTCCAACGACGGAGATCCACTTGGCTGTGTCGCTAAGAGACATGAAGCCGGACGTTACATCACCGAGGCCCGGCCCGAGATTATTGAGCGTTGCCGCGACTGCAGAGAATGCTGTGACCTGATCAAGACCGGTTGCCATCATTGCGAGCAGCATCACACCAAAGACAACAATGTAAACGGAAAAGAAGCCCCAGACGGAATCTACGACTCGAGGTTGTACTGCTGTCATTCCTAGCTTGACCGGGATCTCGGCATTGGGGTGTACGAGGCGAGCAACTTCGCGTGCACCCTGCTTATAGATGAGCAACCAGCGAACAACTTTTATCCCACCAGCCGTTGAGCCAGCCGAACCGCCGATAAAGCTCGCAAGAATCAATAGAACGGGTATTGCCGTGGGCCAAAGGGCAAAATTCTCGGTCGTAAAACCTGTCGTCGTTGCTATCGAAACGGCTTGAAAAACACCACTGATTAACGTCTGTCCCGGATTCTCAATACCACGATATTGAAACAGTCCGAAGACCACGAGAGCGGATACAACGATCAAGACAAAACTATAAGCCTTGAATTCGGGGTCCTTCATATAGTGTTTGATGGAAACATAACGCCAGGCGAAAAAATGCAGCGAAAAATTGATACCTGCCATGAACATGAAAACAATGGCAACCATGTCTATAGCACCATTGTCAAAATACCCGATGCTTGCGTCATGCGTTGAAAACCCACCGATGGCGACGGTCGAAAATGCATGGCATAGCGCGTCAAACCAACCCATACCCGCCAGTCGATAGGAGACCATACACGCGATTGTGAAGGCCAGATAGACATACCATAGTGCTTTAGCGGTCTCGGTAATTCGAGGTGTGAGTTTCGTGTCCTTTACCGGCCCCGGTGCTTCAGCTCGGTAAAGCTGCATACCACCAACGCCCAGCATGGGGAGTACGGCAACCGCCAAGACAATGATTCCCATACCACCAAGCCATTGCAGTTGCTGGCGGTAGTAAAGAATAGAAATCGGTAGCTCGTCGAGACCAGTCAGTATGGTTGCGCCAGTGGTCGTCAATCCCGACATAGATTCAAACACAGCATCGGTAATCGACAGCGACAGCCCATCAGCGAAATACAAGGGTGCAGCACCGAAAGTGCCTAGGACGGTCCAGAATGCAGCAACGACAAGGAAGCCATCGCGTAGCCTGAGGTCTTTACGCGAGCGATGTACTGGCAGCCAAATCAGAATGCCTACGAGCAGGGTTAGTCCGAAGCCTTGAACAAATGGCAGCCAGGAGTGATCTTCGTAGTAAAGACTGAATGCGATAGGCGGCAACATCGTCAAGCTGAACATCATCAGCAGGAGCCCAAGTATCCGCTGTACGGCAGTCCAGTTCATTTAGATGAATGCAACACCAACCTGGAACAGACTTTCCAGGTGTTCAATCTTACGACGATCGGTCATAAATAAGATGACATGATCGTCAGTCTCAACTACGGTATCGTGATGCGCGATGATGACTTGATCGCCGCGCACAATGGCGACGATCGCAGTACCCTTTGGCAGATCGATGTCCTCGATCTTGCGTCCGACGACCTTGGAGCTATCTGCATCGCCATGCGCAATCGCCTCCATTGCTTCGGCCGCGCCGCGTCGCAAAGAGTGTACTTTGACGACATCGCCTCGACGCACATGGGCAAGTAGTGACCCGATCGTAATTTGCTGCGGCGAGATGGCGATGTCGATACTTCCTGATTCGACTAAGTCGACATAGGACGCCCGGTTTATCAGCGCCATTACCTTGTGCGCGCCCAGACGCTTGGCCAGCATGCAGCTGAGGATATTAGCTTCCTCAGAGTTGGTCAGGCCACAAAAGACGTCGACGTTATCAATATTCTCTTCGAGTAATAACTCTTCGTCCGCGGCGTCGCCAACAAGAACAATAGCTTTGTTAAGTTGTTCTGATATCTGTCGTGCCCGTACTGGATCACGCTCGATAATCTTGACTTGATTGGTCTGCTCTAGCGCGAGCGCGAGACGCACACCGATATTACCGCCACCAGCAATAACCACACGGCGCACTGGTTCTTCGAGGCGACGCATCTCGCTCATGAAAACACGAATGTCTTTACGGTCTGTTATGAAGAAGACTTCATCACCTTCCTGGATAACCGTATCACCCTTGGGTAGCATGGCTTTTCCATCACGATATATCGCCGCAATGCGACCTTCCGTGTTCGGGATGTGCTCTTTCAGCGTGGCGATTCTCTGTCCGACCAAGAGACCGCCACGATCAGCTTTCGCACCGACCAGTCGAACTCGGCCATCGGCAAAATCCAGAACCTGAGACGTGCCCGGGTAAAGTATGAGTTGCTCAATATGCGAGCACACCAACTGCTCTGGACTGATACGGACATCGATCGGGATAGCGTCCTGTGTGAACAACTCATTTGCGTTCATGTATTCGGCAGAACGTACCCGAGCAATCTTGGTTGGTGTGCGAAATTTAGTGTACGCGATCTGGCATGCGATCATGTTGGTTTCGTCGGTGTCCGTTAGCGCAACGACGATTTCTGCATCACCGGCACCAGCCCTTTCGAGAACATCTGGATAAGCGGCGTGACCGACTACGGTGCGAATATCGAGCCGATCTTGCAGCTCACGCAATACGTCTGGTCGCATGTCGACAACGGTGACTTCATTGGCCTCCTCACGCGACAAATGATATGCCGCGGATGAACCAACCTGACCTGCGCCGAGAATGAGTATCTTCATCTTCTATAGTCTACATCAGATCGAGATTCGCATAGCTCAGAACGAGCCATTTTGTGCCGGCCATCTCGAAATTAACTTCGACACGCGCATGAGCGCCCTGGCCCTCACAATTCAGTATGACTCCGTCGCCAAATTTTTTGTGATGAACGCGCTGGCCGAGTCGAATGCCGAGCTCGCTTCCGGCACCTCCAATGGGCGTTCTTCGTTGTGTTGGTGAGCTTGATCGCATGGGCCGTGCAACCTGGACACGTGGTCGAACTTCTTCGATATATTCGTCTGGTATCTCCGAAATAAATCGCGATGGTTGAGAGAAGTTATCCATCCCGTGTAAGCGCCGTTGTTCCGCGTGTGTGATGTAAAGCGATTGCATCGCTCGAGTGATGCCGACATAGCAAAGTCTGCGTTCTTCCTCGAG
>Ga0055584_100002246_pt1 | contig 19133 bp, 12 predicted proteins | sample OSDHelmetaG_FD_58716 | JGI IMG/M metagenome (GOLD analysis project Ga0055584, IMG submission 58716) | Pelagic marine sediment microbial communities from the LTER site Helgoland, North Sea, for post-phytoplankton bloom and carbon turnover... | ecosystem: Environmental > Aquatic > Marine >... | reverse complement strand
AAAAGGCTCCTGAGATGACCAGGCAGATACCGAAAATTCCGACGGCGACGATCCAGTTTCGGCGGTGGCGACGGTATCCCTTTGTCATGATGATAGTCGCGAGGGGTACGACGAAGAGGGCCATTCCCCAATGAGAAGCTGGATGGGACCAGATCTTTCCAAATGCAGGAAGAATGAGCAATAGCAGGGGAGTTACCGCACAGTGAATTGCACACAAAACCGATGCGAAAACCCCGAGGTGATCAGCGCGATGAGATGAGTCTGGGTAAGAGGAGGATAGAGCCAGGGAGACAGAGTTCACGTGCTGTTTGGTTGGGGGGTGTATTATTGCATATTACTTGCATTAAAATCCATTAATGCAAGTAATGTGCAATAATAAATTTAGCTGCGAAGAATTCAATCACACAGGAAAGTGTGGCGTTCGAAGCACGAAGGATGACCAGAATTAGAGGGTGCTCCCTCTTACTTCATCGCTTCAATCCAATGCCGGGCGATCAGTTCGTGGCCTTGGGGCAGGGGGTGGACCCCGTCCCAGATCCAGTGTTCGGGGGAAATGCGAGCGGAAGCTTTGTCGAAAATTTCTTGAGTTGGAATGTGAACAGCTTCGAACTCCTTGGCGAGTTTGCGGACTGCGGCAGCGAGTGATTTGGTTAGTGGGCCGCGGGCATTCCAGGCAGCTTTGCTACTGAGTTTGCCTGATCTGACCGCGAAGGGATCGAGCATGATGATCTTCAATTTCGGGTTTGCTTTGCGGCTCGCATTCAAGATCTCCCGGTAGTCGGCTTCGAAGGCGTCTGCCGTCACTCCTCGACCAGCGTCGTTGGTTCCGACCAGGATGGTCAGGACATCCGGCTTCATATCGATCGCATCTTTCTTCCACCGTTTTTTCAAGTCAGCGACCGTGTTTCCACTGTGTCCTCGGTTGTAAAAGTCGAGTTTCGCCTCCGGCATGTCCGCGCCGAGTCTTGCTGCGATCAGGAACACAAAACTGTGTCCGAGGTAGTGGTTGCGATCTTTTTCGTTTCGCCCCCATTTCATATCAGTAATGGAATCGCCGATGAAAACGAGCCGACTCCCCGGCTCTAAGGTCGGGAGTTCATTTTCTTCCGCGTCAGAGACGAAAGAGATGCTACAGCAGAGAAGAACCAGGAGGTAGGCAGCTGTGGTGCGAGGTTTCAGCAGGTGGGATCGTATGGAGTGCATCGAAAAAGTGGTTTCGGGTTAGTGGCTTCACTGAGCCCATTCCGGAAAAGCTTCGGGATCGATCTGAAACACGGTCGGGCCAAGCAACAGAAACACGCCGGTCACGACAACAATCGCGATCAGGTTGATGAAAATTCCGGCTTTCACCATGTCGGCAACGCGGAGTTTTCCACTGCTGAAAACGAGGGCGTTAGGTGGTGTTGCGACCGGCATCATGAATGCGCAGGACGCTGCGACCGTCGCTGGGATCATGAGAAAGAGCGGATGGATTTTCGCGGCCGTGGCGATCGACGCGAGGAGCGGCAGGATCATTTCCGTCGTCGCGGTGTTCGAGGTCAGCTCGGTGAGGAAGGTGATTCCTCCACAAAGTGAAGCGACGATTACCCAGGTCGGGGAATCCTCAAGCCCGGTAAAGTGGCCTCCAACCCATTCGGATAGGCCGGAAACCTGAAAGCCTTTTGCCAGAGCGAACCCGCCTCCAAAAAGCAGGATTATGTGCCAGGGAATCTTGGCGAAAACGGAACCATCGAGAAGAGTGTGGTGTGGGCCAGGATTGTCAGCAGTCTTCCGCGATGGAATGAGAAAAAGAGTAAGCGCCATCGTCACGGCGATGGTGCCATCGTCGATCAGTGATCCAAACGGAAGCAACCCGGACCATCCCGGCAGGGTGAAATCACCGAGAGTGAGATCGCGTCGGAAGACCCAGAGCAAAGCGGTGGTAGCGAAAACAATCGCAACGGCGATTTCCTCGAATTTCATGGGGCCGAGAGCCTCTTTTTCTTTCCGCAGAATCTCGGGTGCAATTTCAAGGTCGTTATCCGAACGAAACAGAACGCGAGTCAGCATCAGCCAGACGATGGAGAGTAGGATCAGGGAAAGAGGAAGCGCGAATATCATCCATTGTCCGAAGCTGATGTAGTAGCCGCTCTCCACCGCCTCCGGAAAACTGAGTTCGAAGATTCGGACAAGCGCGAGATTTGGAGGAGTGCCGACGATGGTGGCCATTCCGCCGATGCTGGCGCTGTAAGCAATGCCGAGAAGCAGGGCGATAGAGAGATTTTTCGTCCGCCCTTCCCCAAACGAATCTTCGGTCTGTTTGATGACGGCCAAGCCGATTGCGAGCATCATCGTCGCGGTAGCGATGTTGGAAATCCACATCGAGAGAAAGGCTGTTGCGACCATGAAGCCGAGAACGAGTCGGGATGGCTTCGATCCCACGAAGTTGATGATATTCAGGGCGATGCGGCGATGCAGATTCCACCTTTCCATTGCCAAGGCGATGAGAAAACCACCGAGGAAAAGAAAAATGACGTAGTTGATATAGACGGGCGCGAGCTCTTTCCCCGGCATGATTCCGAACAGGGGATACAAGACCAAAGGAACGAGAGAGGTCGCAGCCAGCGGAACGGCGTCGGTGATCCACCAGATCGCCATGAGCACGGCGATGGCAGCCATGCGTCCGATGATCGCGTTTTCTCCCTTCAGCCCTCCGAAACAGGTCAGCAGCAGGAACGTGAGAATTCCGAACCAGAACCCGATTTTCTGCGAAACCGGAGATCGAGTTGAAGTGCGCACTTTTTCTCCCATGGTTGCGATCTTGTCGAATGGGACCGCGGCTGGCAAGCTGTTGGAAAGAGAAATTCCGGTTTTTCCGAAAAAAACCCCAATCGAAATCAGTCAGGTATCGGAAAAGAAGCGAATTGACCTGAAAACGATCCTGACTACAGTTCCGACCCCCCTGATTTCTTCCGCAAGGGCAAGGAGATTGTGAAAATTATCGACGAGTGTGGAAAGAAAAGATTTTTATTGGCTCTTGGCATGAAAGCTGAGTGTAAAGGGAAAAAATTTAACCCAGAGCGCATTGCAGGAAGAGTAAACAGCTCCTTTAGCAGGAACGAAGCGTAGAACAATTTTATATGAGCAAGTACATTGAGATTCCGGAAGTCGAAAATTCTCTTCATCGCCCCGAGTCGGAACGCGATTCCTGCGGGGTAGGTGTGGTTGCTCATGTTAGAGGCGAGCGTAGTCATCGCGTATTGCGCCTTGGCTTGGATTCGGTCTGCAATGTGACTCACCGTGGTGCCGTTAATGCAGATGGCAAGACTGGCGACGGCGCTGGAGTAACGACGAATCTGCCATACAAGATTCTTCTGCCTGCGGCAAAAGAACTCGGGACCGAGCTATCGTCGGAAAAGGATCTCGCAGTCGGCGTATTCTTTCTTCCTGCTGACAATTCAGACAATGCGAAAAAGGCGCAAATCATCTCCGAAGGTGTGCTGCGCAATCGTGGAATCGGTATTATTGGCTGGCGCGATGTCCCTACCGATCCGTCTGCACTTGGTCAACAGGCCATTGATACAATGCCTGTTATCAAGCAGTTGCTCCTGCAGCGTCCCGATGGCCTTGATGATGATTCTTTTGAGCGGCAGCTCTACCTCAGCCGTCGCGAAATCGAGGACAAAACAAGCGATGAGCGGGTTGATGGGTTCTACATTCCCTCTTTGAGTCACCGGCTGATCAGTTATAAAGGCTTTCTTGTCGCGACAGCTCTGGAGGAGCTATACAGCGATCTTCGAAATGAAGACTACGAGACTGTTGTCTGCCTCTATCACCAGCGTTTCTCGACAAATACCTTCCCGACCTGGGCTTTGGCGCAGCCTTTCCGAATGCTCTGCCATAACGGAGAAATTAATACAGTGCGCGGGAACAGGAACTGGCTGAATTCACGAATTGGACAATTCGAAAGCGAAGTCTGGGGCGACGAACTTCAGCACCTCAATCATGTGATCGATCCGGATGGATCTGACTCTGCGAGTCTCGATGCGGCTCTGGAGCTTCTCGTTTTGTCAGGGCGTTCTGTTCCTCATGCGATGTCGATGCTTGTGCCTCCGGCGTGGAGAATCGATCCTTTTACCACCAAAGAAGTCGAAGATTTTTACCGTTATCACAGTTGCTTTTCAGAGCCGTGGGACGGTCCTGCGGCATTAGCTTTCTCGGATGGAAAAACAGTGGCTGCGAGTCTCGACCGAAATGGTCTTCGTCCTGCCCGATACAAGATCACGACCGATGGGATTTTCTCACTCGGTTCAGAAGTAGGTACCTGTTATCTCCCCGATGACATGATTGAAAAAAAGGGTCGTCTCGCACCAGGTGAGATGATCGTGGTCGACACAGAAAAAGGGGAAGTGATTTTTAACCAAGGTATCAAGGAGCAACTTGCTTCCCAGCAGCCATACGGTGACTGGCTTCGTGAACACCAGGTTCCTTTCAACGAGGTTGTTGATCCAGCGCCTGTCATTACGGAAGATCCGGCGCATGACCCGCTGACACGTTCGCAGCTTCAGGTCGCGAATGGCCTGAACAAGGAAGAGCTTGATATGATGATCGCTCCCATGGCGATTTCAGGAAACGAGGCGATTTACTCCATGGGTGACGATGCCTCTCTGTCTGTCCTCTCGCGTCTCCCGAAGAATCTCTTCACTTATTTCAAGCAGCTCTTTGCACAGGTCACGAACCCGCCAATCGATCCGATTCGGGAGTATCTCGTGATGTCGCTGGAAGCGGATCTCGGGCGCGAGAGAAATCTACTCATTGAAGATCCAGAGCACGCGAGCGTTGTCCATTTAGATACGCCGTTCCTCTACACTCATCAGGTGGAGGCGCTGGAAGCACTGGACGATCTTCAAACGACGAGGATCGATACTACCTGGCCACTCATTAGCGGTGCTGAAGGACTCAGCGATGCAGTGGAAGCGCTTTGCGAAAAGGCAGAAAAAGCCGTCGATGAAGGAGTCGAGACGATCATTCTTTCGGATCGCAAGATTAACCATGACCGGGTCGGAATTCCGTCTCTACTTGCAGTGGGTGCAGTGCATCGCCATCTTGGCGATGCGAAAAAGCGGATGAGGACGAGTATCATCATTGATACTGCCGAGGCCCGCGACACCCACCAGATGGCGTGTCTTATCGGATTTGGCGCCACTGCGATTTGCCCGTGGCTCGCGCATGAAACGGTTCGCGAATTGGTCGAGAAAAATGCGAAGAAGAAATTCGACGAAGTCTCGCTCGATAAGGCCCTAATAAATTACCACAAGGCACTGGAAAAGGGCGTTCTCAAGATTCTTTCGAAGATGGGAATCTCGGTTCTGAACAGTTATCAGGGCGCACAGATTTTCGAGGCGGTCGGAATCTCGGAAGGTGTCATCGATCGTTGTTTCCCCGGTACGCCTTCGCAGATTGCCGGTGTCGGTTTTTACGAAATTGGAGCCGAGAGCATTGCTCGCCACACCGCTGCTTTCAGCGAGGCAGTTCCTAACGACAAAGGCGAGCTTGTTCTTGGCGATCCTGGCCACTTCCGTTTCCGTCGCGATGGCGAGATCCACGCGATCAGCGGTGGAGTCATAAAAAATTTCCACACCTTCGTCAGGAGCGGAGATGCGGATGATTACGACGGTTATCTTGAGCAACTCAAGCTGAACCAGCCGCATGCGCTGCACGATCTTTTTGAAGTCGTTCCCAATGATCAGGGGCCTATCCCGATTGACGAAGTGGAGCCGATCGAGAATGTGAGAAGGCGTTTTACGACTGCCGCGATGTCTCTCGGGGCGATCAGTCCGGAGGCACACGAAACTCTCGCAATCGCGATGAACCGTATTGGGGGAAAGTCCGACAGCGGAGAGGGAGGTGAAGACCCTCGCCGTTTCAAGCCATATCCCAATGGCGACTGGGGCAACTCCAAGATCAAGCAGGTCGCCTCGGGTCGTTTCGGTGTCAGTGCAGAGTATCTGATGTCTGCTCAGGAGATTGAGATCAAGATGGCGCAGGGAGCCAAGCCTGGTGAGGGTGGTCAGCTTCCCGGTCACAAGGTCAACGGCCTCATTGCCAAGCTGCGAAATACGCAGCCTGGTGTGACATTGATTTCTCCGCCACCGCACCACGACATTTACTCAATTGAGGATCTCGCCCAACTCATTCACGACCTCAAGGAACTCAATCCCGAGGCCAAGGTTACGGTGAAACTGGTCGCCGAGACAGGAGTGGGAACGATCGCGGCCGGTGTCGCGAAAGCGAACGCCGACATCATTCTCGTTTCCGGACACGATGGCGGAACGGGAGCTTCACCGCTCAGTTCGATCAAGCACGCAGGGCTTCCGTGGGAAATCGGTATTGCCGAAACCCAGCAGGTTCTCATGATGAACGGTCTTCGTGACCGCGTTACCCTTCGGACCGATGGCGGTCTGCGGACGGGACTTGATATCATCCACGCCGCTATCCTCGGGGCCGAGGAATTCAACTTCGGAACGATCGCTCTCATTGCGATGGGATGCGTTTATGTGCGTCGCTGTCACCTCAATAACTGTCCGGTCGGAGTCGCGACGCAGGATCCCAAATACCGTGCGAAGTTCAAAGGCGAGGTCGATCACGTCGTTAATTTCTTCAACGCCGTTTCCGAGGAAACGCGTCAGCACATGGCCGCACTCGGAGTTCGCAAGCTCGACGACCTCATCGGTCGCACGCAGTATCTCCGTCAGCGTAAGCTGCCGGACCACCCGAAGGCGAACCTGGTCGATCTTAGCCGAATTCTGGCCGATGTCGCTGCCGAGGCTGGAGAAGATCTTCCTCGCATCTGTCTGCGCGACCGCAACGATGGCATTCACGAAGCGCCACTTGATGATCAGATCATTGCTGATCTTGGCGATAAGGTCGAGAAAGGCGTGGCTGCGAGTCACTCCTACGAGGTGAAAAACACTCATCGAAATATAGGAACGAAACTCAGCGGTCAGGTTGCGAAACACCACGGTGATCGTGGATTGGCTGAGGGAACTTTCGACATTCAACTTTCCGGCAGTGCCGGTCAGTCATTCGCGACCTTCCTCTGTGGAGGAATTCGCCTGACCCTGACTGGAGAAGCCAACGACTATGTTGGGAAAGGAATGGCAGGCGGAGAAATTCGCATTCTTCCTCCGGAGAATCGGAGCTTTGTTGCCTCGGAAAACTCCATTCTTGGAAACACTGTCATGTATGGTGCTTCCGGTGGCCGACTCTTTGCCAACGGTCGAGGCGGTGAGCGCTTCTGTGTTCGAAATTCCGGCGGAACAGCAGTTGTCGAAGGAATTGGTGATCACGGTTGTGAATACATGACCAACGGAACGGTTGTCGTTCTCGGAGAAACCGGAAAGAACTTTGGTGCTGGAATGAGCGGAGGCGAGGCTTTCATCTATGATGATTCCGAGCGCTTCGAAAAGCTCTTCAATCCCGAGATGGTTGAGATCGTGCGACTCGATGAAGGAGACGAGGAGGTGGCAAACTTGGAGTCACTAGTCGAAGCTCATCGCGATGCCACCGGCAGCGAGAAAGCCGCTGAGCTTCTCGAAAACTGGTCTGCTTCACTCGCAAAGTTCTGGATGGTACGTCCCAAGAGTGACGTGGCAGATGCACCGGTCGAAAAGAAAGCTGATACGCCAGCCAAGGCGTAAATGACAAACATAGCCGCGCTCGGAAGAGCGTTCCTACATTAACGGGAAATGTAGGGCGAGGCGTTCCTGCCGGGCCGTTGCGCGATCTCTTTCGAGAAAGTTCGGTCCAAGATATAATCGCGTTTTCATTCAGATCCTCTGCATGAGCCGTCTCAAGACGACTTCTGCATCCATCCGAGTTCGATGAAAAACGCATCGAGCTGCGGGAGGATTCGATCATAGGCGGACTCTTCGCTGACCTTGGATTTTCTTCCAAAATTGAAAAATCCGTGTGGTTCGCCCTCGTAGCCATGCAGGGTCGAATCGGCTCCCGCCTCAGTCATTTTCTTGTGAAAAGTCTCTGCCGTTACGTAGGGAACCGTCGTGTCGGCTTTGCCGTGAAAAATCACGCAAGGCGGCTCTTCTTTTCCGACGTGATGAGCAGGGGATAAAGCTTCTGGTTCCATGCCCATTCGTTCTTTCAGTTCCGCATGGCGATCTTCTTTCCATGGGTTTTTGCCATTGAGCGGAGCGAGAACGCAGGCCGGGTTGAATAGAGCAAGAGCGTTCGGCCTCGAAGCTTTGTCCGCCTCGATCACTCCAAGGCAGGCCGCGATGTGACCGCCGGCGCTTCCTCCGCCCGCAGCAAGTCGTTTTGGATCAACGCCGAGTTCCGTTGCATTTTTCCGGATGTAGCGCATCGCGTCGCGAGCATCCTCGACGCAGTCTTTCGCCTTGGTTTCGTGCCGGGAGGAAACCCGGTAATCCGCCACAAAGGCAACTATGCCTTTCTCGGCGAGGTGTTTCGAGTGCGGCACAAATTGATTTGGGCTACCTGCTCTCCAACCTCCGCCGAAAAAGAAAACGATCGCCGGGCGTTGCTCGCCTTCTTTCAGGTCCGCAGGTGCAAATCGCCAGAGTTTGAGCTTGGTATCACTTGCCTCTTTGTAGACGTGCTCGGTGGTACCTTCGATTTCGGGCGGGTAGTTGGGCTTCTTCTGCGCTGACACAGAGGTGGCAAGAAAAACGCAAATGATCAGAGTGGACAAAAATTTCATGTCCCAAAAATGCTTCCATGCCTGCCATTTGACAATCCCGCAGACAGGCTGCTTTTCGTCTTTTTCTCTACCGCGTCCGTCCTACAATCCATTAGTGGATTGGTCTAAAAAACGCATTCTTGTCACCGGAGGAACTCATGGGATCGGGCGGGCGATTGCACTCGGGCTACTCGATGCTGGTGTGATGAAACTTGTTATTGCTGCGGAAGAAGAGATGCCTTCCGGGTGGTCGGAATTTTCTGCTGAAGGTGCTCACTACATCCGAGCGGACCTGGAATCAGAGGCGGAGCCGACGAACCTCGTTCACGCTGCCGCAGATCGGCTCGGCGGGCTCGACGGAATCGTTCATTGTGCCGGTGTCTACCTGGAGAGTAATCCCGGGGAACGCAGTCCGGCCGCGATTTGGAATACGACCATGAATATCAAGGCGCGGGCCGGCTATCTCCTCGCGCATGCATTTTCAGAAATCGCACCACAAGGTGGAAGCTTCGTCGCGATCACTTCTATCAATGCAGAGCAGTCAGAGCCAGACCATCTTGCCTACGATCCAGCTTGTGCAGCGCTGGGTGGGGTCATTCGTGCGTTTGCCGTGCAGAATGCGCCGAACATTCGATTCAACGCCCTCGCACCAGGATTGATTCATACACGGCTCACCGACGAGGTTGCCCAATCTGAAGAGGCGACGGCTCACGTTGCGCGAAATATTCCCATGCGCGAAATGGGAAAACCGGAAGATTGTGTGGGAACGGCACTGTTTCTTCTCGGTGAGGATTCCGCCTATATTACTGGTGAAACCATTTTCGTGGATGGCGGCATTCGCGCAAACCAGATGTCGCGTCAGGATGCCGAAATGTCTTGAGAGGGCTGGAGAGAAAGGTGCTGCTTCACTTGTCCTTTCCGATCGCGGTTTTCCTACAGTGATCGAATTCGTATCTTTCGCGGACTGTATTGCACCTTGTTCATGCGAATGAGGTAAAGGGTCTCCAAAGCATTGTCGCGATATTCGCTGAGATCCTGCCACTTTTTTGCCGTTTCGATTTTCTCGAGCTGTCGCTGAATCCGCGCTTTCAGCGTGTCGCTGTAGGGAATGAGAGAGCGGAATCTTCCAATGGCCTTCATCAACTGAATGGGTCCAGCGAGGAAAATTTGCGAGAGCATGTAAGACGGTCCGGTTACGCGGTTGGCATAAATCCGCGTCATCGCTGCACCGCCAGACGGAATTTCCATATCGGGAAATAGATCGGATCCGATGTAGCGGCTGTGCTCGAGTCCTCGGAGATATCGGAAAATTTCAATTACGAAAATGAGGATCACCGCAGCAGCGCACAGCTAGAGAACGCCCAGGATTACCTGTTTTCGATTGAACAATTTGATTATTGCCAGTCTGCGCTTACGAAGTCTCCTCCACCTCGACTCGGAATCGGATCAGCAATACGAAAAAACCAACCATTGAGATGACACCGAGCGAGTACCAAAACGGCTGGAACTCAGCGAGGACGAACGTTTTCCCATCCGCGAAAAAGTGTGCCAGGATGCCATTGAGAGCGACTGCGAGAAGTGGCCCGATGCCATACCAGATGAAATTGAAAACGGATTGTGCGGTGTTGGCCACATCCTCCGAAGCGACCTTGTTGATGTAGATGAAACAGGTGCTGGTAAAAAAGGCGTAGCAGATGCCATGGATTCCGAGTCCGACGAGAATCAATCCCATCGGAATTCCAATCGTTCCGAAAAGGAAAAACCGCAGTGCGTAGGCACCAATTCCCATGAGGAGAACGGGCTTGAACCCGAGAGTCGGAAGAAGCCGACTGAGAACCACATACATCACGATCTCGCAAATCTGCCCGATGGCCATGGCCGGTAGAAGGTAGGCACTATCGAGCCCGGCCTCGACGAGATACTTGGCGCACTGCATGAAATAGATGGTGTTCATCGGGCTGATGATCAGCGTCACGAACAGCATCACAGCGACAGACGGGATTTTGAGCAGGGCAAACGCGTCGGCCACTGCAGGTCGCTGCGACGCCGACGGCACTGCCGGAGTGTTTGGGAGACAAAAGAAGGCCCAGATGCCATACCCGAAGGCCATAATCCCTGACCAGAGAACGGACTTTTTCATTTCACCCATCATCATGGGGACGTCATCCCCCTGAAAGAACGGGGGAAGCCAACTCGGAGTGACGTTGGTTTTGAGGACGAGCAGAGAAAAGCTCCACCCCATAATGACCCAGCCGACTGCAGTCCATAAGCGCACATTGGGAAACTGCCGACTGGGGTTCTCAAGATGCTTCATCGCGAGCGCATTGCAGATCGCTGCCGCTGGCATGAACATGAGTGTGAAAGAAACGGAAAGAAGCAACCAGGCAAGGAAGGTATTCTGGGGATAGACAGCAATCTTGAGCAATCCTCCGATCATCATCAGCACGCCGAGGACACGCTGAGCAGCAAAGCGTCGGTCTGCGAATTGCACGATGAAAGGAGAGCAGAGAGCTCCGGCTGAGGCAGCGATGCCGACAATCGCTCCCATCTGCGTTTCGGTGAATCCGAGCCCGCCTTCGTCAGGAAAAGCAGTGAGAAATTTTCCTGCGATTGGAAGCCACAGTCCGTAAATACCGAACTGGAGAAACATCATCGCGCAAAGGCGGGGGAATACGGGCATGAGAATAGGTGGGTTTGTTAGATTCACTTTTTCAGTCATCGTGTCGCAACATCGATCACCGGGTCATTTTGGTATTCTCCAACTTCGTGTTATCCATTGAACCCTGTTTGATCGCGAAAAACGATGGTAAAGAGCTAGAAGTTTTCGAGGTCGACGGTAACCCCGCCTTCATCGATTGATTTCATAGCGGCGAGGATCATACGGGTCGCTTCGAGCCCGTAGGCACCATCGACAGTTGATTGTTCACCGCGACCGAAGGCTACGATTTTCTGGACGAGTTTTCGATCCGCTCCGAAGTGGGAGGTCTCGAAGTCCTCGGACTTACATTCGATGACCTCATGGCTTTTTTCTCCATAGTCGGTGACGATGTCGATTTCACCGCGAAGTCGCGTCAGGATGATTCGCCCCCTTGTTCCAACAAGTTCGAGAGTTTCCTCATCATCCGCTTGCGGGCCATAGACGTTGTAAAAGATATTTGCGACGACTCCGTTGTTGTATTGATAGTGTATCGAAGCGTGATCGAAGATGTCGGCACCAGATTTGTAAACGCAGTTGTCTTTTCGCTTCAGCGGATCAGTCTCTGTTTCGTAGCTGCGGTCGACAGCGCCTTTCATTTGGTCCTGCGTGTCCGGCATCGCTTCGCTGGCGCGGTAGGGGCAGTCGCGATCGCAGACGGAACAAAACTCGGGTGCATCTTCTTCCTCGATAAAGACGTTCCTCCCGCCAAAGGCGTTGACCTGCGTCGCCTTGGCGTCGCCAACGAACCAATTGAAGACATCGGTGTAGTGGGAGCCCTTGTCATTCAAAGCTCCGCCGCTGACGGCTCGGGTGCGATGCCAGGTCTGGAAGTAGAAAGAGTAGGGGAGGACGGCTCGGATCAGCATCATCTTGAGATCCCCGATTTTCCCGGATGAAACAATCTCATGCAGCTTGAGCCACGGCGTTTCATACCGTCTCGTGAAGCCCATGATCATTGGGTTTCCTGCATCAACTTCCGCATTTCGAATCGCAATCGAATCCTCAAGTGTGTGCGCAATAGGCTTGTCGAGGTAGACCTTTTTTCCTGATCGCAGCGCCGGGATCGTCGCTTCTGCGTGGGCGGCGGTCGGTGATGTGATAATAATGAGGTCGACCTCGGGGTCATCGATCAATTCCTGTGCTGTGGCATGAAATCGAATCGAGAAAGGAAGGTTTCTCGATGCTACGGCAAGTTCGTTCAGTTCATCGCGCGCAATCTTCATCCGGCTCTCGGTCCGGTTGCAGAAGGCGGTGATAGTTATGTCGAGTTCTTTGCTCTGCTCGGCAATTTGCCGGCCGATGCAGGTGATCCCGCGACTCCCTGTTCCAACAATTCCAACTCGTAACGTGCTCATTTTCTTACAAAAATTGGTGAGGCCCAGGCCCATTGATCGTTCTGCTGGCGGACGCGAACGTAGTAAAATCCTTCGTCCATCGGCTCGTCGTCCTCGAACGAAACGCTCCAGTTCAACTCGTGCGGCAGTGGGGCTCGGTGAAATCGCCAAGAAGGGGCGTCGGTATGATCAAGAAATCCACTGTGCGCCCCGGTGATCAAATCTTCCAGATAATGTTCGGCGCGAACTCCGTTCATCACCGCGAAGACTTTTGCGCTGCGTGGCATTTCCACTTCGATGCACATTCCCTGAGTCGTGGGTGTCGAGTTGGTGGGGTTGCCGCTGGATGTTGTCTGGAAAGAAACGGATTGATCCGTTTTCCCAAGGACGCGTGATGTGTAGAAATTCTCACCTTCTGCAGCGTCCCGCTCAGCGGGGGAAACGACTTCGAGGCCGCGGAATCTCGGTTCAATGGAGTGAATCGTTCCCTCTTCGATTCCAAATTCGACCTCCCAGTCAGCGGTTTGGTGCTTCGCTCCCCATCCCAGTTCGAGATAAAGCTTGGTCCGAATCGTGTCGGATTCGGATTCGGATTCATCGGGAGAAATGTCAGTTGGCGAAACGCGCTTCCAGAGTTTGCCGTCTCGGATCAAATCGAGCGAATCAATGGCACCTCCGGCCCGGACATGGATATCGAGTGTGCGACTTTCGGTGGGTGGGATCACGGACCCGATCGGGGCTCCGTTTACCGCAAGTTCCACTTCGATACGATCTCCTGTCAAAGCGACCAGGCGACGTGCGTAGAGGGCTTCCCAGATGTCTTCTCGAGTGCAGCTCTCCGCCCAGAGCAGGGTTCTCCCGTGTCCGTAACTGCCGGGATGTCCGCTGTGGTGGTCAGTTCCTCCGGAAAAACCAAAGATGTGCCCGCTTTCCAAGCCGCATGCGATTGTGCTTTCCCAGTTCGATGGCCCCATCGAATGTAAAAAGGGGCGGGTGTTCTCGTTTGTTTCAGAACATCCATGCATGGAGAGCATTTCGACGAAGGGAGCGAATCGAGGATCGAAAGTATCCCAGTCAATACCGCGAGTTCCTTTGCGATATCCGACGTGGTGGGGTTGCGCGAGGCTGTCCTTCCCCTCGTCACGAAGCTGCTGCAATTGGTCGTGCAGGTCCGGAATGTCTTTCGGGTAGAGAATCTCTCCCGCGAGATCCTTGTAGAGCATATTGCGATCACCCGATTCACAGGAGTGAACTTCGAACCCGGGGAAAATTACGAACTCACCTTCGCGATCCCGTTTCCGAAGGGTTTCCATCATCTGATTCCAGACATCCCGGAGACGGGCGAAGCCTTCTTCGTGAAAATCAATGATGTACTGGATTCGCTCGTTCGGATCCGGCATGTCGGGCCAGTGGGCATGTCCCGTGATTGAGACAAAGTCGAGCTGCTCCTCTGCATTGGAAATCGCGTCCTCGAGCGAACCATGTCCATAGGAAATTCCACAATGGTTGTGCATGTCGCCGTAGAGTGGCCGGAGGTCTTGGAAAGGATCGTCTGCCATGTGTGTCGGCAAACGGAATACCATCGCTGCCTACGTTGTTCAATCTTATTATGCAATTATTTTACAATTTGATTCTGTACACTGTTAATGTCATGCTCTCGGGGAGAAGATGAAAAGCCCGACGATGACAGATGTGGCCGAGCGTGCCGGAGTGTCCCACGCTACCGTGTCGCGAATCGTGAATGGACGCCCTGGGGTCAGCGCGACGGCAGAGGCCAAGGTGCGAGCAGCTATGGCCGAGTTGCAGTATCTGGCACCTCCATCCAGCCAGCGCCCGGGGAGAAATGCCAGGACGAAACGCCTGCGACGCTACGTTGCTTTTCTGACCTTTGACAGGTCGTTCGCTGAGCACAGTTCTTTTGTTGCTTCGGTCTATGAAGGGGCGCGTCGAGCCGCGATGGAAAAGGACTTTGTTGTATCGTTGCTTTCCCTAGACGGCTACGACTCCGTTCCGGATTGGATTCACCCTCGCAATCTCGATGGCTTGCTTCTCCACGGTTTGCGTTCCCGAGGTCACCTCACCCGCACGGCGGAGGAAATTCCTTCGCTGTGGCTGACGACACATGGTGACGGGAGTGAAGATTCCGTCCTGCCGGGCAACGAGCAGGTGGGAGCAATCGCGGCCCGGTATCTTTCAGAAAAAAGGCATCAGCGCGTCGCCGCAGTTGGGATCGAGCCAGATAATCCGTCTTACCGGGTGCGTATGGAGTCCTTTGTGTCCACTGCGCGCGGTCTTGGGATGAAGGTACGGTCGGTCGCACCGACGAAGAGGGAATTGGAACGGGCAGCCGGTCCTGAGAAAATGGAGGCAGCGATCGGAAAGATCCTGTCTCTCCCACGAAAAGAACGTCCGACAGCCTTGTTTCTCCCTTCCGACTACATGACGGCGCAGGCGCATTTTGCCTGCCGGAAGCTGGGAGCAACGCCGGAGAAAGATTTTGCGTTCGTTTCCTGCGACAACGAGGCGGCCTACCTGGAAGGGCTTTTTCCGAGGCCTGTCACCATTGATCTCGGAACGGAGGTGCGTGGGCGGCTCGCGTTTCAGATGCTGCTATCGCGGATCGAAGACCCCACGCGGGATCGGCGGGCGACCTTGTTGCTCGATCCGGTTTTGGTGGAGCGATGAAGAAAAGTTGCCAACTCATGGAAGAATTTCGCTGCGGTGCATAGTCAATTTCCTGTAGGCTTCCCCGATGCGAATTTTTACCATTCTCTTCCTGCTCTGTCAGCCACTCTTCGCCGAAGAACCTCTTGCGAAGATTCTGTTTGGCTCGTGTATCAAGCAGGAGAAGCCCATCCCGATTCTTGAAACAGTCCTCTCGCACGATCCAGAAGTGTTTCTTTTCCTGGGCGACAATGTCTACGCAGATACGGACGACATGACCGAGATGCGTGAGAAATATGCAAAGCTTGGTGGTGTTCCCAAATTCCAGAAGCTGCGTGAAGTCAGCGAGGTGATGGCGGTATGGGACGATCATGATTACGGAAGAAACGATGCCGGCGCCGAATACCCAAAGCGTGCCGAAGCGCAGGAGGTCTTTCTGGAGTTCTGGAGAGAAGGGGGTGATCCGAGTGATGTTCATGAGGGCGTCTACGACTCGCGCATTCTTGGACCCGTCGGAAAACGGGTTCAGATCATTCTTCTCGACGCGCGATATTTTCGAGGGCCATTAAAAACCGGTGAGCGTCGGGTTGGTGGGAAATACTACCCAACAGAAGACACTTCCATACCCATGCTCGGTGAGGAACAGTGGCAATGGCTGGAGAAGGAGCTGAAGAAGCCAGCCCAGATCAGGCTCATCGGATCAGGAATTCAGATCGTACCGGAACCATCAGGACAGGAGACATGGTCGAATCTGCCACACGAGCGGCAGCGTCTTTTCGACCTGGTCGCAAAGACGAAAGCGGAAGGGGTTATCTTTCTCAGTGGCGACCGCCACTGGTCGGAGTTTTCCAAAGTAACGGAGAATACGCCCTATCCACTCTACGATTTTACTTCGAGCAGCCTGAATCAGATTCATCCACGCGGTACGCCGACCGATAATCGCTTTCGCGTTTCGGAAAGCACCTATCACAAAGAGAATTTTGGGGAGATCGAGATCGATTGGAGTGGAGAGGAAACTTCACTCACTGTTTCGATCCGTGATTTGGAGGGTAGGGTGAAATTTGCAGAGCGCGTTCCGCTGGCTGAGCTGAAAGTTTCGAGCGAAGAGTAACCCGTTTTCGGCTGACTATGCAATCCAATCCGTAATGACCTTACCGCCGACATCGGTAAGTCGAAAATCACGCCCCTGGAAGCGATAGGTGAGCTTGAGATGATCAAGCCCGAATTGATGTAGCATCGTCGCATGGAGGTCGTTCGCATGCACGGGATTCTCGGCGATATTCCATCCGATTTCATCAGACTGCCCGTAGGTCAGTCCGCCCTTTAGTCCGCCTCCAGACATCAACATGGAGTAGGCAAAGGGGTGGTGGTCGCGACCGGTTACTCCGCCGCGTCCGCGTCGGTTTTCGCCGAGTGGGGTGCGTCCGAATTCGGAACCCCAGACGACCATTGTGGAGTCAAGCATGCCCCGCTGTTTGAGATCTTTGATCAATCCGGCGATTGGCTGATCGACTGCCGTTGCGTTGCACTGCAGCTCTTTGTCGAGGTTGGAATGCTGATCCCAGCTTGCGTGAACAATGTTGATGAATCGAACACCGCGCTCGACCATGCGACGGGCGAGGAGGCAGTTGCGGGCAAAGGTGTCGTAGGTTTGTAGGCCTGGGAGAGAGCCGCGGAAACTTCCTTCCGGCTCCTTTCTGCCGACGCCGTATAGATCCAGAATATGTTGGGGCTCGTCTGACAGGTCTACCAATTCCGGTGCAGCAGTCTGCATGCGGTTGGCGAGTTCGTAGTTGGCAATGCGACTTGCGATTTCCGGATCGTGAATCTCCTGATACTTGCGATCATTGAGATCCTTCAGTGCGTCGAGGCCGGCCCGCTGCAATTCGGGAGAAAGGCCTTTTGGGTTTTCCAAATTCAAAATCGGCTCCCCCTGGTTGCGGAACGAAACACCGGAGTATTTCGAAGGGAGAAAGCCCGATTGCCAGAGAGTGGAACCTCCCGACGATCCGCGACCTGCGGTAAGGACTACATACCCGGGAAGGTTTCGGGAAGGAGAGCCGAGCCCATAGTTGAGCCAGGAACCCATCGTGGGCATTCCGAAACGGGAAACACCGCACTGCATCACCAATTGCCCAGGGTGGTGGTTGAATTCTTCGCTGTGCATCGAGCGAATCTGGATCAGGTCATCAGCAACCGTCCCGATGTGAGGGAGTAGGTCGGAAAACTCCATTCCGCTTTCTCCGTGTTTTTTCCATGTCCGCGGGGAACCCATCACCGTAGCTGAATCCGGTTGGATGAAGGCGAACCGCGCGTTGTCGGTGAGTTCCTTTGGCAGCTTCTGGCCGTCCAGTTCGTTGAGCTTTGGCTTGGGATCAAAGAGATCGAGCTGGGAGGGCGCTCCCGCCATGAAGATAAAGATGCAGGCTTTGGCCTTGGCTTCGTCGTGTGTATGGAGGTTGCGAAACGCTGAGGGATCGTTTGCCGTTTTCGCATTGAGAATTCCATCGTCGTTGAGCATCGATCCGAGTGCAATACCCCCGAGCCCGGAGGCAGAGGTGGTCAGGAATTCTCGTCGGCTGGACTGGAGGCGGGAATGATTCATGGGATACGAATGTCTGGCTTTATCCGCGAGTGATGAACTCGTCGAGGTTAAGGATCACCCGAACGGTTGCTGCCCAGCTCGCGGCTTCTTCTGGTGGGGTGCCGTCCGGGATGTGGGCGCCGGCAAAGGATGCTGCATCTTCCGCATTGGTCCGATAGTGGGAGCGTGCCTGTTCGAGGAGACTGGCGAGGCGTTCCCGCTCCTCGTCAGCTGGCACCCGTGAAAGGCAAAGTTGAAACGCACGCTCAAGGCGCGCCGCATCGTCGTTCGCTACTTCGCGCAGCACTCTGCCAGCGAGGGCCTGGGCAGCTTCGGTGAAGGTCTCGTTGTTCAGGGTGATTAATGCTGCGATCGGTGTGTTGGACCGGTTTCGTTTCACATTGGTGACGTTCGAGTCCGGGCAGTCGAAGCTCATCAAGTTGGGGTGAGGTGCGGTGCGTTTGAAATAGGTGTAGAGTCCGCGTCGATATCGGTCTTCTCCTTCACTCAACTTCCACTTGAACGCAGAATTGTAATTCGCATCGGTGACGCCGGGAGGAATGGGAGGAAAGACACTGGGGCCGCCGACTTTCTGCGAGAGAAGTCCTGCTGCAGAAAGGGAAATGTCGCGAACCGTCTCGGCCTGGACACGGAACCGATTCTGTCGCGCAAGGAGGCGATTTTTTGGATCGATGTCAGCAAGATCTAAGCGGTGATGAGACGACCTCTGGTAGGCCTCGCTCGTGACAATGGATCGGATCAGTTTCTTGCGGGACCATCCGTTGCGTATGAACTCCGCAGCGAGCCAGTCGAGTAGCTCGGGATGAGAAGGGCGATCTCCGCGAACACCGAAATCTTCGACGGTGGTGACAAGGCCTTCGCCGAAAAGGTGCGCCCAGATGCGATTCACGAGAACGCGAGGGGGAAGAGGGTTTTCTCCGCTCACGAGCCACTGCGCGAGGTCGAGACGGTCGCCATTTTCTCCACGATGTTTGATGGGAGGGAGTGACTCAAAGGTACCCGCGGTCACCTCGTGTTCCGGCTCCTTGAATTCACCGCGTCGAAAAACGTGCGTCTTTCTCGGATCTTTCGTTCGCTGGGTGAGCACGCGAATATCCATTTCCGGCTTCTTCGGAATTTTCGCTTTGATCTTCGAAA
>Ga0055584_100002245_pt1 | contig 19133 bp, 19 predicted proteins | sample OSDHelmetaG_FD_58716 | JGI IMG/M metagenome (GOLD analysis project Ga0055584, IMG submission 58716) | Pelagic marine sediment microbial communities from the LTER site Helgoland, North Sea, for post-phytoplankton bloom and carbon turnover... | ecosystem: Environmental > Aquatic > Marine >... | reverse complement strand
AGTTATTGATTATTCAATTTGGTCAGGGGAATAGTATCCTGAATATTGCTCTCATATAAGCAATACAGTGGCATTCAAATCACTGTGAATACATTTTTCGCTGTTTGTGGTAAATGTTTCATAGTAAAAAATATTTACAGTTTAAAGTTTGTTTTGTCAAAATGGCCGGGAAAGGAAACCGCAATATACTGAAAGCAGATCTTGTAAGCTTCATTTCGGTCGATGTTGTTTGGTGTCATCAGGAGATCGAGCCATAGACCGTTTGTCAGAGCCGCCAGCCCAGTAGCGAAAGAGGCAGGACTAATGTCAATATAATCTCCTTCCCTTACCAACTCTTCACAAAGACTTACAACGACGTCATTATTTCGTTTGTCACTTTTTGCACATATTTGTAGGTAAGTGGGTCTTGATTTTGCTTCTCCCCAGAAAGCAAACCATACGGCCAGTTTTTTCCGGTCACATACTCTGGCGCTGAAATCAGACTTCACTATGGCTATTAACTTCTCAGCAGCAGAATCGCCAGCCCCGGAAAGAGCCTTATCCCAGTAGGCCTCATATTCATCCGACAAATATAATAAAGTGTCTTCAAAAAGTTTGTCTTTGCTTTGAAAATGCAGATTAATAATACCTGAACTCAGACCAGCATCTTTTGTGACATCAGCCATTGTTAAACCGGCAATGCCACGTTTAGAAATACAATTTATAGTGGACTTTATTAGTTGTTCACGTCTCTGTTCTTTGCCAACTTTTCTACTGCTATTTGTGACTTGTCGATCTGCTTGTGTCATGCGATTTCCCGTTGAAAAGCTTTTAAAAGTCGTTAATACATTACCTTGCTTGTCTAACTCAGTAAGTATTAAGTTCAATTATATGAATGAATGTTCATTCATTATTCTGGACAAATTAGCATAGCAGTGGCATGCTGACAACTCGTAAGTGGCTAGATTTGGAATACAGTTCAGTAAATTCTAATCGGTAATTTCTTAGTACAATCACACCGCTACGGCTCTTAGTGACATACGGTGGACACTATCTTAGAAAAATACCAGCGAGTATTAATTAGAGCATCCGCTGGTAAGTAATGGGGACAAGCAAGTGAAAAAGTATGATGCAATCGTTATAGGTGCCGGTCACAACGGACTGACTAATGCTGCTTACCTTGCCAAGTCTGGATTAAGCGTTCTGGTTGTGGAAAAAAATCCATGGATTGGTGGCGCTTCTGTTAGTCGCTCATTGTATGAAGGTTGGACGTACTCTAACTGTTCTTATGTCTGTAGCCTTTTTCGTCCTGAAATATACCGTGACCTGGATCTGGCACGACATGGATTACAAGTCATTCCTTATGAAGGTGGCGTTACCTTTATGCAAAATGGTGATTACTTTGGCAACTACGCTGATGCTGAACGCCACCATCGGGAAATAGCCAGACATTCAGCACGTGATGCTAATGCCTATCATCGTTATAGAGCTGATGTAAGCAGGCAAACCAGGCTAATACGGCCTTTCTTGATGAGAACTCCTCCCGATCCTACTTCCTTCAAGCCTGCTGATGTGATGGAGTTGATTCACATGATCAAGACCTACTGGGATCTGGGTGAAGAAATTCTCTATGACACAATCCGTTTCTGGACTATGAGTGTTGGAGATTTTCTGGATGAATATTTTGAGTCCAGCATCATAAAAGCGCAACTTGCGGGTTCCGGTATTATTGGTACTGCTCTTGGTGTTTATTCCCCTGGTACAGCCTATGTGCTTCTGCATCATTACATGGGGGATGTGGATGGCAGTATAGGTTCCTGGGGATTTGCCCGAGGTGGTATGGGCTCTATCGCCAAAGCTCTGGCGGGAGCATTCCAGTCCTACGGTGGCGAGATAATGGTCGATGCAGGTGTTGACAAAATCATCGTCACTAATGGCAAAGTGAAAGGTGTTGTGCTCGAAAATGGTGATGAGTATCACGCCGATATTGTTGTGTCCAACCTCGATCCGAAACGGACATTTCTAAATATTATGGACGAAAAGGATCTGCCTGCCGAAGTTGTGAAGAAAGCAAAGAACTTCAAGATCCGCGGCTCGTCTGGAAAACTAAATATTTCACTGGATGGTATGCCTAGCTTCAAAGCCATGTCCAGAGGTCATGAATTACTAAAAGCAGATTTTCATTTTATTGATTCGTTGGAACGGATGGAGCGTGCTTACGACGATTGGAAAAATGGCATTTGGTCGAAAGATCCTTACCTGGATACCCTAATTCCGACACAGGTCGACCCGACTATGGCACCACCGGGAAAACATATGATGACGGTATTTGTCCAGTATTGCCCACCGAAAGTAAATGGTCAGGATTGGACAGATGAACAACGAGACGCTTTCGGTAAGACCGTAATAGATCAGATTTCCGAATACAGTCCGGATTTTAAGGACCTGATCCTTCATGCTGAAATTCGTACTCCGCGGGAACTTGAAGATGAAGTAGGGCTTACCGAAGGTAATATTTTCCAGGGTGAATTAACCATGGATCAATTATTATTCAACAGACCCTTTCCTGGCTATGCGCAATATCGGGGTCCGGTCTTAGGGATGTATATGTCCGGTTCCGGCACGCATCCTGGAGGGGGTGTTATGGGAGCACCGGGCGCAAATTCTGCCCGGGAAATACTGAAAGACCTGAAGCGAAAGAATATAGTTCCGGAGGCATTTAGCGATGAGTAAGCAATATGATGTCATCATAATCGGAGCTGGACATAATGGCCTTGTCTGTGCGAGTTACCTTGCTAAAGCAGGACGTAAAGTATTAATTGTAGAAGCGAATGAAAGGGTTGGTGGTGCGGCTATTACCCGTGAGTTCGCAGATGGTTTCTCTGTTTCAGCCTGTGCGCACCTGCTACATTTATTACATCCTCAAATTGAATCTGATTTGTCTCTGAGTAGTCATGGTCTGAAGCTGTTAGCGACAGGTTTGAGTACTATCGCTTTAACAAAAGACGATGATCATCTCGTGCTGGAGAGAGACTCTGTCAGTGGTGCTGGAATATCAGAAAATGATCAGCGTGCTTATCGAGATTTCCAGAATAAGTTACGACGTTACGCGAAAATATTGCAAAAGACTTTTATGACGCGACCTCCTCGTTTGGTACACAAAAACCGAAAGGATCTGATGACGCTCGTAGGTCTCGGTCTTAGTGTGCGAATGTTAGGACGTGAAGATATGCGTGAATTACTGCGTATAGGTGCAATTAATATTTATGACGTTCTACAGGAAGATTTTCGAAGCGAACTATTAAAAGGCGCTCTTGGCTTTGATGCTGTACTGGGGAGCAATATGGGACCACGTTCTCCAAACTCAGTGTTGTCTTATCTTTATCGACTAACAGGTCAGTTGGATAAAAACGATTCAGCGGTATCTGTTCCTGCAGGTGGAATGGGAGGGCTTACAGAAGCACTACGTAAAGCAGCGGAAGCAGCTGGCGTTACTATTCAATGTCAGGCTCCGGTTCGACGGATATTACTTGATGTGAATAAGGTGACTGGGATTGAAACTGTAGGTGGTGAGCAGTTTAATAGTGAGCTCATCGTGTCTAATGTAGATCCAAAAACGACTTTTCTAAAACTTGTTGGAGCAAGAAATATTGAAACTGGTTTTGCCAGACGTATCGATAACATACGCATGCAAGGTAAGGCAGCTAAGCTGCACCTGGCCTTGCAAGGTTTACCGGAATTCAATGGTCTAGTAGAAACTCAACTTGGTAATCGTTTGCTCATAGCGCCTTCACTGAACTATATAGAGCGCGCTTTTGATCATTCAAAGTATGGGGAGTATTCAAAAGAGCCGGCTATGGAAATCAGCATACCCTCTATCCATGACGACAGCCTTTCCCCAAAGGGGAGACATGTTCTATCTGCGATAGTCCAGTACGCGCCCTATGAACTTCGTGCTGATTGGGATAATGAACGTAATATTTTCAAGAATCTGCTTATTGATAAACTTGCTGAATACGCGCCTGGAATAAAAGAGCAAATAATTGCGTCTGAATTATTGGTGCCGGCGGATATAGAAAAAGAATTTCATATTCATGGTGGTCATTGGCATCACGGTGAATATACCCTGGACCAATTTATGATGTTGCGTCCGGTACCCGGTGCAGCACAATATTCCACACCGGTGGATGGATTGTATTTATGTGGTGCAGGTTCACATCCTGGTGGTGGGGTAATGGGTCTTGCCGGTCGTAATGCCGCTACTGAAATACTAAATGGGGAGGCCAAACCATGAACGTAAGAGAAGCTGACAAACGTGTTCTTACCACTCCTTTTCACTCACGCACCTCTGCACTATGTCAGACTAACCTGTGGTCGCCCTGGAAGGCTTATACAACAGTAGATTGTTATTCGGTTCTTGAGGAAGAATATTTTTCTATTCGAAATGCGACATCTGTGATTGATCTAACGCCGATGACGAAGTATCGAATAAGTGGCAAGGATGGCCTGGCCTTTTTGGACAAATTAATGACGCGAAAGATGAGTAAACTGACTCCGGGAAGGATTATGTACGGTGTCTGGTGTAATGATTTTGGGCATGTGCTTGATGATGGAACCATTTTTCACCTCGAAGAAAACGTATGGCGCCTATGTTCACAAGAACGCCATCTTGACTGGATGTTGTCAACAGCGATGGGTTTTGATGTGGAGATAGAAGATGAAACCGATGATATCGTTGGGCTCGCGGTGCAGGGGCCGACTTCATGCCAGACTTTAAAGGCAATGAATCTCGATGAGGTAGAAAATCTGAAACCTTTTCAGATGAAGTCATTTCCCTTTGCAGATACTGAATTACTGGTGTCGCGAACAGGATTTACAGGTGACCTGGGTTATGAATTGTGGATCACTGCCGAGTATGCAGAAAGATTGTGGGACGTCCTGTTCGAAGCCGGTAGCCCTTATGGGATTTTACCTGTTGGTTCTAATGCTCTGGAGATTGCTCGAATCGAAGCCGGTTTTATCCAGGCGGGAGTTGATTTTGTTCCAGCTCTGGATGTAGTGCATGTTGGCAGGGGGCGTTCACCTTATGAATTGGGCATGGGTTGGCTCGTGCATTTTGATAAGCCTGTGTTTAATGGCAGAAAAGCATTACTAAAAGAAAAAGAGCAAGGCTCCAGGTATCGTTTTGTACGTCTGGATGTTGAGGGTAATAAGCCGGCAAATGAATCCTATATTTACAATGCAAAAAAGGACATTGTTGGGCATGTTACTTCAGCTACCTGGTCACCTAGCGCCAAGAAAAATATTGCTCTAGCTTCGTTAGATATGCCCTGGGGTCGCGCTGGTGATGAGTTGTATGCAGAGATCTATCACAAGCGAGAGCTACAATGGAACCGAACTATGGCTCGATGCCATGTTGTAGACGGCGCGTTCTTTGATCCAGACAGGCGTCGATTAACCCCAGCACTGGATTACTAAAATAATTAGTATCATAAGCGTTGAAAGATTATGACCATAAAAGATCAGGCTAGTGATAAAGAGCTTCATGCGTTTCTGAAGAAGTACCCCGATATAAAAACGATTGAAACCTTGCTGCCAGATGTCAATGGAATGTTAAGGGGCAAACGCATCAGTAGCTCCGAGTTTGAAACATTGTATAGGAGTGGTCTCAAAGGATGCGCTTCAACACCGTTCGTTGATAGTCGAGGGGAGCTAGCGCTTGATATTGGTATTGGTACGAGAGATGGTGATCCGGATGTGATGAGTTACCCCGTCAAGAATACACTCGTACCAGTCCCTTGGTTAGACTCACCTATTGCTCAGGTATTTACCTCACTTGCCAGTTTTGATGGTACGCCCTATTTTTCAGACCCCCGTGATGTACTACGACGTACTTACGATAAGATTACTGATTGCGGATTTAAAGCTGTTGTAGCAACTGAATTTGAATTCTATTTACTGGAAGCGGGTAGTGGAGCTGTACCAGAGCCAAAACTCGGAAGTATTCCGGGAACGGATTTAAAACAGGGAGGCTTACAGTTCTCAAGCATGGAGGATTTATGGGAGAACGATAAGCTGTTGATGGAAATACATCAAAATTGTGTGTTACAAAATATTCCGGTAACAACCGCACTTTCAGAATTTTCACCAGGACAGTTTGAGATAAACCTGCATCATGTTGATGATCCTCTGACCGCATGTGACCAGGGAGCGATGCTTAAAAGAATTATTAAGGGTACTTCGTTTAAGCACGGGCTGGGCGCATCGTTTATGGCCAAGCCTTTCATGGATTATGCGGGAAGTGGCTTACACATTCACATCAGTTTGTATGATGAGGATGGCAATAATATATTTTCTGAAGCAGGGTCAAACTCTGTTCCTGCAATCTCCAGTATGATGAAATATGCAATAGGTGGCTTACAACGAACAATGGCGGATGCCATGGCCATATTTGCACCCAATGCGAATTCTTATCGTCGTCTGCAACCTTTTTCATTTGTACCTTTATCACCTATATGGGGTTACAACCATCGTGGTGTGGCACTGCGAATTCCTGTTTGCGATGCGAATAATATGCGCATAGAGCACCGCGTATCAGGTGCTGATGCTAATCCCTATCTGGTAATGGCAGCGTTACTTGCTGGCATCCATTATGGTATTAGCAACAGGTGTGAACCGGGTTCAATGGTTGAAGAAGGCACGATGGTAGAGGAGCAGGAAATATCTTTGCCGATTCGATGGGAGGCAGCGTTGGATAGATTTAAAAACAGTGAGATCTTGCCAAATTATCTGGGAGAGGATTTTTGTCGTATTTATGAGATGGCAAGACGCAGTGAATGTGATCGGTTTCAGGCACAGATTAGCAATACAGATTATGAGTGGTATTTACGATCTGTATAAAAAATCTTACTATTTAACACATTGAAGCCAGAAAAAAGAATACATTTTCACCAAGTGTTATGGGCATCCTAAATCAAATCGAATTTTAGGGATAAGGTAAATGAGTAAGTTCGATATAGCAGAGTTGGTAGAAAAACAGAAACGAGGGTTCTCTTTACAGCAGGCCTTTTATAAAGATGCAGAGGTTTATCAGCGCGAAATTAACCGGATCTTTATGGTGTCATGGCTGTACGCCGGGCATGTTAGCGAGATTCCTGATATTGGCGACTATAAGCTATACGAGCTGGATAATGAGTCTGTCATTATTATTCGAGAGACAGATGATAGAATTAATGGTTTGTTAAATGTATGTCGTCATCGCGGATCGCGGATTTGCCTCAACTCCAGTGGTAATGAGAACCTGCTCGTTTGTCCCTATCATGGTTGGACATTTGAGAAGAACGGTAAACTACGAGGTGCAAGCTATACCTATTCAGGGTTTGAAAAATCAGAGTACCCTCTGAAGCAAGTCAGTCTAAAAGTATTTCATGGAATGATTTTTATCAATTTTGATAAAGAGCCGATTTCCTTTGACCCCATTGAAAATGATCTGGATGAATGTTTGCTTCCCTATCGCCTGGGCAAGACAAAGGTGGCACATAAAAAAGACTATTTAATCAAAGCAAATTGGAAACTGGCAGTTGAAAATTATTGTGAATGTTATCATTGCGTTCCTTCCCATCCTGAGTATGCAGAAGCCCATGGACGATCTTTTCCAAATGCAGAAATGGAGGATTTACTTGAGCAGGTATATGAAAAAGGAGAAAAAGCAGGACTGCCGAGACATTGTGTAAATTACGATTGGCTGGATTCTGGTGGTGTAGGTATTGATCGGAGCTTTGATCGCTATCCTCTTTTAAAAGGTTTTGTAACTGGAAGTCAAGATGGCAAGGCCGTTGCGCCACTGCTTGGTGATATAAAGAGCTACGATGGTGGAACTACAGATATGCATATTGGACCGCTTACTTTTTATCTGGCCTACTGTGACCATGTCGTTGTTTATCATTTTAAGCCACAAACAATTGATTCTGCTGTCTGTGAAATTACCTGGCTGGTTAACGAGACGGCTGTGGAAGAAAAAGATTATATACTTAATGATTTAATCTGGTTGTGGGATATCACAACTATTGCAGATAAACGAATCATTGAAAATAACCAGAAAGGTGTAAATTCGAGACATTATCAACCAGGTCCATTTACAGAAATGGAACAATTCGAGCAGGGTTTTATCAAGTGGTACCTGCAACTTATGAAATAGCATATTCAAAATCAGGCAGTGAGATGTCAGTAACAACTCAGCATGTACTCTGGAAATTGTAACTTAGCTATTAACCGGAAATGAAAATTGTGTTTTCTCAATCGTGTCATTCGGCCAACGTTGTGTGATTGTTTTTCGTTGGGTGTAAAAACGCACTGAGTCAGGACCATAAGCACTAAGATCACCGAACATTGATCTTTTCCAACCTCCAAAACTGTGAAAAGCAGTGGGTACCGGTAGAGGTACGTTGACGCCTACCATGCCGACTTTGATGTTGTCAGTAAAGTAACGTGCGATTCCGCCATCACGAGTAAAAATGCAGGTACCATTGCCATATTCGTGATCGTCAATTAATTGCATTGCATGTTCCATAGAATCTGTTCGCAAGACACACAAAACCGGTCCAAATATCTCTTCCTGATAAATACGCATATCTGATTTCACATGATCAAACAGGCATCCACCAAGAAAATATCCTTGCTCATGCCCTGCAACCGACAAATCTCTTCCATCTACTACGAGTTTCGCGCCTTCTTCAACACCAAGATCAACATAGCTACGGACTTTATCGTAATGTGGCTGGCTAACCAGAGGACCCATTTCATTACTCGTATCAGTACCCGGGCCTATCTTCAAATTCTTAACTCGATCAGAGAGTTTACTAACGATTTCATCAGCAACTTCGTCACCGATACATACGGCTACTGAAATAGCCATACAACGTTCCCCACAGGAGCCAAACGCAGCTCCCATTAAGGCGCTGACGGCATTGTCCATATCAGCATCTGGCATAACAATAGCGTGGTTTTTTGCTCCACCCAAGGCCTGTACCCGTTTGCCATTCGCTGTACCAGTGGCGTAGATATATTCAGCGATAGGGGTAGAGCCGACGAAACTAACAGCCTTAATATCTTTATTTTCCAACAAGGCATCAACGGCTTCTTTATCTCCATTGACAACATTAAAGACACCATCTGGCAGTCCTGCCTCACTAAATAACTCGGCAATCCGTAAAGCTACACTAGGGTCTTTTTCGGAAGGTTTTAGAATAAAGGTGTTACCGCAGGCGATCGCCATTGGAAACATCCACATTGGTACCATCGCAGGGAAATTAAAAGGGGTGATTCCTGCGACAACTCCCAGGGCCTGGAATTCAGACCAGCTATCTATGGAAGGTCCGACATTCTTGGAGTGTTCGCCTTTTAACAATTCTGGTGCTCCACAGGCATATTCTACAACTTCTACACCTCGAATAAATTCACCTTTGGCATCATCGAGTACTTTTCCATGCTCTTCAGTTATCAGTGCAACGATTTCTTCGATGTTATTTTCAAGCAGTTGTTTGAACTTGAACATAACACGTGCACGTTTTAACGGTGGCGTATCGCGCCATCCGGGGAAAGCCTGAGTCGCAGACTCAACAGCTTGAGCCACGGTTTTCTCGCTTGCAGCCGCAACTTTTTTTATAACACTTCCTGTCGCGGGATTGGTGATCTCCAGCTGTCTGCTTGTATCTTCAACCAGTTTGCCATTGATGTAATGACCTAATACAGAAGATTCGCTTTGTGTATCGATTTTTTGCACGGACGACATGTTTATTTCCTCAATCTATTTTTTTTATGACAGCTCTGAATTTATCGAAAGCCTTTTCAAATAATTCATCAGTAAAAGCAAGAAAAGGAGAAAAAACCAGCATATCCATCGCGTTTCTAACCAACAAACCCTCTTCAAAGCATTTCTTATGTATTTCGAAACCGCGTGAGCCAGGTTCGCCCTCGCGAGCAGAAAACTCAATGGCACCCATTAGTCCGAAATTACGAATGTCTATAACATTGGACTCACCTTTAAAAGAATGAAGTGCATCTTCAAAAATCTTTTCATTCTCTCTTGCCTGCTCGAAAAGACCTTCTTCCTGGTAGACATCCAGAGTGGCAATACCTGCTGCTGCTGCTACCGGATGACCAGAGTAGGTATAACCGTGAAATATTTCTGCAGCAATTTCCGGGCCTTGCATAAATGCTTCATGAATTTCCTTTCGAACCAGTACGGCACCCATTGGAATGACACCATTGGTAAGACCTTTAGCTGTAGTGATGATATCGGGAATAACATCGAAACGTTGACAAGCAAAAGCGGACCCAACTCGACCAAATGCGGTTATGACTTCATCGAATATTAATAAAATACCATGCTTATCGCAGATCTCTCTTAGTTTTCTCAAATAATTAAGTGGTGGAACTAATACGCCGGCAGAGCCAGCTACAGGTTCAACAATTACTGCCGCAATATTGGAAGCATCTTGTAGAGTTACTATGCGCTCGAGTTCATCGGCAAGATGATCTCCCCAGGCAGGTTGTCCACGACTGAAGGCATTGTGCTGCAAATCATGTGTGTGAGAAATGTGATGAGTGTTAGGAAGCAATGAACCACTGAACATTTTTCTGTTAGCAGGTAAGCCACCAACGGATATGCCGCCAAAGTTCACGCCATGATATCCCTTTTCTCTGCCTATTAAACGTGTACGAGAGTTATTGCCTGTTGCCTGATGAAAGCCCAGAGCAATCTTTAATGCAGTTTCGACTGACTCTGAACCGGAGTTGGTAAAGAAGCAATGATCAAAACCCTCTGGCGCCAGTTTTGTTACTTTATCCGCAAGTTCAAAGGCTCCGGGGTGACCTACCTGAAATGTGACAGAGTAATCCAGCTTGGCAACCTGCTTCTGAACCGCTTCAACAATCTTTGGATGACAATGGCCGGCACCACTGGTCCACAGTCCTGCCATCATATCCAGAATTTTATTACCGTCTGTGGATGTGTAATAAAAACCTTCTGCTGACTCAATCATACGCGGCGAATCTTTAAATGCGCGATTAGCAGTAAAAGGCATCCAGTAGGCATCTAGATCAAGAGCAGATTCATTCGCAGGAAATGTTTCATTCAGTGCTTGGGAAGACATAGTATTTTCTCTTCTAATTTAAACTTTGATTTGCAAGGAACAGATTATGTTATTAAACTAAATTTAACAATATTTAAACAGTAATAACTAAGCTATTGATTGTAAAAGATAAATTAAATATTAATTAAGCAATATTTAACGATTTAATTTCTTTGCATTGGTATTTTTAGTCTCAATATAAAAGTATGGAAGACATAGGTACAAGACTCAAGAAAGCGCGTCTAGAGAAAGGTTATTCGCAAAGGCAACTGGCAAAGTCCTCAGGTGTCAGTAACGCAATGATTTGTCTGATTGAAAGAGGCAAGAGCCAACCGTCTCTGGGTCTGTTAAAAAATATACTTGATGTCATTCCGATGTCGGTCTCTGAATTTTTTAGCCTCGAGCTGGAAGATAAACCCGCAAAAGTGTTTTATGAAAAAACTGAGTTAACAGAAATTGGTAATGGATTGATATCTTATTTACAGCTTGGTAGTAATGCTCAAAATATTAATCTTCAACTTATGTATGAGAGTTATCAGCCAGGTGCTGATACGGGTCAGTCTATGTTGAGTCACGAAGCGGAAGAGGGCGGTATTGTCATAGATGGACGTATAGAATTGACAGTCGGAGAAAAAACTCAGGTTTTGGGGCCCGGTGATGCTTATTTGTTTAATAGTCGCACACCTCATCGGTTTAGAAACGTAAGTAAAAAGGCCTGTACTATCGTGTCCGCATGTACGCCACCGAGTTTCTAAAATATTCTCAATAATATAACTCTGTATGAAATCCATTTCTTATGAAAAGCAATTCGAACAATAATACGCGAATACCTGTTGTGGCTGTGCCTGGCTGTCACCAGCTTATTGGGGATCTGGAATACGATTGTACTCAGCACAAATATATCGCTGCCTTATATGAGAGCGCCAATGTACTACCAATACAAATACCACTTATAGAAGATCGTTTTGAGGTTCATGAAATACTTGAGAATATTGATGGCCTCTTGTTAACGGGCAGTCACTCGAATATCCATCCTCGGCGTTACGATAAAGCGGCGCAAGACCCTGACTACAAACTCGACGAAGCGCGGGATAAAACAGTATTACGTTTAATAGAACCTGCAATAGAACTTGGCATCCCTTTGTTTGCCATTTGCCGTGGTTTTCAGGAATTAAATGTCGCCTTTGGTGGCACACTGCACTCAAAATTGCACGAGCAGGGATCTTATCTGGAACATCGTGAAAATAAGAGTCTTCAATTGCAGCAACGTTATGAAGCCGCCCATAGCGTGGAGCTGGTAGAAGGAGGCCAACTAAGCACAATGTTGAAAAGCACTTCTATTGAAGTGAATTCACTTCACGAACAAGGCGTAAAAGAACTTGGTAGTAAACTTATTGTTGAAGCAAGAGCAGATGATGGCTTAGTTGAAGCAGTGTGTGTGGATGGAAGTTTAAATTTCGCTTTAGGTGTGCAGTGGCATCCGGAGTGGAAGTCAACGGAGAATCCGGTTTCAACAATTTTATTTTCTGAATTCGGAAAAGCCTGCTACGAGTATCGAAACTAAATGTTTATTTCGTAATTGGAATAGCGCTTCTAATTTGCTTTAGGTTGTTGCTGCGTTATACAGTGAATACCACCTCCGCCTTCAGCAATGGCTCCGATTTGAACCTGAACAACCTGTCGCTCAGGAAATAAGCGTTGATAAGTTTCAAGCGCAATCAAATCTCTTTCGATATCATTGTAGCCAGGCACTATGACTGCACCATTTGCCAAATAGGAATTTATATAAGATCGACAATCTTTGTCTCCTACTCCCTGATAGCAACCCTCTGAAATGAACTCCAGCTGCAGAGGACGACCTTTTGCATCGACCTGGCCTTCCAATGCCGCAATGTTTTGCTGACCAAGCGCAAAGCGTTCGTCATTTGGATCCAAATTGACTTCAACAAGTATCACGCCGGGTTTTATAAATGCAGCTGTGCCGTCTATATGACCGTCGGTTTCAGTATCAGAAGGATCGCCCGGTATCCAAATTACTTTTTCAGCGCCAAGAGTTAGGCATAGTTCTTCTTCAATTTGGTTTCTCGACCAATTAGGATTGCGATTTGGGTTTGGAAAACAGCAGTTTGTAGTGATAATGGTGCCTTCACCATCGACCGTAATACCACCTCCTTCTGCGACAAGGTTAGAAGAATAATTCTTTGCATTCACAAGCCGAAGAATTCGAGCACCCATAAGCGCATCCTCATCATACGGGTCATATTTATCCCCCCAGGCATTGAACTGCCAGCAAGACCCGGCTAACTCGCCCCTGTTGTTAATCAAAAAGTTCGGTCCGGTATCACGAGCCCATGAATCATCTATGTCCATTTCTATTACTTCAACATTTGCACTCACCAGACCTTTTGCTCGTTCTATATGTCGCGCCTGTGCCAGCATTTTCACCGGCTCAAATTCAGCAATAGTGTTAGCGACTTGTGCATAATTTTTTTCTGTCGCATCTGTATCGCTCCACATGCCCGCACGACAAGGCCATGCCATCCATGTACAACTATGAGGTGTCCACTCGGCTGGCATATAAAAACCATGTTCGGCTGGAGCTTCTCTATTTGTTTTATCAATATTTTTCATTCGAGTTCACGTCGTATTGAGATAACCTGGATATGCAACAAGCTAAGATACAATCGGGCTTGACTAACTATCTTCAAGATAGGTGCTCCAATCGAAGGCCTTATCGGCTATAACCAGAAAATGAGGGTTTAGAATTGAATCCTTTCTATTGTATTCGAGCTTATTTAGCTCAGTATCTGTAACAATACCGCCGGCCTCACAGACAATGGCATGAGCTGCGGCGGTATCCCACTCCGAAGTAAGTCCAAAACGAGGATAAATATCGACCATTCCCTCTGCTACTAAGCAGAGCTTTAGCGAGCTTCCTATGGCGATGATTTCAACCTTACTTCCCAAGGCGGCAAAGAAGTTCTGTTGCAATTCACTGCCGTGAGAGCGACTACCGGCCACGGTAAAATCATTTCCTGAAGTTGATTTTGTTCGAATTGGTATCGCGTCCTTACCGCTTTCCTGTTTGAACGCACCCTGACCTTTGTTAGAGTAATAACAAAGATGGCTAACAGGAACATAGACAATACCAAGTACAGGCTGATGATTTTCGATAAGCGCGATATTGACAGTAAACTCGCCGTTGCGTTTAACGAACTCACGGGTGCCATCCAATGGATCAATTAACCAATAACGATCCCAGCTCTGTCGTGTTTCAAATGGGATGGCTACAGATTCTTCCGAGAGAATGGGAATCTCCGGTGTTAGATCTTGTAAACCTGCTATGATCATATTGTGCGAGGCCATATCAGCCGCAGTAAGTGGAGAATCGTCTTTTTTATTTTCCACAGAGAAATCACTTTCATAAATTTCAAGTATTTCTTTTGCTGCATTCTCTGCGATGCTAATTAGTGATGACATAAATTCTGGTGAATCGATATTCAAAATGAAGCTCCTCACAATCCAATAAAAAATCGGTCTTTAAACTTAATGAACCAATTTTCTCAACAAGATAAAGTGTAATGATTAACTGGAATAATATAGATACAGTATTTCTGGATATGGATGGTACATTATTAGATTTACATTTCGATGATTATTTTTGGCAAGTACAGCTACCTCAACGATGGGCTGAACAAAATGGAATCGATGTTGCAACCGCAAAGACGAAACTTACACCCATCTTTCAAAATACAGAGGGTACCTTACCCTGGTACTGCCTGGACTATTGGTCTGAGCAATTGGATATGGATGTATTTGGAATAAATAATGATATTCAACATTTAATACAAATTCGCCCCTATGTTGAGGAGTTTCTTGAGTATCTCGCAAGTATAAATAAGAATATTATTTTAGTGACAAATTCTCACGAAAAATTTATTTCTCTGAAAATGAAACAAACTGGAATTGATCATCATTTTCATCATATTTTTAATGCTCATAGCTTCGGTGTTCCAAAAGAAGACGTGACATTTTGGAAGAAATTGGCGAACAAGTTTTTTTATTCTGTAGATAAAACAGTTCTTATTGATGACAACCTGGATGTATTGCGCTCAGCCCGTGAACATGGGATTCGACATTTATTGAGTATTGCACAGCCAAGCAGTCAGGCAGATATGCGCGATACCGAAGAGTTTCAGGCAATTAATTCGTTTCGCGATTTATGTCATCAGACCAGTGCATAAATAAAATCCCACACGCCATGTTGTAATCTCTTACCACGTTGTTCGAATTTTGTTAAAGGTCGCCAGTTTGGTCGAGGGCTGGATTTACCGTTGCCTGCCAGGTTAATGAGAGTGGGATGATTATCGCAAACATTGAGTACATGTTCTGCCAGGTCCTGCCAATCAGTGGCAATGAAAATTCGACCATGTGATTTCAACTTTGGGATTAACATAGACAAAAAGTCCTGGCTGATTAATCTTCTTTTATGGTGGCGTTTCTTTGGCCAGGGATCTGGAAAAAAAATATAAACCTGATCCAGGCATGCATCAGGTAATTGATATGTTAATGTTTCAATAACATCATGATAAATGACGCGCAGGTTATTAATGTTCTCCGCCTGAGCCATTCTTATTAAACTGCCTACACCGGGCTGGTGAACTTCTACTGCCAAATAATCATTTTCAGGGTGAGCAAGTGCCAAAGCAATGCTGGTGTCTCCCATGCCGACACCAACATCAAGAATTTTTGGAGCACAACGGCCAAAACAAGCATCCAGATCAAGCTTCGCTCTGGAAAAGTCTATTCCATATTTCTCCCAATAATTATCGAGCGCATGTGCTTGCCCTGATGTAAGTCGGCCCTGTCGAAGTACATAACTTCGAACCCGACGTTGAGTTTTATCAATATTCAATTTGTTTGTCGAGCAAGGTTGTTTTATCGGGGATTTGACACGAGCCAAAGTTGTTTAAAATGGCGTAAGGAATGCCAGCCTATTTGTTGCTTTCCAGGAATGCTAGGAAAGATCTACTTTTAAGCCTTCGCGGGCTATGTGGCATTTCAATGAAGAATTCTTTTCCTTAATAATACTTAAGGAGTGCTGGTAAATCTCTTCCATGGCATTGTCATCATAATTAGGATCGTGATGATAAAGATAAAGTTCTTTAACGCCTGCCTCGATAGCGATATTCACTGTATCAATGTAACAGGAATGACCCCAGCCACGCTTTTTCTCATAATCTTCCGGCGTGTATTGCGCATCATGAATCAATATGTCCGCATCTTTTACCAGATTCACTTCTGCTAAATGCTCTTCTTTTTTCATTTCTTCATACAGCTGTTTTTCCTCAGCAGTAAGTTCATCAAACTTGCGATCAATCGATTTACCAAGATAGGAACATTCATTATCAGAGATATAGAGAATCGTTTTGCCCATGGCCTTAACTCTATAGCCATAAGTCGTTCCCGGATGGTGGACATTAAAATATTCAAAAGAAATCGGTCCCTGATCTATTTGCTGGTTCTTGGATGGCTGTAGATAATTTACATTCGCTAACCATGTTTCAGTGCCAACTGGAAAATAGGGCGCTTGCATTTGAGCAGAGACATGTTCTTTAATTTCGTCGTCACATTGGCCAGGACCGAAAAAATTAATATTCCAATCTGGAACAAAGGCAGGCACGAAAAAAGGTAAGCCGCAAATATGGTCCCAGTGATAGTGAGTCAGGATAATGAGTAAGTCTCGAATTCCTTGTTGAGCCATCAACTCATTACCTAATGGAATGATTCCGCTGCCGGCGTCACAGATCACTATCTGGTCATCGACCCGAACTTCTACACAGGAAGTATTGCCTCCAACACCAAGATGAGACTCAAAAGGGGCAGAATACGATCCACGCACACCCCAAAACCGGAGATATGCATTACTCATATAAAAGTACCGCTAATTTGTGGGTGCTGGTTGTATATATTTATGTATGGCATCTGTTATCACCTGTATCGGCATTGGCTTGGTAATGAACTCCAAAGCACCAAGCTTTTCTGCCACCGAGCGATCCTGAGCGTAATCTTTAGAGCTTATCATAACAACAGATGTTTCTTTGTGAAGTGGTAAATGTCTCAATTCCTTCAAAAACGTAAGTCCGTCCTTACCTGGCATTTTAATATTAAGGAATAATAAGTCTGGGCTGGTTTTTTCGAGATAAGCCCAGGCATTGTCCGCAGAATTGAACATAATTAACTCAATATCACAACCAACGGTGCCCCGCTCAAACAGCGCTTTAATAGAAGGACTATCGTCTACCACAGCAATAGTGGGAATATTCTCCGTCATACTCTGCCTGACCGTTGCGAAATTCGGGTATTTGAGGATTGTTTAATATTCATTTAACCCTTTGATTATAATATTGTTATTTTGGGCTTGTTGTGTGAATCTAGTACAATTCAGCTGTCTAGACCACAGGATAGCCAATTTTACACCAATTTGTACTTAACTAAATAAATAACAGTCTTATATGACAAATGTTAAGGAATTTGGATGAAATAGATAGATAAAGGGAAACTCAGAATTCGGGCAGCAGGGCGGGTGTAGTTCAATGGCAGAACATTAGCTTCCCAAGCTAAGAATGTGGGTTCGATTCCCATCACCCGCTCCATTTGGCTTTTTCATAGTCGCATTTGAATAAATTCTAAATCATTGGCCAGTAATCTTTCTCTCGCTTCTCGTAATTTTGCACGTGTCTTGTAAGGTCCAATTCGGACGCGGTAAGTGCCTTCGCCATTAATAACGCCAGATTCAATATAAGCGTGAAACCCCAACAAAGCGAGTCTGGCTTTAACCTGATCTGCGGCCTTGTTTTGTTTGAAAGAGCCTACTTGCAAAATGAAATTGCCTTCTTCTACGATCGCTTGCTCGTTAGTTTTCTCAGATTCTTTGGTAACCCATGCAGAGATATCAACCTCTTTGTTCGGTAAAATATTATAAAACTCAAAAGTGGGCTTCGGTATAGAGGCGGTAATGTCTTCGCTATTTTCGGAGTCATTGTTACTTCCGAGCGAAACAGTCCTCTGTATTTGTAAGTAGTTGGCAATATTATCGCCATAAAAAAATACGAATACTGCAACAAGTAAACCGAGTGATAAGCCACTTATAAATGTTAATAAGCTGCTGAGTTTTGATTCTTTTTTTGGAGCGCTTTTTTTTGTGTTTTTATAGTCGCGTGGCATTGTTCATTCGTTTGTTTTTATTGTACGAAAATAGAATAAATTATTTAACTGTGCTTAGACCAAGATTTTCCCAGTTTTGCATACCACCTCGATACCATTTCAGCTTGCCCGGCGGGTATCCGAAGCGTAACAAAGTCCGTATGTTTGATGGTGATTGCCCACACCAGATTCCATTACAAAATAGAATCAGGGTTTTGGCTGAAGAAAAATCCCACAATCCTTCTTGAGAGCGGGCGCCAAATTTGTTTTCGAGAATATCGGCAATTTCAAAAGGATCAGCACCAGACTGTGGATTAAGCTGTGTCCATGGAATATTCACACTGCCGGGTATTGTGCCATTTTTTAGCCAATCAGGAGTACGTGAATCGATGACCAAAAGTGAATCGTCACCCGTACTTATTTTCCCCAGGTAGTCGAGTATCTCAAGCTCAGCAACTGTGTCTACACCATCCGCGATAGTTGCGGGCTGTATGCAAAACGGTGGGCATCTTCTTGAGGTGCGTGCATAAACAGGGTTTACAGTATTCTCAGAATCCTGAACTCTCTCTATCAAGACTTTCTTTCCATTGTGGATAACTTCAAGCGATTCAAGATCGCTTGTAATATTGACGTCCAAAGCTGCGGCAACGGCCGTTGTGAGTAGTGCTACGATAACAATCAATAATTTCACGAGTCTTCCTAAATTCCATGTAACGTTCATAGTTTGTAGTAGCCGGTGAGAAAATGAAAGCATGATTTTAGTTACTCCTAAACTCACATTAGTTCCTGCGGATCAATATCAAGCGACCATCGTAC
>Ga0055584_100002244_pt1 | contig 19140 bp, 17 predicted proteins | sample OSDHelmetaG_FD_58716 | JGI IMG/M metagenome (GOLD analysis project Ga0055584, IMG submission 58716) | Pelagic marine sediment microbial communities from the LTER site Helgoland, North Sea, for post-phytoplankton bloom and carbon turnover... | ecosystem: Environmental > Aquatic > Marine >... | reverse complement strand
TCGGCACTCCCCGACGAGCCGTCGTAGTCGATGTTCAGCCCCTGTTGGAGCAGCACGGCGCACGTCTCGAACGTGCTGCAGGTCCGGCCGTCGGCGCTGACACTCGCCATGTTCGTCCGGAAGCTGCGCGGTGCATCCGACTCGGCCACGACGGCCGAGAGCGCGATCAGATTGACGCAATCGACCGCGTGCGGCGCGAAGAACCCCTCGGGCGGGTCCTCGCCGATGCCGGTAGCGAGCGCGGCGACACCGGTCAATCGGTCTCGGAACTCGGGCGACAGCGACTGGATCGTCTGCCGCGCCCCGCGGATGGCGTCGTTCACGATGACCTGCGGGGAACTCGCCTCCGCTTCGTTCAACGCTGCGATCAGCCGGCCACCGTCGTCACTGTCCCCGAGGACGACGATCACGCCGGGCTCGACGTCGAGCAGCTGATCGGCCAGCTCGGAGAGGTCCGCCTCGTCACCGCTGAAGCCGACCTCGTTCAGCACCGGGATCCGGCGGGCCTCGATCTCGGCCCGGAAGGCGTCGTTGAGGCCACGACCGTAGGGATCGTCGAGGTAGCCGACCGCGACCGACAGTGCACCGGTCCGCTGCACCTGGCGGGCGATCGCCGACATCAGGAGCGTGTCGCTCGGTGCGGTCCGGAACAGGAACGTGTTGTCGGGGTAGTCGTCGAGTGCCAGAGCGGTCGCCGACGGCGAGCAGACGACCACACCCGTCACCGGGTCGAGGGCCGGTCCGAGCTGGGACAGTGCCGTCAACGACGACGCCGGTCCCACGATCGCGTCGACACCCTCCGCCAGGAGCTCACCGGGGCCGGTGCCGGCGCCTTCGTCGGCCTTGACCATCACGACGTCGCTGCCGAGCACACCGCCCGCCTGGTTGATCAGCCCGACGGCCTCGTCGACGGCTGCGATCATCGGTTGCCCGAGCTCGGAACCCACGCCCGTCGCCGGCAGGTAGACCCCGATCACGAGCTGACCGTCGTCTTCGCGAACGATCGTCGTCGTGGTGGTCGGAATGACGGAGGTCGTCGGCACCGCATCGTCGTCGCCGCCCGTGCAGGCGACCGCAGTGAACGCAGCGATCGCGACGGCGCCCACGCATCGTGGCGTACCCGTGCGCCGTGATCGAGTCGAGAGCGCACGCACGTCGTTCACGATAGAAGAGTGTGGTGCCCGATGACGTGCAGCTCGACGAAGCGCCCGCAACGCTGCTGACCGCCGCTCGGCGAGTCGTGCCCACCTGGTTGCGACGCCTCGCGACGCAGGCGTATGTTCGCGGAGGCGGCGATCCGGCGGTCGTCGCCGCCGAACTCGATCGCACGGTCGACGCTGCCGCCGACGCTGCACTGCAGCGCCTGGCAGAGCTGCTCGCGACCGACGTCGATCATCAACGCACGACGCCGCTGTCGGTGTTCCGGGATGCCACCGTGCCCGTCGCCGATCTCCTCCGGGTGCACGACGTGCCGCCGCCGGCCGCGAACCCGGCGAGCCCCGCCACCGACGACTACCAGCTGCAGCCGGCCACGTGGGCCGACATCGACCCGACGCTGCACGAGCCGGGACTCACCTGGGGGGCGTGGAAGGCCATGACCGTGCTGGCGAGGCGGCGAGATGAAGGCCTTCGCTGACTCGGCAATTACCGTGGAGCCGTGACCTCCCCCAGCACCACGACCGAGGCGGCGGTGGCCGAAGCCTTCGAGCTCCGCCAGGTCGCCGTCGACGACCGGTCGGTCGGTGGGCGTGAGTACTGCCATCTGCTCGCCGCAGCGACCGACCGTTGGATCGCGGCACTCACCGACCAGGCCCGGGCGCAGCACCCCCGTGCACCCGAGTTCGCGATCGTGGCCGTCGGCGGGTACGGACGCGGCGAGATGTCGCCGCACAGCGACATCGACCTCGTGCTGGTGCACGACTCCAAGCCGGAGCGGATCGAAGACGTCGCGTCGGCCATCTGGTACCCGATCTGGGATCGGGGTCAGAAGCTGGGGCACGCGGTCCGTTCGGTCGACGAGCACCTCGCGCTCGCCAGGACCGACCTCGACACCGCGACCGCGCTGCTCACGGCCCGTCCGCTGGCCGGCGATCGCAAGCTCGGCGACATCATCGTCGAGTCCGGTCGCAGCAACTGGACGAAGCGCAAGAAGCGGTGGCTCGACGAGCTGCGGGTGCGCGTGCACCGACGACAGACCGACGCCGGCGACGTCGCCTACATCCTCGAGCCCGACCTCAAGAACGGCCACGGGGGAATCCGCGATGCCCAGTCGCTGTGGTGGGCCGAGTGCGGGAGCCTGATGCTGTCGGAGGAGGACAACGCCGCGCTCAACGAATGCTACGACGTCCTGTTGAACGCCCGGGTTGCGCTCCACCGGGCCACGGGACGGCCCGGCGACACCCTTCGGCTCGAGGACCAGGACGCCGCCGCAGCCGCCGCAGGTCTGCCGTCCGCCGACGCGCTCATGGCCGAGATCGCCGCGGCCGCCCGCACGGTCGCCTGGATCTCCGACGAGGCGTGGGGGCGCGTCGGCAAGACCACCGGTGGGAGCCCGAAGGAGGTCGCCCCCGGCGTGATGTTCCTCGACGGCGAGATCGAGCTGGCGATCGATGCGAACCCGGCGGTCGATCCGACGTACATGGTGCGTATCGCCACTGCGGCGGCCCGCCACGAGGCGCGCATCGGCCGACGTTCGCTCGACCGACTCGCCGAGTCCGTGCCGCAGTGGCCCGTGCCGTGGCCGGCCGGAGCGATCGACAAGCTGGTCGCGCTCCTGCTCGAAGGACACCGTGCGATTCCCGTGATCGAGGCGCTCGACCAGCGTGGCCTGATCACCCGGATGCTCCCGGAGTGGGAGCCCGTCCGCTCCCGGCCGCAGCGCAACGCCTATCACCGCTACACGGTCGATCGACACCTGTGGGAGGCCGCGGCCAACGCTGCCGACCTGGCCGGGGGGGTCGCCCGCCCGGACCTGCTCGTGCTGGGTGCGCTGTTCCACGACATCGGCAAGGGCTACCCGGGCGACCACACCGAGGTCGGGATGGCGATCGTCGGTGAGCTCGGCCCGAAGCTCGGCCTCGTCGACGCCGACGTCGACACGCTCGTCGCCATGGTCGAACACCACCTCCTGCTGCCCGACGTCGCGGTCCGCCGTGACCTGTCGGACCCGGCGACCATCGGTGTCGTCGCGGACGCCGCGGGGTCGCCCGAACGCCTGGAGCTCCTGCATCGGCTCACCGAGGCCGACTCGATCGCCACGGGCCCCTCGGCATGGGGTGCGTGGAAGAAGTCGCTCGTCGACGAATTGGTCGCACGCGTCGAGCACGTGCTGGGCGGCGGCGACGTGGCGGACGCCACCTGGACCCTCTTCCCCGACGCCGAGACCGTGCAGTCGATGGCCACGGGCGAGCACCACGTCCGGATCGACGACGACCGGTTGACGATCGTCTACCGCGACGAGCCCGGCATGTTCAGCCGCATCGCCGGCGTCGTCTCGCTGCACGGCCTCGACGTGGCGACCGCCCGCGCCCACTCCGACGAACCGCAGCTCGGCCGCGTGAGCATGGGTGCATCGGAGTTCCGGGTGCACGTTCCCGCCGACGGCATCGACTGGCCGCCGATCGTGGCCGACCTCGAACGAGCGCTCCAGGGCCGACTCGCGATCGAGTCCCGCCTCGACGAGCGTGCTCGCACCTACCGGCGTCGCCGGGCGACGCAGGCGGCGACACCGGCACCGCCGAGTGTGACGTTCGCCGACGGGGCCTCGTCGGATGCCACCGTGATCGAGGTGCGATGCGCGACGCGCGTCGGGATCCTGTATCGCATCACCAAGGCGCTCGCCGAGGTCGGTCTCGACATCCGCCACGCCACGGTGCAAACGGTCGGGCTCGACGTGATCGACACGTTCTACGTCCGCGACTGGTCGGGCGGCCTCATCACCGACGCGTTCCACCGAACCGAGATCGAACGGGCCGTGCTGCACGCCGTCGACTGAGGTGGCATCGCACCGTCGGTCGCCCGCCGGGTCGGCGAACTAGCGTCGGTGCCGTGAGCGAGTCGTCCGGCCAACCCGAAGCCCGAGACCTCGCGCGTTGGAGCACCTCGCTCGCCGGGATCGCACGCACGGGGCTCGCGTTCACCGAGAACCTCTACGAGCGGGAGCGGTACGAGGAGGTGCTGCACGTGGCCGGCGACATACGCGTCGCGGCGGAGGAGCTCGAGAACGCGACCGAGGTCGAGCGCCAGACCGACCATTTCGTCCAGGAGTGGCTCCGGAACGTCGGCGAAGGGGTGCCCGGGTACGTGACTCCGAAAGTGGCCATCGGCGCGGTCGTGGGCAACGACGACGGCGAGATCCTGCTCGTGCAACGCGCCGACTCGGGCATCTGGCTGTACCCGACGGGCTGGGCCGACATCGGCTACTCACCGTCGGAGGTCGCAGTGAAGGAGGTCGCGGAGGAGACCGGGATCTCGTGCGAACCCGTGCGGCTGCTGTCGGTGATCGACGGTCAACGCATGGGCTTCTCGCGGTTCGGGATGTACATGCTGCTGTTCCACTGTCGCGCGACAGGTGGCGAGCTCGAACCGCATCCGCTCGAGACGTCCGACGTGGGGTGGTTCGGACCGGCGTCGCTGCCCGAGGCGACCGCCGGTGCGAGCTGGTGGGCCCCGATGGCGTTCGCGGCGATCAACGGCGAGGACGTGCCGACGGGGTTCGATCGGCCACGCGATCAGGTCTGGCGGAGCTGAGATCCGCTGCGGGCGAGGCCTGCGCGTTCGGGCTCAGTTGTCGCTGTCGTGATCGCGCAGGAACTGCTCGACCTCGGCGGCCAGCTGCTCCGGGTCGGCTTCGTCGATGTCCCCGTCGTCGGCGACGTCGTCGTCCGAGATCTCGTCGACGATCGACTCGAGTCGACGGACGTACGTGACGAGGTCGTCGTCGTCGGCGATCATCGCATCGATCTGCGCGTCGTAGTCCTCGATCTGCTCGGCGATCGCCGATACCGGAGCGGGTGTCCCCATCATCGAACACAGGCGGTCGAGTACGGCGAACGCGGCGCGGGGCGACGGCAGCTGCGAGGCGTAGCCGGGGACGGCCGCCCACAGCGACGCAGTCGGGAGTCCGCTTCGCGACATCTCGTCGTGGAGCACTCCGACGATGCCGGTCGGGCCCTCGTACCGAGAGCGCTCGAGGTCGAATCGCTCGACCAGGTCAGAGTCGGTTGCGGTACCGATGATCTGGGTTCGTCGGGTGTGCGGTACATCGGCGAGGAGCGCACCGAGGGTGAACCCCATCGGCGCGCCCACCCGCTGTGCGATGGCCGTGATCTGCTCGCAGAAGGTCCGCCAGCGCAGGGCCGGTTCGGGGCCGAGCACGAGCACGACGTCGCTCCCCGGCAGCGATGCTCCCCAGACGCCGACCGTCGGCCAGACGATCGATCGGTTCCGCTCGGCGTCGAGGGCGATGTGGGGGCGGACGGTGGCGAAATCGGTGAACGGCTCGGGGTCGATCTCCGCGAGCAGCACGGCTCCGCTGGTCTCGATCACGGTGCGGACCGCGGTCGACGCTGCGTCCCCGGCGTCGTTCCAGCCCGTGAAGGCGGCGACGACGACCGGGTTGGTCAGGGTGATGTCGTCGGCGATCCAGCGGACATGATCCATGCCGACGCGAGCCTATCGGGACGCCGCGTCGCCGGGCTCCGGCGACGATGGTGCCCCCGACCCGTCGCCGGGGGCGGCGACCGCGAGGGTCCCGGCCACGGCGACGATGATCAGGAACGCGATGACCAGCCGCCGGTTGCGCGTGGTGCGCTGCTCCGCCGCCGGCGAGGGGCCCGACGGGGCGGGCCGGCGCTGTCGGGCCTGCCGCCGGCGTTTGTCGCGTGCTTGCGCCATCGGCTCCAGGATCGCAGGTGGGGACGTTGCTGTCGACAGCGCGACCGGCGGGACTAGCGTCGACGGATGTGAGCCTCGACATCCGACCCGCCGACCGTGTCGACGACGAGTTGGTCGCCGCCTTCGCCGAGCTGATCCCACAGCTCTCGTCGTCGTCGGCGCCACCGGACGCGGCCGCGCTGCAGGCGATCGTCGATTCGCCGGATTCGGTGCTCTACGTGGCCCGGGTCGACGGTCGGATCGTGGGGAGCCTGACACTCGCGTTCTACCGGATCCCGACCGCGCTGAAGGCGTGGATCGAGGACGTGGTCGTCAGCTCAGCGGCCCGCGGGCACGGCGTCGGTGACGCGCTCAACCGTGCCGCGATCGCCGAAGCCGACCACCGCGGCGCCAAGAACGTCAGCCTCACCAGTCGACCGTCGCGCGAGGCTGCCAACCGGCTGTACGCCCGGCTCGGTTTCGAGCCCTACGAGACCAACGTGTACCGCTACACGTTCTGACGACATCGATCGTCAGCCGAGGTCGGACGACCCGGTGGCTCGGCGCAGATCCTCCGCGGCCTGACGTACCTGCCAGTCCCGGTCGTCGAGTGCCCGGTCGATCGCGGCGTCCACTTCGATCCCGTCGAAGGGTGCGAGCGCGAGCACGGCACGTCGGCGAACGTGCGGTTTGTCGCTGCACGCCGTCAGGATCGCAGGCAGTCCGCGGATGTCGCCGATCGCGCCGAGTGCTGCGGCGGCGGCCTCGCGCACCAGCTGATCGGGCGCGCCGGTCGTGAGATCGACGAGTCGCTCGAGCACGTCGTCGCTGACGGACTCTTGCTCGCCACACGCCCATGCGGCCACCTCGACGACGGTCGGGTCGGTGTCGGCCAGCAGCGGGAGGAGGTCGATCGGGATCCTCGTCGCGGCGAGCTCGGCGGCACGCCTCCGTACCGCGGCGTCGACGTCGTCGAACGCGTCGACGACCTGCCGGTCGGTCAGGGTCCCGATGCGTTCGAGTGCCGACAGCGCTGCCGCCCGGACCGAGCCGTCGGGGTCACCCAGATGACGGCGGGCCACCTCGCTGTCGCCGCCGTGGCCGGCGACGACCACTGCGGTTCGCCGGTCGCGAGCGTTCATTGCTGGAGCAGGTTCGTCAACCAGATGACCGCGATCGCGATGGCGAACGACGTGATGATGGCGGCGAGCACTCCGGTGAGTACGCCGATACCGCCGCTGGCGAGGAGGGCGAGCACCCTCCGGATCACGCCCGGACGGCGGTGCTGCGGGGTGTCGAAGTGGTCGACGACGACACCGGATCGCTGACGGGACAGCGCAGCGCGTGGTGTTTGCGGCTCTGCCCTGGCAGGCTTGCGCCAACCGGTGAGCAGCAGCGCAACGATCGCCAACCCGGCGATGAACGCGGCTCTGACCGTGAGTCCATCGACAGAGAGCGCAAGAGTGACCGACACGCGGACATCGACACTACCGCCGCCCGAACGTCCGTCGGGGCCGGGTGCGACGCGCCCCGAGACTCCGTCGGAAGCTGCCGAGCGGCTGGGTCTGGTGCTGCCGTCACGGCGGCATCGCTGGTGGGCCGTCCCCGTGGTCGCGCTCTCCCTCCTGGTGCTCGGCGCCATCGCCGTCGCCGCCGTGCTCCCGTCGGACTGGGTGGCATCGAAGGAGAACCAACGCCTGGGTCAGGAGCAGGGCACTCCGTTCGCGCGCACTCCGGCGTCGGCACAGCCGGTCGACGAACGCATCGTGTTCGGCGACCTCGGAGATCGTGCCGAGCAGTTCCCGCCGTCGGGCGATGTCTACTTCGTCACGGTCACCGAACCCTCCCAGTCGGTGCTGTCGTGGATCGCCGGCCGGAACGAGCCGGCGATCCAGTTCCTCACGAGCGAGGAGAAGTTCGGGGTGCAGACGCCGCAGCAGCGTCGGCGATTCGCGCTGGAATCGATGCGCTCGTCCGAGCAGGTGGCGCAGTTCGTCGCGCTGCAACGGGTGGGCTTCGACGTGCGTCTCGCGGCCGGCGACGTCCTCATCCAGGACATGGTGTGCCTCGAGCCGAACGAGGACGGGACCGAGTGCATCACCTGGAGCCCGTCCGACGAGGTGCTGGATCCGGGCGACCGGATCATCGAGGTCGAGGGCGAGGAGATCGAGGGTGTCGAGGACCTCGGCCGGATCCTCGACGGACGCGAGCCGGGCGATGTCGTGTCGATGCGGGTCGACCGACCTGCGGAAGGCGAACTCGACGTCGAGGTCGAGCTCACCGTCTCGCCGTCCGAGCCCGACCGGACGATCGTCGGGTTCTACCCGTTCGACACCCGACGGGTGGAGCTGCCGTTCGAGCTGGACATCGACACCGGCTCGATCGGGGGACCGTCGGCGGGGCTCGCGTTCACGCTGACCCTGATCGACGAGCTGACACCCGGGGAGCTCACCGGAGGACGCAGCGTGGCCGTCACCGGAACGATCGAACTCGACGGCACGGTCGGTCCGATCGGCGGCCTCCGTCAGAAGGCCAGCGCCGTCGCCCAGTCAGGTGTCGAGGTGTTCATCGTGCCGGCTGCGCAGGGTGAGGCCGACATCGAGGCGGCTCGCCTCGCCGGCGGCGACGACCTGGTGATCATCACGGTGTCCACGTTGGACGAGGCCCTCGAGGTCCTCGAGGAACTCGGCGGTGACCCGCTGCCGGCAGCCGGGGTGTTGGCCGGCCGGCGCTGAGTCGAGCGATTGCCGCCAACTCCGGCCCCCGGCCGTTTACGCTCGTCGCATGGCTGCCTCACTCTCGAGACCGGACCCTTCCTCGCCCGCGTCCGTGGCCGAGGCCGGCTTCTCGACGGCCCGGCGCGGCTACAACCAGGACGAGGTCCGAGCGTTGCTGACCTCGGTCGCAGCCGAACTCGGCAGGCTCCAGGAGCGTGAGCGGCAGCTCGAGGCACAGCTCCGCACGGCGGAGCAGGAGGTCGCCCCCGCACCCGAACTCGACGAGGAGACGGTCGCGGCGATCCTGGGCGAGGAGACGCTGCGTGTGTTGCAGACCGCCCGTGAGTCGGCATCCCAGATCAAGATCCGGGCCGAGGAGGCCGCCGCCAAGGTCCTCGGGGACGCCAACGACGAGATCAACCGGCTGCGCCAGGAGGCCGAGGTCGAATCCGCTCGGAAGCGTCACGACGCGTCGTCGGACGCCGAGGCCGAGGTCGCCCTGGCCAAGCAGCAGGGCCGTGAGATGGTCAACGAGGCTCGCGCCTACCGAGAGCGGGTGCTGGCCGATCTCGAGCGCCGGACCAAGCTGGCCCGCCAGCAGATCGAGGATCTGGTCCACGGTCGCGACCGGCTCCTGCAGGTGTTCGAACGGGCCCGGCTGGTGGCCGTCGACGTCACCTCCGAGCTCCAGTCGATCGACGGTCCGGAAGAACTCGTCAACTTCTCCCCGACGACGGGCCCGTTGCCGCTGATGGTGCCGGCAGGTGAGATCGATCGGATCCCGTCGCGCCAGACGAACGAGACCGACCGGCCGGCCGAGGGGTCGGACGGCCCGGATGAGGACGAGATCAGCGACCTCGCCGACGCGTCGGATGAATCCGAGCGTCCCGACGAGGTCGACGAACGGTCGGCGGAGACGTCGAGCAGCCACGACGATGCAGTGGTCACCGATGCGTCGGTGGACGTCGCGGCCGATGATTCGGCCGAGGTCGACACCGACGACCGGAGCGATGCGATCGACGAGCCCGTCGTCCGGGAACCGGCCGACGAGCCATCGTCGCCGCCGGACCGCGACGCCAACGTCGTGTCGTTGTTCCGCGACCGCCCCGGGGCGACCGACGAGGACGAGATCGACGAGCCCGACGTGACAGGTGACGGCGAGATGTCCGACGACGGCGAGATGACCGATGACGACGCCGTCGAGGACCCGGCGTCCGCCCGGGACGATCGGCCCGACGTCAACGGCATCTTCGAGCGGCTCCGCAGCGAGACCCCCGATGCAGCGGACGTCGAGGACACGGCCGGCGCCCCCGCCCTCGACGCCGCGGAGGTCGACGCCGTCGCGGAATCGGACCCCGACGACCCCGACGCCGAGCCGGTGTCGACGCCGTTCTCGCGTCGCGACGAAGCACTGGTCCCCCTGATCGTGTCGGGAGCACGCAAGCTCAAGCGGGTGCTCGCCGACGAGCAGAACGGCGTCCTCGACCTGCTCCGCCGGAACGAGCCCGTGACACAGCTCGACGAGATCGCCGACGACGCCGCCGACCACGTCAGCACCTACGTGGAGGCGCTCGCGGACGACCTCCTCGAGGCCGCCGTCGCCGGCGCCGTCGAGGTGGGGAAGAATGACACCAAGACGCTTCGGACCACGCTTCGGCGTGGAGCGCTCGATCGCTCGCACGCCGTCGTCGGTGACGATCTCGTCGTTCCCCTCCGGCAGCGGCTCGAACGCGCGATCAGCGACGGTGCGGGTGACAACGAGGACATCACCAAGCGTGTCCGGGCCGTCTACCGTGAGTGGAAGACGCAACACATCGACGATCAACTCGACGATGCGTTCCGCTTCGCACACGGCGGTGGGCTCGCGGTCGGGGTCAAGCCGGGCACCCCGCTGACGTGGACGATCGATCCCGCCGAGCCGACGTGTCCCGATTGCGAGGACAACTCACTCGCCGGAGTGGTCTCGGCAGGAGAAGAGTTCCCGACCGGTCACATGAGCGCACCGGCCCACCCGGGGTGCCGCTGCCTGACCGTGCCCGTCGGCCAGTAGCCTCGGCGCCAGATGCGGCGCGAATCAGACCTTCCCCGGCCCCGACTCCTCTCCCGGATCTCCGGACGAGGAGTCCTGATCACCCTTGGCCTCCTGATCTTCTTCGTCGTCGTCTTCGGACGCGCGATCGCGAGTTTCTACGTCGATGCACTCTGGCACGACTCGCTCGGTCGGAGCGACGTGTTCTGGGGCCAACTGTGGGCGAAGGTCTCCCTGTTCGTCATCTTCTTCGTGGTGTTCGCGGCGTTGGCCGTCGTGAACCTGTTGATCGCCGACCGGACCGCGCCGACGTCGTTCCCGGCCAACGTCCATCCTTACGTGGAACGGTTCCACGAGGTGTTCGGTCACCGTCTCCGTCTCGTGCGGTACGGCACGGCCCTGGTGTTGTCGTTCATGCTGGCACTGCCGGCGGTGTCGCAGTGGCAGGAGTGGCTGCTGTTCCGCAACAGCACGAGCTTCGGTGTCGACGACGCCCAGTTCGGCGTCGACGTCGGCTTCTACGTCTTCGAACTGCCGTTCATCACGTTTGCGATCGACTGGTTGTTCGCCGCGCTGGTCATCGTGCTGCTGCTCACGATTGCGGCGCATCTCCTCAACGGCGGTGTCCTGTTCACGTCGTCGATGCCGACGGTGCGGGCCTCCACGAAGGTTCATGTCGCCGTCCTGCTGGCCGTGTTGGCCGCGGTGAAGGCGGCCGACTACTGGGTCACCCGCTACGAGCTCACGAACGAACGCCGTGGTTTCGTGCAGGGTGCCACGTACACGGTGGTCAACGCCCAGCTCCCCGCGATGATGCTGCTGGTCCTGATCGCGCTGCTCACAGCGGTGCTGTACCTCAGCACGATCCGAACCGACCGCTGGCGGCTCCCGCTCGTCGCATCAGGGCTCTGGCTCGTCGTGTTGATCGTCGGCGGGCTCGTGTACCCCGCGATCGTTCAGTCGCTGATCGTGCGACCGAACCAGGAAGAGCGTGAAGCCACCTACATCGAACGCAACGTGGTGGCGACCCGCGCCGCGATGGGCATCGGTGACGTGACGACCCAGACGGTGTCGTTCGACCGGCTCAACGCCCAGGAGGTCGTCGACGACATCGGGCCGATCAAGAACGTGCGCCTGCTCAATCCGACGCAGATGCTGTCGCGGTTCTCGCGTGACCGAGGCGACCTCACCGGCCTGCAGATCGCCGACCTCGACGTCGACCGGTACCCGATCGACGACGACCCCGAGCCGAAGCAGGTGCTGATCACCGCCCGTGAGCTCGACCTCGGCAGCATCGCGAACAAGAGCTGGCAGGGTGAACACCTGGTCAGCACCCGCGGGTGCGGTCTCGTGACCGCGCCCGTCGGTCGGGTCACCGATCGTGACCGGCCGGACTACCGGGAAGTGGATCTCGACCGGCCCGAGCTGTACTTCAGTCCGGCGATGAGCGGTTACGCCGTCACCCGGACCGATGTCACCGAGTCACCGTGCGGCGACGACCAGGTGTTCGCCGGCGAGGCGGGCGTCGAGCTCAAGGGCTTCCTGCGTCGATCCGCGTTCGCCCTGGCGTTCCTCGACTACAACGTCATCGGCTCCGGTGCGATCAACAGCGACTCACAGCTGCTGTGGGTGCGGTCGGTCCAGGACCGCGTACAGAAGCTCGCACCGTTCCTCGACTACGACGGCGACCCGTACCCGGTCGTGGTCGACGGCGGGGTGCAGTGGGTCATCGACGCCTACACGTCCACCTCGAGGTACCCGTACGGGCAGCGGATCGGGAACGTCCAACTGAGCAGTCAGACCGGGCTGTCGAGCAACTCGAACTACATCCGCAACAGCGTCAAGGCCGTCGTCGACGCCTACACCGGTGAGGTGACGTTCTACGTCGTCGATCCCGACGACCCGATCGTGCGGGCGTGGCGGTCGGCGTTCCCCGATCTCTTCACGGACCTCGAGGACATGCCGACCGATCTCGCCGAGCATCTCCGGTACCCCGAAGATCTCTTCCGGGTCCAGACCGAGCTGTATTCCAAGTACCAGGTCGAGCCCGAGAACTTCTTCCAGCGGATCGGTGCCTGGTCGGTCGCTCAGGCGCCGTCGGTCGACCGACAGGAGGGCGTCACCCGGGTGAACACTCCGGTCGATCCACTCGATCAGCAGACCGAGTTCGCGACCGAGTCGTCGACCGAACGCTTCATTCCGTACTACTCCCAGTTCCGCAACGGGATCACGGGTGAGGAGGAGTTCGTGATCCTGCGACCGTTCGTCCGGTTCTCCACCGACGACAGCCGGACCCGGCTGCAGGCGTACATGACGGCTTCGAGCGACCCGGGCTCGTACGGCGAGCTCATCAGCTACTCCGTCGAGGAGCCGCTCCCCGACGGCCCGCTGCTGGTCGCCGACCAGGCGGAGTCCGAGCAGGACATCAGCCCGGAGCTGAGCCTGCAGGCGAATCAGGAGACGGGCACCCAGGTCAAGTTCGGTGACCTCCAGCTGATCCCCGTGGCTGACGGGCTGATCTACATCCGCCCGGTCTACGTGGTGGCCGACGTGGCCGAGTTCCGCTTCGTGATCGTGTCGCACGACAACGGCGCGGTCCTCGACACCGACCTCGCGACCGCCCTGTCGCGGCTGTTCCCCGGCTTCGACGCCGAGATCGGCGACCGGGTGACCGACGTCGGCAACGACGTGCCGCCGCCCGATCCAGGCGACGACGGAGGGGACGATGGCGACACCGACGAGCCGTCGTCGCCGCCGCTGAGCGGGGATGACCGGCCGGCGGCGCTCGCTGCCGAGGCCGAGCGGCTCTACCTCGAGGCACAGGACCTCCTCCGGGAGGGTGACCTGGCCGGCTACGAGGAGAAGCTCGATCAGGTCGGCGACCTGATCGCACAGCTCGCCGACGAGCTCGACGGCAACGGCTGACCCGCGTCGCCGGATCCGGCCGGCCGGCCGTCAGGAACGTCGGAGGCGATCAACGAGTTCGGCGAGGTCCTGCCGGAAGGCGATCTGATAGCGGGCCTGCTCGCTCGCCAGACGCGTCTGTGCGTCCCTCAACTCGTCGACGACCGCGTCCGCGGGCGCTCGCCTCTCGTCCCCGTCGATGTCGCCGCTCAGCTCGGTGATCTGATTCGCGAGTTCGGTCGAGATCGACGTGATCCGTCCGTCGAGCGCGTCGATCCTGTCGCCGATCCGTTGCACCTGCTCGGCGACATGATCGAGGCGAGTTGGATCGACGGCAGGAGTCGCGGTCTCGTCGACGCGCGCGGTCAGTTGCTCGACCCGGTCGGCAAGGTCGTCCACGCGCGCCGGGTCGATGTCTGCCTCCGGTCCGTCTGCGAGACGCGACGACAGACGCTCGATCTCGGCGTCGAGCCGCTCGATGTGGGACTCGTCCGGTGAGACCCGCGCCGGTGGGGCCGGTGGTGGCGGACTCGGTGGTGGCGGCGTCGACGTGTCGAGACGTGCCGCCAATCCGCGCACGGTGCTGTCCAGCTCGTTCTTGGCCGCCTCCGAGGCGTTGAGCCGGGCGCCCATCGCCGCGATCTCTGCCTCGAGGCGCTCGATCTCGGCTTGGTCGGTCGCGCGCTTCTTGAACAGTCCCATAGGCGTTGCTCACCGTACCGGAACGCCGCGCGCGCCGAAGCGAACGAACTCGGCGTCAGTCGTAGGTGCCGAGCAGGTCGGGGTGATGGATCGCGGCCACGTCGGGGTGTGATCGAACGCGGAACTTGAGCCAGTTGTCGCCGTAGTTGGAGAAGATGACGTCGCCGGGGTGTTCGTTGGCGGCGCCGCGTGCGAGGGCGGCCAGTTCGTCGGGGAGGGGGATCTCCGCGAAGGTCGCTTCCATGGCCGGGTTGTAGAAGTACGCGACCGAGATGCGTTCCCGGCCCGGAGGAGGGCTCACGACGCGGTGCTTGGTCGCCCGGAGATATCCATCGGTCGCGATCTGGAGCATCTCGCCGAGGTTGAGGATCAGTGCTCCGGGCATCGGTGTTGCGTCGACGAGCTCGTCGCCGATCTGGACCTGCAGCCCGCCGACCGTGTCCTGCATGATGAACGACAGGAGCCCCGAGTCGTTGTGGAGCCCAACCCCTTGGCCGGTGTCGGAACGTTCGTCCTGAGCCGGATACCGGATGATCTTCACGAGCACTTCGGGGTGCGGTCTCGTCGACGGCTCGAAGTGGTCTGCTGGCTGTCCGAGCCCGAGTGCGATCGCACGCAGGACCGCGGCGCCGACCGCCGCCATGTCGTCCATCCAGGTGGTCACGGTCGGTTGCATCGCGGGCACCGACTCGGGCCACTGGTTCGGCCCGCGGACCCGGAGCCAGGCCGGGCCGTCAGGACCTGGATCGGTCGGCTCGTGCTCGGGTCCGATGTCGATCTGGTCGCGCCAGTCGCTCATCCCGTTGGTGTGCTCCATCCCGAGCCGGGTGTATCCCCGGAAGTGCGGGGTGTTGGTGTTGACGATCTGGAGACGCAGGTGCTCGGGCTGAGCGAAGAACTCACGGGCGACATCCATCACGGCCGCCTCGTGTGTCGGGTCGACGCCGTAGCCGACGAGGTAGCAGAACCCGGGTCCGTGCAGGTTGTCCCGGAGTTGTTCGACGAACTCGGTGCCGCCCGGCCCCGACTCGTCGGCGAGGAAGGGTCCGATGTCGAGGACCGGCAACGACGACATGTTCGTCATCGTACGACCGGATCGTCGGGTCCGTAGCCTTGGGGCATGGCTTCCGTCCAGGCGAACGGCATCACGATCGAATATGAGGAACAGGGCTCCGGGGATCCGCTCCTGCTCGTCATGGGGCTCGGCGGTCAGCTCGTCGACTGGCCGCAGCCGTTCGTCGATCGGCTGGCCGACGACGGCTTCCGGGTGATCCGTTTCGACAACCGTGACATCGGGTTGTCGAGCGCGCTGAACGACCCGCCGCCGACACGCGCGCAGTTGCTGAAGGCGGTCGCGTTCCGTCGGCCGATGCGGGCGGCGTACCGTTTGCACGACATGGCCGCCGACGCGATGGGCCTCCTCGACGCGCTCGACATCGACCGTGCCCATGTGGTCGGGATGTCGATGGGCGGCATGATCGCCCAGCAGGCCGCGATCAGCTTCCCGCATCGTGTCGGCAGCCTCGTCTCGGTCATGTCGTCCACGGGGAGCCGGCGTGTCGGCCAACCGACGCCGAAGGTCATGCGCGCGTCGATGCGGCGTCCCGAGCCGACCGCCGAGACCGCCGTCGAGCAGAGCCTCGAGTTCTTCGCCGGGATCTGCGGTCCGACGTTCGACCCGGCGGAATTCCGCGAGCTCGCGCTCGCGTCGTTCCGGCGGAGCTATCGGCCGGAGGGCACGGCCCGCCAGCTCGCGGCGATCATTGCGAGCGGCGACCGCACCGGGCAGCTCCGCGAACTCGATGTGCCGACCCTGGTGATCCACGGGCTCGTCGACACGCTCGTCCGCCCGTCCGGTGGGGTCGCCACCGCCAAGGCCGTCCCCGGTTCGCGGCTGTTGATGTTCAACGACATGGGCCACGACCTGCCGCACACCCGACACGGCGAGATGGTCACGGCGATCCGGTCGAACGTCGCACGGGCCGGAGTTTCGGCCGCGGTGTGAACACCCCCGGTCAGGACGGGTTGGTCGCCAGCCAGTCGATCAGCGACTGCACGGTCGGGCTCGGTCGCCCCGTCGGCCACGTCACGTAGTAGCCGCGCGACGATCTCGCCTCCGGTCCGACGACCACGAGGGCGCCACCTTCGACGTATTCGTCGATGAGCGGCCGCCAGCCGAGCGCCACCCCGTGGCCGAGGAGCGCCCGCTGCAGGACCATCGGGTAGTTGTGGAACAGCACGCGACCCGGTGAACGTCGCAGGGCGATGCCGAAGGTGGCCAACCATCCGGACCAGGTCATCCATGGACGGTCACCGTCGTCCATGTGGACGAACGGCGCCTCGTTCACGTCGTCGGCCGAGCTGGTGTCCCCCAGGCCGAACCGTTCGGCGATCGGCGGAGCCGCAACGGGGACGACGACCTCGGGAAAGAGGAGCCGTGAGTCGAGCCCGGGAAACGTGCCGGTGCCGACGCGGATCGCGGCGTCGAACGTGCCGTCGACGAGTTCCTGGTCGCCTTCGAACAGCCAGAGACGCAGGTCGAGATCGCCGAGCACCTCGTTGAGCTGTTCGAGGCGTGGCATGAGCATCAGCTGTGCGATGCCGGGGTGGGCGGCGAGCACGAAGTTGCCGGCGTGTTCGGCGAGTTCCTCGAGACCGGACTCGATCTCCACGAAGCCGGCGACCACGTGGTCGCGCAGACGGGTTCCCAGTTCGGTCAGCCCGCTGCGGTTGGACGTTCGTGTGAAGAGCTCGGCGCCGAGCGACCGTTCCAGCGCCCGGATCTGGCGCGTGACCGCCGGTTGCGTCATCCCGAGTTCGGCACCGGCGCGGGTGAAGCTGCCGAGTCGGGCCGCGGCCTCGAACACGGCGAGCCGCTGGAGTCGGTCCACGCGCTGCACGATCGGTCTCATCGCGGCCACCTCGGCATGCCGTCAGGTTATGCCATCCCGTACGAACGAATGGTGTCGGTCGCTCGTCGGTTTCGTCAGAATGACCTGGTGAGCCTGGCGGAGATGGCCCCTGCATCGGTGGGCGGAACCACGGTGCGGCTGCATGACGGTGGTGTGGCGCTCACCTGTGGTGATGCTGTCGCTCGGCTGCACCCGCACTGGTTGCGAGATCGTTCGACCGAGGACGGCCAGATCGCGCCGACCAACCGGCAACGGTTGTTCACGCCGCTCGACGTACCTCGCGACATCGCCGTCGTGACGTGCCACGCGACCGACGGTGCGCTGCTCGTCTCGTTCAGTGACGGCCACAGCGCGAAGCTCGAACTCGACCCGATCGAACGGGCGCTCGGGTGGCGGCACGACCCGGAGCAGCCGCCCGCACCTGAGCCGTGGGCGGCCCCCCTCGCCGAGTTCCCGTACGTCGACTGGCGCGACATCACCTTCGACCCGGCGAATCACAATCTCGATGCGCTGATCGAGTGTCTCGGCGCGTTCTTCCGTCACGGCTACGTGGTGTTCCGGAACACACCGGTCGAGGTCGGCACCGTCGCCCGGGTGGCCGATCGACTCGGCTATCTCGTCGGTCAGAACTTCGGCCGGGTGTTCGACGTCGAGGCCAAGCCGTCGCCGACCGATCTGGCGTACACCTCCTACGAGTTGCGGGCGCACAGCGACCTGCCCTACCGACGGCCCGTCCCGGGGATCCAGATGCTGCACTGCATTCGCAACGAGGCGGTCGGTGGGGACTCCACGCTGGTCGACGGGATGGCTGCCGCGATGGCGTTGGAGGGCGAGCACCCCGACTGGCATGCGGCCCTGGTCGAGACCGAGGTCGAGTGGCGGTACGACATCGGTGCCGACACGGTCGTCAACCGCGGTCACATCCTCGAGTACGACCGTCACGGCCGCTACCGGCAGATCCGGATCAACACCAAGCTCGACGAGCCGATCGTGCGGCCCGGGCTGGATCTCGACGCGTACTACCGCGGTCGTCGCTGGTTGACCGAGTGGACGAACGACCCGGCCCATCAGGTGACCTTCCGGCTGGAGCCCGGCGACATCATGTTCATGGACAACCAGCGGGCGCTCCACGGCCGGACCGCGTTCGACCCGACGACTGGTCACCGGCATCTGCAGGGGTGCTACATCGAGCACGACGGTCCCGACACGATGTATCGCCTCGCGGTCCGCCGCCGGCGTGCCAAGCTCGGTGCATGACCGAACCGGCCATCGCACGTCAGGCGTCTGCCGGCGACCGACCTGACGGTGTCGTGTCGTTCCGGGAGATGCAGCACGGTACGGCCGACGACTACGCGTTGCTCGACCGCTACGAACGGCTGCACGCCGGAGGCCTCGCCGACCGCCTGCTCGAGACGCTCGACCGGCTGACCGACTCGCTGGGCGGCTACCGGATCACCCGGCTCGAACATTCGCTGCAGTCGGCGACCCGGGCTCGTCTCGACGGTGCCGGTGTCGACTGGGTCGTCGCTGCGCTGCTGCACGACATCGGCGACGAGCTGGCGCCCTACAACCACAGTGAGTTCGCGGCGGCCATCGTGCAGCCCTATGTGCCGGCCGAGGTGCATTGGGTGGTGCAGCACCACGGTGTGTTCCAGAGTTACTACTACGCCCATCACCTCGGCGGCGACCGCGATGCACGCGATCGGTACGCCGATCACCGTTGGTCGGCACTGTGCGTGCAGTTCTGCGCCGACTGGGACCAGAAGTCGTTCGACCCCGACTTCCCGATCCACGAGCTGTCGTCGTTCGAGGACGACGTGCGCGAAGTCTTCGGCCGTGCGGCGTGGGCGCCCGACGTGGTCGCCACCGGTACCGAGCGGCTGATCGCGTGAGCGCGCCGAACTTGCCGTCGGTCGGGTTCATCGGACTCGGCAACGTGGGTGGCAAGCTCGCCGGCTCGCTGCTGCGCAACGGTGTCGAGCTCACGGTGCGTGACCTCGAC
>Ga0055584_100002243_pt1 | contig 19142 bp, 22 predicted proteins | sample OSDHelmetaG_FD_58716 | JGI IMG/M metagenome (GOLD analysis project Ga0055584, IMG submission 58716) | Pelagic marine sediment microbial communities from the LTER site Helgoland, North Sea, for post-phytoplankton bloom and carbon turnover... | ecosystem: Environmental > Aquatic > Marine >... | reverse complement strand
CAAGGAGGTATTGCAGAAGGTAGTGCAGATAGAATTCCCGCTATGCTAACTCCGGGTGAATTTGTAATGAGTCCAGAAGCGGTTAGAACACATGGTGTTGGTTTAATGAAAAAACTAAATCGTGGTCAAGCTACAGGATTTCGTACAGGTGGACTCGTTGGATCTAGAGCGGTCGCATACAGACAAAATGGCAGTAGTGGAGCAGAAAGTGGCGGTAGCTCCTCTTTGTCAATCGATAGTTCTAGTTTACAAAGCGTATTATCAGAGTTTAGTGCATCTTTCTCTAGTTCTCTTGATAATATGGTAGTGGAGTTTAGCAACATGTCAGCCTCTATGACAAGTCTAGCTTCTGCAATCACTGGCGGAATGGTTGTTAATCACCAGTTTAGTGGAGATATGAGTTTAGCATTTAAATTAGAAAATGCTGACACTTTAAAAACGGCCATTTCTGATGCCATGACTCCAAAAATTGTTGAAGTAATAACAACAGAAATAAATCGCAGGTTGGATACTAAAGATTTTAAATCGCAATAGGATATTTTATGACGTCTCCGGTAGGTCCAGAAAATTTAACATATTTAGCTAGAGGTCTCCAGTTAAGTATTAGTGGTTCGCCAGATATTGATGCAACAATGCCTCTTTATGTGGGGCCATTAGAGGATAACAATGAAGATTTAGAACTCTTTATTTCTGGCCCTGATGAAAATTCAATTCCGTTGTTTATATCCACTTTGGAAAACCCATCCAGTGGAACGGCTACGCTTTATATTAATGGATCTCTAGGGACTACTGCCTCTGGAATGCAGGGCACTCTGACGCTCGTAATGGGTCGAGGTATCGATGGCTCAACCGATAGTCAGTCTTGGCCTCTTTATATAAATGGACCGGCTTTCGACACGGATGTAGAAGACTGGACGCTGTATATAGCAGCACCTACGGACATAGATAGTAGCAACCAGCTACAGTTGTTTACAGAGGGAAGTTCTCCAACTTCGTCAAATCCAGAACGGGCCGCTAGTTCTACGAGTTTATTTGTAAGAAATGCTACCAGTACACAAAACAATACATCTCTACATATAGGCAAAGATTTTAATTCTAGTGATTTTACAAGTTTATTTATCAAGTCATCTCAGGCTAGTGGTGATATTACGTTGTTTTTAGATGGAAAATTTATAACAACTGAAAATATGGATTTGTTTGTTAAGGGTCCAACGACCACAACAATACCATTATATATTCCTGCATACCAACCAAATTAATAAAAGGTAAAAAATGTCAGTTGTATTTACTTATTCAGGCGGAAGTCTAACTGTAGGCGGAGGTGGGAGTAACCCATATCCTAGATACAGCATTTCCAATGCCCCAAATGCAAAACAGGGCATTACTTATAGCAATACCTATACTATAAGTGTTACTGGTACTTTCATAGCTACGGGGGATATAACTACCGTTGGAGCTAGAGCTGATAGTATTATGACCGAGGTTGCTGCTGAATTGTTGCAAACAGGAGCCAGCGGATCTCTTTTGGTCAATTCCCCATCTGGTCAAAACTTAAATTTCACCAACGCTAAGCTGGTAGATGTCAACGCGGCAGAGCAAGATGATGTCAGTCAAGGAGTTTTAACTCAAGAATTCTCGGCAACTTTTGAAGCTTTTAATTTAGCTTCCGGAGCTTCAAATGATGCAAATTACTATCCGGATTTTGAAGATGGATTGTTAGAGGATTTTGACGAATCTTGGGAGTGGTCTATTTCTGAAGAAAACGATTCTAATCCTAGTACTGGAGATATTGCTAGACCTTGGACATGTACTCTTTCTGTTAGTGCAACTGGTAGGGGTGGTTCAGGATTAGCCTATGATCAAGCAAAGTCTTGGGTTACAGGAAGAACTAACGGGGTCAATCCACTAGCTCCGACAGATTTAGCAGGGACTAGCATTACTCTCGATAATTTGCCAACCTCTGGGTATGCTCCATTTAACAAGATTACATCAAGAAATCAAAATGTCGCTGGTGGAACTTATAGCGAAACTATTACTTGGACCTATTCTAAACATAAAGCAAGATGTACTGTGGATCTTTCTGGCACATTTAATCCTGCCGAAGCTCAGAATACAGTTGAGGTTAGTGTAAATATTCAAGGTTACGAAGACGACTTAGAAGCTGATGCGTCTGCTAAATATACAAACGCACTAAGTTTTTATGACGCTAATGTTGTTGGTAATTTGTCTACTTGGGCAGCTTCGCATTATACCAATTTTATAGCCCCTTTGTTTACAGCAAGCAGGACGCTGAATGGTAATCCAACATCTCAAAGCGTAACTTCTAATGAAACTGATGGTATTATTACCGTTTCTACTAGTTATAATGATAAAAACTTAGAAGCTGGAGCTATCGACCAAAATGTTTCAATTAATGATTCTAATGTTGATGGCAGTAATCAGATTGTTGCCATTCTTCCCGTTATTGCAAAATCAAATGGCCCGGTTATACAAAACATGTCCACAACTGGGGAAAGAACAAGAAGTATTTCTGTCGAGATTACAATGGATCAAAATAACAGGACCATTATTCCTCGTAATCAGGGACAAGCCGCACTAAATCCATATATACCCATCTGTGCAACAGCTCCAGTTTATCAACAATCAAAAACTGAGAATTGGAGTCCAACGTCAGGATCGTATTCTTTGTCAGTTGAATATGTTTGGACTGACGAATCGCCAATAAATTAAACAAGGAAAATAGGAAAAGATAAATGGCTGAATCACCCGTTACAATGTTTGGTGTCTATGTTAAATCTCTAAGTGTGAGCTTAGGTTGGGGCGGACAGGGCGGAAGTATGCAACTAACGCTGGTTGAAGATGAAACTAATAATATAGTAATTGAGAAAGATGAAGACGGGTATCCTTTTTTCGGAAGCCAAAACTCCCCTCAAACTGGGTCTGCTTGTTATTTTAAATATGGAAATTTTTATTTTGGGGGAATTTTTCAAAGGTGGACTTATAAAGAGGACGCTGTTGGCGGAAGAACATATGATATTATTCTAGAGTCTCCATCTAAATACATGGACGGTGTATGGATCATTATGGAAAACTTCAATGGTGCTACAGATTTGTTTGCTAATCAGTTTGTGGGCTTCCAATCAAGTACAAATATTCTAACGTTTCATGCTACTTATGGTAGCAGTAGTTGTTACAATGTCTTTAATGTTTTTGGTGCATATGAAAATCCGGAATATGGCCCTGACCCATATAAAAACTTTGGTAATTCTGGATTCAGATCTGACGGCATACCTATATCAAACCTTTTGTATGGAATGGAAGTTTTGATAGAAAGGAATACAACCGAGCCGTTCGGCGGACCCATTATTTTAGGGCAAAATGAGACAGGTAATGCTGCTAGTGCTTATGGTTTAAATATGTCGGAATTATCAGACTTTTATATTGCGAATGGGTTTGATGCTAATACATTAAATGCCTATTCTATAGCCGGGCCTACAAAAAGTGTTAACGGCATTATTGGGGAGCTTGCAGAGTTATTTCAGTTTGACTACTACTTTGATATTCAACCAGCGGAACCAATTGAGAATATTGAAGACGGAGGAGGCAGGATTGATGAAGCAGATATACATTTACGCATTTCAGATAAAACAAAAGCACCAGAACCTAACAAGATTAGAGAGTTCATATCTGAAGATCTGGCAAAACCAGACGATGAAAAAAGAGTCAAAAGTTACACCTTGGGTAAAGAATTTGCCACTAGTGTAACTCAAAAACAGGTATGGGGAGCTAGAAGAAGTAGATATCTAGAACTTATACCTAACCAATCTTCATATGCTTGTTTGGGTAAAAACTCAAAAGTCGTCAGCAATTCCTATAATATTATTGGTCCCGCTTCGGCGTTGGATGAGATTAATAGATCTATGACAATTCAGATTGAAGGATATGGTACTTATACCACTACACCATTTGAATTAAGAATGTCAATGTTAGATAAAGAATCTTGGCAGACATTTAAAACTTTGGAGACTATAACGCAATCTGAAAGGAACGGATTCAATAACGTTTTTACAGCTCCTTGGTCTTCTACTACAGATTTTACAAAAGACATGCTTAATCTACTACAGAATGGATTAGGCAACACTTTTGATCAAGCAAACACAAATTTTCAAAAAGCAATTAAACAATGGAACGGTAGCGAGGCTTATGGTAAACGTGCGGACAAAATTTATTCAGGCGTTAACAATATCGCTACCACCTCTTATAAACAAGAATATCTAGTCCGCCTTCCAAGCGAAGTGGCAAATACAGAATATAATATTTACAATCCTACATTTATAGACGGTAACGGTCAAGTGTCTTACGAGTCAGAGGCTAAAAAAGCTTGGGATGTTGCTAGTTCAGCGTTTATTGAATACGGACTCCGCTCGCCGAACTGTGGACCAGATCGAGGTCACTGTTATTATGCCCCAACTCTTGATGTGGGAATGTTCGACAGTTCTGGAAGACTTCAGACATTAGTTGGCTATGATCAACCAACCTTTAATCAAAATTATGATTTAAGTTCTCTTGGTTCTGATTATGCTAGTGGTGTCAATGCAGCACTTGGGAGGCTGGTCTCCAAGAAAGGGTCTACTGAGGGTGAAACGTATTGGTTTGTTAACCCTTTTGACCAAGATGCAGGATCTTTGCATGTTTTTTTCAAAACTGGCTGTGCTCCCAAAAACTATGACGAAAAAACCACTCCGGATTTTGGTTTAACTGTTCTTGCCGATATGTTTTTTAATCTAAACATTCAGCCTGAAATGTATATTACTGGAGGCAAAACAACGTTACAATTCGGAGTTCCCCCAGATGTTCTTCCCCCATCATATTTTGGAATTCCTCAAGAAAGTCAAAGATTTAATTATGGGCCTTGGATTACCTTAATACCTAACAATTCCTTAAACCTTCCGGGTTTTTATAGCCCTTATGGTTTGGCAGAAGCAAAAGAAACTGATCTAAAACCAGAAACTTATGGCAATTATGATATACTACGAACAGTGGGGTCTATAACTGCTCAAGTTGCCAATACTAGTATGCATGAGTCTGAGAGTGGTTATGTTGAAATGGTCGGTGCTCCAATATCCAATCTAGGAGAGAGATTCGCAACTAGTGGACCATATATTACAAATATGGATATTAGTATTGACGCTACTGGCGGCGTTTCTACTACTTATAAATTTAACACTTGGACTCCGGAGTTTTCTAAAATAGCTAAATATAACATTGATAGGATAGCAAAAACTAACAAGACGGGATGGACTGTTGCCCAAAAGAACAGAGGATTAATATCAAAACCTCCTTTTCCTAAAATTAAGTTCCAGAAAACTGATTTTCAACAACTCCAAAGAGAAAAGATGGGTTTTCAGGATCATATTGGTCCCGGATCGGCGTTTAAAGATGTAACCAATACATCCACTTCCAATAGTCGTGCCGCCAGCTAATGTATTATATAATAACTAAAGTTAATTAATTAGGAGAACAAGATGCCAATTGATGTGGCGGTAAGGACGGCTTCGGCTTCGGATTTAAGTGCTTCAGGAGGAAATGAACCCTCTAATTTTGCGATTACAAGCTGGGAGCAGCTTTATTCGCCAATCGTTGTAAGGTTTAATTCGCCAGCTAAAGATCAAGATATTTCTACTTTTGAGATTCCTATATCTGGTTCATCTAGTGGTCCTTTTGGTAATGGTCTCCATGTTGGACCAACAAGAACTGAACTAGATCCATATTTCACCAATATACTTGACGGTAACGGCTCGACGTTTATACAGCAGTGCGATTATCAAATGATGATGAGTAATAGCACAGGAGATTCAGGCGGAGATGCAAATATTAGAAAGGTAAAGAGGGATGAGATTGATACGGTTGTAGTTAATCATCATAGAGGCCCAATGGTTTTGTCTGGTTGGGGTTTTGATATTGCAGATCGTGCAGTGCCTTCTTTTGGCGGCGATCCTTTTACTTTCGATACGGCGTTGGTAAATGATAGAAAGTCATGGAAAACGGGCCCGATTGATTTAAAGTGGGATTTCGAAAGAAAAGTTTGGTCAGGCGGCCACCATATGGTCTGTGGCGTAGCTGTAGGTGCGATTGAAGCTCCTGAAAGCCCATGTAAACCTAAGTATTTCTCAATTAAGGTTATGAGAAATAATAAACCGGAGGGTGGTTCGTGTTCATCCTGCATTACAAATGAAGATACTCAGGAAACGGTTACAATTACGAATCGAGATCCAAGTTTAGACGCAGTTGAAGTTGAGTCAATGATTTGGGTTGTTGCAGCAAGGATAAACTATGAATGGATACCAGTGTGGGTTGGATGTCCCGATCCAGTGGAAGATCCAGACCAGATAGACACTAGTTGTGTTATTTAATTATGAAAAAACTTGAGTAAATACAATTTTATGCGTATATAGAAATAGAAATTACTAATAAGGAGACTATCCAAAATGGCAGATATTAGATTTAGAATTCTTGGAGAAACAGACGGAGATGCTGGTGTAGATACACTAAGTGGCTCCGGACTAGCATTTTATGGTGCTACAGCGGGATCTTCTGTGGCGGTTGGTGCATACCAAGAAACCTCATATGTAGCCAACGGAGATGGTAGCATTTTTAAAGATGCTACTAACAATATCAAGTTCCAAACTGCGTCACAATATCCTAGTGGAAGATGTGTTTTAGATGCTGTTCCGGGTAGTCCTTATGAAACAGGTCTCTCTGGCGTTCGATCTATGTATGGAACAGTTGGGATTATGTTCGGTCACACATCTACAGTCAATGTCCAAAACTGTCAGCTAAGAATCTACGACCGTAGTAACATTAATTACCCTGCTAGTGGAGTTAATACTAAGGTTGCAGAAATTGTCAATTATGATGGCGGAACTCCTACGGCTCAGGGCACTGATGATGGACTATCTTCAAATGCGATTGGGAGTGGAGATTTGTGGTGGTGGGGAGAGCCTTGGCCTGATGACCTGTGCGGTGCTGGAGAGAATTTTTATACAAATAGCGTTGGTTCTACTTTTTACAACGGTAGAGCTGCTGACTCTCCAAGAATTAATGGTGACTCAAGACTAGATACCGCTGGCGTTCCCGGTAGTTATAGTACAGTAGGAGGCACTGGCATCGTGGTTCCTTTACTAGATAGTCCGGGTTCTGGTCAGAAATACTTGCTGGCTACTGAAGCTATCAGTGGAACAGGAATGGTTTGGCCTAAATGGACTCAGTATTGTCGCGATACTGTGGATCAAAACGCTATTTCAGGCAGTACGGCTGGCTTTGGCGATGGTTCTGATGCCACTAAAGTTGCTGGTGTAGCCAATATTGATAGAACCTACGGAGGTACAGGAGTTGACCTTCATCATAGCTGGTCAGTTGCTATTTCGGCTAGTCCAAACGCGGCTGGGGCGAAAGAAAGTTATGGTTTGTATGTCTCTTTAGAGTACTACTAAACCAGTCTTAAATTTAAAAAAAATAGCCGCCTTAACGGGCGGCTTTTTTATTGGTTTTTATTGGTTTTTAGGTGGTAACTTAGGATCTGGCAGAGGAACTAATTCCCAGCTCATTGACTCCAAGGAAATTGACCCTTTGTTAGTCTCTCCATCGTTTTCTTTACCTCTTTTACCTTTTCTCTTCACGCGGAAAGGTTTCCCCTTGGCTCTTTTCGATCCTTTATTAAGAACGTCGCCTAATTCTCTATTATAAGGAACCCATATAAAAAGAGGAGGAAAATCATGTTCTGGTTCTTTCTGCATGATATATATCTTCTCATTCTTGATATCTACAGCATAACCGTAGACAATCATATCTTCCGGTGGGCTAGTGGCAAGAGGCTTTCCTGCATAAAGAGTAATTAGCCAAAAATTTACTAGAGAAGACGCTACAACAACTATGATTAAGCCTGCTCGTAAACTAATATCTTGGAATCGGTAGATAAGAGACAGACACGCTACGATGGCTATCACTAAACTTACTATAAATGTAATCATTGTATGACAAACCCCTGTAATGGATTTAAATTAAGATTTTTTACGTTGCCATCTTCGTCAATGTAAAATCTAGCTACTGGCACTTCTTCGTTGTGGCTTATTGTCACTACCTTTTTAAAGATGTGTCTATAAGGAGAAGACTTTTGAAATTCTACAGTCACTTCTATTGGCGAATCTGTTTTTGGTATTCTATACCCCTGTAGAGAGAAGATATAATCACCAGCTTTTATTCTTTCTATTGTCAAGGTTTCCCTAGATTCTTCCAAATTTTTACCATCCACTTGACCGTAGTTTCTAGAAGTGTTGTCATTATGTAGAATAAATACATCGTTCTCTCTTCTTTTGTAACCAGTTATAGAATCACTATTATCAACCCTGATTGCCCAAGTATCGACATCAGCATCGTGCTTGACATCCCAAGATACATTCAAAATAAACTCTGCCACCTGCGGAGGGGTGGGTGCTTCTTCTTTCTTTGTAATAGGATTGTAAAGTAGTATCATGCAAACAAGCAGGATTAAAATAATGTCTAAAAAACATATTGGAATTTTCATTTATCGTCTTCCCTTAGAAAGATAACATAAGCATAAATAAATAAACTACAAACTATTCCGACAATTGTTGTGTTTAAAACAACAGCCATGCCGGTTGTAATTAATTCTTGTCTCACTTCAGCATCATCGACGGTACTTAAAGATTCAAATAGATAACTCATTCCAATCACAGTGCCTAGAAGGCCGAGCATCTGGGCTATATATGACATATCGTTCATTTTTTTCATATGGTATTTTTTTCTCATGATCTGCCTAAGACAGAATAAAGAAGAAGTAACACCCAGTAACAATATAGCATAACAGATAAATGTTACATCGGCACTTGCTAAATCGCTAAAGGCCGAATAAGCCATTTCAGCCACAAGCAGTGAACATATAGCAATAGCTGTTATTGATAGCCATTTAAGAAAATTTACCTTTTGATTATTCATTTGAAGCCTCCTAATCTACTCTAGTAGATTTCTAATTTTTTGGTTTTGTTCATCGTCTTCCTCGTCTGGTTGTTCGATATTTACTTGATTCTCATATAACTTTTGAATAGTCTCTGACAGTTGTCTTCTTGCTATACTGAAATCATTTAATGGAAACTCATTAACAACAATAAATGAATCTACTCGATCTTCTCTGTGGTATGACAGTGTCAATACAAATTTGTCATTTTCGGGCTTTAAAGAACTGACTTCTGCCAGCATTTCTTCAAGGGTTTTCATTTTTGGTTTATATTTTTTCACTTTAAACAACTTTCTATTAACTTAAAAAATAAAAAGGACTATCAACCTTGATAGTCCTTAATAAGTAATACTACTCTACCGATTTAGTTTGAGAATTCCATTTAACCCAACCGCCATCCGGTAGCCAATTTCCATCACTATCTTTTCGTTTAGGGAAAAGACCGCCGCCTTTTTTATTAGCACCGAAAGACAACCTCGCCCCACATTTTGTACAACGAAGCTCATAGTACTCATTTTCATCAACAGTTCTAACAACATATTTAACATCATCACAACCGCACTTACCACACTTATGACCAAACACCTCCTGAAAAGAAGCTAGTTGACCAACCAAATCTTTAGAAGTGTCGCTTTCAAAAGAAGCGATTAACTCTTTGGTTTTTGCGTTATAAGTTACCTTCATTCATTACCTCCATTGTTCATATCCAGAGATTTCCTCCGGAATAGACTTTACGCCAGTTTGATACTCGTTTAATACTCCTAACATCTTAGATGCTGTATTCTTCTTAATTTGAGAAATATCTTCATACTTTGACTCACCCATATTGATAAAATTTAAGACATTTAGATCAAGCTGCTTACACTTGGCGTCAATAAAGTTGATCTGAGGTGGACTAATACTATCTTCCTCTTTCCATTCCCCATCGGTAGACTGTTTTTCTTGTACAGACTGTCTAACGATGGAAGCTACGTCCTTTTTAGCAAGTTCCTCCGCTGCTAAACATTTGACCTTTAGAGCTTTCCTTAATGCACGACCTTCGGCTCGTGTAGAAGCGGTAGCTACAGGATGAGCACAAAATAGGTCATCTGTGTTACCATGCCACACGTCTGCTACGTCAGAGTAAGTTCTTAATTGCCCAGAGTCCATCCAGTCTATCACTACTTCGAATACGACTGTCGCCCTACCGGGACCGTCACTTTCTGTAGCAGGAAAAACTTGAGAAGGTCTACTGATAACAATAGTCCCAAGCAACTCTTCGGCAACTCTTCTTAACCCCGCACATACAGGATTACCATCGAATAGCTCCGATTTGTGAAATTTACTCATTACAAAGTCGTTCCATTTTTCAGATCCGTAAACCGGCATCTGGTCCTCATTCATTTCCATTTCCTTTTCCTTGTTAATATCTTTCTTAATACTTTCTGCGTCAAATAAATCCAAATATGCTGCTGTCATTAGCTTACCTCCAACTCAATAAATCTTTTAGTCTTTTGTGGAAACTTTTTTTCAATAGATTCTAAAGCTTCAGAGACAACTTTCCACAGTCTTCTCTCTACGCTAAGATTCATATTTTTACAAAGATATTTCACTCTGATGACACAAAACCCCTTACCAATCAATAAGCCGTTTTTGATACTGTCCATTTTAATGGTTTCTGTTAGTTTGCTTTCACCAAATAAAGGTAGGAAGTGTTGAGGTCCATCTATCTCTATTATAGTGTTTAATTCCGGCAAAAGCAAGTCTATTTCGAAATTTCCTTCAACTAATCCCTTTTTATGCATTTGGACTTCATATCCCATCTGTTCCAATTTTCTGCGTAAAAACTTTTCAGCTTTTGATCCCTCTGTACATGCTTCTCTGAGGGCCGCACCAGCCTTAGACTGCATTTCCTTCTTTTTCATGGCGTCCATGTTATCCCATCTTTCTTTTGCTCCTTTCGCAAATTTTGCCTTGATGTCTTCCGGCATATCTTTCCATGCTTTCTCGACCCCTTTGCTGATAGCGAGCTTTACCTCATCTGTTCTTTTTTTTCCTTCCGTGGGATGATCTGCACGTCCTTTTTTGATGGCTAGTTTCATCGCTTCCGCTCTACTTCTAATTTTTACATCGCTTTTTTTAAGAATTCTTTCTATTTTTTTAGAGTATGTGTTAAACTCTTCTGCAATCTCTGCACAGCTACAGCCTTTTAGATATTGCTCTATAACGTATTTATCATCTATGGATTTCATTATAAATCTCCTTTATTGAATCTGCTATGTATTCTATTTGTTCAAACTTAAGTTCTGGAAAGCTAGGTATATTAAAACCAGTCCTATGTAAAACCTCTGACACACAATGCGATTCATACTTATGAGAGTACATCGGCATCGTGTGAATGGGGTAAAATAAAGGTCTAGTTTCTATCTTCTTATCCTTAAGTAAAATTTCCATCATTTTATTTCTTTGCTCTTCATTTATATCCATCGTGACGCTAAACATCCAATAAGAGTGCTGTACATTTGGAGCTTCTCGATGCCAAGAAATTGGACTATTTTCAAAATGACCGATATATTGTTGAGCAATACTTCTTTTTGTTTTTAAGACAGTATCACTAATCTCCAGCTGGGAGCATCCAATAGCGGCTTGAATATTTGTCATTCTATAATTATAACCAAGTACATCATGCCAGTATTGCCGACCCTTGGCTAATCCTTGTCCTTTTAGTTTCTCAACCCTGTTATGTAGAGATTCGTTGTTTGTTACGACCATTCCACCTTCTCCTGTGGTGATAGTCTTATTGCCGAAAAAACTATATGCAGCTATATCTCCGAATTGTCCTACGTGTTTATTGAGATATTTTGATCCGAAAGCCTCTGCACAATCTTCTATAATAAATAAAGGCCGTTTTCTATTATGTGCCATATATTGGATTTCAGACATATCTGCGGGATGTCCATACAAATGAACTACCATAATGGCTTTTGTTTTTGACGTTATTTTCTTTTTAACATCGTCTGGATCAATCTGCCAAGTGTCTTTTAAACAGTCTACAAATACAGGAGTGGCACCTGTGTAGCGAATCGCATTTACTGACGCTATATAGGTAAAAGTAGGAACAATAACTTCATCACCCTCTCCAATTCCTAAAGCGGCTAAGGAAAGATGTAATGCCGACGTTCCATTGCAGCAGCTAGTTGCATATTTTATATCTGTTTTTAATGAGAAACGATCTTCAAACATCTTGACGTATTTACCTTTAGAAGATATCCACGAACTTTCCAAACATTCATTGACGTACTGTTTGGCCGTTTCTGCTATGATAGGTTTGTATATTGGAATCATTGAATCAATCATATTGCATCGTTAATGTAAATTATTTCGTTATTATAAATGAATTTCGGCCACATCAAGTTTCTTGAAAGCATATTATTGTGATTCTTTTTTATGGAGTTAGGAATACTGAAATATGCATTGTTTTCAAAATAAAAATCTAGTTCGTAACCCAAATCCTTAACTAGTTGCTTTCTTGTCTGCCAGTCAAACCCGCACTCAATGCACATAACTTTAGGGAGTAAGGTTTTGTCCATTTTTTTCATGTCTTTTAACACAAGGCTCTCCGAACCTTCGATATCTAGTATCATAATGTCAAAAAGAACGTCGGCAATTTTTTGGATATTCTCAAAAGTTGTACAGGGCACAAAATAAGAGTCCAGTAATCTTCCGTTATTCATCTTAGCGTCATTGTTTTTTGCGTCGTTTGTATATGACCATCCGACTTCTTTAAATGAATAAAATTCCACCTCTCCTACATGGTCGGAAATTGCAAAATTAAGGATCTGCAAATTTCTGTCTCTTCCAGTGCGGTAACTTTCTAGAGAGGGCTCAACTAGCCAGACGTTTTTCTGTTGCTCTATCCATATTTCTGATTCGACAGATGTTTCGTCTTGTGTAATACACACACCAGACTCCAGAACTGAAAAATTTTCATCTAGCTCGTAGCATTTTGAAATACATTCAGCAACGTGAGCCATTTTATTTTCTCCTCGTATAGTTTATTACAAATCCTCGTTGGTTGCACGCCTTAACAACAGATTTATTGTTTGTACATTTTTTCTAGCTCTAATAAACCTTTGTCTCTTGGGCCTATTCTCTGAGCGGGGCTTCCAAAATACACAGACCAAGGGCGACACGACTTTCTAATTAACGACATAGCTCCAATCGCTGTGCCTTCTTTTATCTTTACTCTTGGTAATATAACAGAGTTAGAACCCACGATGGCGTGCTTTTCCAGCGTTACCGTTCCAGATTGTACACCAGTAAACTCCGCAGGAACCGTGGGATTGGTCATATATTTACCAGAATAGTCGTCTGAAGCACTGTAAACTCTAACGCCTTGAGAAATTCCAGAAAAATCTTCCATTATGATTCCGCCACCACCACCCAAGTAGCAGTAGCCACCAATGTGAACATTTGACCCAATTTCGATAAAACCGTTTGCAGCATTGAGTGTGCAAAAATCATCAATACGAACATCGTTTCCGAGAGATATCTTTTCTATACCAATCAGACTAGCTTTGCTAGAAACTAATACGTTTTTGCCAACGGACTTAAATCTTGCTAATTCAGATTCTCCCAACCAATTACTTTCCATGTTTTGCTCCTTTTAAATACTGCGTTATTATTTCTTCTACCAACGCATTAGCACTCGATTATGGCTTCTTTAGTATGTTTTGTGTTTCCGTTGGATGAACTTCCCAGCATCTAACTCTTCTCCTTTGTTTGCAGATTTGACAATTTCTACTATTTTTTCGTCAATCTCATCAATCAGTTGGTTGCGTTGGTAGTTAAGGTCGCAACACCTTTGAATAGCCTCGTAAAGCTCAGTCTGTTTGTCTTTTGTTCCAATGTATCTTTCTTGAAATTCTTCAAAAGTCATACGTCGAGATTCATAGAGGAACTCTTGATTAGTCCACATCTTCATGTCGATGGTAATCAATTTATCTACCAGTCCGCCTAAAGTATCAGCCATTTTATTCTCCTATTATATTAAGTAGTTGTTTCATATTCCAATTATCTACAATTCCTACAGTTTTTTTATTGCAGAAATTTTCTATGAGGTCTGCATGAGATACGCTTCTAGCTATGATTTTTATTTTGTCATCTCTTAAAATCTGCATCGCTGCTTGAAAATGCACAGGATTTTTTAACCAGTCTAAATTCCAAAGATACAAATACCTATCGCTTTTTTCTGGTAGTTTAAGAATAGTTCTTGCCTCTTCTAGTGTAGTCCCGATTAGTACGCCGTTAAAAGACGACATAAACAGACTCATTTTTGTCGCGAAGAAGGGGTGTTTAGGAGGTATGCAGTTTCTATTATGAAAAACCGATGGAGAGATGTCGGTATCATTCATGCATTTATTAAACTCTTTTATAAGATAAAAGGATTTCTGTGACGGAGATAGATCGTATAAGTGTGCAGCAATGTTTATCATAGGCAGGTCTTTCCAATCGTTAACTCGTTAATATCTTGAACATCAACTACTGAGTTGTTGTTCATGCCCTGTTCCCCAAATAGGTTCTTCACGTTTTTATAAATATTTTTCTCCAAGGGTATTGTTTTATCAAACGGTCTATTTTCCCATAGTCGAAGAAGTGTTCGAGTTTTCCCATACATAAAGTCACCATTCATACTTTTTCTATTGATATTTAGACCTTCGCTCCCGTAGTTTAATATTGTAAATTTATTTTCTTTGATACTAGCTATACTTTGCATTTCAAATCCAGCGGTTAGAATCATAGAGTGCTGAATTTCGTAGTTTTTCATTCTAGTTAATGCATCTATTACCATGTCCTGTCTAACCCATGTTTTGCGTGTAACCATCTCTGTTTTGTCTAAATCTGCTAATGGTCGATGCCAAGAAGTGTCGCGAACGTTGGCAACAACAATTATTTTGGGATCTGGAACCAAGTTTTTCATAGAGTTTATGGAATGAAGAACCTTTTGCCACCTTGTTGTGGGGTCTTCTTTCATGTATTTGCTTACTACTATTATTCCTAATTTGTTTTGCATTATGTCAATCCTTTTAAAAGATTTAATTCTGTATGAGCACAATGTATTTGATCTATATTTAAATTACTAAGCTTCACCCTTTTACCTCTATTGAATTCGTAAAGAAGTCTTTGTTCCGATATATTATAAGTTAATGCGTGTGGGTTTTTATGAGAATTTTGCACCATATTATTTGGACTATTGACAACGCAGCTTTGTAATGGTATGCCAACATATGGACCTAACAGATTGGTAAACCTTTGAAGAGCACTTTCTATCTCGTTAGGCGTCTGCTTCCACTTTTTTAATTTTTGCAAAAATACAAGCTCATCCATCCAGTCGAACATATCTCCAGTTCTAAAGATATGACCGTCTACGGACAAAGGGTAGTTCCAATATCCTCCAAAAAAATGCTGCGTCCTGTCGTATACGACTCCATATTCGTATCGATATAGCTTTTGATCTGGTGCATACTGCAATGGGTCATCGATCATAACTTCTGTGCCATTTGCATTATGCACGGCTCTTTTATTTGTGTTTAACCCTAGACGTAACGAATAGCAACATATACTATCTGTAAAACACTCATCCTTAAGATCAGGAGACTCTGTATATACTATGCAGTCATCAGTAAGAAACATAATATAGCCATTGTCGCATGTAGCTACAAGCATTAAAACATCTTTAAAAAGAGAGTTGGATTGCGTCCAAAACTCTACACTAGGATGATCCTTCTGAACCGTTTCATATGCCTGCTTATAATCATCATCGCAAGTGTATATAACATTAACCTTATAATCCATCTTTAAATTAACAAGACTGTTTAGGCAAAGATCCAATTGCAATGGTCTATTTTTACTGAATATAACTAAAGAAATCTTCAAAACGCTTCTCCTGTTTATTTTTATAATACCAATTGATAGTGTCTTTAAGCCCTAAGTAAAGCCCTGTTTTAGCTTTAAATCCAAAAATCTCATAAGCTTTACTAGTATCTAAACATCTGCGTGGTTGTCCATCTGGAAATTTTGAGTTGTAGATTATCTTTCCGTCGTACCCCATAAGGCCAGAAATTAATTCTGCTAGTTCGCAAATCTTAATCTCTTCTCCCGTTCCCACATTGATTGGCAGTGGAGTAGTTTCTGCTTCTAGGGATCGACAGATAACATCGGCACAGTCATCAACATATAAAAACTCTCTACTTGCATTACCAGTTCCCCATAGCTCTATTTCCTTCTGCTTAGTTGATTTTGCTTTATCTATCTTTAATATTAATGCAGGGATGACGTGACTGCTTATTGGATTGAAGTTATCGTATGGCCCATACATATTGACCGGAATCAGATTTGTAGAATTGAGGCCGTATTGTCTGTTATATGCAATCAGCATTTCTATAAGTGTTTTTTTAGCGATGCCGTAAGGAGCGTTGGTTTCTTCTGGATATCCATTCCATAGATTTTCTTCTTTGAATGGAACCGGAGTAATTTTAGGATAAGAACAAACAGTTCCAATCATAATAAGATTTTTCAACTTTCCATACTTCTTAGCGGTCTCAATTAAATTCATCCCCATAGAAAGATTGTCATAAAGAAATTTTCCGGGCTGATCTCGATTGATACCTATACCTCCACAGGCAGCGGCGAGATGGATGATATAATCAGGTTTCAGCTCTTGAAATGCATAGTCTACCATTTTTTGATTGGTTAAATCCCACTGTCTTCTGCCAGCCAATCCGAGTACGTGATAGTTGTAAGTAGACTTTAGTCTTAATGTGACTGCGGTTCCGAGGAATCCTGTAGATCCGGTAATAACTACTCTAGGTTGTGATTTATTCATCAATTAAATGCTCCTCGTATTGTTTAATTATTTTTGAGGATAAGTGCCCAAGTCCAAATTCTTGCAATATTGTAGAAATTCTATGAAATCCAGTATGATTTTTTTTCACTATGTCTTGTCCACTTTTAGCCAATCCTAAACGGTCAGCGGGGTTTTTTAAATAATGATCTGTCAACTCTTTAAAATGATTTGGATTATCTGCAAAAACTACTGAATCTTTAAATAATGTGTGGTATCCCTCTACATTATCACTAATACAAAAGCCTCCTGCATACAAAATTTTGAATATTCTTTCATTTACATCAAATCCATACTCCTGAGCATGTGGTTCGCTAAGATTGGGACAAATTTTTGCAGAAACGAAGAGATCTTTAACCTTTTCGTCTTGTATCATGCCGCAGTATTGATTTACACGCCAAGGTTGATTTCCGAATATTTTAGTCTTGTATTTGCCTACTGGATTCAACAAGGGGAATAAGTACGGTTCTATTACTTGTCCTTTATACGGCCAAAACCCTCCAACAAATCCAATATCACACTCTAGAGCGGGATCAAACTTGGCATCACCGTAAGATTCAGTATCTGCACACATCATAAGTGATACGGGTTTAATTCCGATAGATTCAAAACGGTTATGCGTGTGTTGGATGGCGTTTGGTGTGTAGTGTATATGAATAAATTCTGGTTGACCTGTTTGATTTTTTAGATCTTCTAATACATTACGCTCTTTTACACCGCAGGTCAAAATATTAAACTTGTTATGATCAATATTTGGCGTTTGATCACCCCAGTCTCCTGCACGCAATCCAACCTTTAGATGCGGTCTTTCTTTAATACACTTTATGGTCGCTTTATCTAGATTATAGGCTTGACCCATAAAAATATCAGGTTGGAATTGATCGAATACATCAAATGCTGGACGGGAATTAATCTCCCAATACGCAACCTCAAATCCACACTTCATAAAAGCGTTTGCCCAAGCCATTCTCTGATAGTGATGAGCGTGCCTACCATCTCCTGAAATCAATACTCTCATTGTATATCCTTTATCCTGTCTATTTCTAGTAAGTTTTTGTTCTTAGGCTCATAGCATTGAAAAGAACCTCCAAGCTGAATCACTTCATTAATAATTTCGAAAGAGAGCCTCTTTTTGTCTTTATCCTCGTATTTGTTAAATAAACTTGTTAGTATTTTATATTCTTTTCCTGTGAAAAACGCCATCTGTCCCCATTTTGTAGGAAGTCCATATGACAAGATTGACAAACGACCGCCAATCATTGTTAATCCAATTTCTTGGTCTTTGATATAGTCTTCCGTGTCTATAATAACAAAGGATTGAGAATAATCTACATTTATACAACTTTCGTTAAATAATATATCTCCATGAACAAACATAAAATTTTTACATGAAGCATTGTTAAATGCCAATCTCAAACTCTCTGAAGAATTTGTTTCGTTATAAATTTGATTCTCAACTACTCTTGTAGAGTTTTTTATCTTTTTTATAACTTTGTTTGCATGACATCCAACAACTGTTATTATTTCTACGTCTTTAAAATAGTTATTAATAGTTGATAACTGATGTTCGATTAAAGGCTTAGAGTTTATTTTCAATAAACTTCGAGGCTCATAAGATTTGATTTTGCTTCCACATCCCGCAGCTAAAATAGCAACAGATATACTGCTATCGGCTATTTTAGATTTTTGAATTTTTGTCACAAATCGAGACATTAAATTTATCCTGTGATTATTTTGACGTTTTGTTTAAAAATTTCAGGAGTCATCTTCATAGATTGATTCCTGCCGTGACAGTTAGCAACGCCTAAACATTCAGGGATATGCGTGGTCATACAAACCTTAGACAATCTCAACCATAAATCATAATCTTCTGTGCATCCGATAAACCCTTGACTAGCTGGTCCATGAAGTTCACTTCGATAAAATTCCCCGTTCGGTAACCGTATCATCTCTAGATATTTCTTTTTAATTAGTGCGTTACTATGAACCATGCAATTCTTTTGTAGTTCTATACTACAATAAGAATCTTTAAATTCTCTCTTGGTATAATTAGGAAACACGTTTTCGTAGTCAGCGTATGCCACTCCTACTTCTTCGTGTTCGACAAGTTTCGCTACCAGTTTCTCGACTTTCTTTAGGTAATAAGCGTCATCAGCATCAAGAACGCCAATAATATCGGCCCAGTCCCAGCACATATCAATCGCTACATTACGGGCGACACTAGCA
>Ga0055584_100002242_pt1 | contig 19142 bp, 19 predicted proteins | sample OSDHelmetaG_FD_58716 | JGI IMG/M metagenome (GOLD analysis project Ga0055584, IMG submission 58716) | Pelagic marine sediment microbial communities from the LTER site Helgoland, North Sea, for post-phytoplankton bloom and carbon turnover... | ecosystem: Environmental > Aquatic > Marine >... | reverse complement strand
GATTGAGTGATATAGAAGCTGGTTTAAGGCATGGGATAAAGTAAAATGCCTAATATATGAATAAAGATTTAATTCGCATAGCAACACGGAAAAGCCCTCTTGCACTCTGGCAGGCTGAGCATGTAAAAGCAAAATTAGAGCTTTTACATCCGGAGGTGGAAACAGAGTTACTCCCGATGACAACAAGGGGTGATCAAATATTAGACTCCCCTTTGGCAAAAATTGGGGGGAAGGGGCTGTTTATCAAAGAGCTTGAACTTGCCATATTAGAAGGCAAGGCTGATATCGCCGTTCACTCCATGAAAGACGTCCCTATGGAGTTCCCAGATGGTTTAGGTTTAGCAATTATTTGTGAGCGAGAAGATTATAGAGATGCGTTTGTTTCTAATAATTACGCTAGCTTTGAAGCGCTACCAAATGCAGCGGTAGTAGGAACGTCAAGCTTGCGCCGCCAATGCCAATTACGTGCAGTCAGGCCGGATATTCAAATCAAAGATTTACGCGGCAATGTAAACACTAGGCTCAGGAAATTGGATGATGGTGAATATGATGCAATTATTTTAGCGGCAGCTGGGCTCTTAAGGCTTGATATGAGTGATCGTATTCAAGCTTATATTGAGCCTACAATATGTCTGCCAGCTGGAGGGCAAGGAGCTATAGGCATCGAATGCAGGTCTGATGACCACAAGGTTTTAAATTATTTAAGTGTTTTGAATCATCGTCATAGTTCAATTTGTGTTGGTGCAGAACGTGCCATGAATGCCAGATTAAATGGAGGCTGCCAGGTACCAATTGCATGTTTGGCCGAACTCGAGGGAGATTCCTTAAGTTTAAAAGGAATTGTTGGTAGTGTAGATGGTAAAGAAATTTTAACTGCAGAATTTGAAGGAAAAGCAGAAAGTTTTAAGGAGTTGGGTATTAAAGTAGCAGAGCAATTATTGCAGCAAGGGGCTGGACGATTGTTGGATGAGATTGGTTAAACATTTAGTATTTATGAACTTACCACTACACAATATCACTCTATGGCTTACACGCCCGGCAGGTCAGGCAAAAAATTTAACTAAACTGCTTGAAGCAGAAGGTGCAAATGTTTTTCATTTGCCTCTAATCCAAATTGAAGCAATACCTCAAAATAAAAAAATAGAAAATAAAATAAAAAAACTTAACCAGTATGATATGGCCTTTTTTATTAGCACTAATGCTGCACAATTTGGCATGGAACTTATTGAAACTTATTTTTCTTCATTGCCTAAAGAAGTTAAATATTTCTGCCCGGGGCCAGCTACTGCCAGTATATTGCAGAGTTATGGTCTAGACGTAGATCATCCCGAAAAAGCAATGAGTACCGAAGGCTTATTAATTCTTCCAGGAATACGAAAAGTTTTACTACAAGAAAGCAAAAATAAAAAAAGTGCAATAATATTTCGAGGTGCAGGGGGTAGGGAGTTATTGGCTAATGCTCTAAGGTCTAAAGGTGTGAATGTCAATTATATTGAGCTCTACAAACGTGTTCTTCCTGAATACAAAGATAGCTATTTGAAAAATATTCTAAAAAGTAAAAAACCCGATGGTATTATTTTTAGTAGTGTTGAAGCTATTCATAACTTTAGCACTTTGTTTGAAAAAATATATCCTGAATATAAAGAAATTCCGATATTTGTTTCTTCACCTAGATTAAAAGAAGTTTCTAAAAAAATTGGCTTTAGTTCTATTTCCCTGCTGAAGGCCGCTGATGATAACTCAATAGCGGCAGGGGTGACGAATCCCAATGAGTGAAGTGAATCTTGAAAAAAAGTTATCTGTGAAAACTGCAAAAAATAAGATGAAGTTTAGTAATCCATTTTTATTTCTAAAATCTGGTTTGCAGATAATTGTAGTGCTTTGCATTATAGGGCTAGTTTATTTTATCTGGCAGCAACAAAATTTAGTTGATGAATTAGTTGTTAGGCAAAATCAAATTCTAGCTGAAAATGAAAATATGGCGGGTCAGTTACTGAGCCTCCAGCAAGACTTTGAGTTTTTAAATAATGCAGAAGCAAGTGCTGAAATATTATTCAGCCAACAAAATTCCAGAGTCGATAGTTTAAATGAAGAAATAGTGAGTCTGCGATTAGGCTTGAACGCTAATCAAGGCAGCGGAATTTGGCAAATAGCTGAAGCATCATCTTTGTTAAGGCTCGCACAACAACACATTGATTTGACACAAGATATAGCTGTTGCATTAAGTTTGTATCAAAATAGTAGGGCCATCCTTAGCCAAATCGACGACCCAATTCTAGATAGAATAGACAATCTATTAGCATCAGATGTGCGGAATTTAAGCAGAGCTCTAAGTGTTGATACTGAAGGGTTCTATATGCGGTTAAGTGATATATCTCAGCAATTAGATAGCGTAAGTTTAGGAACTAACATTGAACCCAGTTCAGCTTTCCTTGAGCGTGATGTTGAAAGTGAAGGTGCAAATAAAGCTGCCGGTTTTTTCAAAAATGTCAGAGAGTTTCTTTCACAATATTTCACAGTGCGTAGACTAGATATGCCTATAGACTTACCTTTAAGCAATCAGCAAATATCTTTTTTAAGGCAGAATATGCAAATCCAGATCGAGCAAGCGAAACTTGCTTTGTTGCAGAGAAGACAGGCACTTTATCAAGATAGTATCAGTAATGTGGTAATGCTGGCACAACAAAATATACCAGAACAGGACCAACAGAAAATATTTATACTTAGATCTTTGAGGGAGTTGCAAGATGAAACAATTTTGCTTGAATTGCCACCATTAAGCGAAAGTCTTGTCTTGTTGCAAAATATAATGAGCGATATTCCAGATGCTTCAATAAATTAATATATTTATGATGAACTATTTTTTAGAAGAGACATTTTGTCATGGTTAAAGCCTTTATAATTCTTTTGTTGGCTTTAGGCCTTGGCGCCTACCTTTCAGTGCTCTTAACAGAAGACCCCGGATATGTGCTGGTTACCTTTAGAGATTATTCGATAGAGGCGACATTGGCAGCGGCTGTTATTTCTTTAATTATCTTTTTTGTTCTATGTTTTGGCTTCATAAAGTTCCTCAGAACATTTAACCCTTTTAAGCTCTTTAGCAAAGATACTTGGTACAAGATATTTAATAAAAATAATCCGCGTCGACAAATTGAGCAGGGATGGCAATATCTTTTATTGGGGAAATGGCAAGAAGCTTATAAGTTGTTAGTAGAGTCTGCCAATAGATCACAAGTCCCTAGTGTAAATTACCTTGCAGCGGCCTATGCTGCATTTCAGCGCAATGATCATCTAGCATGTACATTTTGCTTATCACAAGCTAAACAACAATCATTAGTGGCGAATACGGGAATTAAAACTTTTCACGCCCTGCTTGATCTCAAATCAGGTAAGGAAGAACAAAGCTTGGCATTGTTACTCGCCATAAAAAAAGAACAGGCAGACAGCCCTTATGTCTTGATGCTGCTTAAAGATATTTACATTTCATTAAAAGATTGGGAGCAATTGAGCACATTGCTGCCTGAGCTGGAAAAGCATAAGGTTTTATCAAGTGATGATCTATTGATGTTAAAAGAAAAGCTGGCAGTTCATCGACTGCATAAAGCGACAACTCATTCAGCAAATCATCACGAATTAAAAACTATTTGGAACAGCTATAGTAAAGTTCTACAAAAACGGGAATTAGTAATGGAGGCTTATTTGAGAGCCCTTCTTACTACGGGTAACAGTCCTGAAGCATTGAGTTTGTTAACAAAATATATCAAGCATCAATGGAGCGACAGGTTAGTGGCCTTGTTAGGCTACATTGATAATCAGGATGCAGCAGAACAAATTTTATTGCTCGAAAGCTGGGTAAAGGACCGGCCAAAAAATGTAAACTTGATGCTGACCCTGGGGCGTTTAAGTCTGCGTAATAAATTATGGGGTAAGGCGCGTGAGTATTTCGAGACAGCATTACATTTCTCTAATAATACGGGGTTAAGTGCTGAAATTAATGCTGAATTAGGTAGGTTGCTGGAACACCTTGGCGAGCACGATAAAAGCCTTTTATGTTATCGCCAGGCAATGGACTTGATGGAAAGGAAGTTACCAGATCTGCCATTGCCTGAAATGCAGTAAAAAAATAGAGAGAGCCTGAAGAAACTATTTTACAAAAGATACTTTTTTATAAACATCATCTGGTACATTTAGATCATCAAATAAAAGTTTTCCGACGAACTCAGGTCCAGAGTTCGATATCAAGCCAATTTTTCTAGCAATAAAGGTAATTGTTACCTCTGCTTTAATTGCATTCCCTAGCATTTCGCCAGAATCACTACAAAGACCGGAAGGGATATCCACTGCAAGAACAGGTAGAGAGCTAGCATTTATCGCATTGATTAAATGGGTGAAAGGTTCTCGTATCGTGCCGTTCAGTCCTGTTCCTAATAGAGCATCCACTATAACTAGTTCTACAGTTTTACTTTTGCTGTCTTCTTTTTGCTTTTTAAAGATGCGGTTAAATTCCAAAATCGGTGAAACCTTAAGTCCCAGAGATAATGCATAGTCCAAAGCTTTTTTAGCATCACCATTTATTTTAGATAAATCTCCAGTGGCAAAAAGCTTTACTTGTAGGCCATGCTTTTTAGCCAAGCCTGCAATTATAAAACCATCGCCGCCGTTATTGCCGATTCCACATAAGACAATAATCTTTGTAACATTTGGCCAGTTGTTTAATAAACAATTAAATGCAGCATTGCCAGCTCGCTGCATGAGCTCAAAGCCTGGAATGTTAAGTTCTTCGATAGCAAGCCGATCGAGCTCTCTGGTAGCAGCAGCAGTATAGTAGTGGGGGTTTTTCATTCAGCTTTATCGCGCTTAAAAAAAGGTATTGCCGCACAGGCGCCAAGGAAATTACAAGTAATATCAATAGCAGTATTTTCGTAACCGCCAACATTGGTATTAGGAATAAATACGGTTGCCAAAAACTCAATAATTTCATTGATGCCGCCAATGCCAGATGCAGCTAACACCGTAATTATTGTTGCTGTAGCTAATGATTTCTGATCAAGACTTGAGACAATTTTCCAAATTAAAAGAGCCGCTATGAAATAACAGTAAAAATGTACAAGCTGATCATATTTTAATATTGAATATGGCTCACCAATAAAATCAATTAGGACAAATGAATAAAGTACACCATCATCCACAGGTAATAAGCCACCGAGAATGTGCAAGATAATCCAAATATTAAAGCCCCACAGAACCTTGGAGCTGAAAGTAAATTGTTGGTCTGCTTTATGTAAAACAGCAACTAATATTAAAGTCGTTATTCCATAAAATAAAAATTCAAAATTCTGAGATATCAAAGACCAGAGTAGAAGTGCAACTGTTAAGAAATAACCGCAAATAAATTGAGTGCGCATATTAAACCCAAAAAAATACTGAATTATTTAATTGTACAAAAAAACTAAATCACGAATATATTTATTGGAAGTAGATAGTCAGGAATACTATTGTTAGAAAAACAATCGCTCCAACCACAGATTCGACTGAAAACTCCTTAAAATTCTTTTCTGCATGCAATGTCGTATCTTCAAAAATTTTGGAATGCGTTTTGAAATAAAGTAGGGAACTCGACCAAGTATTGAGCTTGATAGAACTAAAGGGAAAAAGAATAGGCCTGCGAAAATAGAATAAAAAAATTCATATCTGCTAAGGCTTTCTTCTTCTAATATCATTAACCAGATCACAAAGAACCCTAATAGAGAAAGAAAAAGGCCTAATACTCTAATAGAATTTCTAACTTTAATTTCCATTTTACCTACTACTCCCTCTGACAATCTCGCTATAGAAAACTGCCAGAGGGTTTGATATTTTCCCGATGTACTAATAGGTTCCATTTAATATTAATCGGCTGACATATCTGTCATAAAGGTATGTGCCAGCGCCGGTCCCAGCGCCCCATGCTACTCCAACCCCAGGGCCCCACCAGCCTCCTGTGGTTGCACCTGCAGCAGTACCGGTAGCTGCATAACCAACAATACTGCCAATTAAACCAGTTTGTGTTGCTAGATCTGTAACATCGCTTAAATACGATCCACCACTAACCTCTTTTACTTCCTGTACGGTTAACGCTCTCATGACTATCTCCTTGTCGTAAGAAATTAAAAAAAAACATCACCTAATCTCAGTGATAGTTTTAATTTAGTACAGTTTGGAGAGTTTTCCAGTTTTTAGTCAAAAATACCGAGTTCCTGCCAAATGGCATCGACTCTGTCTTTAACGTCCTGGCTCATACTGATGGGGCTGCCCCATTCTCGAGTGGTTTCAGCGCCAATTTTAGTGGTGGCATCAAAACCCATTTTTGAACCTAGCCCAGAAACAGGCGAGGCAAAATCTAGATAATCTATCGGTGTATTTTCAATGGTTACAGTGTCTCTAACTGGATCCATACGGGTCGTCATGGCCCAGATAACATCTTCCCAATTACGAATATCAATATCGTCATCAACGACTATGACAAATTTGGTATACATAAACTGGCGCAAAAAGGACCATAAACCCATCATCACGCGTTTAGCATGACCGGGATACTGTTTTTTTATACTGATGACTGCAAGCCGGTATGAGCAACCTTCTGGGGGTAAATAAAAATCAGTTATTTCTGGATATTGTTTTTGAATAATTGGAATGAAGACTTCATTCAAAGCAACACCGAGGATGGCGGGCTCATCAGGCGGCCTGCCGGTGTAGGTGCTGTGATAAATAGGGTCTTTGCGGTGAGTAATTTTTTTAATAGTAAATACCGGAAACTTTTCAACTTCATTGTAATAACCGGTGTGATCACCATAGGGCCCTTCACTGGCCATATCATTAGGCTCAATAACTCCTTCGAGTACGAATTCTGCAGAAGCAGGTACTTGTAAGTTGTTACTCAAGCTTTTTGCAACTTCAGTTTTACTTCCGCGTAAAAGACCGGCAAACGCATATTCCGATAAAGTATCTGGCACAGGGGTTACAGTGCCTAAAATTGTTGCTGGATCAGCGCCAATGGCGATACTTATTGGAAAACCTTCACCGGGATGAGCCTCTTGCCATTCTTTAAAATCAAGTGCACCTCCACGATGAGATAACCAACGCATGATTAATCGGTTTTTACCGATAACTTGCATGCGATATATCCCCAGGTTTTGCCTTTCTTTATTGGGCCCTTTGGTGATGACAAGTGGCCAGGTAATAAGTGGAGCAACATCTTCCGGCCAGCAGGTTTGAATAGGCAGTGCATTAATATCAATATCATCTTCTTCAATGACAATTTCCTGGCAAGGCGGAGATTTAATAACTTTTGGAGAAAGGTTTAGTGCTTGTTTAAAAATTGGCGCTTTTTCTAATAGATCTTTCCAACCTTTGGGTGGTTCGGGTTCTTTTAGAAAAGCTAATAACTTGCCGACATCGCGTAAGGCTTCAACATCTTTTTGCCCCATCGCCATAGCAACACGTTTTGTGGTGCCAAATAGATTAGCTAATACAGGAATGGTTGAATTTAAGGGGTTTTCAAATAAAAGCGCGGGACCTCCACGCCGTAAAGTTCTGTCGGAGATTTCAGTGATTTCCAAGTAAGGGTCTACTGGAGTGCTGATACGCTTTAATTCACCTTGTTGTTCAAGTAATTCAATGAAATCGCGGAGGTCCTTGAACATAGCTGGCTTAACCTAATTGCTTTCCAAAGAGGGCTATTTACGTTTCATAGACTGAAAAAATTCATCATTGGTCTTGGTATCTTTTAATTTATCTAGAATGAATTCTGTAGCCGGCACGTCTTCCATAGAAGTAAGCAATTTGCGCAGAATCCACATGCGTTGTAATTCTTCTTCTGTGGTTAGTAGGTCTTCGCGGCGGGTGCCGGAGCGACGCACATTAATTGCTGGATAAACGCGTTTTTCCGCCATTTTTCTATCCAGATGTAATTCCATGTTGCCAGTGCCTTTAAACTCTTCGTAAATAACTTCATCCATTTTTGAGCCTGTTTCTATCAGACAAGTAGAAATAATGGTTAAACTTCCGCCTTCTTCAATATTTCTTGCTGCACCAAAAAATCGTTTTGGTCGCTCAAGGGCATGTGCATCCACACCACCGGTTAATACTTTTCCTGATGAAGGAATAATTGTGTTGTATGCTCTGGCTAGACGTGTCATAGAGTCCAACAGAATAATTACATCTTCTTTATGTTCTACCAGACGTTTAGCTTTTTCGATTACCATTTCAGCTACTTGTACATGTCGTGAAGGTGGCTCATCAAAAGTACTGGCAACAACTTCACCTCGCACTGAGCGCTTCATTTCTGTTACTTCTTCCGGCCTTTCGTCTATTAATAAAACGATTAAATGGCATTCTGGAGCGTTACGAGTAATCGCCTGAGCGATATTTTGAAGAATTAAGGTCTTACCTGCTTTCGGTGGAGAAACGATCAACCCGCGTTGACCTTTTCCAATAGGAGCAACTAAATCTATTACTCTTGAACTTAAATCTTCCGAGCTGCCATTACCAACCTCAAGGATTAGTCTTTGATCGGGGAACAGTGGAGTAAGGTTTTCGAAGAGTATTTTATTACGAGAGTTTTCAGGTTTATCAAAATTTATTTCATTTACTTTTAGTAAGGCAAAATATCTTTCGCCATCTTTTGGAGGCCGAATTTTGCCAGCTACAGTATCGCCTGTTCGTAAATTAAAACGGCGAATTTGGCTAGGTGAGACATAAATATCATCAGGGCCGGCCAAGTAAGAAGCATCTGAAGAGCGTAAAAAGCCAAAACCATCTTGCAAGATTTCAAGCACTCCGTCGCCATAAATATCTTCACCATTTTTTGCATGGCGTTTTAGTAAATGAAAAATAACGTCTTGTTTACGTGTACGAGAAACGTTATCTAGTCCCATTTCTTGGGCGATTTGGATTAGTTCAGAGATTGGTTTGGTTTTCAGTTCAGATAGATTCATAGAGTAGATTCATAGAGTAGATTAAAAGTGCAATAAGCCTCATAGAGACAAAAGAAGGGTAGGTTTTTAATTTTTATTTAAAAAGAAGTAATTGAAAAAGTTAATGGGTTAATAAATTAATTGCTTGCCCTGTTCGCCTTAAGTAAGGTTTTTCAGTTTTAAATTATATTTTTGTTAATTTGGCACCTTGGAATGGCGCCTGAAATGACAAGCTGGCGGGTAATCTATCACCCGCCCCATGCTGTGTAAAGTAAATATTATAAAAAAGCTGTTTTTTTTACTATCCTGCTAATTAACTAGTCTATCTAGCTATTTTGTTAAATTGTACTATCGATAAAAGCAGATAACTGAGCTTTTGAAAGAGCGCCAACTTTCTTGCCTGCAGCATCACCATTATTAAAAATGATTAATGTAGGAATACCTTTAACATTGTACTTTTCAGCAATGGCTTTATTTTGATCAACATCCATTTTGCAAACTTTAAGTTTGCCATCATACTCATCGGCAAGATCTTCCAGGACAGGCGCGATCATTTTGCATGGGCCACACCATTCTGCCCAAAAATCTACTAGAACTGGACCGCCGGCATTAATAACATCGCTTTCAAAACTGTCATCGGAGATGTGGCTGATTTTATCGCTCATGATAAGTTCCTTACAAAATATAGAGTTAATGTTAATTACAGATTTTAATACTAGGTGTTTAATATGGAGTTAAAACTTTAGTTATTCAAGTTTTCAGCTACCTTTTTTGCAAAATAAGTAAGAATGGCGTCTGCACCAGCACGTTTAATTGATTGTAGAGATTCAAACATTACCTTGTCGGCCTCAAGCCAGCCATTTTCAAAGGCTGCCATGTGCATGGAGTATTCGCCACTGACTTGATAAACAAAAGTCGGCACGCCAAACTCATCTTTTACACGTCTGACTATGTCAAGGTAAGGCATTCCGGGTTTGACCATAATCATATCTGCGCCTTCGCTCAGGTCCAAAGCCACTTCATGCAGAGCTTCGTCACTATTGGCTGGATCCATTTGGTAGGTTTCTTTAGTGCTTGATCCAAGATTCCCACTTGATCCAACTGCATCTCTGAATGGCCCGTAATAAGCAGAAGCATATTTTGCAGAGTACGCAAGAATTCTTGTATTAATATGACCTGACGCTTCAAGTTCATCTCTAATGGCGCCAATTCGTCCGTCCATCATGTCAGATGGAGCGACAATGTCAGCGCCAGCAACTGCATGAGAAAGAGCCTGTTTAACTAGGGTGTCGACAGTTTCGTGGTTTAAAACATAGCCTTGTTTATCAATAATGCCGTCCTGCCCATGTGTAGTGAAAGGGTCTAGTGCAACATCTGTAATAACCCCCATTTCCGGGCAAGTATCCTTAATGGTTTTTACTGCTCGCTGAGCAAGCCCATCAGCATTAAAGGCTTCTTTACCACCTTCAGATTTGCTAGCAGAATCAGTCACCGGAAAAAGAGCTATAGCAGGAATTCCTAGTTGTTTTAATACTAAAGTTTCCTTGGCTAATTCGTCGAGGGTAAGTCTTTCGACACCAGGCATACTAGGAACTGCCTGACGTTCTGCGTGGCCTTCAATAACAAAAATCGGGTAGATCAAATCATCAACCGTGACTGTTGTCTCACGCATTAATCGACGGCTAAAGTCATCTCTACGCATACGGCGCATTCGAGTAATTGGGAATTTTCGAATATAACTATCTTTGCTCAATTTGTACTCCGCTGAAAATCAAATAAAGTGATAAAGAGGTATTAATCTGACTTTCTTAGTAACATCTCCGAACGAAAGTTATCTATGACAACAATGTTGAACTAATTATGGCATATCAAAGAATAAAATGAATAAAAAACAACTCGTTTTACTTTTACTTTTTTTGTCTGTTTTAAGCAGTTTTTTTATTTTTGACTTAGGTGACTATTTGCAATTGTCATTTTTTCAGGAACAAAGAGATTTATTTCTTGAGTATAAAGAAAATAACTTTGCATTAACTTCACTCCTATATTTCATTCTTTATATCCTGATTACAGCTTTTTCACTGCCAGCTGCTGCACTAGTGACATTAGCTGGTGGCGGGTTATTTGGATTTTGGTGGGCCTTAATATTGGTGTCTTTTGCTAGCACTATTGGTGCTAGTTTAGCTTTTCTGATGGCCAGAACAATCTTACATGACTGGGTACAAAACAAATTCGGGAGCAGGCTTAAACCGATAAATGAGGGGATAGAGAAAGATGGGATCTTTTATTTATTTACCCTGCGTTTAATTCCAGTGTTTCCCTTTTTCCTTGTCAATATGCTAATGGCTTTGACGCCAATTCGTTTACGAGATTTTTACTGGGTCAGCCAGCTTGGTATGTTAGTTGGTACTGGGCTTTATGTCGAAGTTGGTGCACAGTTAGGGATGGCAGAAAGTATTCCTGCTGTGTTTAGTATCGGGCTTGTAAGAGTTCTGCTGGCGTTGGCACTGTTCCCATGGTTGGCAAAATGGGCCGTTGCAGTTATTAAAAAGAAAAAAGTCTATAAGGCATTTCCGTCACCACCTAAATTTGATTCTAATCTTATTGTTATTGGAGGAGGGTCGGCTGGTTTAGTAACAGCTTATATAGCTGCAATGGCTAAAGCCAAAGTTGTTCTTATTGAAAAGGGTGAGATGGGGGGCGATTGTCTTAATACAGGTTGCGTGCCTAGCAAGGCATTAATTCGAAGTGCCGGGGTTAGGCATTTGTTTAGCCGATCTGAAAGCTTTGGAATTAAATCAGCTATTCCGGAAGTGGACTTTTCTGCGGTGATGCAGCGGGTAAGAGAAGTCATTAATAAAGTTGCCCCACATGATTCAGTCGAGAGATATACAGAGTTAGGCGTGGACTGCATTAAGGGAGAAGCTAAAATTATTTCTCCTTACATTGTAGAGGTTGATGGCAAGCAAATTTCGACGCGTAACATTGTGTTAGCTACTGGAGCTAGACCGAATGTCCCTCCAATCCCTGGACTTGATGAAATAGATTATGTGACCTCTGATACGATCTGGAATTTGGAAGAATTGCCAAAACGTTTTCTTGTTGTCGGAGGAGGTCCAATAGGTAGCGAATTGGCACAGGCATTCGCAAGGCTTGGTTCTGAAGTCACTTTGGTTGATGCTGAGGCTAGGCCTTTACCCAGAGAAGATATAGAAGTATCAGAATTTATGTTCGATAGTTTCCAGCAGGAAGGAATTAAATTTTTAGGCGAGCATCAAGTTTTATCTTTCCAGAAACATGCAGGACAAAGCCAGGTAATGCTCAAGCATGCTGAAAATGAATTTCCTTTAGCGTTTGATGTGGCGTTGTTAGCTATTGGACGTAAAGCAAATATTGAGGGTTTTGGGCTTGAAACATTAGGAGTTGATACTACGGAGCAAGGCGCACTCAAAGTAAACGAATATTTACAAACAAACTTCCCAAATATCTATGCTTGTGGAGATCTTGTTGGCCCTTATCAGTTTACTCATATGGCGGCACATCAAGCCTGGTATGCCACAATTAACAGCCTCTTATCAGGGTTTAAGAAGTTTAAAGTTGATTATTCTATAGTGCCATGGGCCACTTTTACCGACCCGGAGGTTGCTAGAGTTGGATTAAATGAAAAAGAAGCCAAGAGTAAAGGCATCAATTATGATCTTACTAAATATAATATTGATGATCTGGATCGAGCTATTGCGGATAGTGAAGATAGAGGTTTTATCAAAGTACTAACTCATCCAGGCACAGATAAAATTCTTGGCGCTACTATTGTGGGTTATCATGCTGCGGAATTAATTACAGAATATATTTTGGCCATGAAGCATGGCTTGGGCTTGAAAAAAATTCAGGGAACGATACATATTTATCCAACTTTGTCAGAGAGTAACAAGTATGTTGCTGGGGAATGGAGAAAAGCTCATGCTCCAACTTGGTTATATCCTTGGCTGAAAAAATTTCATCGCTGGAGAAGAAAATAGTTATAGAATTAAAATTTGTTAATTTTATACAATAATTAAAAGATTGCTAATCAGGAGATAGAAGGTTGAGTGTAGAAGCTAAAGTATCAGAGAGATATGCCGGTGGTGCTAAAGAAGTGGAAGCAAGCTTATGTTGTCCAGTGGACTATGATGTAGAGCTTTTAAAAATCCTACCACAAGAAATCATCGATAAAGATTATGGTTGTGGCGATCCGTCTCGTTACGTTCAAGCCGGCGACTGTGTGCTTGACCTTGGCAGTGGTGGGGGAAAAATTTGTTACATGGCAGCTCAACTTGTAGGAGACAAAGGTTCGGTTATCGGCATAGACATGACTGACGAGATGCTCGCATTAGCAACAAAATATAAAAGCGAAATGGCAGAAAAGCTTGGTAGTGACCGAGTTGATTTCCGTAAAGGCTATATTCAGGATTTAGCTTTAGATTTGAATGCCTTAAATCAGTATCAAGAAGAAAGTAAGCCTGATGCTGTTGCTATAGAAGCTTGGAAAGAAAATCAAAAAACTCAGGCACCATTAGTTGTTAGTGACAGTGTTGATTTGGTTGTTTCCAACTGCGTGCTAAACCTAGTTGCAGAACAGCATCGAAAGCAGATGATTAACGAAATATACCGCGTATTAAAACCAGGCGGGAGAGTGGCCATTTCAGACATTGTTAGTGATGAAGTTGTTCCACAACATTTACGTGATGATCCACATTTGTGGAGTGGTTGTATTTCTGGAGCATTTCAGGAAAAAGCTTTTCTTGATGCTTTTATTGAAGCTGGTTTTGTTGCTGTGGCTTACGATAAGTGGGACATGGAGCCATGGCAAACTGTTGAAAATATAGAGTTCAGATCGGTGACTATCACTGCTGTTAAGCCTGAAAAAATTGCTTTATTAGATAAAGGCCAGGCTGTTATTTATAAAGGGCCATTCTCGGAAGTGCGCGATGATCTGAATAATGTTTTCCCTAGAGGTGAGCGAATCGCAGTCAGCGATCGTACTTTTCGATATCTCATGGAGGGGCCGATGAGTGAGAGTTTTATTGGCATTAGCGCAGCAGCTCCCCCTAGTGCCCAGAAATTCTGTAAAGCCGCAGGTACATTGCGTCCGGCACAAGAAACAAAAGGTGGCTCACATAGTGGCGGCAGTGAATCTTCCGGGTGCTGTTAAAATAGATTTTATTTTTTGATGTTTTAGCAGCCTTAAGGATGTTTGAAGGGTGTTTCAAGGATAAGAGCCTAAGCCTTTCGAAGCGCCTGGAAAACACAAAAGCAGCCCAACATTGTAAATCCGACCAAACTCCATTCAGGAATGCTCATGCCAATAACGGGATCTTGCCAGACTACTTCGGCACAATTTCCGTCACCTGAAAGCATGGCTGTAATTACTTCAGACATAGGAAAAACTTCTAGCATGTAACCTAAGCTAGGACCGCATGCTGGCACTTGGTCTTCAGGTAAATGTTGCAGATAGATCTGTCTTATGGCAAAACCTCCCCCGCCAAAGGCAAAAGCTGCACAAACAAAACCATAGACTGATCTGCCTAAATTTAAGGGATTATGTATGAAAGCAACTAAGGCTATAAGACCTGTCATTGCAAAAAATAAGCGTTGGGTCATACATAAGGGGCATGGTTCCAGGCCCATTACGTTTTCCATATAAATGGCTATGCCTAACAAAGTTAAGCAAAGCAAAAATATATACAAGTAAATAAGACGAATGCTTAAGTATTTATTGTCTAGTAGTTTCATGTGTAAAAAGACCCCTTAAATATTGAACTGGATTCTAAACTAGCCAATCCATAAATGAAAACTTTAGACTTTATTTGAATTAATAAGAAACTCATCAAAACTCAAACTATCAGATTGCTCAATTTTTTCTCGATCATGATTTGACTTCTTTGTGACTGCATTAAAGTTTTTTATTTTTTCATCGCTGAGTTTCTTTTGAAGAAATTCTGCGCTATTTTCAGATTGCTTTAGGGCAAAAGGGAAATAGGACATCGATTGTTCCCTCATGCTGGCTAATACTTTAGCTGAAGGGGTTAGCTCACTATCGTTGACCTTAGAGAGCTGCTCTTCAACTGCATTATGATAGGCAGATACGCTATTAGCCTTATCAGTGCTATCTAATAAATCAGCAACATCTAGACATTCTTGCAATATTTCTACAGCCCATGCAGGTAATGAGACTGATTCATTATTTTGTGCCAACTTGAGTTCTGGATTTCGACCTTCTGTGACGACAGAAATAAAATTATTTTGAATTTCGCTATTTTCTTCTTTTGAGGAGGGAGGGCTTTTTCTAAACAAACAAAACAGTAAAAATGTATTAAGAAAATTAATTTGAGTTTCATCGATTCCAATAGGTAGAAATGGGTTTAAATCAAGGCACCGAACTTCAATATATTCAACACCGCTATTTTTTAAACTATGTATCGGGCGTTCTCCGTTCTTGCTGATACGCTTTGGGCGAATGGTGCTGTAGAACTCATTTTCGATTTGCAAAATATTGCTATTAATTTGTTGATATCCACTACCCAACTTATCAATTTCAGTATACGGGGCATAAGGGGTTTCAATGGCATTGCGCATTCCATCTATATATTCATCTAATGAATTATAGCTGACAAATAAATCTGCTTGAGCATCACTGGTATAGCCTAGGTCTCCCATACGTAGAGAAGTGCCAAATGGCATGTAGTATGTGTAATCATCAAAAGCTTCCAAGCCATGATCTGTTTTATCTTTAATAAAACTTTTACAGATTGCTGGTGAAGCGCCAAATAGATAAATAAGTAGCCAAGAGTAACGGCGAAAATTTCGGATTAAATTAAAATACTGCTCAGTTTTATAATCATTTAATGTCTGCTTTGACTCCTGTGACTTTTGTAAAAGTTGCCAAAAATCATCGGGTAGAGAAAAATTATAGTGTATTCCTGCGATAGTCTGCATTGCACGGGTATATCGATGTCCTAAACCACGTCGATACAATGTTTTTAGTTTTCCAATATTGGATGTGCCATATTGAGCAAGAGGAATTAAATCGTCTTCTTCTATGATGCATGGCATGCTGGATGTCCACAGCAATTCTTTATCTTCTAATTGGCCATAGAGAAAGCGATGGATATCTTCAAGGTATTCAAGACTGCTGGCAGGGTCTGTAAAAACTGGCGTAATAAACTCAATTAATGCTTCTGAGAAATCCGTCGTAATAAAATCATGAGTCAATGGCGAGCCAAGCCCAGAGGGATGAGGGCTCATGGCAATACGCCCTTGTTGGTCTACTCGTAAACTTTCCTTTTCAATGCCATGGGTGATGCCTTTAAGGCATTCAATTTCAGGCATTATTTTTAAAGCACCAAGTAGGTGTTTTAATTGCTCACTCAACTTTTCATTTCCAGCGCCATCTTTAGAGGACGGCATTATGCCACATGATCTAAGAGTAGGTCATGATCTTAATCACTCACCTTGATTTTGTTTGAAACGATGAATTAGACGTCTATCTTGCTTGTTAGGGCGCCCACTTGAATGCGGATTAGCGCTTTGCATTGCTTTTCGCTGAGCAGCTTGTAATTGTCTATTTTCAAGGCTTTCAGGAGTTTCTTGGTAGAGTAATGCTGCTTGTGGTGCGCCACCGCGTTTATCAGAGAGCTCTTTAACAACCACGGTTTTTTCATCCCAGCCTTGACGAATTTCTAAAACAGAGCCAATTTCAATTTCGCGGCTACTTTTGCAACGAGCTCCATTACAATGCACTTTGCCGCCATCAATGGCTTGTTTTGCAAGGTTGCGGGTCTTAAAAAAACGGGCCGCCCAAAGCCACTTGTCTAGACGAACCTTTGACTTGCTGGTGCTTAATGACTCATGGTTATTTTTGTTCATGTTGTCATAAGCTCATCGAAGTCATGTATGGCTAGAAACTCTCCCTGAGGAAGTGGAGGTCTAGTTAAATCGGGATGTAAAATTTGGAGTAGATGGCCTACTCCCTCAGACTTTGCTCGAGTAAGCACGGGTTTGCTGTCATCAATGAACAAACAACGCGACAATTCAAGACCTTCTCTTTGCTCCAGAAGTTGCCAAAAGCCTTCATTTTCTTTTGCAAGCAAGAATTCATGCGAGCTTATTACTTTATCAAGGTGTTGGTGCAGCTTCATCGTAGCGACCTTTAACTCCATTGTTTTGGGGTGAGCATTGGTGACTAAGATGCATGGTTTATTAAGTTGATTGAGAAATTTCAGGAATTTAACAGTGTGTGGGCGAAACTTTATTTGCTCTTTAACATTGTGCTTTGCCGCTTCGATATCAATTTGCAGAACCTCAGACCAATGATCAACACAGTACCATTCGAGAGTTCCAATAAGAGAGTTTGACAGTTCTTCGAGTACCACTCTTGATTGGCCTAAAGGAACATCTCGTTGGCGAGAATACTCTTTGGGTAAATGCTCACGCCAAAAAAAATTATCAAAAGATAAGTCTAGCAAAGTGCCATCCATATCCAGTAGAACAGTATCGATTTGTGACCAGTTGATCATATTAGTCAGACTTATTTTTCAAGAGTTGTTTATAATCCGTCTTTATTTTCATTATATAGAGCGAATCTGGCAGTTAAAATGATACCAAGCGATTTAATATCTTCCGTCAAAGAAATCAGCCAGGCTGCCGGCGCAGCAATACTGGAAGTTTATAATAGGGAAGGAGCCATTGAAGTCACAAGTAAGGATGATCATTCTCCTTTGACGGAAGCAGACATAGCCGCGCATAAAATCATTGTATCAGCCTTATTGAAGCTTACACCTGATGTGCCAATACTATCTGAAGAATCATTGGATATTAGCTGGAATGAACGCCAGACATGGTCTACGTACTGGTTGGTTGATCCACTTGACGGAACTAAAGAATTTATAAAGCGTAATGGTGAATTTACTGTCAACATAGCCTTAATTCAAAATCATGTTCCAGTGTTAGGTGTTGTTTTTGTCCCAGCCAGCGGTGTTTTATATTCAGGAGCGATTGGATATGGCGCTTTTATACAGAGAGATGGCGTAGAAAAACAGATTAATGTAGCTCCTATGTCCGCAGTCGGCGATGAGAATAATGATGCAAAAAACAATGTAAAAATAGTTGCCAGCAGGAGTCATCGTGGTATCGAGTTAGATACCTGGATAAACAAAGTTGAAAAGTCCTTTAAAAAAGTTGAACTGCTAAGCATGGGGAGTTCATTGAAAATTTGCCTAGTAGCTGAGGGAAAAGCAGATATATATCCTCGACTTGCACTTACCTCAGAATGGGATACTGCTGCCGCACAAGCTGTTTTAGAAGCAGCAGGCGGAACATTAACTGATATAGAGTTTGAGACTTATCGTTATAATCAAAAAGAAAATATACTTAACCCGTTTTTCTTTGCCATTGGTGATGTTGATTTTGATTGGCGACAATTTAGTGACTAAGCTAACAAGTCTAGTTGTAGTCTAAGCTTTACCTTTACCGGCTTGCTATAAAAAAGTACCATTGCACCCCATGACTATTAAACACGTAACTTTAACTACAAGTGCACGCATCCCAACTAAGTATGGTGATTTTCAACTTTGCGCTTATACCAATTCGGAAGATGATAAAGATCATCTAGCCTTGATTGCCGGTGACGTAGAAAATACTGAAAATGTTTTAACACGCGTTCATTCGGAATGCTTTACTGGAGACGTGTTAGGGTCTTTGCGATGTGATTGTGGTGATCAGCTGGATTTTGCTATGCAAAAAATTGCCGAACAGGGATGTGGCGTTATTGTTTATATGCGGCAGGAAGGCAGAGGGATAGGTCTTTCAAAAAAAATTCAAGCCTATAATCTTCAAGATGAAGGTCACGATACAGTTGATGCAAATTTATTACTCGGCCATCAAGCTGATGAAAGAGAGTACTCACTGGCAGCATTAATACTCAAAGATTTAAAAGTTAAATCTATTCGATTATTAACGAATAACCCAATCAAAATTGAAGCGCTTGAAGCTGAGGGTATAGTTGTCACGGAAAGAGTGGGGGTGGAAGGCACTGTACACCCTGAAAATGCCCAATATCTGATGACTAAAGTAAAACGCATGAATCATATTTTATCGATTGATAATCCTCTCGATGCTCATCTAGAAAAAGATCAACATGAGCCTCAACCAACA
>Ga0055584_100002241_pt1 | contig 19150 bp, 20 predicted proteins | sample OSDHelmetaG_FD_58716 | JGI IMG/M metagenome (GOLD analysis project Ga0055584, IMG submission 58716) | Pelagic marine sediment microbial communities from the LTER site Helgoland, North Sea, for post-phytoplankton bloom and carbon turnover... | ecosystem: Environmental > Aquatic > Marine >... | reverse complement strand
GAGAATAGGCGCTAGGCGCCTATGGACGATTCATCCAATTCTCTTACGACGCCGAAGGTTGCCCCATCGCCGTCGTCCCGAACTGGCGTATATCGCCACACATTTCGCTAGACAATGGATCACCTCCTTTTTGCTCGTTAATGACTCACAAAGTCTAGGTCATTTCGCGATCTCAAAGCAACATCTTGTGTTGCTGCCCCTCAAAAACGCCTCTCGCCCACCCATAACACCTGATAGTCCGAGGCAGCCGAGGCCCCAATGTTCGAGAGAAAAATGCCCTTCTGGGAGGTCGCCGCCCTAGTGGCCGAACACCTGGATCGGAAGACCGTGGCGCGTATCAAAGATGCCTGCCGGCGAGACCTCATCGGCCAGACTGGGCGGCGCATTCCAAAGACGCAGATGGACGAATTCTGGACGGGGCGTGTCGAGGCCGCTGGCTGGATTGCTCACTACATCTGGCGCGGTGACAATCAGGGCGGCATTTACCTGATTGCGCGGCCCGAGGATGAAGAACGCCAACTGGATGCAATCCAACTCCCCGTTCGCAACGAGGGAGATTTGGCCCACCTCGAGTTGAACCTACGACGGCTTGAGGGCAGGTACTTCGCGGGTGATGACGCACGACAAAACAGCATGATCGCTCGGGCCGCACAGGTCTGTGACGTTGATTTCATAAACAACATGCAGCAAATCGTTGAAGCCGAAGCGTTTCTCGATATGGATTGGGGCAACTACGTGATCGAATGCGACTACGAATGGTGGGACGCGTGTTTCTGGGATACGTGGCTACCACAAGCTCTTCGCTTTAGATCCGGCGCCGCAAACAGAGAATCGGAAGCGAGAGGATTGCTTATCGTCAAGATCGCCTATGCACGCCAGCATCCCGTGGTGCGTCGCCCCAATGCGGAAGATGGGCGCGAACCCTCCTGGAGCCACTGGCCTTAGGTCAAGTTCGTTGATCGTCGCTCGACCACTTTCCGGCTAAGATGGGTCGACAAAACCGGGGAGGAAACAGATATGGGCGACGGACTCGCGACACGGATGAAATTCGGGGTGGTAACACCCTCAACCAACACCATTGTGCAACCGGAATACGACGACCTCAGGCCGTTGGGTGTGACCAATCATGTCGGCCGGATGCACATTCCCGATGATCCCGTCACTAACGATGCGGACTTTGACGAACTAATCCGGCGCATCGATGTTGCCTTGGAAGAGGCGGTCGATCGCGTCATGACCTGCAAGCCCGATCACATGATCCTCGGTATCTCCGCCGAGAGCATTTGGGAAGGCGGATTGGAAGCGGCGCAAAAGGTCAAAGCCCGCATGATCGAACGCGCCGGCGGTCTCGGCGTCACGCTAGCCGCCGATGCGCTCCCGGCCGCGCTCAAAGCGCACGGCGTTAAAGGCAAGGTCGGTCTTCTGACCCCTTACATGCCGACCGCCGAACAGCACATCCAGAAATTCATGGACGATATCGGCTACGACGTCAGCAGCATGGTGCATCTCAAGTGCGGCGGTCCGGTGGTGATCGCCCACGCCACCCGCACCGAACTGCGCGAGGGGCTCGAGAAGCTTGTCGATGAGGGCGCCGATGCCATCATCCAGTTCGGCGCCAACCTGCCGATGGGTCGTTTCGCCGCGGTGGCCGAGCAATGGCTCGAACGCCCGGTTATCTGTGTCAACGTCGCCACCTACTGGCACGCCCTGCGCGTCAACAACATCAACGATCGCGTCGGTGGCTATGGCGCGTTGATGGAACGCTACTAAGGCCCCATGAAACCCTTGGTCACCGCGCTCGCGGCCATGACGGTCGCGTGCCCCGACCCGCAGCGCTTCGCGGCCTTCCTCACAGAGGTGTGGGATTGGGAGCGTATGGCCGAGGGACCGATCGACTCTGAGTTGGAAACCCTATGGGGCGTGGCTCCGGGTAGCGCGGGGGATCATTTTATCGTCCTGCGCTCCGCTGGCGCGGATCGCGGCATGGTACGGCTGGTGGCCGGCACCGACCGCGCGCGCACAAAGCAACGCGCGGCGCGCTGGGGCGGCTTCGAGATCGTTGTCATGAACGATATCGATGGTCTTTACACGGCGATGGTCGATCATCCCGTCACCGCGCCCTTTGCCCCTCCCAAAAACTTCGACTTCACCGCCGCCGAGAGCAATATCCACCGCGCTTTCAGTGCGAAGCTGCCGGGCGGCACCCACGTCACCCTCACGATGGCGGTGACCCAACCCAAGAACCGAACCTTTCATACGGCAAGCGCCCGCGTCGGGCACATCTTTGAGATCCCCGTCACCACACCGGACTATGCGCGGTGCCGCGGCTTTTACGAGAAAGACCTCGGCCTCACACCGCTGCTCGAGTCCCAATCGGCCGACGGCCCCATGCACGACGCATGGGGCATCCCGCCGGGACCGACCTATCACCTCGACATTCTCAAGGGCGATGCACCGGGTGCTGGGCTTGGCGCGGTCGAGATCCACGGCATCGGCGCTGCCTACATCGATCCGGCGCCGGTTGACCCCAGCCACTTCGATGGCGGCGCCTGTATGGCCACCTTCACCACCAACGACCTCGACATGGTGGCCGCCGCCGTTCATAAGTCCGCGCACGCGAGGGTGATCGCCGAGCCCCGCGCCATCGCGGCCCCGCCTTATGTCGGCGCCCGCGCATTCAGTTTTTTCGGGCCCGACGGCGAACGGGTCGACGTATGTGAAACGATGTGGGCATGACCGACGCCGCCGAAGACACGCCGACCGAACAAACCATCCCTGTTGTTACCGTCACCCGTCCCAAACGGGTACGGCGCGGCAGCCCTTGGGTCTTCTCCAACGAAATCGAGATGAGCACCGCCACCAAGGCGATCTCACCGGGCACGATGGTGCGCTTGCAAGAACAGTCCGGTAAGCCGGTCGGGGCGGCCTACTTCAATCCCCACAGCCTCATTGCCGCCCGGGTTGTCGCGGATGACCCCGCGCAGCCGTTTGATGCGGCTTATGTCGTCACCCAACTCACCAACGCCCGCGCGCTGCGCGATCGGCTCTATCCCGCACCGTTCTATCGCCTGATTCACGCCGAAGCCGATGGCCTGCCGGGCGTGATTATCGACCGGTACGGTGATGTCGTGGTTTGCCAGCTCAATACCGCGGGCGCCGAGCGCCACCGCGACGCCATCACCGGTGCCTTGCAAGAAGTCTTAAACCCACGCGCCATTGTCCTGAAGAACGATTCGCCCGTGCGCGACCTCGAACGGCTCGACCGCTACGAGGAAGTGATCGGCACGCTCTCGGACGATCCCCTCGAAATCCAAGAAAACGGCACGACGTTCCTCGCACCCATCGGCAGCGGTCAGAAAACCGGCTGGTTCTACGACCAACGCGACAACCGCGCCTTCATGGCATCGCTCGCCAAAGACGCGCGCGTTTTGGATCTCTATTGCTACCTCGGCGGCTTCGGCATCCTTGCTGCCAAAGCCGGCGCAAAATCGGTCCTCGGCGTCGACCGCGCCGAACCTGCGTTGGCCCTTGCGCGCGAATCCGCCGTTCGCAATGGCGTCAGCGATATCTGCACCTTCGAAGAAGGCACACTCCCCGGCGTCCTTGAGACCCTAGCCGCCGCCGGCGAAAAATTTGATGTCGTCGTCTGTGATCCCCCGGCATTCGTGAAATCGCGCAAGAACCTCGCCACCGGCCTCAAGGGCTATCGCAAACTCTTTAAGCTTTGCGCGGGGCGCGTCGCACCAGGCGGATTCTTATTTGCCGCCTCGTGCTCGCACCTCGTCGAACGCGATGCTTTCGAAGATGAAGTGGCACACGCCCTGGCGTTGGCGGGTCGCAAGGGCAGGGTGCTACGCGTCGCAGAAGCGGCCGCCGATCATCCGGCCCATCCCATGTTGCCGCAAAGCCGGTACCTCAAAGCGATGGTTCTCCAACTCGACTGACGTCGCCGCCGCTAGCCGACCGGTGGTCGGGCGGTATGCCAATCCGTGGCCGCCTGAAACGCCGCACCGGCCTGCAGAACCAGCGCATCGTCGAACCGTTTGCCCATCAATTGCACGGCTACAGGCAACCCGTCGGTCGACATTCCCGCCGGCAGTCCCAACGCGGGCACGCCCAGCACATTGGCCGGCATCGTGACCAGCGGCTTGCTGAAGAACTGAAACGCCCCAACGCCAGCGGCCTTGGGGGCAGGGCCCGGGGCGCCGGGCGCGAGGATCACGTCGAAATCCGCCATCACCGCGTTGTAGTCGGCAATCAGCTTTTCCCGCAGGCGCAATGCCCGGGCGTAATCAACCGCGCGAATGAAAGGCCCCAACGAAAGCCGCATGCGGCTGTGATAGCTGTAGTCGGCACGCCTGTTCTGCAAATCCTTTTCATGGATCGCATAGCCTTCCACCAACGTGATGATGATTTGCGCCGTCGCAAAATCCGTCAAGCTCGGCAAGGCGGCCTCACGGACTTCGGCGCCAAGCTCCCGAAACGTGTCGGCAGCGGCGCGATAGGCCGTCAGGCCATCAGGGGCCACGGCATCTTCTTGGGCCAGCGCCCCTGCCAGTCCGACCCGCAAACCACGCGCTCCAATCCCAAGACCGTCGGTATAGTCCGTGTCAGGTCGTGCGACGCTATCGGGGTCGGCCGCATCAAATCCCGCCAACACGTTCAACAAGATCGCGCAGTCTTCTACCGTGCGCGCCATGGGTCCTACATGGTCCAACGTGGCCGACAAAGGAAACACGCCGGCACGGCTGACCAAACCATACGACGGCATCAATCCGGTAATCCCGCAATACGCTGCCGGCAACCGGATGGATCCCCCTGTATCGGTGCCAAGCGCCCCCATAGTCAGCCCGCTCGCCAAAGAGACGCCGGCCCCGCTCGACGAACCGCCGGCGTAGCATTCGGCGTTCCACGGATTGCGTGCCGGTTTGAAGAAACTGTCGTCTGACGGCCCGCCATAGCAGAACTCGGTGGTCTCCAATTTGCCGAGCAACACCGCTCCGGCAGCGCGTAGCCGCGCCCAGGCCGCCGCGTCCGTGCTCGGCACCCGGTCGCACAGCAGCTTCGAGCCCACCGTGGTACGCACTCCTGCGGTATCGAATGCCTCTTTCAATGCGATCGGCATACCGTGCAGTGGGCCGCGATAGCGCCCAGCGGCAATTTCCTTCTCGGCGTCCTGTGCTGCCGCGCGGGCCGCATCATCGGTGCGGGTGACAAAACTGCCCAACGCGGGATCGACCGCTTGCGCCCGTGCGATGAGCGCCTCGGTTAGGTCAACCGGTGATAGCGCCCGCGTCTCGATACGACGCGCGGCCTCGGCAATCGTGAGGTAGGCAAGGTCGTCGCTCACGACGCGTCACTCTCGTCAGACGATACCGTGTTCGTCGCGCGGGGGCTGTCGTCCAGCCGCTCGATCAACGCCAAGAGGATGGCAACGCCATCGTGCATCGTGCTGAGTTCGTCGTCCGGTACCGTCAAGCCGGCGTCGCTGAGCGCTTTTGTGATCTCGTCAGGGGTCATGCGGGGGTCTCCTTGTCCTGAAGACCCACTATAGCGGCTCACGTCGCACCATTCGGCGACTTTGGCGCTAAGAGAAAACTTTGAACGCCCAGTGATCCAGCCGGCGGTTGCGCCCGTATCCATTGGTACATCGTTCCACGGTGGAACATGGCAAACCCTGACACAGGAGACTTCCCTTGCGCCTTAAAAATTTCCTTGCTGCCAGTGTAATCGCGGCCGGCACGTTCGTTTCAGCCGTCGCCGCAAACGCCTCCAATTTGGTACAGACCGCCGTTGATGCAGGTCAGTTCAAAACGCTCGTTGCCGCGGTTCAAGCCGCCGGTCTGGGTGTTGCGCTGTCCGGCCCCGGCCCCTTTACCGTTTTTGCGCCGACCGATGAGGCGTTCGCCAAACTGCCGGCGGGAACCGTCGAAGATTTGTTGAAGCCTGAGAACCGCGAAAAGTTGGTCGCGATTCTCACCTACCACGTCATTCCCGGCAAAGTCATGGCGGGTGATGTTGCAGGCAAGAAGCTCAATGTTGCCACGCTGCAAGGCGATGATCTTGCTGTCGATGCGATGTCCGGCGGCGTCATGATCAATGGCGCAACCGTCACCGCGGCTGATATCGAAGCGTCCAATGGCGTCATCCACATCGTCGATCAGGTGATCCTGCCACCGCAATAACGAGAGTAAGGGTGTTCGCGCACCGCGCGCGAACACCCGCTCTTTCGAAGGACCTCTATACGCGCCTTCATCCTGATCGTTTCGACCTTTTTCCTCGCGTCGTGTGGCACGATGAACATCAACGCGTTTCAAGAAACCCCGCCGAAACTCGTCATCGAAGAGTTCTTCGTTGGCGAAACCCGGGCATGGGGCGTTTTCGAAGATCGCTTCGGCAATCTTCGTGCTCAATTCACGGTCGACATCAAGGGCACTTGGAACGACCCGACCCTCATTCTCGAAGAAGACTTCGTTTACATAAGCGGCCGGACCGACCAACGCGTTTGGTCGATCACCAAAAAGCCGGATGGCGGCTATGAAGGCAGGGCCGACGACGTCATCGGTACCGCAATCGGCAGCACTGCCGGCAATGCGTTCAACTGGACCTACCTGATGGACCTGCCGGTTGGCGATCGAACCATTCGTGTGCGCCTGAACGATTGGCTGTGGTTGCAAGAGGGCGGGGTCCTCATCAACCGGGCGCGGGTGACCAAGTTCGGCATTGAGATCGGCCAAGTCTCGATTTTCTTTCTAAAGGAAGGGCATCATGTCCCGGCCTTTGCCGTGCCCGGGGAGGCAAAATAGTTGTGACACAGGCGATGACAATTGAAAGGCAGGGGCGTAAGACCTTCGTTATGCACCCGAAAAGCCTTACGGGGATGCGCCGCACTATGGATGAAGACGAAGCGGACATTTCAGCGCTGATTGTGCGGATTGCCCAGAACCGCGATCGCACCGCTTTCGCGACGCTGTTTCGTCATTTCGCACCGCGTATTAAGGGGTTTGGCATCAAATCCTCGCGCGATCCGGCGATGGCCGAGGAACTCGTTCAAGAAACGATGCTTGCCGTGTGGCGGGCCGCGCCGACCTATGATCCGGGGCGGGCCTCCGCCACGACATGGATTTTCACGATCTGCCGCAACAAACGCATCGATCTTTTCCGCCGCCGCAATCGCCCCGAGGCTGATCCGCCCCAGGAAGATGACTGGGTCATGGCACCGACCCAAGAAGCCGAAGCGGAATTAAGTGCATCCTTCCGGCGTACCCGTGCAGTAATGAAAGAGCTACCGGCGGAACAAGTTCAGGTGTTGACGATGTCCTTTCTCGAAGACAAATCGCACGGCGCCATCGCCGCCGAAACCGGTCTCCCGCTTGGCACGGTGAAGTCCCGCATCCGTTTGGCCCTCGCCACGCTGCGGCAACGATTGGAGCAATAAGATGTCGACCCAGCATCATCCGTCTCTTGAAGTTCTTGAGGAATACGCCGCCGGCGGTCTTGCCGAGCCGATCGCTCTTGCGCTGGCTGTCCACCTGTCGTCGTGTGCCGCCTGCCAGGCGACGGTCGAACGCCTTGAAACGATTGGCGGTGTCGTTCTTGACGACGTCGCACCTGCGATGCTCGATACCGAGGCGGCGTTGGACCGTGCACTCGAGTCTCTTGATCAGCCGACAACGCCACGGGTCGCGGCACCGCCACGCGGCGCTTTGCCGACCGCCCTAACGCAACGTATGCCGAGTGAACTGGCGGATCTGCCTTGGCGGCGCATTGCGCGCGGCGTGGCAGAATTTCCGCTCGACACGAATGAAGCCGGTTACCGCGCGAAGCTGCTGCGCATTCAGCCCGGCGCCGAAGTCCCCTTCCACACGCACCGTGGCGAGGAATACACCGTGGTGCTCTCCGGCGCATTCCACGATGCGGAAGACCTCTATGCCCAGGGTGATTTCACCGTGGCCGACCCGACGGTACGACATCGGCCGGTCGCGACCGAAGGTGATGTGTGCTTCTGTCTCGCCGTGACCGACGCGCCGCTCAAATTGCTCGGTCCGCTTGGTCGCCTGATCGACCCTTTCCTACAATTGCGGGCACGGGCCTAACTACGCGCCGCCACTGCTTCGGCCAGTTCGTTCAAGGACGTAACCGTCCGGTCCCAATCGAGACAGCCGTCGGTGATGCTCTGTCCGTAGGTTAGATACTGGCCGGGTTTCTGATCTTGCCGACCACCCACCAGATGGCTTTCGATCATCACCCCAAAGATGCGGCTGTCGCCGCCCTTGATCTGGCCCGCAATGTCGCCCAGCACCGCCGGCTGGTTGTCGGGGTCCTTCCCGCTATTGGCGTGGCTCGCATCGATCATCACCACGGGCGCCACACCCGATTTCTCGGCCTTCTCGCACGCAGCGCTCACACTCGCCGCATCGAAATTGGGCGCGCTACCGCCCCGCAAAATGATGTGGCAATCCTCATTTCCGGTGGTCTCGGCAATGGCGCACTCGCCGTTCTTGGTCACAGCGAGGAAATGATGTGGGTTAGAGGCCGATTTCACCGCGTCCAACGCGATCTTCACGTCGCCCGACGTGCCGTTCTTGAATCCCACCGGACACGACAAGCCCGATGCCATCTCGCGATGAATTTGGCTTTCGGTCGTGCGCGCGCCAATCGCGGCCCAGGCCACGAGGTCGGCGAAGTATTGCGGTGTGGTGGTGTCGAGAAATTCGCAGCCCGCTGGTAAGCCCAGCGCATTGATATCGGCCAATAGCTTGCGCGCCAGCCGCAATCCCTTGTTGATCTGGAAACTGTCGTCGAGATCGGGATCGTTGATCAGGCCTTTCCACCCCACCGTCGTACGCGGCTTTTCGAAGTAAACCCGCATAATCAATTCCAACCGGTCCCCCAATGTGGCGCGTAACGCCACCAGCCGATCGGCATATTCCATCGCCGACTTGGGGTCGTGGATAGAGCAGGGGCCCACCACCACGGCCAACCGTTTGTCACGGCCATGCAGGATGTCCTGCAGAGCACGGCGTCCGTTGGTTACGGTCTGCTTGGCAGCAGCAGGCGCTGCAACTTCTTGCATCACCGCGTCGGGTGTACTCAAGGCGCTGATATCGCGGATGCGAAGGTCGTCGGTCGTGGTGGTCATGTCTTCAAGTCCTCTTGTTGGCCAGCCCAGACGGCAACAAAAAAGCCGCCAGGTATCTGGCGGCTCGGGAAGGTCGATGTGGCTGCGTTCAGCCCATGCACACCCCACCGGCCGCCAAAGGCGCCGGATAACCCGTAAAATAATAGGTCGCGGATGCGTTGATCATGGCCAGGGTTATAGCGACGTGGGCTGGCGGTGTCACGCCCCGTCCGGATCGACGGTGATTTCCGGACCCTGCGCCAGCACCTCAAGGAAAGCGGTGCCGAATTTCTTCAGCTTGGCCGGCCCCACGCCATTAACCTCCGCCATTTCGTCCAGGGTCGCTGGTTTCAGTTCACACATATGCTGCAGGGTCTTGTCGGCAAATATCACATAGGCCGGGACTTTGCGCTTTTGGGCGATATCGCGCCGCAACGCCTTCAACGCCGCATAGAGGTCGCCATCAATTTCGTCCAGATCGACCGGCGCTGCCTTCTTTTTGCGCGCCTTGGCGGCCAACGTGAAGCCGGCGGCCTCGTGGTACTCGAACGTTTCATCGCTCTTCAGGACGCGCCGTCCCCGGTCGGACAACCGCAAGCCGCCAAAGCGTTCGATATCGATCTGTAAGTAACCCCCGGCCACCGCCTGCCGAATAAATGCCTGCCAAAACGTTTTGGATCGCTCCTTACCCACGCCGAACGTCGGCAGCGCGTCATGCCCCAGTTTGGCGGCCCGGTCGTTGGTCTTGCCCATCAGCACGTCGATGATGTGCGCGGTTCCAAACCGCTCGCCGGTGCGTCGCACCGCTGAAAACAGCATCTGCGCTTCGGTTGTGCCGTCCACCATCTTCGGCGGGTCTTGGCAAATGTCGCAATTACCGCATGGCGCAGTGGTCTCACCGAAATACGACAGCAGCGTCACCCGGCGGCATTGTGATGCCTCGCAATACGCCAATAGGGCATCCAATCGTTTGTGCTCGCGTCGCTTGTGGTCGCTGTCCTCACCGTCCTGTTCGATGAACTGCCGGCGCATGCGCACATCGTCCAATCCATAAATCATGAATACTTCAGACGCCGCCCCATCGCGGCCCGCACGCCCCACTTCTTGATAATAGGCTTCCATGCTGCCCGGCAGATTGGCGTGAAACACAAATCGAATATCGGGCTTGTCGATCCCCATGCCGAAGGCAATCGTCGCCACCATCACGACACCGTCTTCCGCCATGAAGATTTCCTGGTTCTCCTTGCGCACCTCAGGCGCGAGCCCGGCATGGTAGGGCAGGGCACGAACGCCATCGGCCGCCAACAGTTTGGCAACCTCTTCGGTTAGGCGCCGCGACAAGCAGTAGACAATCCCGGACTGACCCTCGCGGGTTTTCAGGAACTGCCGCAACTGGTCACGCCATTTGGTCTTGGGTGTGACCCCCAACCACAAGTTCGGGCGATCGAACCCATGCACGATCACATCGCCACGTCCGCCAAACAGTTTGTCCGCGACGTCGCGTTGCGTCGCGGTATCCGCCGTTGCGGTAAAGCCTGCCACAGTGGCATCCGGAAAATGCTGCTTGAGATCGCTCAGCGCACCGTATTCAGGTCGGAAATTCGTGCCCCACTTCGACACGCAATGCGCCTCGTCGACAACGAAAAGCGTCGGGGTACAGCGCTGGAGGGCGGTCAACATGCGCGGCGTCATCAAGCGCTCTGGCGACATGTACAGCAATTGCGCGGCGTCGCTCTCGACCTGCCGCCAGTCCGCAACGTTATCTTCGCGCGATCGGCCCGAATGAATACGCGCTGCCGTCACCCCATTGGCCTGCAGCGCTGCGACCTGGTCGTCAATCAACGCAACCAGCGGCGAGATCACCACCGTCAGGCCCTCCTGCAACAACGCGGGCACCTGATAGCACAGTGACTTGCCGGCACCGGTGGGCATCACTGCCAACACGGGCCGCCCGGCCAACAACTTGTCGACGATCTCCCGCTGCCCGGGCCGAAAGGCCTCGAAGCCAAAAACGTCATGCAATATTTGATCGGGATCGGCGGTCAACGGGGCGTCCAGTTCAAGGGGCGCCTGTTCTTAGCACAAGGGTGGACCCCCATGTTGAGTCGCGACGGGCACGACGAACGATTATGGCGCCGAACGCCCAGAGCTGGCTCCCGGCTTTCATCTGTATAGTCTGCGCCCATGTTGTCCCCGCTGCGCAATGCGGCCTTCCGCAATCTTTTCACCGCCCAGATCATTGCCCTCACGGGGACCGGGCTCACGTCGATCGCGCTCGCGCTCCTGGCCTTTGAGATTGCTGAGGGCGACGCCGGGGCGGTACTGGGTACCGCGCTCGGTTTGCGAATTGCGGCCTTTGTCGTCATCGCGCCCTTGGTCGGGGCCGTCGCCCACCGCCTACCGCGCAAGGCCTTACTGGTCGGGCTCGATCTTGCCCGGGCCGCTATTGTGGTGGCCCTCCCATTTGTCGATCAGGTCTGGCAGATCTACGTCCTCGTGTTCGCCGTCAATGCGTTCTCGGCGGGCTTCACGCCAACCTATCAGGCGACGATCCCCGACATTCTGCCCGACAAAGACGAATACATCCGCGCCCTGTCGATCAGTCGGCTCGCGTATGAACTCGAAATCCTGCTTAGCCCCATTCTGGCGGCGGCTCTTCTCACGTTGGTCGCATTCGACGTCTTGTTCGTTCTCAACAGTGCCACCTTCGTGGTTTCGGCTCTGCTGGTTGCCATCGTGGTCATCCCGCGCCAAGCCGTGAGCGAGCGCACCAACAATCTGCGCGATAACCTCACTTTCGGTTTACGCGCCTATATGGCCACGCCGCGGCTGCGCGCGTTGTTCATGCTGTCGATCGCTAGTGCCGCCGGCGGCGCCATGGCGTTGGTCAATACGGTGGTCATCACGCAAGGGATACTCGGCCTCGGCGAAACCGCCACCGCGGCGGCGTTGGCTGCGATGGGGGCAGGGGCGATGGTCGTCTCGCTGATCCTGCCGCGGGTCCTCGACCACATCCCTATTCGGACCGTCATCCTGGCCGGCGGACCCATCATGGTGGCCGCCCTTATCGGCGGTATCGCAGCGCCAGGATTTGTGATGCTGCTCGTCTTGTGGGGCATCCTCGGCGCTGGGGGGACGCTCATTAGCGTCCCCGGCGGGCGTCTCGTGATGCAATCGTGTCGCGACAGTGATCGGCCGGCGTTTTACTCGGCGCAGTTCACGTTATCTCACCTGTCTTGGCTGCTGTTCTATCCGCTTGCGGGCTGGCTCGGTGCGCGCGCCGGCATGGGCGTGACCTTCGCAGCGCTCGCGGTGATTGCCGGCGTTGCCACCGTCATCGCATGGCGGGTTTGGCCTCACCCCGATCCCGCCGAGATCGAACACGAACACACCGCCCTGGATCACGACCACCGGCATGAACACGATGATCATCATGCTCATCACGACACCGATGAACCGGTCCACGCGCACCCCCATCACCATCCGCCCCTTCGTCACCGCCATACCTTCGTCATCGACCTGCATCACCCGAGATGGCCGGACCAGAATGGCCGGATGGACCCCCCTTAAGGGCGCCGCGGTGATGCGCTATGATGCGGACCAAGAGGTCGACGGCGTCGGAAGATTGGGTGCTGTATCTCGTTTCAGAATGCACTGCGTAAGACCCGGAGTTTCCATTGGTTGTCCTGAGTGCTCTTTCCGATCACCTCGCCAAGGTCCTGACCGACCTCGATTGCCCGACTTTTGATGAAAAACCCTGGATACGCGGGGGGGCGCTGAACGAACGACGGGTCGCCATGGTGTCGTCGGCGGGCATTCATTTACGGTCCGACCGGCACTTCGTCGGCAGCGATGCGGGCTATCGCGCTATTCCTAACGATGCGGCGGCGAACGACATCATCATGACCCACGTCTCGCCCAACTACGACCGCACCGCCTTCATTCAAGACATCAATACCGTGCTACCGCTCGACCGCATGGCCGAGCTTGCAGCGGACGGGGTCATCGGGTCGGTCGCGTCGCATCATTATTCCTTCATGGGCGCGACCGATCCGCGCGAGATGGAAGCCGATGCGCGCGCGCTGGCCGGTCGCATGAAACAAGATGCCGTCGATACGGTTTTGCTCGTACCTGTCTGACCCTTCTGCACGCGCGCCGTGAGCGCGCTCGCCCACTATTTAGAAGATGAAGGCCTCGCAACCACGATCGTCGGGTTGGTTCGTCTCCACAGCGAAAAAATCAAACCACCGCGCTCGCTCTGGGTGGAATTTGAACTCGGCCGTCCACTCGGCGGGCCGCACGACAAAAAAACCCAACGTGCGGTTCTGGAATCGGCATTGGCGCTGCTCGAATCCGATGCCGGGCCGGGCTTGTTGGTCGATTACCCGGCGGATGGATCAGGCACCGATCCCGATCCCGCGTGGCGCAACCCCGTCACCGTCCAGCCGCGCACCATCGATCCCAACGACATCGGCGGTACGCTGACTCAGTTGCTTGACGAACTGGCCGAGGTTGAACCGGCCTATCAGCGGCGCTTGGCGGACACCGGCCGCACCACCTTTGGTGTTGTCGGCCTCGAAATGCGCGGCGTTCTGACCTATTTGATGTCCTATCTTGCGGGCGTGCCTGACCCCAGTCCGCACCCTGATATGGCGCCCAATCTTGCGATGCGCTTTGCCGCGGATGACCTCAAAGCCTTTTATCTCGAGGCGGCAACCTCAGGCACGGGCAAACCGTCGTCTTGGCAACTCGGTTCTTGGTTCTGGCGAGAAACTGCCGCTGGGGCGCTCCTCGTCGCCTTGCGTGCCAATACGAAAAACAGCGACAGCAAGTCGCTCGCCCGGATCGGCACCGTCTTCCTCGTCCCCCGCATCTGGGTCGACGAACTGGGGCTGTAGACGCTGCTCGCGTCCTCGTACCACAAATGAGACAATGGGCGTCTGAACCTGTGGGGTCAGAAAGGACCTGAAATGCAGGTACCAAGTAAACCGGACAATGAATCGGCGCGGCTGGCGTCGCTGCTCAGCTATCACGTACTCGATACGCCCAACGAAAAGCCGTTTGACGACATCGTCAAAATTGCGGCCTACATTCTCGATGTGCCGACGGCGTTGGTTTCCTTCATCGATACCGATCGCCAATGGTTCAAGGCGCGTTACGGCTTGGATACGCTTGAAACCTCGCGCGAGATTTCGTTCTGCGGCCATGTCGTTGCCGGGGGCGAAACGCTCATCGTGCCCAATGCAATCGAAGACGAGCGCTTCAAAGATAACCCCTTCGTCGAAGACCCGCCCAACGTGCGCGCCTATATCGGCGTTCCGCTCCGCACCGCGAACGATCACGTACTCGGCACGTTATGTGCGCTCGACGTCAAGCCGCGCGCGTTTTCGCCCCAGCAGTTGGAGATGGTGTCATTGCTGGCCGACCGCGTGATGTCCGAATTGGAACTCCGCCGCGAAATCATCTTTCGGCGGCAATTCAGTACAGCCGTCAATCACTCACCCTATTTCTTGGCGCTGGCCGACCTTAACGGCAAACCGTTCTACCTCAACAAAACCGCGCGTGAATGGCTCGGCCTTGCCGATGGCGCGGCGATGCCTGCCCACATAGCCGACTGGCATGTCGAATCGATGCGCCGGTATGTCCGCGAGAACCTCATCGCCGAAGCGGGCCGCGACGGCCGATGGGCCGGCGGCACCACCTTCATCCGCGGCGGTGAAGAAGTCGCCGTCGACGAATCCGTTCACTACGAAGCCCCCAACGACCAATACCCTGGCTTCGTCGCCATCGGCGGCCTCGCCCGCGGATAGAATCTAGCGCGCCGACACTCTAGGGCCGGGGCCAGGCGTCGACAGCGATCGCCAAAAAGGTCAGCGCGCCCCAATCGTGAAGCTGACGCTGTTGCCATCGTTGTCATAGCCGTCACCGGTCGATCCCAACCCGGCACCGTTGCCTTTGAATGCACCCGACGCGGAAGAGCCTTCGCTGCATTTGAGAAACCAAGTGCCGGTATTGGCGGTACGGTCCTTGACCTCGAAGAACCCATCACAGGAGCCTAGCCCCTTGGGCAATTCGACCATGATATTCGTGGGGTTCTGGACATCGATCGAACCGTTGAGCGGGCCGTCGAACTTCGCCCACGTGAAGGCGACATCGCGCTGGTCGCTCCTTGAAGACGCCGCTGCTGTCGATGCCCCCTCTTGCGATTGGCGGTTCAGGTTGTAGCTGATCCTGTTCTCTTCTGCGGAACTCACCCTGTACTCGCGGAGGATCTCGGACACTTGCGTAATCGCCTCGCCGCACACCTCGCCAAACACGCGGCCTCGCATCGTGTTAATCGAGGCAACGAAGTACTTGCATCCGTCGATCTCGGTTTTGGTAATTCGGCCCACACCGCTGCGTACGCGCATCTTGCTGCGTCCTGCATCAGCATATTTGGGTGCGAAGGATTTGATGTTCCTTTTGAAACGAGAGTCGATACCGGGTTTGTAATTGCCTGCGCTAGGGAAGATGTTGAAGGTGAGCCGGAGGCGGTCGCCACTGAAAGTACCTTTGATTTCGTAAAGACGAACGGAGACGCCGCCACTCGCGATATCCTTCGCCGTAAAAGCGGTTGATACGAATCCTCGGGTCCAAAGGTCCATCGGAATGTCGAACACTTCTTTGTCGACGTTAGACTCAGCGAGATTGCCACCGGATGTACTCCGCGTCTGGGCCAACGAGTCAGAGCCTGTTGAAACGAAGACCAGTGCAACCGCCAAAGCCATGGCGACCGATCCATTTGAAAACATAGCCACTTTCCCTCCCTCGTTTGATCCGTCATCCGGCCAGCCAGTCTCTACATTGCCGGGGAAGGGTCCAAGACCTAATCGATCGCCGTTCGCATGAGGAAGCCACCAAAAAAGGCCTCGCCCTTGTCCGGACAATACGGGCGCCGACCCAGCTCGCTAAAGGGATCGCGTCGGATTTGCACAGCCCCGCAAACCAAAATTGGCGCCCGCAACGGCGTCAAACCAGCGCCAAAGCGGTTCACGCTGCGTGGACATTTCCCGCTTGGACGCGTAACTCTCGAAGAAATAACGCGCGAGAGGAGGGGACATGACCAATACCACGATCGCGGACGGCGAAAGCCTTTTTGACGATCTACGGCATGCCGCCATGGACAGGGTGCGTGAGGCAATCCGCTCTGGCCGTTATCAGGGACACACCGCCGGCATCGGGTTGGGGCGCCTCCAGGGAAACCTGGTCATTCTCCCTGCCGAAGACGCGCTCGACTTCTTCCGCTTTTGCCAGCGCAATCCAAAACCCTGTCCCCTAGTCGGTGTATCGGATACCGGCGATCCCATGATGCATACCCTGGGGGACGACATCGACATCCGCCGCGATGTCCCGCTCTACAATATCTACCGGGACGGAACGTTGGACCGGCAACAACCCGACATCGACGATGTGTGGCGCGACGACTTGGTCGCCTTCGTGCTGGGCTGTTCGTTCACCTTCGAAAAGGCGCTGATGGCCGACGGTATTCGCCTGGCGCATATCGACGACAACAAAGTCGTCGCCATGTATCGCACGTTGATCGAGACCCAAGTCGCGGGGCCCTTCCGTGGCCCGGTGGTCGTCTCCATGCGACCCATGCGCACCGCCGAAGCGATCCGCGCGTCGGTGATCACCGCGCGCTTTCCGCACGCCCACGGCGAACCCATTCATATCGGTGATCCCGCCGCAATCGGTATTCGGGACATCGCGACGCCGGACTGGGGTGATCCCCCTGCGCTCGACGCGGATCAAGTCCCCGTCTTCTGGGCCTGCGGCGTCACACCCCAAGCCGCCATTCAAGCGGCCAAGCCATCCCTATGCATCACCCACGCGCCGGGCGCGATGCTCATCACCGATGTGCCTGAGCAAGGCGCGCAAGCTCAATCGCGCTGACCAGGCAACCAGAATAATCCGAGGATGGTCGGCGCGCTCAGCCCGCCGATTTCATGGTGTCGGCCACGATGCCGTAGGCCGCTCCCCACGCCGCGCGAGTTTCGGGCGTGAATGCCGATCCCAATCCCTGTTCCAACGTCCAAAGCAAGGCTTCGCCGACGGTATCGTAGTGCTCGTCCTTGACGCCGTACTCGCCATGACGACGGCCCATTTCTTGGATGGTGTCGATGATCTTTTCCGGCTGTTTCAGGTTAGAAACCACAACGCCCAGCGCGGCCATCAGCTTCTTACCTTGCTCGACCATGTCGCCCTTGAACAACGGGCGCACCGAAGGATCCAACTCGAAAAGCTTCTCATAGAACAACGCGGCCGCCTGATCGGCGATCGGCACGACGTTGGCGAAGCTATCTTGCACCAAAGCGATCTGCGCAAGTGGGAGGATCCCTGAATCGTCCTCAACGGGCACAGGGGCGTCCGTCGCCAAACCGGCCGTATTGAAAAGCGATTCGGCGTCGACCAATTTTTCAAGGTCGATGATGCCGAGCAAGCGGTCCTCATGGTTGATGACCTCGGGCACCGTCCGCTGCCCAGCGCCGCCATCAAACGCGGGCATTTCCTGTGCCGCATCGCTCGGGACGCTGAGAATGTCCGACACGGCGTCGACCAGCAGACCGATGAGTTGCCCACCAACCGCCACGATCACAACGACGTTCGAACCGTCGGGCGTGATCGGTGGGTCGCCGAAGCAGAGGCGCACGTCAACGATCTGCACGATTTCGCCGCGGAGATTAATGATGCCGACAATGGCGGGGGGGGAATCAGGCACCGGCGTCACCGCGGTCCATCCTCGAATCTCGCGCACACTGTGGATATCGATGACGTAATGCCGCTCGCCGACGCTAATCGCCACGAACTCCCGATACGCGTCGTCAGCCGAATCGGGGATAAGGTCTACAGCCGCCTGTACCATGTACTACTCCTACCAAGCGTATTTTCGCGCGGCACAATAGCGGCGTCGGCGACCGGATGGTAGGGCTCCGATCACGGCGAATGACCCGAAACGGGGCCGTATCGGAGAGAGATCGATCCGCCCGGTTCTTAGCCCATCGCTGCAGAATGAAGCGATCGAGGGTTGCGGGGAACGCGTCGGGCTCCTCGGGGGCGGCACCAAAGCGCGATTCGAAGGCGGGGAAGCGACGATGTCTTGTGTCCAAATCAGGGCGAGGCGTCTGCGAAAAGGCCGGTAGTCGACCCCTCGCGTACCCGGAAACAGATCTGAGCAAGACTTAACGGTCGTCGAACCAATCTCCTTCTTCCTCGATTTCTTCGACCTTGTGTCCTGTCACGAGGCGCAAAAAAAGGCGCGCGATGAACCCGATAACGCCCAGGGTTACGAACGCCGCGACGCCCCACAAAAAGATCCAACCGAACGTCGCCCTCGCCCAGAAATAACTTGCTTCACCTGGTGGCCGCGCAAAGGCCTCTACGATCATGTGCCAATTCGCCACCACTGCGACGACGAAGGCGGCCACGATGAAGAGGATCGCACCGAGCACGACAACTGCGGCCATGGCATGAGCGAAGCGACGACCACGACCGGGTTCTCGAGCATGTGCCCGCATCCTCCGGTGACGACCACCCCGTGTGTGTAGATAGAGTGATTCAGTTAGGGTCAGCGGGGCAGGGGTGTCACCGCTTGAGTTGCGCCGCGTTAAGGTCAACGCCTCATCATTCCCGACCGCCAAATCGGGCGCGACATCGGAGGCCCCCGGCCACGGATCTGCCGCTTCGAGTATCTCAGGGTCAAGGTTGATGCGCTGTTCCCGCGCGGGGATTCCTAGTTCTTCATCGTCACGAGCACCGTTCATGCTCGCATCCCACCACGAACCAGCAATTGCCTTCAAGCGCGTCGAAACTAGGCACCGGGGCCAATTATTGTGGTTGCCTGATGGCTTAGCGGTCACCCGAAATGACAAGGGGTCGCACTATGTGGTGCAACCCCTTGAAAAACTGGCTCCCCGGGCAAGACTCGAACTTGCGACAAAGCGGTTAACAGCCGCTTGCTCTACCAACTGAGCTACCGGGGATCGCTGGCGG
>Ga0055584_100002240_pt1 | contig 19160 bp, 19 predicted proteins | sample OSDHelmetaG_FD_58716 | JGI IMG/M metagenome (GOLD analysis project Ga0055584, IMG submission 58716) | Pelagic marine sediment microbial communities from the LTER site Helgoland, North Sea, for post-phytoplankton bloom and carbon turnover... | ecosystem: Environmental > Aquatic > Marine >... | reverse complement strand
GAGTGGGCGGAAAAGAGACGGTCGTTTGAAATCGTAAAGGGACACTATGAAACCATCCTATCAAGATTGGGATAGCGAGGTATTCCTTGTTTTCTTCCATGATTCACCACATTTGTAAGCTAAGATTTAGAACGCATGAAGTACGAAAGGATCGACAAACAACTATTCATTGACAATCGCACACGATTCAGAGCAGAGATGCAGCCCCAATCGCTCGCGGTATTCAACTCCAACGACATTTTCGCGATCAGCGCGGACAGTACAAAGCCGTTCAAACAACATTCGGACATCCTTTGGATGACGGGCGTTGATCAGGAAGAGAGTATCCTCGTTGTTTTCCCAGATTGCCACGACCCGAAGCACCGGGAGGTATTGTTTCTCAAAGAAACCAATGATCATATTGCGATTTGGGAAGGAGAAAAGTTGGACAAAGAGGCCGCGTATGAAACTTCAGGAATTCGTACGGTGTATTGGCTGGACCAGTTCGAGACGATCTTCAAGCAATTGATGAGTGAGGCCCAGAACGTATATGTGAACACCAACGAGCACTGGCGTGCTAACACAGAGATGCAAACACGGGAAGACCGATGGGTGCAGTGGTGTAAGAACAAATTCGTCGCTCACACTTATTTGAGGAGCAATCCCATCCTCCACAAGCTGCGTGCGGTAAAACATCCGATCGAGATTGAGCTGATGCAGCACGCATGCGACATTACCGAAAAAGGAGTAAGACGTATCCTCCCTTTCATCAAACCTGGTGTGATGGAGTACGAAATTGAAGCGGAGCTTTGGCATGAATTCATCCGAAACCGTTCAACGGGATTTGCCTACACACCCATCCTCGGTTCTGGTAGAAACGCATGTGTCTTGCACTACATCGAAAACAATCAAGAATGCAAAGACGGTGACGTGATCTTGATGGATTTTGGTGCCGAGTACGCCAATTATTCCTCCGACCTCACGCGCTCTGTTCCGGTCAATGGCCGCTTCACGAAGCGACAGAAGGACGTGTACAATGCGGTGCTCCGCGTGAAGAATGGAGCGATCGACATCTTGCGTCCCGGAATTACTTTGAAGGACTACCACGTCCAAGTGGGACTCATGATGGAAAAGGAATTGGTAGACCTGGGATTGATCACCATAGACGACATCAAGCAGCAGAATCCCGATTGGCCAGCGTACAAGAAGTACTTTATGCATGGCACCTCCCATTACATCGGACTTGACACCCACGACTACGGCCCGTGGAATGCGCCGATTCCCGAGGGCTCTGTATTTACGGTTGAACCGGGGATCTACATCCTTGAGGAAGATCTCGGTATTCGATTGGAGGATGATTACGTGATCCACAAAGACGGGCACACCAACTTGATGGGGAATATTCCGATCGAGGCAGACGAGATTGAAGATTTGATGAATGCCTAAGGTCCGGTTCAAGGATATCTACATTCATTTTTCTGATCAAGGCAGCGGTTCCGCAGTTGTCTTATTGCACGGATTCTTAGAAGGTAGCTGGATGTGGGGTGAGGTCGTGAAGGCCTTGGCTCCCCGATATCGTTTGATCTGTGTAGACCTCCCTGGTCATGGCAAAAGTGACTGCATTGGCTATGTGCATAGCATGGATGAGATGGCTGAAGCCGTCATGGCTGTTATCCATTCTCTGAAACTAAGAAGGGTCCAAATGGTAGGCCACTCGATGGGTGGTTATGTCGCTTTGGCATTTGCCGAGCGATGGCCAGACCACGTTAAAAATTTGATTCTCTACCAATCCACAGCGCGTGCAGACAGCCCTTCGAAAAAAAAGGACCGCGATCGCGTTATAGCATTGGTGAAAAAGAACCACGCGTCGTTCGTTCGGCAGGCGATCCCTATGTTGTTCAGGCCGGTGAATCGAAAACGCTTTCGTGATGGCGTGAATTGGGTCAAGAATCAAGCGCTAAAAACGCCCGTGCAAGGTATTATAGCTGCTCTGTCGGGCATGCGTGACCGTCCGGACAGAGAAATTTTATTGAAGTTCCCACCCTACCCTGTACACATCATAGCGGGGGAAAAGGATCCGCGTATTCCGCTGCAGGAAAGTGTTGAAATGTCCGAAATTTCGGAGCATGTTCGATTGCATCTAATCCACGGATCGGGACACATGGGCTATATTGAGGCCCCGAAACAGACCTTAGAGGCATTGACAACCGCCTTGAACTAACCTGAAATGGAAATTATACAGAAGATCGAAGCTTCCTTGGAGCACAGAAAAGCGAGACGCTTAGTCCGCTCCTCTGGCCAGCGACCGGTGTATCACATACATATTCGAAAGACGGGTGGCACGACCATCAATTTCGCTTTTCTCACGTTGTCAGGCCGTCCAGATACTACCGTCTTTTACGAGCAGATGGCGGAAAAGGAGAACCACCGAACCATCAGCAATGGAAGGGTATTCGTAGGCTGGAATGCCGGGTTGATCAACGAAGGTTGGTTCACCTTTGGCTTTTCACACATTCCGATGCATCGACTGGACTTGCAGCGGGATGTCTTTCTCATTACTTGTTTGCGTGATCCAGCGGAACGAGTGCTGTCTCATTATGCCATGCTGCGTCACTGCCAGAGTCATGGGGTGGATCATCCCTGCATGAAGACCGAGGGCCCGTGGTTGGGTAATTCGTTTGACCACTTTTTAGACCATATGCCCAAAGAGCATTTGATGAATCAGCTCTACATGTTCTCTGCCGACTACAACGTGGAAGAGGCGGTGACCCGCTTGCGATCGTTGGACAAGGTCCTCTATACCCAAAACCTGAATCATCAACTCAAGGATTTGGGTCGTCAGCTGGGACATGAGTTGCCGATATCCAACCAAAAGACCTTCAATATTCGGCCGACATTTGAGGAGGAACAACGCGCAAGACTGCGGGAGATGCTAGACCCTGAGTATCAGATGTTGGAATTACTTCGTCCCTCGCAGGACTGAGGTCATGGAGTGGTAAACACGGTAAAGTCCCGGAAATTTCCGAATCAATCTAGACTTCATGCCAGCGTGCAAGACGGCATCATCCACCATGCGACTGACCTGTGGCAGCACTTCTGTTTCCGAATAGTCCAATCCCGAGAGATTCTCGAGGGAAAACGGCGCAGTGTCGAGCTGTATTGCGAATTGGTTGAAGGGGAGTAGGTAAATCTTTTTGTTGATGCCTTCTGCAAAGTGAATGGCAAAGGGAAATACCATCGTCGGCTCGTAGCGCAGGTTGTGTTGCCAAATGGTAGGAAACAGGTCATCTCCGATGATCAATCCATCCGGTTTCATTTTGGGAAGAATCCGAAGCAGGTCTGTTGTAATGCCCTTCAATGTGTGATCACCGTCGATGTACACCAGGTCTAAGCTTTGGTCGGCAATCTGATCGATTACTTCAGTAGTTCTTCCCCGCAACACCTTCCGCTTATCCCCAGCAAATGCTGTACGCGCCATGGTTTGCTGAAAGATTGCTTCGAAGGTGTCGTCTTCTCGATTGGCAGGCTTGTTCCAATCCGAAAGATTCCGCCATGGGTCGATCATGAAGTATTGCTGAATAGAAGGACACGCCTTCAGCAAAGGTTCCGCCATATCCCCTTTGTACACGCCGATCTCGGCGATCGTTTTAGGTGATGCGCTAGCTGCAAGTTGAGATACCAACTCGGTGCGTGATTGGGCTGTATTAGCTAGGTCCGAAAAGGGAAGAGTATGCTTCATTGCGCGCTGCGCAAGGTATCGAATCTTTGCACAGAGGCGAACTTTGAAATCCTTGAATTAACCATGACGCTTGTCATTAGTCGAACGCTCTTTGCTCATAAAAGACCACTGGCTTGAGGCTCACCTTTGGAAAAGAATCAGGGGGGTAAACGACACACTTCCCCGCGTTCAAGGGACAAAAAAGAGGTCCGGACGATTCGCTAACATAGTCCGCAACGGAGGCACGATTGCAGCTCAAGATCCTCAGAGAAGATCAGTCCTCCCTTTAGATAAGCTGAGACCGGTTCATGCAACCGGTCTCTTTTGTTTTAGAATCATTGGCCTACCGGGTATGCGAGCAATGGAATAGTGCTACGCTCAAATAATTCGGTAGAGACGCTTCCGATGAATGCCTTGTAAATGAAATTGCGATGATGCGTGGCGGTGATGATGAGGTCTGCTTTTAGCTTCTCGGCCTCTTGAAGTATCATGTCAATGGTCGGCCCTTGAATCATCAAGCCTTCTGCATCTAGTCCTTCTTTCTTCACCTGATTACAGAGTGACTGCACTGCTTTGTGCTCATCTCGTAGTTCTTTCGCAAAGGTGTCTCGGATGTATTGAGGTCCTTCGCTGTATCCGATAAAGTCAGGCTCGGCTTCGGCGATGTGGATCAACCAAAGCTTGGCTTCAAAGGCTTTGGCGAGTTGAACGGCATAATCAACCAGCTGTTGAGTGTTCGGGTCTAGGTCTATGGCTACTAAGATATTTTTCATGGCCAAGGGTTCTTTCCATCAAATGTAGCTTACGGCCTGTCAGCACCTCTGTAGGTTGAGCAATGTCATCTTACACCCTAATCACGGTCAGAGGTCTGGAAATGAAGTTGCTGCTCCTTTGCCGTAACCTTTAAATCAAAACACCATGGATAACAATACTTCTTCCCAAGGAGGGAACTGGCTTACGCGTTTTGAAGAGAATTCTGAGTTTGATCGATTCTCCATCATCTCTGTTGGGTTCTTGCTCATCGGCATCGTTGGGGGCATCACCGTTGGCATATTTTCGCGCGAACACCTTTGGCAGATAGGGGTCATCGCTGGATGCACCATGTTGAGTTTGTCTATGATGCTCGCCGTAGCACCCATGAAGTACATCGTGCGCACCACGATCCTCGCTTTAGCAGTGGACGTACTGTTTATGCTGATGAATCTCTAGGGAAGTTTTCATCAGAAAGCCTTCCAGCCCTGTGCCTTGATGAAGATTTCCTCACCACGAGGGTAGACAATCGTGGCGCCATCGGTGGCGTCAGCGATGTGTCCAATGATGCGGACGCCTTCCATGAGATTGATTTTCTCAAAGTCCTTTTGATCTACCGTGAAAAGCAGTTCGTAATCTTCACCACCGTTCATGGCGCAAAGCGAAGGTTCTAGTTTGAATTCTTGCGCCTGCGTCGATACCGTAGCGTCGATGGGTAGCTTTTCTTCAAATACTTTCACGCCTACCTTACTTTGCTTGCAGATGTGCAGCACCTCAGAGCCGAGGCCGTCTGAAATATCCATCATCGAGGTAGGGACAACGTTTTTCTCCGCAAGGCGCGCAATAATGTCCACCCGTGCATCTGGCTTCAGGAAGCGCTCTAGCACGTAGTCGTGTCCTTCCAAGTCGGGTTGTACCCCAGGATTCTCTTTCCAAATCTGCTTTTCCCGTTCTAGGATCTGCAGTCCGATGTAGGCCGCGCCAAGGTCTCCGGATACACAAAGTAGGTCGTGTTCTTTCGCTCCACTGCGGTAGGCAATTTTGTCTTTATCAACGCGCCCAATAGCGGTCACGCTGATCACAAGTCCAGAAAGGCTTGAAGAGGTGTCTCCTCCGACGAGGTCTACCCCATACGCCGTGCAAGCCAGAAGCATCCCCTCGTAAATTTCTTCCAGTGCTTCAACCGAAAAGCGATTAGAGACCGCAATGCTCACAGTGACTTGCTCACAGGTACCATTCATCGCGCAGATATCAGAAACATTTACCGCGATGCTTTTGTAGCCCAGGTGCTTGAGGGGTGTATACCCCATGTCAAAATGCACACCTTCCACGAGCATGTCGCTAGAAACCAATTCGTAAAAGTCACCACGGTCAATCACGGCGGCATCGTCGCCAACCCCCAGCACGGTAGAAGGCTGTACGTGTTCGATGTTCTTCGTCAAATGCTCAATCAAGCCGAATTCACCCAGGTCATTCAATTCTGTACGGTCGCTCATGGTTCCAATTTTGGAGTTGCAAAGGTGAGAAATTCAAGGGAGAAGCCATTTGGAACTGCAATCTCAACTGTGCAATGGGCGGATGCAGTATAGAGGCGACTGGCTGCTTCGCAGCGGGGAGTAGTTGATCAGGTCATTAGCCCATTAGTACATGAGCACATTGAGGTTATTCTCGATACAATCACACCTTCGGCGTGATCACTCGAACTGACATCAAGAGAGGAGCTGTCCTATCCACCTTTAACTTTCCACTTTTCACTTTTAGTTTTTCACTCTTCACCAATCCCTACTCCCTCAACTCAGGTTGTTCTCGATACATCCGCGCCTCCGGCGTGGCCACTCGAACTGACATCATGAGAGGAGTTGTCCTATCCACCTTTCACTTTTCACTTTTAGTTTTTCACTCTTCACTAATCCCCACTCCCTAACGATAAAAGTTCATCTCATCCACATACTTCAACACGGGCTCGGTGAGCAAGTAACGCACGTCATTGCCATCGTGGACGGCTTTTCGGATGAAACTTGCGGAGATCTTCATCAAGGGGGCGTCTACCATCGTAACCTTTGGATGGTCGAGAAGATCACTCCGGTCGCCGCTGATTACGCTTAGGTTCTCATCGCTTTCTACGCGTGGATAGACCAGGATGGAATAGTGTTCTAAGATTTGATCATAGTTCTTCCATTTCGGAAGGGTGTTCAGGTTGTCTTCGCCCATGATGATCGTAAAATCATGATCAGGGTGTTTTTCTGAGAGCGCTGCAAGCGTGTGAATGGTGTAGGATGGCTGGGGAAGATCGAACTCGATATTGCTTGCTCGAAGTTTGAAGTTGTTGTCTACCGCAATGCGCACCAAGGCGAGTCGATGGTAATCAGCAAGCAACGAGGCCTTTGGTTTGAGCGGATTTTGAGGGGAAACGACAAACCACAACTCATCCAATGCTGCGTACTGCACCATGTGATTCGCAATGATCAGATGCCCGACATGAATCGGGTTGAAGGTGCCAAAGTATAGGCCTATTCGTTTGCTCATTTCGCAAGGAATTCAATGATCGCGGCACGGGCGTCAGCAATCGCTTTATCGAGGTTTTCGTTTACGATGATCGTGTCAAAGGCGTCACGTTGCTCAATCTCTTCACTGGCTTTGGCCAAGCGTACTTTGATCTTTTTTTCTGGATCTGTATTCCTTCCCCTTAGCCGTCTTTCCAATTCTTCCACCGACGGCGGTAGAATGAAAACGGCCAATGCTTGATCGCCCAGCAATCGCTTCAGTTCGATACCGCCGTATACATCCACATCAAAAACGACAGCATTCCCGTTGTTCCCAATCCGTTCGATTTCGCTTTTGAGGGTGCCGTAAAACTGATCCACATAGACTTCCTCCCATTCCAACAAGGCGTCTGCGTCGATCATTTTCTTGAACCCATTGATACCTAGGAAATAGTAGTCGACCCCATTGATTTCGGCGCCACGTGGCTCTCGACTCGTAGCCGATATCGAAAACTCAAGCGGCATTCCTTGTCCGAGCAGCGCATGTACGATCGTGGTCTTGCCTGATCCGGATGGGGCTGAGAAAATGATGGCTTTTCCTTGAGGGTGAAGTGGGGTCATCGCTTAGAGAACGTTCAGTACTTGTTCCTTTATTTTTTCAAGCTCATCCTTCATGTCTACGACAACGCGTTGCATCTCCGAATGTTGAGCCTTGCTGCCAAGGGTGTTGATTTCCCGTCCCATTTCCTGGGCGATGAAAGACAGTTTCTTGCCTTTGACTTCTTCGGTATCTAAGGTCTTGAGAAAGTATTCACAATGGGCTTTCAGGCGCACCTTTTCTTCGGTGATATCAAGCTTTTCTAGGTAGTAGATCAATTCTTGTTCAAACCTATCCTTGTCAAAGCTGGATGCATCTGCATCGTCTCCTAAACTGTTCGTGATACGACCTCGAATTTTATCGATGCGTGCTTGTTCAAACGGCGCTGCATCCTCCAGTAAGGAGGCGATGCGCTCAGCACCTGCGCGAAGTACGAGCTCGAGTTTTGCTCCTTCCTGCTTTCTGAATGCCTTGACATGGTCAATGCAGGAGGCAAGGCCTTCGCTGAGCACGTCAAATTCTTCTTCGGTCAACTGCTCCGATACGGGCTTAAGAACGTCCGGTAGTTTGAAGATGAGGGAAAGGTACTCGACCGAATCGGCAGATGCATTGCCTTCGATCTTTGACTCCATCCTCTTGATCATCTCGTAGTAGTGGGTGACCAAGGCTTCGTTGATCTCGCTTGTCATTTCCTCATCCGCGAGGTCTCGCTGGATGCTCAAGTCGATCTTGCCGCGCTGAAGTTCGGAGGAAATCAAGTCGCGCAGCGCGATCTCTTTTTCACGATAGATGGAGGGCATACGCACATTGACATCACCTTGCTTGCTGTTAAGCGTTCGGATCTCAATGGTCAGCCCTCGGCCGTTGTACTGGCAAACTGTTTTGCCGTAACCTGTCATGGAGTAGGTCATGGCGCAATATTACGCATGCTTGAAAGAAAAGACGTCGTGTAGGGTTAATTCTCCTTGAACCCGATGAGAATAGATACGCATCCATTCTTTTTGAGCTCATTGGCTGTGTCCATATCCGGAACGATGATGGTCAGGTAAAGCTGCTGGGTTGATTCAACAGAAAAATCAAACATAGTGGTGCCCTCATCTTTACTCGAAAAAAGGAGGTTCTTCTTGTAATCGCGCACTTCATAGAAGAGGCTGTCGCTGATTGCGTCGTGTGAACAGATGTAAAGGCGGTAATCTTTTCCCGAGTAAAAGGTCTGCACCAAAGAGGCGGCTTCCCCTTCAAACATCACGGCTCCGTTGTACTGGCCATTGCTAGAATAGCCCTCCAATTCAGAAAGACAATGCTTCTTGGTAAACGACTTGCATTGCGCATTAGCTACCTGAGTGAACGAAAGGCTCATGGCAAGAAGAAGGGAAAAGGTTAAGAGGTTGTTCTTCATAGCGCAATGATTTTGAGTCGGGTTTCTTCCACAATACGGGAAATGTCTGCTAAGTCTTCTTTTGTGAACTTCACTTTGGTAGCACCACCAATCACCGTTTTCCCATTTTGTTTTGTCATGCTCGTAGGGGTTTCTTCTACGGGAAGCGCCAGGTAACGATCCACAATCTGTCGGAAGTAAGGCTCAGTAGTAGCGATGAACGGATCTGAAGCATAGTCCGAGAAAAGGGCATCCAATTGAGAAGCGATGAAGCGTTGGTCGGCGATGACTTGCTCCATTTCGCCGTTCTCTTGTTCATGCATGATTTGAGTGCCGAGATAGACGCCTTCTACCCAGCTAGCCGCTAAAACGATCAGTCCGATCTGATTGCGGTTCTCCTCCTGCAATTGACTGTTGAGTTCCCAGTAGATCTCAGAGACGATCAACAACATAGAATCTTTGTCCGTCTGGTTGTTGCTCGCGCGTTCCATGAGGCCAGGCCCGAATGGATCCTTTATGCCTAATTTCTTCGCTACTCGCTGAGCCGCAGCCATATACAAGAGTGCATCTTGTTGCTGATCGAAGACGGTGGAGTAACTCATGTCTGCCCCGTACACACCGAGCGCAAAGGCTTGTTGCTCGGTCGTTTGGTAATCTGCTGATTTTTGAGGGTCGGCCAGCAAATCATCCCTGAAATGTCCTCCCGAAGACTCAATCATCGATTGGAGCTCCATGGGGGTCGGCATTGAGTAGAACATAGCCCTCGCTCGATCATACATCTCGGCGCCAACGCCATCTTTGATTTGGGAAGTGTCGATATCCAGCCCTTTCTTACTCGCTTTGACTTCGTCGGATTTTTCACCTCCACAGCTCACTGTGATCAGCAAGAGCGCAAGGGGTAGTAGAAGGGTAGTGGTTCTCATAATATTTCCGAATTAGAACAAACATAGGTGCGAACAGCCTGTGTTTTAATGTGCTTCCAACCAATTATTCCCATGATTGATGTCAACAACTAGCGGAACAGCTATGGTATACGCGGTTTCCATCTTCCTACGTATGATGGGGCGGATGGTTTCAAGTTCTTCTTTATGGGCATCAAAAACCAATTCATCATGTACTTGAAGGAGCATTTTGGAGCGAAAACCCTCGGCTTCAAATGTCTTGTGAATGTCAATCATGGCCAATTTTATGATGTCTGCTGCAGACCCTTGTATGGGGGCGTTGATCGCGTTGCGTTCTGCGCCCGCGCGCACGGTGCCGTTTTGTGAGTTGATGTCTGGTAAGTATCGCCTGCGACCCAAGAGCGTCTCCGCATAGCCCTTGGCCTTCGCTTGTTCGATGGCCATTTCCTTAAAGGTTTGGATCCCCGGAAATTGGACGAAGTAATTTTCAATGATCTCTCGAGCTTCGGTGCGAGAAATATTGAGGTTGTCGGCCAATCCAAAGGCCCCCTGTCCATAAGCGATGCCGAAATTCACGGCCTTTGCCTTTCCCCGTTGATCTCGGGTTACTTCTTCTAGCGGAACATCAAACACCTTCGAGGCAGTGGCTGCATGGATGTCTAAGCCATCCTTAAACGCTTGGATCATGCCTTGGTCTTCGCTCAGCGCCGCGATAATACGGAGCTCTACTTGCGAATAATCCGCCGCCAAGATGACGTACTCTTCAGATCTTGGAATGAAGGCCTTTCTGATGTAGCGTCCCCGTTCGGTGCGGATCGGAATGTTTTGCAAGTTCGGATTGGTGGAGGAAAGCCTGCCCGTAGCCGCTACTGTTTGCATGTAGTTGGTGTGGATTCGTCCTGAATCAGGATTCACCATTTCAGGTAAACTATCTACGTACGTGCTCTTCAATTTTTTCACACTGCGATAGTCGAGGATCAATGGGATGATCTCGTGTTTGCCCGCCATCTTTTGCAGGGTGTCTTCACGTGTTACGTACTGTCCGCTCTTGGTTTTCTTGGCCTTCTCATCGATCTTCAAGTGGTCAAAAAGCACTTCTCCGAGTTGCTTCGGAGAGTCTACATTGAAATCAATCCCCGCCAGCCCGAGGATTTTCTTTTTCAAACTGTCGATGTCGGTTCCGAGTTCTTTCGAAAACTTTTTCAAAGCAGGCACGTCGATGTTGATGCCCTCCAACTCCATATCGGTGAGTACTTGGATCAACGGAGACTCGATCTCCCTGAACAGCTTCACGAGGTGGTCCTTGTCCAATTCTGCATCCAAGGCATGCTTCAGTTGAAGGGTGATGTCTGCGTCTTCACTCGCGTACTGGGTGATGTTTTCCAAGGTAACGTCGCGCATGCTTCCCTGCTTGCTTCCCTTTTTACCGATCAAACTCTCAATTGATACAGGCTTGTAGTTCAGGTAGTACTCAGACATGTCGTCCATGTTGTGCTTCATGTCTGGATGGAGCAAATAGTGGGCAATCATCGTATCGTACAAGAAACCATTTACCGTGATCCCGTAGCGCTTCAATACTTCGAGGTCGTACTTCAAGTTTTGCCCAACTTTCTCAGCATCGCTTTCAAAGATTTCCTTGAATTCGGCTACAATCTTGGTGGCTTCTGAATGGTCATCCGGAACAGGAACGTAAAACGCTTTGCCCTTTTCGATACAAAAAGACATACCCACCAACTCGGCCGTAATGGAGTCGATGCCCGTTGTTTCCGTGTCAAAGCAAATGCTCTTGGCTTGGCGTAGGGTCTTGATCAAGTCAGCACGCTCCTCCTTTGTGGTCGCTGCTGCATAGGTATTGTCCACCGTCTCAATCGTGTCGAGGTCCGTCGAAGGCGCGGTAGTTTCGGCTGGTGTTTCGCTCCCTTGTTCATCGCCGCCGAATAGGTCTAACTGTCCGCCAGAACTGCTCGTCTGGGTGACGGCGATCTCTTCTCCTAAGACGCGCTTGGCGAGGGTCTTGAACTCGAGTTCGGTGAAGATCTCAACCAATCGCTCTACGTCCGGCTCCTCTCGAATCAGATCATTTTCGTTCAATTCAATCGGAACATCTTGTATAATGGTTGCCAGCTGCTTAGACATGAAGGCTTGGTCCTTGTTCTCGGCGACCTTCTCTTTCATCTTACCCTTCAGCGCTTCTACATTCTCGTACAAGCCCTCCATGGATCCGAATTGCTGCACAAACTTGATGGCTGTTTTTTCACCTACCCCAGGAATGCCGGGAATGTTGTCGACGGCATCGCCCATCATCCCTAAAATATCAATGATCTGATCAGGGCGCTCAATGCCGTAACGCTCGCAAATTTCTTTGGGCCCCATGATCTGTACGTCGCTTCCTTGCCTGCCGGGTTTGTACATGAAGATGGTGTCTTCTACCAATTGACCGTAGTCTTTATCGGGCGTCATCATGTAAACGGTATACCCTTTGCGCGCTGCTTTCTTGGCCAAGGTGCCAATCACGTCATCTGCTTCGAACCCTTCTACTTCCAGGGTGGGGATCTTGAATCCCTGCACAATGGCCTTGATGTACGGAAGTGACTTTCGAATGTCTTCCGGCATGGCTTCGCGGTTCGCCTTGTACTCCGCGTACTGCTCCACGCGAAAATTCTCTTGGTCGCCACTAGGGGGGTCAAAGACAACGGCGATATGCGTTGGCTTCTCCTTGTTGATCAGGTCCCAAAGGGTATTCGTGAAGCCAAACATGGCAGAGGTGTTGAGTCCTTTGCTGCTGACCCGTGGATTGGAAATGAACGAATAATAGGCGCGGTAGATGAGCGCAAATGCGTCGAGAAGGAAGAGCTTTTTATCGTCGGCCATGTCAGCGGGAAATTTGCCGAAATATAGCCTTATGAAAGCAAAGCTGGGCTACGGAAACGGACGATTTACTTGCGGAAAAGTCGCCGGTTGAGATAGTGACTCAAAAAGGCCGATCCAGCACCAATGGCAGCTCCGACCAGCACGTCGCTTGGATAGTGCACACCGAGGTGCATCCGTGAATACCCAACGGCCGAGGCCCAGAGCAAGGCGGGCGCCGTTACGTACCACTTTGGAATGGCCAAAGAGAGAGAGGTGGCGGTGGCGAAAGCGTTAGAGGTGTGGCCAGACGGGAAGGAAGGAGATCCTGCATCGGATAGCTTGACGATGAAGGAGTAGGTTTCGAAAGGTCGAGGGCGATCGATCGAATATTTTAAGAGCAATGTTGTACCGGCGGAAACGGCCATTGCACCGCCGATCATGATGCCGTTCCTCGCCAAGTTGGTGTCTTTTTTTAGTACGCCGGCGGTAAATACGGCAATAGGAGCAGCCACACTAAGGGGTGATGCCGATTGGGTAATGAACTGAAATGTGGGGTCGAGGCCTTGGGGTCGATGTGCGTTGGCTCCTTGCAGCAAATCGATATCGATATTTTGTCCTTGAAGAGATAAGGAAATCGCAGTGCACAGAAGGAGGAACCAATGCCTCATTCCTGATAGATCACTTGCATGACCACATCGCCTACCACCTTCAGGGTGCCTTTGTCGATGATGTCCATGTTGTCATCATGGGTATGATGAAAGGAACCAAAATCGGAACGCAGCATGTCGTAGTGAATGATGTCGATCGTAGGGATTTCTGCGATCTTATTCAGGTAAATATGATCGTCGATGAGCGGATTACCGTTGATGGCAGAGAAGTAACCTCGGTGTCCCATGGCTTGCGCAATCGACCATACTTTTTCTACCACCTGCGGCGCGTAATAAACGGAAGCACCTTCTTTTGGAAAGACGGCATCTGAGGCCCCTACCATATCCAGCAAAATGGCGTACTCGGGTGCGTAGCCTTCGATGGGAATGTTACTAGACCAATACTGCGATCCAAGGCACCAAGAGTCGTTCGATTTTCCAATCATCGATGATTCGGGTTTGCCATAGTCTTCGCCATCGAGGAAGAGGATGTCAAAGCCGATTTCCGGCGACATGGAATCTGCGTGAATGGCACGTGCTAACTCAAGCAGCACAGCAACGCCGCTTCCGCCATCATTCGCACCGTCAATGGGTTTGTTTTTATCTACATTGCCCCGATCGGCGTACGGACGAGCATCCCAATGGGCGGCTAGTAAAATTCGCTTCTGGGCGGTAGGATTGTACCTGCCCATGATGTTGTAAATCTCAAGTCTTTCTTCGTTGTACGCTGTCACCGTAGCTTCTTGAACTAGAGTTTCCAAGCCGAAGCGTTCGAGCGATGATGTCAACCATTGGGCGCATGCCTTATGCTCTTTGCTATTGGGGACGCGTGGACCGAAATCTACTTGTCGTTGAACAAAGGCATATGCTGAATCCCCACTGAATGCTGGCGTTGCCTTGAGTTGTACAGCCGGTTTTGGAGCTTGCTGAACGGGTGGCTCTATTTTACGTTCTTCTCCACCGCACGCTTCAAGAAGCAGGATGACCGCTGCCATGGCAGCGATTTTGATCAACCCTTTACTTCCCATGTCGCTCCATCTTTTCCGTCTTTCACTACAATTTTCAGATCCACCAATTGATCGCGTATTGCATCAGAAGTGCCCCAATCTTTATTTGCCCGAGCCCGCGCTCGAACGTCGAGGATCAAGTCCATCAACCCTTCAATCATACCGCCGTCGTTGGTGTCTTCAATGCCTTTGAGTCCAAGTACCTCATCTACAAATCCGCGTACTAGCTCTTGCAAGTTGGTCTTGTCTTCGGCCGTGATCTTCAAGCGACCTTCGGCAACCGAATTGATCATCTTCACTGCGTCGAAAAGGTTCCCAATCAGCACAGGACTGTTGAAGTCGTCGTTCATCGCCGCATAGCACTTTGCCTTGAGTCCCGCCACGTCTACGTCGCTGGAGTCTGAAACGGGAAGTGCGCTCAATATCTTAACGCCTGCCATCAAACGTTGGTAGCCTTTTTCTGCCGCCTCTAATGCTTCATTGGAGAAATCCAAGGTGCTGCGATAGTGTGCTTGCAGCATAAAGAACCGCACCACCATCGGGTGAAATCCTCGCTTTAACAAAGGGTGCTCACCAGTGAAAAGTTCGTTGGGAAGAATGGAATTGCCCAATGACTTGGACATCTTCGATCCTTCGAAAGTCAGCATGTTGGTGTGTACCCAATACTTCGCAGGACCGTGACCGCTGCAGGCTGTGTTTTGGGCGACTTCAGATTCGTGGTGCGGAAATTTCAGGTCCATTCCACCGCCGTGGATGTCGAATTGCTCGCCCAAGTACTTGGTACTCATGGATGAGCACTCGAGGTGCCAGCCTGGAAATCCTAATCCCCACGGGGAAGGCCAGCGCATGATGTGTTCTGGCGAGGCCTTTTTCCATAGTGCGAAATCGGCAAAGAAGCGTTTTTCGCTTTGGCCGTCAAGTGTCCGTGTATTGCTGAACAACTCTTCTACGTTTCTTCCGCTCAGCTCTCCGTAGTTGTACTTCTCCTTATAGGCCTGCACATCGAAGTAGATGTTGCCGTCTGATTCGTAGGCAAAACCTTTCTCCAAAATCGTCTTGATCATCTCGATCTGTTCGATCATATGACCGGTCGCCGTTGGTTCAATATCGGGTGGGAGTAGGTTCAGATTAGCCATGATTTCATGGAAGTCCAGGGTGTACTTCTGTACGATCTCCATGGGCTCTAATTGCTCCAGGCGCGCTTGCTCTCCAATGCGATCTACGCCGTCGTCTACGTCCGTAGTGATGTGTCCTACGTCGGTAATGTTACGGACGTAGCGCACCTTGTAGCCGAGGTGACGCAGGTAGCGATTGATCAGGTCAAAAGAAAGGAAGGTGCGGCCGTTGCCGAGGTGTGCATTGCTGTATACCGTTGGGCCGCAAACGTACAAGCCCACGAAGGGTGGTTTGATCGGTTCAAACGGTTCTTTTTTACTCGAGAGGGTATTGTAAAGCTGCAATGAATTTTCCATGACGTTCTGTTCGCAAAGCGGCAAAGATACTTGCTGGGAGCGAGTTCTTCCATCTGAATAGACGGAAAGGAGGAGCAAAAAAATGCGTGGATGATATCCTTGAAAGCCGTTGGTGAGGGGTTACCTCATGTCAGCGGTGATGACACCATCTCCGACGTAGCGGAAATTCTTGTACATCTCGATGGTCTGAAGGATGCCATTGTCGTCATATCGGTACACCTTCCCGTCTTTCAAACGACCGCTTTGGAAGAGTCCTTTCTGTGAAATTTGACGGTTCTTGTTGTACAAGGTGTGCTGTCCATTGCCGTCGAAATAGCCAATGTTGGGATTCGCTTCTGCTTTTGCAACAGCTACCGTAGTCTTGGCTTTGTCATCGACCTTTACAGGCTCGGGCTCTGTCTTGGGAGCAGCTGCGGGGGTCGAAGGCTTCTTAAAGGTAGATTGGGCCGCGTCCATCTTTCCTCCATTGAATACGCGTACTGATTTCACTTCACCATTCTCGAAGTATTCTTTGACCTCTCCATCTTCCTTACCGCCGTTCCAATTTCCTTCAATCATCAACTGACCGTTTTCGTAGAAATATTTCTGCGCTCCGTTGCGCTTTCCCGTGTCATCAAATGTGAAGTCTTGCTGTACCTGACCGTTCTCGTAATAGCGGGTGAACTTGCCTTGGTTCTTGTTGAGGCTCCAATTTCCCTTCTCTTCGATCTGACCGTTTTCGTAGTAGGTGGTGTACGGTCCTTTGGGTCGGCCCGTGATGTACGTGATCTCACTTTTTATTTTCCCAGAGGGGAAATACGCTTTCCAAACCCCGACTTTTCTTCCGACCTCATACTTACCTTCTTCCACCAAAGCGTCAGGAGAATACCCCGCTTTTGGGTCGTCAGCGGCGGTTACCTTCCAATAACCTACACGCCGTCCTTCAGCATTGGTTTCGTTCTGAGCGAAAAGCCCAGTTCCAATGAATGGTAGTGCCGCGAAGAGTATCGTTCTGATCATAAGTGTGCTTGGTCTGCTGTACGAAAACGGGCGAAAAGATAAACTTATTTCCAAGATTGATTGACTTATTGAAATCGTCCTAAAAGCGGTCATAACATTACGCCGAAACTTCCAATTTGTTCCGAAGGTTTTTCAACATGTCATCTACCATTAACGGAAGGTCATAGGTGTGTTGCCACCCCCAATCTGCACGAGCCTCAGCATCATCAATGGATGCCGGCCAGTTGTTGGCGATGGCTTGTCGAAAGTCTGGAGCGTATGAAATGTTGAAATCAGGAAGGTGTTTTTCAATCTCCGCAGCCACTCCAGCCGGATCAAAACTCATCGCAGAAATGTTATAGCTCGATCGGATTTTAACCTGTTCGGATGGCACTTGCATGATGTCAATGGTGGCCTTGACGGCGTCGCTCATGTACATCATCGGCAGTGCTGTTTGGGCACTGAGGAAGCATTCATAGCTTCCTTGCTTCAATGCTTGGTGGAAAATATCTACCGCGTAATCGGTGGTTCCTCCTCCGGGCAATGACTTATGGCCGATCAGCCCTGGATAACGCACACTGCGCACGTCTACGCCCCATCGGGCATGGTAGTATTCACACCATCGTTCACCGGCAAATTTCGAAATGCCGTAAACGGTTGTGGGCTCAATAATGGTGCGTTGAGGGGTGTTGTGACGCGGAGTGGTTGGACCGAAAACCGCAATCGAACTGGGCCAAAAAATCTTCTTGAGGATGCCTTCTTTTCCGAGGTCAAGGATGGAGAACAATCCGTCCATGTTCAGCTTCCATCCAAACTCAGGATTCTGCTCAGCGGTTGCAGAGAGCAACGCCGCAAGGTGATAGACCTCGGTCACGTTGTTGTCCACCACCACTTCTCGAACGCGCTCTCGGTCCATCACATCCAATTGAATATAGGGAACATCAAAGGATGCTTCTGCACGGATGTCGGATGCGATGACCCGGTCCTTGCCGAACCTGCTAGCCAGCTCTTCAACCAATTCGGTGCCGACTTGTCCGCAGGCTCCGATCACTAAAATTCGCGTGTCACTCATCAATCAGAAGATTTGGGCAAAGATGTACAGACTGAGCTAAAAATCCAGAAGTCCAGAAAGATTTTCGAAGCGGGAAGGCTATACTTCGTCGAAGTTCACTACCACTTTTTCGGTGGTCGGGTGCGATTGACACGTAAGTATGAAGCCTCGTTCGAGTTCGTCGGGTTCGAGTGAATAGTTTACTTCCATCTCTACCTTGCCCTCATCCAATTTTGCACGACAAGTCGCGCACACACCGCCCTTGCAAGCAAAGGGGAGGTCGGCACCATTTTTTAAGGCCGCATCTAGGATGTTGGAGTCTTCAGAATCCATTGTGAAGTCGGTAGCCACTCCATCCAAAATGATTTGAACGTTGGCTTGAAATCCTTCTTTCTTCTCACGTTTAGGCTTCGCGTAACCTTCGCGTTCGGCGAGTTGCTGGGGCGATGCAAAGAGTTCGAAATGCACTTTTTTTCGGTCGATTCCCGCTTCACTCATCACCTTTCTTACGCTTTCAATGAGTGGGGCAGGGCCGCACACGAACACTTCATCGATGGATTCCGGTTGGATGAAATACTTCATGAACGTGTTGCATTTCTCTTCGTCAATCCGTCCGAAAAGCAAGGGGAATTCGTTTTGCTCACGACTCAGTACATGGTAGACCCGCAAACGGTCCATGTACTCGTTTTTGAGGTCTTCGATCTCTTCTTTGAAGATGATGCTGCTCGTCGATTTATTGCCAAAGATCAGCGTGAACTCGCTCTTTGGCTCCATTGCCAATACGGTGCGCATGTGCGCCATCACAGGTGTGATACCGCTTCCAGCGGCGAAGGCTACGTAATGCTTTTCATTGTCTGGATCGATAGGGGTGTAAAAGCGACCGAGGGGCGTCATGACGTCCAAGACATCACCCACTTCCAGTTGATCGTTTGCGTAGGTCGAGAATAATCCGTCTTCTACCCTTTTAATAGCCACCCTAAGGTCATTGTCCAGCGGGCTTCGGCAGATGGAGTAGCTCCTCCTGATCTCTTCGCCGTTCAGTTCTTTCTTGAAGGTGAGGTACTGTCCTTGAATAAAGGAGTACTCTTCTTTCAAATCTTCCGGCACGTCAAAGGATACTGAAACGGCATCTTCCGTTTCTTTTCTGACGTCACGCACTTTCAGGGAATGGAACTTCGGCATAGGGGCTTCGTTTGTGGCGGTAAAAATAGGATTTCAGACCTATGGAAAGGGGAAGTGAAGAACTGATTTTGGGCAGGGTTTCTTTGGGGGGGTCTTCGCTTCGCTTTGATGGGGATTGGGGATTTGGGATTGGGGATTGGGAGAATGAAAAACTAAAAACTAAAA
>Ga0055584_100002239_pt1 | contig 19163 bp, 17 predicted proteins | sample OSDHelmetaG_FD_58716 | JGI IMG/M metagenome (GOLD analysis project Ga0055584, IMG submission 58716) | Pelagic marine sediment microbial communities from the LTER site Helgoland, North Sea, for post-phytoplankton bloom and carbon turnover... | ecosystem: Environmental > Aquatic > Marine >... | reverse complement strand
AGTATCTTGTGACCATTTCCCATCGCGACTGAAATAGTGCCGCGTTTTTAATTGCCACTTCAAGTGATTTAGGCCAAAAAGCCGGCACGCTTTCCTGCGTTACCCAGATGCCCCGCCGCTTCGCAAACAGTTGTCTCTCAAGTGGTAACAAATCCACCAGGCATCCGCTGTGAACCCCATGGAAGCGACCGAATCCCAGACTCTCGGAGCCATCACGGTCTCGCTTGAAGCCGTGATCAAGGGACTGCCGGATCAGCTCAAGGCGTTCATCGCCAAGATCCCCTCCCCGGATGACACCTTGGAGTTCCCGACCTCCCGCATCGTCCCACAGCTGACCAAGGGTTCCGTCAAAGTGACCTTTGGCGAGGTAATCAAGGCCGCTCCCGCAGGAATGTTCCAAGGCGTGGCAGGCAAAGAAGGCGACGAAATCTGTCTGCCTTTGGGTGAGATTCTCCCACAGGTCGGTCCGAATGCGATGAGGCGTCAGACCGGGATGCAGGCTCCCTCCGTTGAGCCGCAGGCGTTTTTCACTCCGGCGAGTGTCGCTCCTACCGCTCCGATCGAACCCACTCCGGCACCAGCGGCAGTTCCTCCGGCATTCACCCCCGGCCCCCCGACCAACCTTTTCGCTCCGGCAGTTCCAGCCACTGCGCCGACCGCACTGAAACCGGATGTCGTGACAGCCGCGGCACCGGCCCACCAGCCAGCCCCGGGAAACGCAGCCCTCTCACTCGCACCAATACTGCAGACTTTACCGGAACCATTGCAGGCGCTGATCACCGCGATGCCGGACGCCAGCGCCGTCATCGAACTTCCGATAGCGCAGCTCATGCCACAATTGGCAAAGGGCAAGATCACCATCAGTTTCAGTGAACTGGTAGCCGGAGCACCTGCCGGCACTTTCAACGGCACGGGTGGTAAGGACACCGAATTCGTCCAACTTCCACTCTCAGAAGTATTGTCCAAGGTTGGCCCAGGTGCTTTCAAACGCGACGTAACAGCCAAGAAACTTGAAGGCCTTGAACAGGATTTTTTTGCTGGCAGCAAACCGGTGCCGGTCGCCGCTCCGGCGCCTTCAACACCGGTGGCCCCGGCACCGATCGCAGCGTCTGCCGCCCCTCTGTTCAGCCCAGCGCCGCCAGACGCATCAACCGCCCCCACTCCTTCCATTCTCCAACCGGCACCAGCTCCCGCCGCGCCGGAGCCGGAACCGGTCGTCGAACCCAAACCTACAGCTGCAGCCACCGGTGATGGAGAACAAGTCACTGAGATCGCGATTCCAATCGGGAAACTTATCGACCGCTGGCCCGACGGCTTGAAGGCCGAGGTCGGCAAGCTGCCCGAGGATTCCGTAGTCGTTTTTCCCGCCGAAGAACTCGGCAACTGTCTGAAGACCGGGAAAGTCGCATTCACGTGGGCCCGCCTTCGTGGATGGCTCCATCCCAAATCCCAATACGGAGCCAACGCTTGGGAAAACTCAACTTTGGACATCTCGCTGAAGGCCTTGGTAGCGCCCTTCATGGCCGCCATGCGAGGCAAGCCCATGACCCCGCTCCCCGGCGGAGGAACTGCATCATCCACTTCCGGTTCGGCCGCTGCAGCAGCGGCAGGCATCAGCTTGTCGGCGAAACCGCAGGAAAAACCCGCCGCCCCCACTTATACGCCGCCGACATTCTCCCCATCTGCGAGTTTTTCACCCGGCGGTGCGAATGCTGCCTCGCAGGTGACCCTCGGCGCCCTCCTTGGACTGCCATCCAAGGATCATTGGACACCGGTGGAGATTGTGCAGCGAGTGGCCGGCTTGCCGGCGGTCTCCGGTGCCCTGTTGTCACTTGCGGAAGGCCAGGTTGCCGCCTGTGAACTTCCGAGTTCAATGCAGTCCGACGTCATGGCGTTTCGCATAGCCAGAATGTACGAAGCCGCCGCTACGCAGGTGAAAGAGATGTCATTGGAAGCGATGGCTCATCTCGCGTTCACCTCCGCCGGAACACCTTGGATCATCTTCCGACTCGGAAACATTTTCTTTACTGTCTGCGGCAGGCCGGGCGAGCATTTGCCCGTCTCACGACTGCAATCAATTGCCGTCGAAGTCGGCCGGCAACCAAGATAATTTCAAGCACACCGTTTATGGCGATCATCAATCAGGCCACCAAGGAACTGCAGGTCAAAATCGTTTACTACGGACCGGCGAAATCGGGAAAAACCACCAACCTCGAATCCATCCACGGCAACGTACAGACCGATCAACCGGAAAAGCGTAACAAGATCGTGTCGCTGGCCACCAGTTCAGATCGCACCCTGTTTTTCGATTTTTTTCCGTTGGAAACGGTTTCAGTGAAGGGATACCGCACAAAATTCCAGCTCTACACCGTCCCCGGCCAGGTCATCTACAACACCACCCGTCAACTCGTTCTCCGCGGTGTGGACGGCGTGGTTTTCGTCGCCGATTCGCAGTACGACAAGATGGAGGAAAACGTCGAGAGCTTCAAAAACCTTGAGGACAACCTCAAGACCCTGAAGCTGGGACTCGGTGACATTCCCTATGTCCTGCAATACAACAAGCGGGACATGCCGAATCCGGCACCGAAAGAATACCTGGACTTCCTGCTCAACAATCGCGAAGTCCAAGTACCTTCCTTTGAAGCAACCGCGCCCAAGTGCGAGGGCGTGTTCGAAACCCTTAACTCCATCACCGGACTCCTCTTGCACAAGTTTCTGCACAACGCCTGAAACCGCTCATGGGACTGCCCGCCTTGAATCTGGATGATGAGCAGGCATTTGCTCGCATTCTCGAAGACTTCATGGGGCGGAGTCAGGCACTGCGGGCGTTGATCATCGAACGGGCGGGCTACGTCTTGAGCCGGGCCGGACGGAATCCGGAAATCGACACCGACCGGTTTGCCAGCCTCGCCTCCAATGCCTTCAACGCCATCGACCGAATGGCCGAGGAACTGGGAGAACCGGACTTCAAGATCCTTCACCAACGCGGCGGCAAACATCAGACCTTGATCATACGGGTCGAAGAAGATTGCCTGTTGGTGACCGTGTTTCCGTCGGGAGCAGGCATGGAAGAAATTGAATTCAGCGCCATCACCGTCGGCGAAAACATCGCCAGACAGGTTGCGAAAGCAAGAGCACGCGCTCCGGAAAAGACCGTCGACCTGGCGGATCAAAACCCAGAATCGATGGATCAGATATTCTTCCGCAAGAAGCCGGAAGCCTGATCGATCCGGATCGGTTACTTTTTCTTCCCGATCTGCTTGGTCACGCTTTCCATCAGCTGACGGGAAACATCCAGAGATCGCTGAAGATCTTCCCGTATCATGAGGTTTGAAATGGCGGCTCCGGCGTAATTTGCAACTGTCATCAGGAATCCAAGATCATCCTCACTGAACATCGGTCCATCGCCATTGTGGTCCATGCAGATCACTCCCACCATCTGATCCATCCAAGTCAACGGGGCGTAGATGCCTGACTCCAATCCCAGCCGGTGCATGCTCTCGGATGGGTCCTGCTCTTTCTCGCGACTCCAGATCATCCCTGCCCTCGTGGCGACACAGCGCTCCACCAAAGTCTGGCTGACCCGCGGATCATCTTTGGGCCGACTGGCGGCGAACGAAAACTTGTCGGTATTTCGCACCCGGACCAATACGGCACCGTTGCCGGCTGCCGGTAACAATTCCAAGGCGTTTTCCAAAACACGTTCCGCCACCGCATCAGTCGAATTTTCTTTGGAAAAAATCTGCGGTAATTCCAGCAGCATCGCCATTTGCTTGCGGGACAGTTTCTTGGTCTCCCCCGTCAAATTGAGATCGGTCTCCGCCGGCAGCATCTCTCCACGCACCTTCACACCGACCGGAAGTTGATCATCAGGAAACTCAACCGGCACAGGTGTTCCAACCGGCCTCGAAAGCCTGAACCAAAGCGCCTTGCTGTCTTGCTTCGCTGAGATTCGCAACTCCGTATCTCCAATCCGGATCTTGTCGGTCGGCTTTATGCTTCGCACCCCTTCGATCTTGGTGCCGTTGACCTGAGTCCCCCAGGAACTTCCCAGATCTTCGATTTCAACTCCGGCCTCATTCTCAGTCACCCGCAGATGGCGACGGGAAATGCTCTGATCGAGATCAAGTTGAAGGTCGGCCGTCGATTGTTTGTCGCGACGACCGATTACGACTTCGGTCTTTTCGACATCGAAGACTTTTCGGGAGTCATTCTTTTCACAAACGATCTGCATTGCGTCAAATTGCGAGATACGCCCCTCAAGTTCAATTCAGATTTTGATGAATTGACCGGGAGATCACCAGCCGCGAAGTCCCACAACCGCCGCCGCGTAATGCGCAACCGTCTGCAGAACATTCATTTCATCGTCTGAAAAAGCGGATTCAATGGCCGGACTGTCCAGATACAGAATCCCCACAACCGCCTCATTGCGGATCAGGGGAGCATAAATCCCGCTGTGAGAGGCTTCCAAATCATCGGTATCGCGACTCCAGACGGCAGCCATGCCTCTGCCGGCCACCTCGCGGATCAGGGCTCGATCTACCGGCGGTTCCTGATCCTCCGGCACGCAATATCGCATCTCCAAAGTGTCCGTCGCGGGGTCATAGTCCAAAAGCGATCCTCTTTCCGCACCGGGAATCAGCTCCAACGAACGGTTCAGAATCAGTTTCGACAGCGTGTCGGGCTCCTCCTCCACCGCAAATTGTAACGGCAGTTCGTAGAGCAGAGCCAATCGTTCATCCAGTTCGGCGTCGCCGGTTTTCGCCGTGAACATGCGGCTCTCCCATCCGTTCAAACGGGCGACGACACGACCGCCTTCCCCGATATTGGCATTGTCCATGTCCTCCTTCCGAAAGAACTCGGTGACCTCGGCTTTAGATTCGGTTTCCTCCGGTCGTTTCGGCGAAGAACTATCGAGCGTCGCAATGATCTCACCGTCTTCGTCGACCATTGGTGAAACCTCTTCCTCCAATGCGATCAATGTGTCTCCAATCTTGATCACATCCCCCGCGTGCAATTCCCACGGGGCAACTATTTTGGCGTGATTCACGGATACGCCACCGCGACTTCCAAGATCTTCAATGTAACACCGGCCCTCATCAACGAACATGCGAGCGTGTCGACGCGACACCCGCAGATCCGGATCCAGCTTCAGATTCGTTCCTCCGGACGCACTTCCCCGGCCGATGACAATTTCTTCGCAATCAAACGTGTAGGTCTTCCGGTGACCTTGATAAATGCAGCTGATTGTCATGTGCCTGAACGTGGGGGGCGGCACGAGACTACGGGGTCGGCAGCAAATGCAAAGCGCATTTATATCCTCCGGCGTATCATCGGATCAGCTTGATTAAGTCTCCCACTTCCAACGGAATATCCCGATCACCACGATGAACCTCAGCTACAGTTCGCTCGATGATTTCATTGCCGCGCAGAACCTGAATCGCCGTCACTCCGGAATCCAACTGCGCCTTCTCTATTGCGGCATAGAGCGTCAACCCTTCCTTCCAAGGCAGCCGCCTGACCGTCTTTCCACCTTCCTGCACCACGGTCACAAGGCTCGGCCGCACTATATCGACCGCCGCCGCGACACCCGTCCGCGCCAACGCCCCCCCCCGTCTTGATCGTGTCCCCCGCCAGCTTGCCGGTCGTTGTGATCGTGGTCTTTAGCAACGAACCCGTCGCGTTCACGGATTTCTTGATACTGCATCCGAGACCACCAATCCCCATCACCAAAACCACTCCGAGGATCAGACATGGACAATATCGCATGCCGTAGCGTCCGACATTTCCAGCCGACCGTAAACGCCCCTAATCCACCTATTTTTTCCCGGCAGAACGAAACTATTGCGGGGATTCCCAACTATGACTAGGTTCACAATTCTTTTGAGACAAAATGAACTTGGACAATGACGAAATTCGGCGCTACTCGCGCCACCTGATCCTCCCCGAAGTCGGGATGGCCGGACAAAAGAAGATCAAAGGCACGAGCGTTCTCTGCATCGGGGCCGGCGGATTGGGCTCTCCCATCGCCATGTATTTGGCTGCAGCCGGTATCGGCCGCATAGGACTGGTGGATTTCGACGAGGTCGATTTCTCCAATCTCCAGCGCCAGATCCTCCATGGCACCAGCGACGTGGGTCGACCGAAAGGCGAATCCGCCAAGGACACCTTGGAGGAAATCAATCCAAACTGTCAGGTGGATGTCCACAAGACGATGATCACCGCCGACAATGCCATGGAGCTGATCAAGCCCTACGACATCGTCGTGGATGGCACGGACAATTTCCCTACGCGTTATCTCACCAATGACGCCTGCGTACTCTTGGGCAAACCCAATGTCTATGGCTCGATTTTCCGTTTTGAAGGTCAGGCCAGTGTGTTCGCTCCAACCCTCGGCGGTCCGTGCTATCGCTGCCTCTACCCGGAGCCGCCCCCTCCCGGCATGGTACCGAGTTGCGCCGAAGGTGGAGTGCTCGGCATTCTCCCAGGCATCATCGGCTCTATTCAGGCCACCGAGATCATCAAGCTGGCACTCGGCCAGGGAACCTCGCTGGTCGGTCGTCTCATGCTCTACAACGCCTTGGACATGAAGTTTCGTGAAGTGAAACTGCGTCCCGATCCGGCCTGCCCGGTCTGCGGCGAGAATCCCACTGTCACCGAACTGATCGACTACGAAATGTTTTGCGGCATCCAGCCGGAGGAAGAAAACACTTCCGAGAACCCGGACGAAGTCAGCGTTCAAGACATGAAGAACGCGCTCGACGATGCGAGCCTCAACATCAAGGTCATTGACGTGCGCGAGCCGGACGAGGCGGAGATCGCCGTGGTTGAAGGTGTGCCGATGATTCCGCTCAGCCAATTGGACGAGCGCTTCACCGAGCTCGATCCCAACCAGCATTACTACCTGCATTGCAAAGGTGGGGTGCGCTCATTGAAAGCCCTCAACTCCCTTCGTGAAAAAGGCTTCAAGTATCTCAAGAGCGTCAAAGGCGGCATCGCCGCATGGTCTGAAGAGATCGACGCCAACGTCCCGAAATACTGATCTACATTCCAATTGAACACGAAAAAGCCGTGCTGGGATCAGGCACGGCTTTTTCTCTTGGTGAACCACCCGCAGGTGGTTCCACCTGAGCGCTCAGGTTCAATCGCTGATCCGCCAACGGGTCGATTCGGGTGATCGCACTCGCTTGGCGCTCTTGTTGGTTTTCGCACTGCGACGAAATTCGACTTGGTCATAACCCAGCAACCGCGAAGCCACTGTTTTCACCATGGGATCATTCAATCCAAATTTTGTGCTCAGAAAAGCGAACAGAATATTCCGCACATGCCCGTCTCTCAAATCTGGCTCCGAGAGTTCGGCATCAAAGCAGATGACCGAAACCGCGCTCATGCGCTCCAGCACGATCCGCTGAGTCAATTCATTGAAATCGTTCTGGGTTAACCGCTCCGTCGCAATCCGCCAGCGAAGACGGAAATGCTTGCGAACGAAATTCAGATTCTTCACGTACGCGCTCACGAAAGAAGACACCCGAAGCCGCGGAAATGAAACGTTCAGATCCCGAACCCGAACGGAGACTCCGAAGGACTTGATTGAGCATACCTCCATGCCATCGATGACAAGTTTGGTCGCTTGCTTTCGCGGCGGACGGATGAGCTTCCGATAATTATCGGCGATCACCTCGTCGTAGCTGATCTTGCGAGCACTCATACGAAAGTATGAGCTAAAAGAATGCCAGCTCCGTTAAAAATCTTCATTACGTACATCTACGTAGAAGACACCCAGCATCGGGAATCCTTAGAATGAGCGAAAAAGCGGCTCAAATACCTGAAACCGCAGCCATTGGTACCGTGCACAGCTCAATGAAATGCCCATCCGGATCCTCCACAAAAATTTGATAGGCCCCATCCGGCCTGAGCTTCTTGGGCACGAATTGCGCACCCTTGCGCGTGAGTTGCGCTTCCCACGCGTCAATATCGTCCACCAACAGCGCAAAATGATTCCCCCGGCTTCCCACGAACGCTTTCTCTGCGCGCGGCCCGATCAAATGAAGTTCTTGGGATTCCCCCAATCGAAACCAAGCTCCCGGAAAATTGAACGCCGGCCGCGGCAATGATTCAAGTCCCAGCACCCGCGAATAGAAATCGATCGACCGATCCACATCCGCAACCGTGATCGCCACATGATTCGATTCCGTCACCTGCATTCAAAAGTTCTCCACGATCGGGAGCACAAAGTCCATTCTCCCAGCTGATGAGCGCACCAGCCCGTTTTCGCGAACTACTTGCCCGGTCCGGCATCGTCCCGACCATGGCCGTGCATGATGTCTTTACGGGACTGATCGCCGAACAGACCGGCATCGAAGCCATCTTTATGGGCGGCTTTGGTACGAGCGCCTCAATGCTCGGGCTGCCCGATCTGAATTTTCTCTCCGTGAGCGAGATGGCCGATGGCATCCGCCGAATGACCAGCCGCGTTGAGATTCCGGTAATCGCTGACGGCGACACCGGCCATGGCGATCTCCACAACGTCGTTCACACTGTGGAATCATTCGAGCGGGCCGGTGCCTCCGGAATCCTGCTGGAAGACCAGGTCATGCCCAAACGCTGCGGTCACTTCGCCGAGAAACAGGTCATCCCGGCCGAGGAATTCGTCGATAAGATCAAAACCGCTGTGTCCACGCGTAAGAACCCAGACTTCACCATTTTTGCCCGGACCGATGCCCGCCAGATGAACGGATTCGACGACGCCATTGACCGCGTGAATCGCTGCCGCGAAGTCGGAGCCGACGTCGCCTTCATCGAGGCTCCCCAATCCGTCGATGAACTGAAGGAGATTCCCCGGCGAGTGAATTATCCCTTGTTCGCCAACATGCTGACTGGTGGGGTCACGCCCATTCTGTCGGTCGGTGATCTCGGCCGACTCGGATACAAGCTCGCCGTCGCTCCCATCGAATCCCTGCTCGTCACAGCCAAGGCCATGCGCGATCTCTGCCATGAATGGAAAAACTCCGGGCGCGTCGATCAGTTAGCGGGCGAAGCGATGAGTTTTTCCGAACTAAAGAATCTTCTCGGCGTCGATCGCTATCTCGATCTGGATGGAAAGCAGTGAAATGAACAACATCCTCAAACAGCAGATTGATTACTACGAAGCGCGGGCACCTGAGTACGACGACTGGTATTACCGACGTGGCCGTTACGACTGGGGCATCGAAAAAAATCTGGATTGGGCCAACGAAGCCGATGAGATACGTCGTCACTTCCACGAATTCCGTGGCTTCGACGACACCCTCGAACTCGCTTCCGGCACCGGCGTCTGGACAGCGGAGCTTCTGAAAACCAGCAAGCGCGTCACATGCCTCGACGCCTCACCGAAAATGATAGAGCTCAATCGATCTAAAAATGGCTGCAAGAAAATCGATTTTCAACGGGTCGATCTCTTCCAGTGGGAACCGGATCATACGTTCGACCTGGTGTTCACAAGTTTCTGGCTCAGTCACATTCCTCGCGATCAACTACACCGCTTTCTGAAAAACATCGCCGGTGCGATGAAACCTGACGGCCTTTTCTATTTCATTGATTCTCAGCTGGCCCGCACCTCACGCGCGCAGAATCACGAAGCACCCGAAGTCGATACCGGATTCAGCCACCGCAAATTGAATGATGGGCGTGAATTCGAAATCGTTAAGATCTTTCACGGCCGCGAGGACCTGACTCGGCAATTGTCTGAAGCCGGTCTCAAAGCTGACGTCAAAACAACTGATAATTATTTCCTCTACGGCACTGCCGCCCGCTGCTAGAACCGCCAAATCCCATGAAGCACTTCGCGCTATTTTCGATGCTGTCGGCCCTTCCACTGACACTCTTCGCCAACGAACAACACTACCCCACCGCCAAGGCTCTGAACGCGTTCCAAGTGGAAAAGGGCGTCGCGATTCAACTGGTCGCTGCTGAACCCATAGTCTTCGATCCCGTTGCAGTGTGCTGGGATGCTTCCGGCCGTATGTTCGTCGCCGAAAACCGCGGCTATCCGGTCGGCCCCGACAAAGGCACCATCGCCCTTCTCGAGGACACTGACGGCGACGGCCAGATGGACAAGCGCACAGAATTTGCCAGCGGTATCCCCTACCCCAATGGCATCATGCCCTGGCGCGACGGCTTCTTCGTCACCTCCGCGCCGGACGTCTATTATTTGAAAGATACCGACGGTGACAACCGCGCCGATATCCGCAAGGTCGTGCTCACCGGATACATGACCAACAGCACCACCCAACTTCGCGTCGCCCATCCCACACTGGGACTCGACGGCTACGTGCACGTCACCGCCGGCTTGACCGGCGGAAAGGTCACCAGCCCTGAGCACAAAGCCCGCAAAGCCACCGAATTCAAAAAGAGCGATTCCCGATTCAACCCGGACACCTTCGAAGTCGAGGAATGGCCTGGCATCGGCCAATTTGGGCTTTGCTTTGATGACTTCGGCCGCAAGTTCAATTGCTCCAATCGCAATCCGCTGAAGCACGTGGTCGTCCATCCGCGCTACCTCAAGCGCAACAAATACTTTGCCTTCTCCAAGGTCGAATACGACTCCGCACCCTCCGGCACTGCCGCTATCTGTTGGCCACTCAGTGAGGACACCACCACCGCCGGGTTCCACCCTCGGTTGATGGCCACCCCCCATGCCGGCACGTTCACAAGCGCCTGCGGTATTTCCATCTACCGCGGCAACGCCTTGCCCGGCAGTTTCTACGGCTCCGCCATCTGCTGCGAGCCCGCCCAGAACCTCGTCCAACGCCAGAACCTTGCTCCCGATGGCGGCACCTTCAAAGGCCAACCCGCCACCACGGGCAAAGAATTCATCGCCAGCCCCGACACCTGGTTCCGCCCCGTCTTCAGTGCCAACGGACCCGACGGTGCCGCCTACATCTGCGACATGTATCGCAAGATCCTCGACCACCCTCGCTACCTCCCCGAACACATCCGCGACAAACTCGATTACGGAGCCGGCAAATCCATGGGTCGCATCTACCGCTTGGCGAGCAAGTCCAGCAAGTCCAAGCCCTCCACATTTACCCGAGCCGACACCAAAGAACTCGTAAAGACCCTCGATTCCCCCAGCGCATGGCCTCGTGAAACCGCCTACCGTCTGCTCACCGAACGCAAGGACAAGTCCGTCGCCCAATCCTTGCGCAGCACCAAATTGAAACGCCCCGCCGCGCGCGTGGCCGCCAATCGCTTACTCGCAAACCGAGGTGCCCTGACTCCATCCGACATACTCAAACTCCTGAAAGACTCCAGTCCTCGCGTCCGCGAACATGGCATCCAGCTCGGCGAATCGCATCTCACCGACAACCAGATCGCCATCCGCATCCGCCAACTCGCGACCGATAGTGATTCGATGGTCCGCTTCAACGCCGCATTGGTCCTGGGTGAAGATGATCCCGCTTACAAGACCACCGCCCTCGCGATAATCGCCGGCATGGTGGGCGACGACCCATGGAGTTCCGCCGCGGTCATGAGCAGCATCGACGAAGAAGGCATCGAATACATCGCCCGCCACCTCCTGGCCACCGGCAAGGGTGGCGATGCTTCCGCGCTCATGACTCCGCTCGGTCAAGCTGCCGGCCGCGCGCTGAAAGACGATCAGGCTGCCAATCTCGTCCAGTTCATTTCCGCCACCCAGAAGACGTCCGACATCGAATGGAAAACCGCCTTCATCGACGGCTTCACCAAGGGCCTCCGCGCCCGCGGTCTTGGCAAAGGCAAGTCTCCCTTCGCCGACCTTGCCACCCGCACCAAGACCACCCACAACGTGGACTGGCTCTTCAATCAGGCCGCCGAACAGGCCACGAATCCCGAGGTGAAGGAACCTACCCGCGTCGCAGCCATTCAGTTCCTCGCCAACAATGCCACCGATCAATCTACCAAGGCGCTTCAATCGCTCCTCACCCCGAAAGAATCCACCGGTATCCAAAGCGCAGCCATCGCGACTCTTGGCAAGTTTGGCAATGTCGACATCGGCAACTGGCTCATCGAACCCGCCCGCTGGCACTCCTACTCTCCGAGCGTTCGCAACGCGCTCGTCACAGCCCTCCTCAGCCACTCAAAATTGATACCGTTGCTCATGACGAGTATCGAAGGCGGCCAGATCCCCGCTTGGGCAGTCCCCGAAGTTCGCCGCCGCGGCCTCATCCGCCAGGCGAAATACAAAGTCCGAGCCACCAAACTCTTCGGCGCCATGGGTGGCGCCGACCGCAAGAAAGTCTACGACGATTTGAAACCGCTCACCGAAAAGAAAGGTGACATCGCCAAGGGCAAACTCGTCTTCACCAAAGCGTGCGCCACCTGCCACAAGTTCAATGGCGAAGGCCACAACGTCGGCCCCGACCTCACCGGCGTTCGCAACCAACCCAAAGACGCCATCCTGCTCCACTTGATCGTGCCCAACGCCGAGATCTATCCCGGCTTTACCGCCTACGAGGTTGAGACCAAAGACGACCGCACCCTCAGCGGCATCATGACCAGCGAGACCGACAACAGCATCACGATCCGCGCCGCCCAAGGCATCGAGGAAACGTTCCTCCGCACCGACATCGCGAATCTGCGTGCCGGCTCCACCAGCCTGATGCCCAATGAACTCGAGAAGACGATGACGAAACCGGAACTCATCGACCTGTTGGAATACCTGAAGAGCAACTGAGCCATGCGCACACTGATCTTGCTTCTGACAATCGGTTTGTCGGCAACCGCCGCCGATTTCTCCCAACGCAAACTCATCGTTGCCGGCGGCGGCAAGCTGCCACCGGTCATTTGGCACGCATTCATCGACCTCGCCGGTGGGCCGAACAAACAATTCCTCGCTGTCCCCCAAGCTTCAGCCCGGAAAACCGCAGGCGAATCGATCGTCAGCATTCTCAAGCAATACGGCGCGACCAAGGTCGACATCCTTGACCTGACCGATCCGACCAAAGCCAAAAAGCAGATCCGGAAAGCCGAAGCCATCTGGTTCGGCGGCGGCCAACAAAACCGCCTGATGGACGCCTTGGAAAAAGCGGGCGTGACGTCTGATATTCGCTCGCGCCTAAACGCCGGCATCGCGCTCGGAGGAAGCAGCGCCGGAGCAGCTGTACAAAGCGACCTGATGATCGCCGGCGACAACCTCCCCGTTGACCGCGGCCTTGCCCTCTGGCCGGAAGTGATCGTCGATCAACACTTCGTCGCTCGCAAACGCTTCAATCGCTCCCTCAGCACAATCATGAAGCATCCCGACAAGCTCGGCGTGGGCATCAGCGAAGGCACCGCGGCAATCGTCAGGGGAAATTCGTTTAAGATTCTGGGTGACGGCACGATCACCGTCATCGATGCCCGGGAAGCCATCCAATCCGGAGCATCAACAGGCAACACCAACAGCTGGCAGGATATCCGCACCCATTGGCTTCGTTCCGGTGAATCTTTCCGCTTCGCGAAAGCTCTGCCGAACTCGCGAACCGCCATTGTCATCCACGGTGGCGCGGGGCGGATCTCCCCCGATTCTCTGACGAGGTTTGGCGAAGCCAATTACCGAAGTGCTCTCACGAACTCCTTGCGTGCCGCCAATGTCGTTCTTCAGCAAGGCGGCACATCTCTGGATGCAGTTGGAGCCGCGATTGCGATTCTCGAAGACTCCCCCCTCTTCAATGCCGGCAAAGGTGCCGTCTTCACCAGCGCCGGCGAAAACGAAATGGACGCCTCCATCATGGATGGCAACTCGATGAAAGCCGGCGCCGTAGGTGGCGTCACTGTCGTGAAGAACCCCATCCGCGCAGCCCGCGCGGTCATGGACCGGACCCCGCACGTTCTGCTCACCGGCGGCGGTGCCGACGAATTCGCCAAATCCGCCCAACTCGAGATCGTTGATCGCAAATATTTCCACACCGACCACCGCTGGGAATCCTGGCAGAAGCGCCGCAACCAAAAGCCCGGCCTGAAACCGGACGCGAAGAAGAAACGTTCCTCACTTCAAGCTGATTACAAATACAGCACCGTCGGAGCCGTCGCCTTGGACCGCAAAGGCAACATCGCTGCCGGCACCTCCACCGGCGGCCTTACCAACAAACGCTTCGGTCGCATCGGCGATTCTCCGATCGTTGCCGCCGGCACCTACGCCGACAACCGCTTCGGCGGCATCTCCTGCACCGGCCACGGCGAATTCTTCATCCGCCACGCCGTAGCCTATGACATCATCGCTCGCACGCGTTATCTCAAAACCACGCTCCAACAATCTGCCAACAAGGTTGTGAAAGATGAATTGGTCAAAATCGGTGCCGGTGGTGGCATCATCGGCCTCGACCCCGACGGCAACATCGTCACCAGCTTCAACACGCCCAGCATGTTCCGCGGCTCGATCGATACCGACGGAAACATTCAGGTAAATATCTACAAGGAAGCCGCTCAATAGTTCCACCATGGCCATCAAATCCGCTCTCCTCCTCGCTTTCCTCCTACTTCCTTCTCCCCTCGCAACGGCAGCGCCCAAGTCCTTCGCTTACGTCCTGCAGGCCGATGCGAAATTCAAACCCAAGTCCAAAGCTATCCAAGCTCTTCGACATTGCGATCGCGACTGGCTCATTCTCGACGCCGCCTACGACGGGACCACCCGCTGGACCCGCGACGAACTGAAGGCGATCCGCTCCGGCAAACCCAACCGCAAGATCGTCTGCTACCTCTCCATCGGCGAAGCCGAGACCTATCGTCCCTATTGGCGCAACAATTGGGATGCCAACAAAGACGGCAACCCGGATCGCAGTGCACCCACTTGGCTCAACATCGAAAACCCCGATTGGGAAGGCAACTACAAGGTCCGGTATTGGATGCCCGGCTGGCAAAACATCATCCTGCCCGAAGTCGATCACATCATGTCCCAAGGCTTCGACGGCCTCTACCTCGACATCGTCGATGCCTTCGAATTCTACGAGCAGGACAAGAAGAAATACGTGGACAACCGACGCAACCCCGCCACCGGCAACACCTTCCGGCAAGACATGGCCAACTGGGTCCGCAACCTCGCCCAACGGGCGACACATGGAAAACCCGGTGCCCTCATCATCCCGCAAAACGCAGCCCAACTCCTCGCCCTACCCAGCTACCGCCAAACCATCACCGGCATCGGCGTCGAAGACCTCTTCAACAACGGCAGAAAGAACCACCCTCAAGACGAAACCAACTACACCCTGAGTTTCCTACGCCAGCTGAGTATCACGGCCAAGCCCGTCCTGATCGTCGACTACTCAAAGAAACGCAGCCTCACCGCCACCGCTCAATCAGCCTCCCTAAGCCACGGCTTCGTCTTCCTCAACACCGACCGCCCGCTCAAGACTCTCGGGACGCCGTGAAACTTGAACTGGTTCGTCCGGGATCACCGAGACTGCTCCGGGCCAACGTTGCCAGCAGTTTCAAGAGTTGCATCCGCCCCAATATCACTGGCCACGGTTTCTTTGATACCATGGAAGATGTTGCTGGACAGAACAGTTCTCCCTTTGTTGGTAAAATGAACCATATCAATAAACAGATCGTCGTCATATACCCCGTTGATACCGCGGGATGAATCCACGACGATGGTGTTGGAAGGGAGTTTGAGATTCTTCAGCAGATCGGTATGAAGCTGATTTGCAATGATCCCCGTGTCGACCGTCGAGTAGAAAGCCCCACGATAGAACGAGATGGCATCGGCCGGGCTATGTTGATCGACGGCTGTATTGAAAGTCAGGAGCACAAGACGGATATCTCGCGGGACCTGGTTGATCAATTGCCGATAGAGTTGCGCGTATTTTGAGGAATCAGCGGAATTCTCATTCTCCAATGAGGGCGCCGCTTCAATGATCGAGTCTCCTCGAAAACGTCGTTTGGCATGTCGCAGGAGAACTTCAATACGCTCGAGATGAAATGACGGCCGAGCGGGCATCGAGACCGGAAACTGACGCGCGACCGGAAGAAAGCGGAATCCGTTCCATCCGTGATACGAAATGATCATATCAGGCTGAAAGGTCAGCAGTTCCGAAAGCCGCGAGAGATTGTCCTCCAGATCATAGGCAGATAGACCGGCGTTGATGATCTCCACCTTTCTATGCTCGGCGACATGTTCATTCAGTAGGCGCTTCAACATCACTGGCCAAGTCTCATCCTCGGCACCGATAGTCGCCCCCATAGTTGTGCTCTCTCCGATCGCGATGATTCGATACTGACCTTGCTTCTCCTTCTGCGTAGGCCTCCCTCTGAATCCGTGATTGTTGAATTTCATTTCGCATTCAAAAAAATGCGCCGTTGAATTTCGCTTGGCGACATACGGCAAAACGTCTGACGGATCGGATTGTTGAATCGCCTTATGGACGCCATACCACTGCCTCACATAGGCATTCCACCACCGCCGAAACGAACGAGGGTTACCTTGCGCTTCGCGATAAGAAAATGTGGTAGGAGGCGGTTCAGAACTGAGGTCTCGATGATTGAGAAATCCAAAATAGTGCGCCGAATCTGCAACGAGCAACGCGACCAACACCAGAGCAACAGTGTTGGCGCCCCCTACCCAGATGAAGTTCCGCCGCAACCTTTGATTGCTCAGAATCGCCAAAGGGAGTGAAACTATGATCAAGAGTGTCGAAGCGTAAAACAGCGTGGAGAAGTTCCGTAAATAACCCACTAGAAGCAGAAGCCCGGCAATGCCCGCAGAAGCAGCAAAAACCACGGTAATAAGTAAGCGTCTTCTCATCGATGTGTTCTCTTCCCCCGTCGTCAGATATCCCCGACAGACTGGTGGTGCGTGGACTCCGATTTCAAGGATTCGGTCACCTGTTCTCGCATTCGCGTCCAATCTCACTCACCTGGGAATCGGTGAATGAGAAATCTGAATTCGTAAATTGCTCCCCTTTTTCCTAAAACCTTCTCCGTGCGTGAGCGCTACCTAAAAAACGCCAGCTTGATCGTTGTGAAATTCGGCACCGGCATCCTTACCGATGGCGCCAAACATCCCGATCCGGCCCAGATGAAACGACTCGTTTCCCAACTCGCCGAACAGATCAAGGCGGGGCGGGAAATCGTGCTCGTGACTTCCGGAGCAGTCGGCGCCGGCATGGGTGCTCTCGAATTCGACCAACGGCCTCACGATCTCGCAGACCTCCAGGCCTGCGCCGCCATTGGTCAGTCCAAGCTGATGGCGACCTACCAACAGCTCTTCGCCGAGTTCGGACTCACCGCCGCCCAGGTGTTGCTGACCCACGACGACCTGCGCGATCGAGACCGCCATCTCAACGCCCGCAACTCGCTGCTCAATCTGCTTGAGCACGGCATCGTTCCCATCGTCAACGAGAACGACGCGGTCTCTTACACCGAACTAAAATTCGGCGACAACGACCGCCTCTCGGCAATGGTTGCCAGCCTGATCCACGCCGATCTCCATGTCATACTGACCACCGCCGACGGGGTCATCCGCGATTTTGGCAAGGATACCGCCGAGTTGATTCCAACCATTGAAACCATCAACTCCGAAATCGAACAGCTGGCCAGTGGCACCAACAGCGTCACCGCGGTCGGCGGCATGATCACCAAAATTGACGCCGCCCGCATCGCCACCCGTTCCGGCATTCCCAGCATCATTGCCAATGGCCACTATGAAACGGTTCTCAGCGACCTCGCTACTGCCGGCACCTTCTTTGTACCGCAGGAAGGCAAACTCAAGGGCCGGAAACGCTGGATCGCATTTTTCCACCATCCGAGCGGCCAGATCAATGTTGATGCCGGAGCCAAGACTGCTTTGCGGGAGAACGGCAAGAGTCTCCTCCAAGTCGGCATCACCAAGTGCGTCGGCAACTTCGCCAAAGACGAGGTCATTCGCATCTGCGATGACGACGGAACTGAATTCGCTCGCGGCATTGCGCAATTTTCTGCCAGCGAAATCAAACCGAAGACTCAACGTGAAGACGAAGTTGTCCACCGCGACGACTTGGTCATCCTATGACCATGCCCAAGCCCCTCAAGCGCACCCGCTCGCCGATCAAGGATCTCCTCGAAGTCATGTCGCGTCTCCGCGCCCCGGACGGCTGCCCTTGGGACAAGGAGCAGGACCATGAGTCCATCCGCTTCCACGCCGTCGAAGAAGTCTACGAGATGATCGACGCCATCGAGGCCAACGACGACCACGAGCTCGAGGAAGAATTGGGCGACGTTCTCCTCCAAGTCATCTTCCACTGCCAACTCGGCAACGAGCGCGGCGCATTCGATTTCAACGCCGTCGCCAAACGAATCACCGACAAGCTCGTCCATCGCCACCCCCATGTCTTCGGCGACCTCAAAGTAAAAGACGTCGATGAGGTCTGGGCCAACTGGGAACAGCTGAAGAAAAAAGAAAAGGAAGGCACCCACCTTGAACGTCCCAGTGCCTTGGATGGCATCCCCCGCCATCTCCCTGCCCTGCAGCGAACCCAGAAGCTCGCCAAGAAAGCCGCCAAGGCCGATCTCCTCGATCTCCCACAAAACGTCGACGGAGAACGCCCCACCAAAACCCAACTCCGTGCCCAGCTTTTCGAACTCGCCACCTACGCCCAATCCCGCGGCTGGAACGCAGAAGAACTTCTCCGCACTGAATCGGACAAGACCGAAAAACGCCTTCGCAAACTGGAATCACAATCGACCTGACATGCGGATCTTGTTTTGCCTTCTGAGCATCCCGTTTCTGACCACCCCCGCCGGGTTGTCTGTCAATCCCGCGGCGGAAATCACGTTCGACACCGCGGTGGACAAGTTCTACCAGTTGCAGATCAAACGAAAATCCGAATGGTACGATATCGGCTTGGGTATTCAAGGGACCGGCAAGCCGGTTCACCAACTGCACCCAAACGGCGAATACCGGGTGATCACCCCAAGAAAGAAATGGCTGAAAGTCTGGGCTGACGAATTCGACGGAGCCCATCTCGATCATACAAAATGGTCAAAGGAAGAGAACAACTACGGCGGCGGAAATTTCGAACGACAGGCCTACCGCACTGATCCCAAATACTGTTTCGTAAAGGGCGGGAACCTGAACATCGCCGTCCATCGCGATCAGCACACCAGCAACGACGGCGAGACCCAGCCGTATACCTCCGCTCGTATTCGCACCCTCAACCGCGGAGATTGGAAGTTCGGCCGCTTCGAAATTC